>Ga0194053_10001723_pt1 | contig 13786 bp, 9 predicted proteins | sample SepL228m_MetaG_FD_161684 | JGI IMG/M metagenome (GOLD analysis project Ga0194053, IMG submission 161684) | Anoxic zone freshwater microbial communities from boreal shield lake in IISD Experimental Lakes Area, Ontario, Canada - Sep2016-L227-8m | ecosystem: Environmental > Aquatic > Freshwater >... | reverse complement strand
CGGATTGATATCAAGCCCGCCTCTTCTCGTAAATCGACCGTAAACTGTTAGTATCTCAGGGCTGCATACTTCCATTATGTCGCAAAATATTCTTTCTATGCAGTTTTCATGAAACCCTGAGTGATTTCTAAAAGAAACCAGATATTTCAGCAATCCCTCTTTCGATATATCTCTGCCTTTGTAAGAAAGTTGAATTGAAGCCCAGTCCGGCTGTCCTGTTACGGGGCAGTTGGATTTAAACATATTTGAGTACAGAGTTTCTTCGATTATTTCCATACATGAATTATGAAGAAGAGAACTGTTTGGCTCATATTCGTTAAATTCTATATCTAGATCATCAATATTAACGCCTGAAAACTTCGAAATCGCACTAGCCGCAAAAGCCTCTTCCCCTAAAAGCTCAATAGAAACATCTCCTTCCGAAGCCTCTGACAAATCTTTTTTGACTATAGCTTTTACTTCATCAATATCATTGAACTTTTCTTCATTGATAGAGTTCAAATAAAGTTTCAGTGACTTTGACTCGATTATACTTTTTGAATCAAATGGGAAAATAAAATTCCCTACGGCGCATTGGGGTTTACCTTTCATATTCAGCCACGATAGTTCGTAAGCAGTCCAGATATCCCAGCCAAAGAATGGTAAGAGTGCGCCTTTTTGAGTTAAATTCGCTCTGCTTGAAGAGCGCTCGATAGGGAAAAGCAAAGACGGATTATAAGTAGAAGAGTAATTAGTGTGCTTTCCGAGCATTGAAGAATCAAGAGCGCCAGTCATGCTTAAAACCTCGTTTAATGTGAAAAATACTAGGATTGTGTCAATAGGACAACTAACAATTTCCTAACAAATTATTTGATATAGCTATTTCATTTACATAGAAAAAGTATAGAATACAAATTTTATGTGCCAATAAACTCTAAATTAACATAAGTAAGAAGGAACAAAAGTAATGGATTCGAACTCAATTGCTGTAGTTGCTACAAATGCAGCACATGCGGTAGCTAAAGTAGGCGGAGAAGCCTCTTTGGCAGTACCTAATTTTTATCAACATGACCCAACAAGCTTCTGGATCTTGGTAATTGGTATATTTGTATCAATATTGGGTCTAGTCTTCGGATTTTTTGAGTACAAAAAAGTAAAAGCTTTTCCTGCTCACAAGTCCATGCTCGAAATAGCTAATGTGATATTTGAGACATGCAAGACCTATTTGATCCAGCAGGGCAAATTCCTGATTATCCTGGAAATAATAATCGGCGCGTGCATAGTCTTCTATTTCGGAGTTCTTAAGTCCGAATCTTTCGTATCCGTGCTTATTATCTTGTTATTTTCAATAGTAGGGATTTTGGGTTCCTACACCGTAGCCTGGTTCGGCGTTCGAATAAATACCTTTGCCAATGCCAGAACAGCTTTTGCTTCCCTTGAAGGAAAACCTTTTAATGTTTTTAATATTCCTCTCAAAGCAGGAATGTCTATCGGAGTGCTTCTTGTAAGCATCGAGCTTATAATAATGCTCTTCATCCTGATTATTCTGCCTCTGCTGGGCTTTGGAAGCCTGGCAGGATTCTGCTTCATCGGTTTTGCAATAGGTGAATCTCTCGGCGCATCTGCTCTTCGCGTAGCAGGCGGCATATTTACCAAAATTGCCGACATAGGCTCAGATCTAATGAAGATAGTCTTCAAAATTAAAGAAGACGATCCGAGAAATCCAGGCGTAATTGCAGATTGCACAGGCGATAATGCCGGCGACTCTGTAGGACCAACAGCTGACGGATTTGAAACTTATGGTGTTACGGGCGTAGCGCTTGTTACATTCATTCTTCTTGCAATTCTTGAAAATTCCCAACTTCCTCTTGGAGCTACAAAGGAAAAAATTCAGATCGCGCTTCTTACATGGATATTTACAATGCGCTATCTGATGATTGTAACTTCCGTGGTAGCTTACTGGATAAATCAGGCAATAAGCTTTGCTCTTTACGGCAAAAAGAAACATTTCAACTTTGAACAACCTCTCACCAATCTTGTCTGGCTTACATCAATCCTCTCAATAATAATGACTTTCAGCATAAGCTATTGTCAGCTCTCAGGCGGAATGTTCGGCGACAGACTCTGGTGGATTCTTTCTATAATAATAAGCTGCGGCACACTTGGAGCGGCTCTTATTCCTGAAGTTACCAAGAAGTTTACAAGCCCAACATCTGACCATGTGGATGAAACAGTTACAGCTTCAAGAGAAGGCGGAGCTTCGCTCAATATCCTTGCAGGACTTGTAGCCGGAAACTTCTCCGCTTTCTGGATGAGCATGGTAATCCTACTTCTTATGACAGTGGCATATTTCGTAGGAGAAATGGGATTGGCCGCTTATATGGTTTATCCTTCAGTACTTGCCTTCGGTCTGGTTGCCTTCGGTTTCCTTGGAATGGGCCCTGTGACTATAGCCGTTGACAGTTATGGACCAGTAACTGACAATGCCCAGAGCGTTTATGAGCTATCACTTATTGAAGAACAAGAAGGAATTGTTAAAGAGATTGAAAGAGATTTCGGTTTCACTCCTGACTTTGAAACTGGAAAATTATATCTCGAGGAAAATGACGGAGCAGGAAATACATTCAAAGCTACAGCTAAACCTGTGCTTATAGCAACGGCTGTTGTGGGCGCTACGACAATGATATTCTCCCTGATTCTAATGATGAAACAGGTTCTCGGCGTAGCTCCAGAATCAATACTTAACCTTCTGAATCCTTATACAATCTTAGGATTTATTTGCGGTGGCGCAGTAATCTACTGGTTCACTGGAGCTTCCATACAGGCAGTAATGGCCGGAGCTTATAAAACTGTAGCTTACATTAAAGAGAATATTGTTCTTACTTCGACTGAAAAGAAAGCAGATATAGCTAAATCCAAAGAAGTCGTAAAAATTTGTACTACTTACGCTCAAAAAGGCATGTGGAACATCTTTATTGCTATGTTCTCATTTGCTTTGGCTTTCGCATTCCTTTCTGCTCCTGTCAATGGCAATGAAAGCACTGCTCTCTTTATAAGCTTCCTGATTTCGCTGGCTATATTTGGTCTTTTCCAGGCTATCTTTATGGCTAATGCAGGCGGATGCTGGGACAATGCCAAGAAAGTCGTAGAAGTTAATCTGAAGATGAAGAACACTGACCTTCATGCCGCTTCAATCGTAGGTGACACAGTAGGCGATCCGTTCAAAGACACCTCTTCAGTTGCAATGAACCCAATCATCAAGTTCACTACGCTTTTTGGACTTCTTGCAATGGAAATAGCTCTTGAGCCTAACTTCAGGAAATACGCCATATATGTTGGTTTCCTGTTCCTGATCATAGCTTTGGTTTTCGTCTGGAGAACCTTCTATGCGATGAGAATTGAAGTTCTCAAGGAAGAAAAAACATCTAAGAACTAAGGATTCTACAAATCCTATAAGCAAAAAGTTCAGGATGAAAATCCTGAACTTTTTTTTATTCCAAAATTGCAGCTGGGCATCTTGCCAGTGTTTTTTATTGTAAACGCATTAAGACATCAAACTATTTCTTGCCGTTCTGATAGCCGTTCTTGTTTTTTTGCCAGTTATTTCTTTTGAATTCAGGAGCTTTTTTATTGGCTTTGATCTTAACAGATTCTTCCCCTGCTATATGTTTTAACTGATTTATAAGTTCATTACTTGGAGTTATTTTGAAACTTCTCCCTGTTTCAATAAATGCCTTTTCGCCTCCGCTCAATGTAGCGCATAATATTATATCAGTTTCGCCTTTAAATAACTCTCTGGAAAGTAGTTCCCTGATTTCAATAAGAGTTTCTGCCTTTGTGCTTCCCTCATGAATATGAATGTGAATTTCTTCAGTGTATTGCTTCTGGATTTCATCCATAGGCATAACTTTATAAATGGTGATTTTCTTATTGCCGCCTTCATCCTTGCTGGAAGCAACGCCTTCAATGAAAACTGGTTTATTAATTTCAATTAAATGACCAAATTCCTTATAGGTCTTTCCGAACGCTACACACTCAATATTACTTGTAAGGTCTTCAAAATTGATTACGGCAAATTTACTCCCGTCATTCTTAGAACTCTTGATCTCAAGCCCTGCGATAATCCCACCCATTCTTACTGAAATATCGTGAACTTCTTCAAGAGACCTGAGCTCTAAAGTAGAGGAGGTTGAATAAAGGTCTATCATTTCAGAGAACTCTCCAAGAGGATGACCGCTGACATAGAAACCAAGAAGTTCCTTCTCGTCTTCAAGCATTTTTTTTTCGTCAATTTCAGGGATGTCAGGCATTTTAACCTTGTTCGGATGATGATCAAAATTACCTTCGTCATCCTGCAGAAAATCAAATAAACTCCCCTGCCCGTTTATCTTGTCCTGAAGTGACACAATAGCACTCCTGACAATCTCATTTATAGTTTGCAGAAGTTGAGATCTTTTGTGAGCAAAACCATCAAGAGCCCCTGCCCTTATCAATGCTTCGAGGACTCTGCTGGTTAGGTCTATTCCTGCTCTTTCAGCAAAATCGGTAATATCTTTAAATTTCCCACCATTTTTTCTAGCCTCTATTATCGAAGAAGATGCCGCTTCTCCAACTCCTTTTATGGCTGATATTCCAAACCTTATTGCGTCACCGTCCACTGTAAAGTTCATATTGCTTACATTTACATCAGGTGCAAGCACTTTAGTTCCCATCTCTTTGCATTCTTTTATAATGAGTACAAGTTTTTCGGGATTGCTTATTTCACTGGTAAGAACAGAAGCCATAAATTCTACGCTGAAATTTGCCTTGAGATAGGCCGTCTGATAGGATACAAAAGCATAGGCTACGCTGTGTGATTTATTAAAACCGTATCCGGCAAACTTCTCGATTTTATCCCAAATTGAAATAGCCGTCTCTTCTCTAATATTATTGTGCTCAGCGCATCCTTTAATGAATTTTTCTTTCTGTTTGTCAAGTTCATCACCCTTTTTCTTGCTTATGGCTCGCCTGAGGATATCTGCCTGTCCAAGCGTAAATCCGGCGACGACCTGAACCACCTGCATAATCTGCTCCTGATAGAGCATAATACCGCATGTTTCCTTCAATACAGGCTCCATCTTCGGATGGTCATACTCGATTTTAACTTTTCCAAATTTCCTATTAATGAAGTCACCGATAAATTCCATTGGTCCTGGTCTGTACAAGGCAAGGAGAGCTGAAATATCTTCTATTCTATTTACACCAAATCTTTTGCATAAATCTCTCATCCCTCCTGACTCAAGCTGAAATACCGAGATCGTATCACCACGGTTAAGAAGTTCGTAGGCCTTCTTGTCATTGAGTGCGATCTTTCTAATATCTATATCAATACCCCTATTGAGCTTAATAGCATCAAGAGTGTCCTGAATGATAGTAAGCGTCCTTAGACCCAAAAAGTCCATTTTTAGAAGGCCAAGGCTCTCGCAGGGTTGAGCCGGATATTGAGTTATGACTCCGCCGCTTCCCTTTCCAGAATCTCTTGTTAGCGGGACAAGTAAATCAAGTGGCCTATCTCCGATAATAACGCCTGCTGCATGAGTGCTCATGTTCCTATTTAACCCTTCCAGAGGCTCGGAATACATGAATATTTCTTTTACCCATTCATTCTCATCCATCAGCTTTAGTAAATCGGGATTATTTTCTTTGGCTTTTTCTAGGGTAAGATTTGGATCGTTAGGCATAAGTTTGGTAATCGTGTTCCTTTGATCAAAAGAATGGCCAAGCGCTCTTCCTATGTCTTTAATAACAGCCTTGGCTTTAAGTGTTCCATAAGTGCCTATCTGCGCTACGCTGTCTTTACCGTATTTATCTTTGACATAATCGATAACCTCGCTTCTTCGTCTTTCACAGAAATCTATGTCAAAGTCAGGCGGACTAACTCTGTCAGGATTAAGGAACCGCTCAAAAAGCAGATCGTATTTTAGAGGGTCAACATCGGTAATATGAGTCAGGTACGCGACTATGCTTCCTGCTCCGCTTCCTCTACCAGGACCAACAGGAATTCTCTCTTCTCTGGCAAACTTTAAAAAATCCCAGACCACGAGAAAATAACTGCAGTACTTGGACTTATCTATGACTCCAAGTTCATGATCCAGCCTGTCCATAATAGCTTTCTGGTCTTTGGTCAAGGACTCGGAACTTTCATATTTAAACCCATATCTTTCAAAGATATTATCAAGACAGATTTGTCGCAGGTACTCCTTATGATTCTGTCCTGATTCAATATTATAAACAGGATAATGGTTTGCTTTAAAATCCAAAACCAGATTGCACTTCTCGGCTACAAGCAAGGTATTATGAACAGCTTCAGGAATATCTTTGAAAGTCTCAAGCATCTCGTCGCCGCTCTTGAAGTAAAATTGATCATTATGGAACTTAAATCTCTTCTCATCCGTGATGACATTATTAGTCTGAATGCAAAGTAAAAGTTCATGTGATTTGTGATGCTCTCTCTTCAGATAATGCGCATCATTAGTAGCCACGACTGACACCCCAAACTCTTTCGACATAGAAATAAGAGCTTTATTAACAATCTTCTGCTCCTCCATTCCGTGATCCATCAGCTCAATATAGAAATTCTCCTTGCCGTACATATCAATGTAATCAGCAAGGGCTTTCTTAGCTTCTTTAGGTCTTCCTGCAAGAATGTTTACTGCCAGCTCCCCTTGAAGGCATGCGCTCAAAGCAATCAGACCTTTGGAATACTTCCGCAGCAACTCCTTATCAACTCTAGGCTTGTAGTAAACTCCCTCGAGATTAGCAAGAGAATCAAGTTTGCATAAGTTCTGATAACCCTCGAAATCTTTTGCCAGAAGGACAATATGATAACCTCTTATATTCGGGACATTCTGATCCCTGTCTTTATAATGGGTCGGTGAGACATACATCTCGCATCCGATTATTGGTTTAATTCCATTACTGTCCAGATTCTTGTAGAAATCCATAGCTCCGCCCATCACTCCATGGTCGGTGATTGCTACGGCCGGCATATTGTACTCTTTGGCAAGTTTTACTATGTCAACTTTACTCTTCTCTTTATGGTAAATATGACAAGCTCCGTCAAGTAAACTGTAGTCAGTGTGAACATGCAGATGAACAAATGGTGTTGAACTCATTTTTAATTCAAAAATCCCCAAGATCTATATGGTTTCTTATATCAAATTACAACATATTGGAGGGTTCCGCTTTGTCGGAACCGCGAATAAACGGAACTGACGAAGCAGTTCCCTCCACTATCAGAAAAACTATTAGAAGAGTTTAATCTTTTTGCCTAAAAATACACGCGCTATGGAAAGAGATTTTTCAAGATTATCAATTCCAGATTTTAGTTTCCAAATCTAACCGTGAAGATATCAAAGGATTCCAAATGTAAAGAGTCTGACCTAGAATACTAACAAATAATCATAGTCCTCATTAAGAGAAAGTTCATCGGCTCTATTAAAGAGTTCATCTGACCATTCTTCGTTTCCAAGATGCTCCATAACAGCTTTTGCAAGATATACATAATCATCCGATGAAACTGCTTTCTTTTCAGCCTCAAAGAAGAATTTCATACCCCATTTTTTATCGTCGAGTATTTTGATTATTGATGTTCCAAGTCCCATATATCCATAAAAATTATCAACTCTGCTTTCAGCTTTGATGAAAAGCTTTTTAGCCCAATCAATATCATGAAGCTTCTCACCAACGATCTCTCCCATGCAGCAATAATCATTGCCAGAGGCTTCTTTCTCTTCAGCCTCTATAAGAACCTGCCTAGCCAGTTCCTTGTCTCCTGTAATTTCTATAACCAATCTGGCAATTGGATAAGAATTATTCGTGCTGTGCAGTTTTTCCTTCATCTTTATTATTAGCCTATTGCACCACTCTCTATCAGCAAAGTAACTATAAATAGAGCAAGCTAATATATGATAGGTGCCCAGGCAATTTGCTAACTCTTCTGCTTTCTTGAAAAGCTCTATTCCCCAAATTTTGTCAGCCAGATTTTCAATCACTGATTCGGCCAGTTTCCGATAATCGCAGCTATACTTAGCTTTCTTCCCTGCTGCCTTAAAAAACTCAGTTGCCCACTCCTTATCATTCAGATATCTGATAACATCTTCACCAATTATTCGATAGTCCGATGATTCTTGAGCTCTTTCTAGTAGTTTTATGTAAGGCTCTCTTGCCCAATCTTTTTTTATTTCTGTGCCATCATAAATAGCTTTCATAAAACGACCTTCTATTTGATTAGTTTTTTGAGCTTGACATATCTTCAATTTCTTGATCTAATTTTTTAGAAGAACCGTTTGAGAAAGATTGCCTATAGTAAGCAAAAACATCATCAATACACTCCTCCAAATCAGGCAATGATATGTTCTTGCCTAACCGATTGCTATGGAATTGTAATAGCTCTGTTGAATGTGTGAGATATTCTGTAGAATATTTCTCATAGTCGTCGTTTCTTTTAATAGCCACATCTATAAGAAAATAGAGAGCTTTTGTTAAGGCTATCTTTTGAATGCTGATATTTTCTTCATCTTCAAAGTCTTCGTAAACAGAGTCATAAAAGAACTTCCTGAAAATAACTAAGTTTACTTCATCATCTTTATTTTTGTATTTAGCGCAGACTAAATGAAGTAAACTATCTCCGAACGAATCAGTTAATTCCTTGTTTATCTTATGGTTAAGTTTGCAGTAATAATAAAGATATACTTCAAATAGCACTGGTTCTTCTTTATAAAGACGCCCTTTTTCAGGGTAACCTTCAAAAAGAAAATCTATAAAGTTAGTCCATTCTTGTAAAATAGCAGAATTAAAAACATTGACTTTATCCTTTAAAGAATAAGTGTTTACTGAATTCATTTTGTGCCCTCTAAATATTCTGATAATAAATTTCTAAGACTAATAAAATCTTTGAAGTTCTTAGCTTTCATAGGAATCATTCCATTCTCCTGCTTTTAATTATACTTTTGTCAAGCTTGGATATTAATTGTCGCACTTAATGCAATGAACAACAGGTTGAGTGAACTGGATAAACCAAAAATCTTTAGTATAGATACTTCCACAGTCAGTACATTGGAAAAAAATCTTATCTGGTAAACAATTTTTGCATATTTTCATATCCCCATTGTTTATGATAGTAGGAATTTCTTCTGAGTATTTACCACACGCATCGCAGTAATGTTTAAGGCATTCATTGCAGATATAATCTTTTGATTTTCTGGTAAATGAATGAATCTGATTTAGTTCGAATCTTCTGAACTCTTTTTTGCAATTCTCGCAATGATACTTTTCCATAACTACCTCAATCTGTGTTTTAAATATATTTAAACATAGGATATATAGCGTCCTATATACGCAATGATCAAAATTTTAGATTTGCATAAATAGGCATTTCTAATACCCTATACGGTTCATTCTGATATTGTTCTTGACTTTGACTTCTTCTTTCAGTGCGGCAATGAGAGTCCTATTGGTAACTTTCTCTTTCGGATAAAATGAAAACTTCTGGGATACGACTTTATAGTCACCTGGAGTCAGATAATCCAGTGACATCAAACTGTCCTTTCCCTCAGACTTCAAAAATAATGCTTTTAAGAGTACTTGGCTCCCTGTATATAAAAATTATTAAGTCTGCATCTTCTCCAATAGAACCGTATTCCTTAAGATAATACTTTATCTGTTCGCGATGATCTGGCGTTATCTGTTTTGCTTCATGTCTGTCCATATTGAGGACTACGGTAAGTGATATAAAGAGGTCTTTAGCAAGTTGCTTTAGTTCCTTTGAAATCTTTGACATTTTGGCAATATTGCTGCAATTACTTTCGAACACTTCAGGCTGAATCAACTGAAAATAGTCGATCACCACAGTATTAACTTGATTACTTGTCATGAGCTTGATAATCCTAGACTTTATTTCCTTCATACACAGGGCTGGGTCAGGATCAATGTATAGTGATAAATTGATCAGTTTATTAGCAGCTTCAGTTATTTTCTCCCATTTAGACTTAAATACTTGTTCATTAAAATTCTTATCACAAAAATCCTTTTCTGAAATGCCAGATATTATGCAAAGCAATTTCTTTGTGAGTTGCTCAGAGGGCATTCCAAGAGTGAAATAAACAACTTTTTTTTGCTCATGCAAAGCCTCATTATATGCTACCTCTAAGGCCAGTTCTGTCTTTCCCATGGAAGGGCATCCTGCAATTACTGTAAATTCACTTTTGTCTGTTGTTAATTTTTTCTTATTCATAAAACCACCTCCAAATTAATTGTTTTTTTAACTTGGAAGTAATCTTACTATTAAGGGGGTGTCAAAATGCGTCCTGGCTTTATTAAAGTATGAGCAATAATCATCAAAAGATGATTTTGGTAAAATTATGTAAGAACTAATAATCATGGCATTTTAAATGAAACCATGTATCATCTACGTATGTCGAAAGACAATCAAAGCTAAAATTTTCTATAGGCACAAAAATTTTAAATATAACTCAGAAGGGACTAAAATGAACATTACTCCTAACAAACTTACTATAGCTCAACTTTTTGCAACCCCTAATGAACAATTTATTGTTCCGTCTTATCAAAGGAGATACGCTTGGGGTAATCAGCAATATCTTGCATTGTACGAGGATATAGATAAGCTTTTAGAAAATGATGGACATCTTTTCGGAATGATTATCCTTCACACTAGTATTCATACTGGAGGGTTGAATCAACCTGAATTGGTTGATGGACAGCAACGAATGACAACACTTGTTATCTTGCTGAAAGCTTTTAAAGATGCTTATGTGAAGAAAGGCAAAATAGAAAAAGCAGATGAAATTGAAAAGATGATTATGTGTCGAGGTCTTGATGAGCAAAAGAGGCCTAAAATCAAATTAGGAGATCTAGACAATAAAGACATAGAGAAACTTCTGCTTTATAATGACACAGCAAATATTTCTAACAAAAATATTCGATCTGCATACCAAGATTATCTCAATAAACTTTCATCTCTAGAAGTTGATAAACTGAATCATTTTTTCTTCAAACTCACAAACATTTCAGTAATCATTCGCTTAGATGTTGGTATGGCACAAGATGCTTACAAACTCTTTGAAACAATAAATAACAGAGGATTAAAACTAACTCCAACTGATATAATAAAAAACTTCCTGCTAGGACACGCGGCTAAAATAAACCAAAATCAAATACTTATCAAAGTTAAAGAACTCTGGTCTCAAATAATAACCAACCTAGATGAAATAGATACCGATGATTTTCTCCGCCATTTCATTTGTGCTCAGCTCAAAAGAAAAGTAACAAGCTCAATGCTAGTGTATGAGTTCAAAAAATATTATCTTAAGAGCATTAAACAAGCTGATCTTTTGGGTGAATATGGATATTACCAAATTGATTACGAAAGTGAAAATGATGAAGAAGATGTCGAAGAAACAAATATCGAAAATGAAAATGGGGAGGGAAAAGAAGAGGAAGTGCCCCAGAGGTTAAAAATAGATATAGTTGAGTTCATAACTTTATTAAAAGATTTATCAGAAGTTTATAGGCAGATAGCGAAAGCATCTTTTGAAAATGTAAAAATTAATAGCAGAATTAAAAACCTCAACAATATACTTTCTAAACCTTCTTACATCTTTCTAATGCACTTTTTGAAAGGAGAAGCACATTCAGTAGGTGAAAAGCTAGAAGTTCTAAAATTTATTGAGATCTTAATGTTGCGTAGACACATTTGCGAAAGAAGGACAAATGAAAATGATGATATCTTTTCTAAGATGATACCATTTATTGGTTCAGAAAACATTTGCTCGAAAATAAAGTCCAGTGTAGATGAAGGCGAATTCATGCCACCAGATATTGAGTTTGTAGAAAGCTTTCCAAAGCATGAATTTAAAGGTAAATTGATTGATCGAGCAAAATATGTTTTAAAATTATTTGAATATGATAAGCGAGGCAATACAGATGAATTGCTAGTTTCTTCTAATGTAGAACTTGAACATATCATCCCTCAAACAATAAAAACAAAGAGATCAAAAGAAGAGTTTGGGGATTGGCAAGAATATCTTGGAGAGAATAGCTTGAGTAAACATAAAAAGTTTGTGAATCTCATTGGAAATATGACTCTATTGGGTGAGTCTTTGAATATTCAAGCATATAATAATCCATTTACCAAAAAGAAAGACAGTTATCGCAAATCAAGCTTTAGGATTACACAAGATTTAGCTAATCAAAGTGATTTCAAATTTAGTCATTTAACAAGAAGAGGAGAGACCTTAGCTCAACTTGCTTTGAAAATTTGGAAATATTAAAAATCTTACTAATAGTTCCAAGCTGGATACCACTATTCGTCAAATTCGTGGTTAAGGTTTCTGTTTTTTGAGATAAGCGATTCCTTTTGGGGTTAATCTGTATTTTTGAAGGCGGCTGTTTGGCTTATTGGGAATGGTCATTTCGATGAGGCCATTCTTTAGAGCCGACTGTAGATATTTTTCCCTGAAGTGTTTTTCGTCTTTTAAGCCGAGTTTTGCCTGAATCTCTTTGCGTGTCATCTCCTTATCTATCACTAACAGCATCTTTTTGACTTCTGGGGTAACTTCAGGGGCGACTTCGGGGGCTGAAACATCTTTAAGAGCATCAAGGATCATTCTGAGCATAAACTCAATAAAGGGTGAGGATTCCGCGTTATTTGTGCTTTGATTTAATGCGGCATAGTATTCTGCCTGATGTTCATAGACAAGACTTTCAACTGGAATATTAGCAAAAACACTATTCCATTTACTGAGAATAAGAGTTTGCCACAAACGGCCCATTCTGCCATTGCCGTCTTCAAATGGATGGATAAACTCAAATTCATAATGGAAAACCGAGCCTGCTATCAATGAATGATGATCAGTCGTTTTTAACCAATGCAAAAGGTCTTTCATTAAATAGGGAACTCGTCCTGCAGGCGGCGCTGTATGAACAAGCGACTTCCCCACCATTACTCCGACTCCCCCTATTCTAAAAGAACCCGGCTTATCAAGAAGCCCTGTCATTAGTATTAGGTGGGCATCGAGCAGATCTTTTTCTGAATAAGGACTCCAGTTACTGAATTGGTCGTAAACCTTAATGGCATTGCGTACTTCCTGAATTTCGCGTGGAGGAGCAATAATTCTTTTCCCCTCCAGAATCGCTGTGATCTGTTCTTCGCTGAGAGTATTGCCTTCAATAGCAAGCGATCCTTGAATTGTTCTGATGCGGTTGGCTCTGCGCAAGCGTAGGTTTTTTGCAAGTTCCTGCCCAATTGAATAACGGCCTATTATCTCAGATATATCTGCAATAAGAGAAATTATGGAAGCTGTAATTTTAAATGGAGGGACATAGCCTGATTCTTCAGGAGATTTTTTATTCTTCATTTCGTATAATTCGTGTCATTCGTGGTTAAGATTTTTGTTTTTTGATATAATCGATTCCTTTTGGGGTCAATCTGTATTTCTGCAAACGACTGTTTGGCTTATTGGGTAGAGTGTATTCGACATATCCATCATGAATCAATTTGCGCATAAGATCATTTAAATAACGGTTTGGCTTAGACTTACCTAATTTTATGGCAATTTCGGATTTTGAGAATGTAGATTTATTAAGAAGAGTTATTATTTGAAGAGAAATTCCTGACTCTACCCCTGACTCTACCCCTGACTCTACCCCTGACTCTACCCCTGACTCTACCCCTGACTCTACCCCTGACTCTACCCCTAACTGGGCCTCAACTTGTTTTGCAGGAGCAGACGCAACGATGGGTTCGAGC
>Ga0194053_10001718_pt1 | contig 13797 bp, 10 predicted proteins | sample SepL228m_MetaG_FD_161684 | JGI IMG/M metagenome (GOLD analysis project Ga0194053, IMG submission 161684) | Anoxic zone freshwater microbial communities from boreal shield lake in IISD Experimental Lakes Area, Ontario, Canada - Sep2016-L227-8m | ecosystem: Environmental > Aquatic > Freshwater >... | reverse complement strand
ATGCCGTATAATACAGCGGCGCGTTTCTTTAGTATTTCCGGGTCTAACGGCGAACTGTTTGCACCGGCGTATGGTTTACCGCCACCACCGATACATCCGCCTGGGCAACCCATTATTTCAACATAATGGTATTTACCGCTGCCAGACTGTACTTCCTGCATTACCTTGTGTGCGGCACCAAGCCCATGAGCAATTGCAATGCGTAGTTCTGTGCCACCGAAATCGATGGTAGCTTCGCGGATGCGTTCCATACCGCGAACGTCTTCAAACTCGAAAATAGGCGGTGCTTCGTTAAATTTTAGGTTATATGCTGTGCGAAGCGCAGATTCCATAACACCACCGGTAGCACCATAAATTGCGCCGGCACCAGTTGATTCGCCTAATAAATCATCCGGCTTTTCTGGTGACAAACCCGGCAGATAAATACCAGCGGCTTTGCACATCCACACCAATTCGCGGGTAGTAATGACAACGTCAGTATCCTGGTGGCCATTTGTTGACAACTGCGGTCGTGCCGCTTCCCATTTTTTGGCGGTACAACACATGGCGGTTACAACATATATTGAATCCGGGTCCCAACCCATTTTTTCAGCATAATAAGTGCGAATTAATTTGCTAACAATGCTCATTGGCGATTTTACTGTTGTTAAATTGTTAATCTGGTCCGGGTAAAATTGTTCAATGAATTTTAACCAGGCTGCTGAGCATGAAGTGAGCATCGGAATAGGACGGTCGCTGTGGCCTTCCAGACGTTCCAGCAATTCAGATGCTTCTTCAAATGTACAAACGTCTGCGCCAAACTGGGTGTCGAATACTTTTTCAAATCCTAACAAACGAAGTGCTGCTACCACCTGACCTTCATAATTTCCACCAACTGGCAGGCCAAAACCTTCGCCAATTGCGGCGCGAACGGATGGCGCAAAGTGGACGATGGTATGCTTTGTAGGGTCAGCTAATGCTTTCCAAACTTCTTCTGTTCGGTTATGCTCCAGAAATGATGCTGTGGGGCATACATTAATGCATTGACCACAACCTGTACAGACGCTTTCGCTAAATGGTTTTTCAAATGCCGGAACTACGTTGCTGCGGAATCCACGATGCGCAACACCCAGTGCGGTTACCCCCTGCACTTCAGCACATACCCGCACGCAGCGGTGACACAGGATGCATTTATCAGGGTTGCGGACTACAGCTGCGCTGCTGTAGTCATCTTCAAAATGTTTCCGTTCGCCTTCAAATAATCTTTCCCGTACACCAAGGTTATACGCAAGGCGCTGCAATTCGCAGTTGCCGTCGCGCTCACAAATTTGGCAGTCTTTAGGATGGTTATCCAATAATAACTCAGTAATATCGCGGCGAATTTCGCGAATTTCCGGCGTGGTGGTGCGTACTTCAATCCCTTCACTAACCGGGTGCGAGCAACTGGTTACTAATTTAGGGTTTCCTTTTATTTCCACCACACAGATACGGCAAGCACCATCAATACTCAGCAATGGATGGTAACATAATCTTGGCACGCGAATGCCGATTTTCTCTGCCGCTTTCATGATTGATGTACCAGCCGGTACCTGTACCGCTCTGCCATCTATTATGAGATTTACCATTTTAGGCATAATCTTAATTCTCCCGATTTAAATCCAATATGCTTTCAAACAAAAAAGCATTTATTATGCGTTGCCTCCACGGCTAATTGCTTTAAATTTACATACACGGTAGCAAGAACCGCATTTGATACATTTCTTCTGGTCGATATTGTGCACAACCCGCGGTTCGCCGCTGATACAACCCACCGGGCAGGCACGTCGGCAAGCACCACAGCCAATGCAATTATCTTCAATAACTTTAAATATCAATAGCGACTTGCACATGCCGGCTTTGCAGATGCCGTTTGTTACATGGTCGGTATATTCCTGGCTGAAATGGCGCAGGGTAGAGAGAACCGGGTTTGGTGCTGTTTGCCCCAAACCGCAAAGGCTGGCGCGTCGTACAGTATGTCCCAATCTCTTTAATAATTCGATATCATTCAATACGCCTTTACCTTCGGTAATGCGTTCCAATATCTCTAACATTCTCTTGGTGCCTTCACGGCAAGGTGTGCATTTACCACATGATTCATCCTGGGTGAATTGAACGAAATATCTGGCTACATCAACCATGCAGTCGTCTTCGTCCAGTACAATCATACCGCCAGAACCCATGATTGCTCCGGCGCGGCTAAGTGAATCGTAATCAACTTCAGTATCAAGCAATGATTCCGGCAAACAACCACCAGATGGACCGCCAATTTGCACTGCTTTGAAACCACGCTTGTTGCGGATTCCGCCCCCAATGTCAAAAATTACCTGCCGCAGGGTGACACCCATCGGAACTTCAACTAATCCGGTACGTCTCACCTTCCCAGCTAAAGCAAAAACTTTTGTTCCCTTGCTTTTCTCAGTGCCAATACCTGAATACCATGCGGATCCATTTAATATAATAGGGGCAACAGATGCCAGGGTTTCAACATTATTAATACAAGTTGGGCAATCCCACAAACCTTTTTCAGCAGGGAATGGGGGACGTGGCCGCGGCATTCCGCGTTCGCCTTCGATAGAATGAATTAAAGCTGTTTCTTCACCACAGACAAATGCTCCGGCTCCAAGACGTATCTCTATTTCAAATGAGAAGTCAGTTCCCATTACATTATTACCGAGAATTCCGGCTTTTTTAGCTTGTTCAATTGCTTCACGCAAACGTTTTACAGCCAGCGGATATTCAGCGCGGATATAGAAGAAACCTTTGTTGGCACCGATTGCATACCCAGCTATCGTCAATCCTTCAATAACTGCATGTGGGTCGCCTTCCAGCAGATTCCTGTCCATAAATGCACCGGGGTCGCCTTCATCAGCGTTACAGATGACATATTTCTGGTCACCTTTCACATCCCGGGTAATTCTCCATTTTAAACCGGTGCTGAATCCTCCGCCGCCGCGTCCGCGTAATCCGCTTTCCTGCATGGCTGCCACTACTTCATCGGGTGTCATGCCGTTAACGGCTTTCTCTAACGCCATATATGCGTAAGCGCATAATGCGCTCTCTAAAGATTCAGGGTCAATAACTCCGCAGTTTCGGCTGGCAATGCGCATCTGTAATCCGGTTACTGGTGCTACATTTTGTGTCATGCAAAATCGCGGACTATTTTCACCGACGCAATATTTTTCACCGTCTCCATTTATTACACTTACAGCAGCATCAATATCGGTTACGGAATAGGTTTTATTTTCCGGGGAGATATGCAGAAATATACCGGTACATCCACCTTCACATCCAGCTTCTGTGGTTACCATCCCGCGCAATTCCGCAGCAGCAACGACTGCTTTTACAAAATTAAAATAGTTTGGCGAGGTAGTATCAGCGGTGATAATAGTAACGCGGTTTTCACCCGGGTTGTCCACCAGAAAATCAGCTAATGGCGGTTGTTTTTTCAGATGTCGACGTAAAACATCTATTGCAGATTTTTCGTTAAGTTCGCCATAAAGGTAAGGAGCACCGTTTTTTGCTGTTATTTCCATTAACGGTTCTTTATGGCACTGGCCAATACAACCGACCTGTTTCAATACTACATCATCGCGGTCTGCAATTTCAGCTTCAATCGCCTTGTATATTGCACCTGCTCCTGCGCTGATACCACAAGTCGCCATGCCTATACTTACCTGCAGTTTTGCGTCTTCAATGCCGGAGTATATATTTTTAGCAGCCTTAGACCGCATTCCGGCTAAATTAAATATTGGTTCGCTGTTACTCATGTTTGTTTCCTTACCCCTGTTTCTTTTTCGAGGTATATTATTGGCTAATTATACCCGAAAAGAATAGGTAATGCTATTTATTTTGTCTGAAATATGCAAAAAAATCGGTGTATTTACTTGTTTTATATATAACTGTAAATATTTAATACTCTTCACGAAAAGGAATGGTTAGGAAGAATATTAAGGAAAATGTTCCTGAAGCAATTTCTTATCTACTCTGAAGCGATTTCTTTATCTTCTGGTTTTATTAACTCTTTACCTACCGAGTTCCATCTATTCATTGCTGGTGTAATGCCTTCTTTTATCCACAATTCAGCACCGCGTACTGCATTATCTCGTGCTTCAATAATTTTATTGCGTTCATCGCTGACAAACCTGCCAAGTACGTAATCAACCATATCCATTTGGGATGGGGGAGCACCAACTCCAACCCGCAACCGTGAGAAGGCGTTGGTACCGATTCGGTTTATGATATTATACAGTCCGTTATGCCCGCCATCGCTGCCTTTTGCACGAAATCTTATTTTACCTACCGGCAAGGCTACATCATCGCAAATCACCAGTATATCTTCAGGAGCTATTCGGTAAAACCTGACGGCGGCAATTACTGATTCACCACTGAGATTCATGAAGGTTGATGGTTTGAGTAATAGTACCCGATGTCCGCTGACATTTATTTGAACGTCATCACCCTTGAATTTACCTTTTTTAAATCTTGCCTGGTATTCGCGTGCCATTTCGTCAACTACTTCAAACCCTATGTTATGGCGCGTATTTGCATATTGACTGCCAATATTTCCCAACCCGACAATCAACTTCATACCGGTGGCGCTTTGTATTGAACTTTTCCAGAATAATGACATTTATAAAAAAACCTTTTTGAGGTGCTGATCAAATGACAGGTGGTGCCCTTGGGCCGAATCGAACGGCCGGCCTATTCCTTAGGAGGGAATCGCTCTATCCGACTGAGCTACAAGGGCACAGGATACCGAATATCATATCCGGTGTGCCTACAATTTTACCTTCTTACTGCCTATAGGGTCAAGTTTGAAATATTGAAATAATATATGTTGTAAAAAGAAAAACCCCCGGGAAGTTATATCCCGGGGGTTAAAATTAATTTATCAGGTGTTTTTCAGTGCGTCGATAAGTTCTTTCATTACTTCATCAGTAGCGTCATGACCAATCTGGCATGTGCCGGCATTTTCATGACCACCGCCACCGTATTTAAGGGCTAATTCACCGATGTCTAATTTTGATGAACGATCAATAATTGATTTACCAATCGCGAATACAGTATTCTGTTTGTTAAGACCCCACATAATATGAACGGATATATTGCATTCCGGGTACATAGCATATATCATAAATCTGTTGGTGGCATAGATGGTTTCTTCATCGCGCAAGTCAAGGCAGATTAATTTGCCATGAATGGTAGTACAGCGTTTGATTTGTTCTTTTGCCAGGGTATCGTGCTGAAAATACAGATTGGTGCGTTCTTTAACGTCTGGCAAATCAAGGATTTCATCAATAGTGTGATTCTTGCAATATTCAATCAGGTCCATCATCAATGTATAATTGCTGACACGGAAATGTTTGAATCTGCCCAGGCCGGTACGCGGATCCATGATGAAACTTAACAAAACCCATTTTACCGGGTTCATAATTTCATCTAAACTGAATTGTGCGCTATCTGCTTTATCTACAGCGATAATCATATCTTCGGAAATTTCAGGGAAACGTGATTTTCCGCCGAAATAATTATAAACTACGCGTGCAGTTGACGGAGAGTTCGCTTCAATTATACGATTAGGCGCATCATCCTCATTAACGCGAATAATTTCGCTGGCGTGATGGTCAAATGACAGGTACACATTCGGCGAATAAGGCAAATTTGTGGTAATATCATTCGGGGTTAATTCAACCCTTCCATCCTGAACATCTTTAGGATGGACAAACTTGATATCGTCAATTAAATCCAGTTTACGAAGTAGGACAGCGGCAAGTAAGCCGTCCATGTCACTACGGGTTACCAAGCGATACTTTTTCGACATTGGATATCCTTTCTGTCACATTTTGCGGCAGATAAATGGTAAAATACCGGCGATAATCCCGGTTCTTGTCTGATATTATCATTAGCATCCTGCCTCGTCAATATAGAAGCGGGGAGAAAGTGAAAAATATGAATAATAATATTGAAGAAAATCAGGAATGTACAATTGAAAAAGCTTGTTCGGCACTTCATGGCATTGGTGAAAGTTTGAAGTACCTGACATTGCCACTGCTGTTATTGTTTTTGGCAGTGCTGTATTTTGCCTGGCCGCCATCAACGCCCATAACAGAAGATGATGAAGCACGATATGTGGAAACTTCACGCCACATGATAGAAACTGGCGATTATGTGATTCCTATATTCAACGGACATGTCAGGTATTTAAAACCTGTATTCATTTACTGGCTGCAGGCTGGCACTATGAAAGCCTTCAATAGCGAAGTACCGGCAGCCCGGGCAGAATCCGGTATTATGATGCTTATACTGACCATGTCGGTATTCTTTTTCATCAGGTATAATTTAAGACGATTTAATCGCAATCTTACAGATGGTGAGATATCTTTCTCATCTTTCCTTGCTGCTGCTGCTGTTAGCATTACTTTTTTTGCTGCGGCATGGTCGCACATGGCAACTACCGATATTACGCTAACGGTAATTATTTCGTTATGCGCTCTATCATTAATCCAGGCTGAAATATACCATAAATTAATTGATGACCCGATAGAAGAGAAAAAACTGGCAAACCGGGCATACCTAATTGCCGGATTAACTGGCGGGTTGGCATTTCTTACTAAAGGTCCTGTTGGTCCAGGTGTTCCTTTCCTCATGTGGTTTGTATATCATGTTAATTCCGCTCAAGGCTCAATATTTAGTGCTTTTTGGTATAAGTCAGTATTTAAAAATCTTTCATTGGCTTTCAAGCGAATTCCCTGGCTGCCGGTACTGGCTATATTCATAATTGTTGCCGCACCGTGGTTTATCTTAATTACTATGAAAGATGGTGGGGAGTTCTTGCGGTTCTTTTTCTTAAATGAAAATATTAAACGCGCGTCTGATTCAATGGAAGGACATAATTTTGGTCCGTTAAGCCTGCTGGTATATTTAGCCATTGCTTTTATTGCCACATTCCCTTTCAGTGCAGTGCCTGTTTCTGTAAAAATGAAAAGCGTTGACCTTAATGAAGATAATAAGTCGCTGAAAATTATACGTGATTTTTCCATTGTCTGGTTTTGGCTGGTGATTATTATATTCAGCATAATAAAAACGCAATTAGCAAGTTATGTTCAGTCAGTAATGGTACCAGTGGCATTCTTATTCGTAATTGGTATCATTGCTAATCGACAGCATAACCAGATTCCCCGTACTATTGGGATAATTACTGCAATATTTGGAATACTTTTAACAGGTGGTGGTGTCTACCTGTTGTCACAACAAGAAGCTATAGTTGATAATTTCATTTCACAACCATACGCTGTGGATTCATGGTCATTATTGCTAAAACCGTTCGCTTTAGAAGGAATCATTTTATTTGGTGCAATTTTCATCGCTTTTTCTATAATATTAATTGCCAAACCTAAACTGGAAATACTACTAAAGTTCCTTATACCTGCCTGGGCAATTTTTTTAACAATACTCGTATTATTGGCAATGCCGATTGTAGTTAGAAGCCAATATGGCACTACAAAGTCTGTTGGACTATATATTCGTACAGACTTGGATAGCACAAATAATCATAACATGCCGATTATTGCACTGGTAAATCATTTCACTGAAGGTTTGGCTTTATATACCCAACGAGTAGTAACTCATGTCAGGCCTTCAGAATTAAATAAAATTGATGATATTTTAAAAGATAATAAATCAATATATATAGTGACAACTTCGGAAAATTTGCCTATTCTTGATAAAAAATATATTTGTTTAATGAAAAAGAATATTGGAAAATTATTTATAATGCAGGTTTTCAAACAATCTATAGAGATGAATAACCTGCCAATGAATATCCCGAATATGATGGAGAAAAAAAATGGCAATAATTGATTGTTACGGCGAGTTGGGACCGCAGCCATACCCAACCCAGGCTACTACCCCAGACGCGGTAGAAAAGCTGATGACAAGATTTGGCGTTGATATGACATTTGTAGTAAGTACCGAGGCACTTCGCGGTTCAATGCAGACCGGCAACGCCTGGCTGGCTGCGCAAATTAAAGAACGTCCGAAATTCAAAGGTTATTGCGTGCTGCACCCGTTAATGCTGGAAGCATCTATTGAAGAAGAAAGAAAATATTTATTTACAGATAAATTTGTTGGTGCCATGATACATGAATCCGCCATGGTGCGTCCGCTTTATTCCGACCCCATGCGCCACCTGGTAAAATCGTTACTTCGCTACAGCGGTCCTTTACTATTGAAAATCAACGAACCGCGACAATTAAATGATCTTGAATTACTGGCTAAAGAGTTCCCAACACAAAAATTTATGATATTGCACATGGCAGACGAAATGTGGCAATCCGCACTATCAACTGCGTCACAATTGTTGAACATCACCCTTGAAATTGGCGGGTCAAACGCTGATAATGATAAAATCGCGGAAGGTTTTGCTACTGTAGGAGCCAATCGAATGGTATTTGGCTCCGGGATGCCGCTCATTAGTCCGGTTTACGCCATGGGTATAATCCGCGATTCATCAATAAGCGCGTCTGACAAAGACCGCATATTGGATAAAAACGCAACTAAAATTTTTGGATTATAATATTTGTTACAAGAAGACACAAGTTTCACAGAGGAATATGAAAGTAACCTATGTGAAACTTTTTGTTTTAATTTTGTTCCCCTCGCAAATTCCCCCGAATTTTACTACAATAACGACGGAGATAATAACCTATGTATCGTATGTCTGTTGAAAGTGATTTTTGCGCGGCGCATTCTATCCGCGGTTATAATGGGCCATGTTGCCGCTTGCATGGGCATAATTACAAGGTTTACCTGCGTTTGGAAGGTAGGGAACTTGATAATTTGGGGATGCTTATCGATTTTCGCCGCGTTAAGACGGTTTTAAAATCAGTTCTTGATCCATTGGATCATCAGAATATAGATGAATTACCTGATTTTAAAGATATTATACCGACCAGCGAGAATATAGCACGTTATATATACACCCGTATCACCGAGGCGCTTTATGCTGATGTTGATATAAAAAGACGGGTAAAAGTTTCAATGCTGGAGATTTACGAAGGTGATAAACAGGGTGTAGGTTACAGCGAGGATTAATAATGCCGATTTACGAATTTCAATGTTCCGGCTGCGGGATAATATTTGAAGAATTAGTGCGAATGGGAAGCGATGGGACAGGTTTAAGCTGCCCAGAATGCGGCAATCAGAAAATACAAAAAAAGATGTCATCATTTTACGGTAAAGTAAATGATGGCGGCAGCAGTCGTGCTGTTTCCGGCGGATGTCATTGCGGCGGAAATTGCGGCAGATGCAGCAGTGGCGGCGGATGCCAGTGCGGTCATTGATAATAAAAGCAGGTATAAAATGTCAACAGAACCATCAAAGGTAATCGAAACTTTTCCTAACCCGAATCCGGGAAGAGATTACGAAATAGAAATTTCAACGCTGGAATTCACCTGTGTATGCCCAAAAACCGGGCAACCGGACTTTGCGGAAATCACTGTTAATTATGTCCCGGATGAATTATGCCTTGAACTGAAATCGCTGAAGTTGTATTACTGGTCATACCGCAATGAAGGCGCATTTCATGAGGCAGTAACTAACAAGATAATGGACGACTTGGTAAGTGCCTGTCAACCACGAAAAATGACAATCACCGGTAATTTTAATGTTCGCGGTGGACTGCATACCGTGGTGAAAGTCAGTTATCAGAAATAGATATTATTTTCTTTAGAACTTTCGCTTAAGGTCACTTCACTGTGTATTAGGGGACTGGCTTTTATTCGGTGATTAATGCTAATTTCTCTTTAACGTGTTAGTCCGAATAATTGCCTGTACCCGGTCATACATATTCAAATAATCGATCTTATTGCGCTGCCATCCATTCATCCCAATGGCTGTCAGCAGCAAACTTTAATTTAGAATATGATGCCGAATGAGTGCTGGTCCATACATACGGAGTTTGCAGATCAATCGCCAATCCGGCTGATTTCGAATGTAAGCTAAAGGTGTAATTGCTGACCACTGTGCTGTTTTTTATCTGTGCCATTAACGCATCTGCTTTTAACTGTAAATCCGTGTCATTAATACTTGAACGTAATAATGATACGTAGGTGTATAAGTCTTTACTGATATTTGAGAAAGGATCCGCATTAACCCGTGATGACACTATCTCGCTCTGGTAGTTGTCTCTTATTGCTATCAATCGGTCGCAGAAAGGATTTAACTTTTCGACCAGCGCGTCCATTTGTCCCAAATCTATTACTGAATGTGTGCTTTCGTTACCTTCATTTATCCATTCCCGCATGGCATCCTGAGCGATGAAATTAGCAAGGTCACGTGAAGTAGTGGCTGGATTATCTGTTAATTTAGCTGCGATATTCTGGTATGCATATCCAATCCATGGTGATGCTTCTTCGCTGCCTACCATATATTCAGCACATCCGCGTATCTGGTAGGCTACTTCAGCCATCGACATATAACAGGCATCCATTGCGACAACGTCAATTGGGTGCAATGCCGTTAATGAGTAGTTTAAGTCTGGTATCTTTATCCAATGCCCGTTTGAAGTCTGATCATAACCTATCGCGCGCGATAATAATAAAGACCTGTCATTAGTAGGGTTCCATCCGCTGCCGTGATTCCATAATACCACCAGGTAATGTTCTGCCGGGGCGTATGTCTGTCCCCAGGTTACGAAATCGTTAAGCGTTTGGGGATTTCCGCTGTCGATGGCTCCCATATATGCTAATTCAGTTGATACTATTTTACCGGGGTCAGCACTGGTATCCTTGGTTACTTCAAATCTTCGGCATCCAGTTAACGACGGGTAATTTTTCTCATAACCACCCGGGCTATCCAGTCTGTCCATTTGAACTAATAGCTTTACATCTGTGGTAGATCCAACCATTTCCAGTTCATTCATGTCGCTTATCGACTGGTCAGTCATGTTGTTGTCAGCAGACATATATACCATTACTGTCCATTTAAATTTTGCGGCAGTAGTAAGATCCGTTGGAGCGGCTGCGTTGTTGCCTTCTTGAATGGTCTGTTGAAATGTTACGCGGGTATATCCAACCTTGGATATATAAAATGTTCTTATTCCCGCCGGTATTTTATCCAGTTCAAAACTGCCATCTGCTTTTGAGATAGCAATTAGTGCGGGATAACCTTTTACGCTGATAATCGCGCCTTCAACCGCGCGCAGGTTTGTCGCTGTGCGGGTAAATGCAAGGTTTCCCTGGTCAAGCATTACGAATCCCATTAAATTACCGGTAACAACGGGTGTCAGCGTTGTCGCATGACTACCACCGCAACCGGATGTTACCAGAATGATTATTATAGATGTCGTTATCGCAAAATAGAGTTGTCTGAGTTTCATATTACCTCGTAAATTGTTAGTTGATTATACCGCATATTCGGTAAAAATATGTCTTATGATACCAGAATAGTCGCTAATTATTTTTTCAACTTTCCACCCGTTGATACTCAGGAAGTCAGTAATGGCATTTTCCTGCCCAATTCCGAGTTCTAATCCGATGATGGTGCCATTTTTGCAATATAATGATGCTTGTTGAATTAATTCTTTAATGGTGTCCAACCCGTCATGACCGGCAAATAAAGCAATGCCCGGTTCATGATCTTTAACCTCTGGTTCCAGTGTATCTTTATCAATTAACGGGACGTATGGCAGGTTAGCAATTATGATATCAGGCGGCGGCATTTTAGTGTTAATTAAAGGTGTCAGCAGATTCCCTTGTAAAAGGGTGATTTTGTCAGCTAAATTATATTTATCAACATTGATTTTTGCTGTATTTAACGCATCCTGGCTGATATCAATTGCTGTGATGCGGGTATCGGTATCCATGGCGATTGAAACAGCAATTGCTCCACTGCCGGTTCCTAATTCCACTACATTTTTCATATCATATTCAAGGATATATTTGATTGCTTCTTCTACCAGCAGTTCAGTCTCTGGACGGGGGATTAATACATCTTTGTTTACTATAAACTCGCGACTGAAAAATTCCTTATGTCCGGTAATATAAGGCAGGGGGATGCGCTGAACTCGCCTGGAAATTAATTTCATGAAATCAAGATACTTATCTGCGGATATTTCAGTGTAAATATTAGCCCATATTCGCCAGCGTTGCCATCCCAGTTGATGAGCCAGCAATATCTCCGCGTCAGCCAGTGGTGATTCAACTCCGGCATTTTTTAGCATTTCTTCACAAATATTCAAGGCGTTTTTTATAACAATTGCCATTTTTCTATTATTTCTTTCTCTTTAACCGGGCCAATTAACGATAACATCCATTTATCAATATCAGTTATCTCCGCAATTAACTGATTAACATCTTCAGTGGTGATATTTTCGATTTTATCAAATATTTCTGACAGTGATATGATTTTTCCATAAGTCATGTATTGGGTGGCTAAGCGGCGCATTTTCTGTTCAGTAGTTTCCAGTGCCAGTGCCATTCCTGCCTGAATCTGTGCCTTTGCCCGCATCAGTTCTGCTTCCGATATTCCCTTATCTCGCAATAAGTATATCTCTTCCTTAATCATCTGTAAAACTTTTTTAATATTCTTATCATTTGCCGAACCGGAGACAGCCAGAAATCCGCTTTCGGTATATCCGGAACAGAAAGATGAAACATCATAGACCAGTCCGCCGATGTCGCGTATCTTGGTAAACAACCGCGATGTAGTAGAAGCACCGAGTATATTATCAATAATTATCAGCGGATAATTACGGTCATCATCTGCCGGGAAGGTGATGGTTGCCCAGGCAAATGTAACATGGTCAGTTCGCTGCTTGAAAATCTGCATTTTTTTCGGCTCATTTGCAGTTTTATCGCATTCTCGTGGCTGCGGGGGGTGGATATTCGCGAATGCGCTGGCAATCAATTGTACAAAATCTTCATGACTGAATGCGCCGGCGGCAGTGATGATGCAGTTATTAGCGGCAAAGTGGTATTTCATGCCATTGATGGCATCCTGCGGGGTCATTGCGCTCACTGATTCGTTTGTCCCTGGGATAGGCTTGCCGTATCTTCCGCCGGGCCACAAACTGCTGGTAATCATATCCATGATATACTCGTCATGGTTAGTTTCCGCTTTGCTTATCTCTTCCAGCACCACCGATTTTTCACGGTCAAACTCTACCGGCGGAATAGTGGAAAAACAGCAAAGCTCACCCAATATATTAATTGATTCGGCAATATTTTTATCGATAACCCGCGCGCTTAAATGTATCGTCTCCGCCTCGGTATAGGCGTCAAATTGTCCGCCTAACAGTTCAATTGCGCTTGCGATTTCAAACGAGCTTTTATAGGCGGTTCCCTTGAACATTAAATGCTCAACAAAATGTCCGCGCCCTTCCTGGCCAACCGGGTCATCGGCGGCCCCCGCCACACTCCACACCCCGCATGCACTGGTTGCAGTACCCACAGTTGTCTCCGTAATAACAACCACGCCATTATCCAACCGGGACATATATATGTTATCGAAAAATTGAATAGACTTCACAGGTAAATTGTACAGGAAAAGCAGTGGTTTGAGAATTGACGGAATATGTAATTTATAGCGAATCATAATTTCATAATCTACATTTCCACTGTGTAGATATAATAAGTATGGAAGTCATTAGCTTTGATTAAATCATAGTTTCTTAGTAACTATTCAGACTCGTCAGTTTTAACCAATGCAAAAAAATAAAAAATATTTTAAAAAGACCAAAAATCACCAAGGACTTTCTATGTGAGGCGTAGAATTCCTTAT
>Ga0194053_10001716_pt1 | contig 13810 bp, 15 predicted proteins | sample SepL228m_MetaG_FD_161684 | JGI IMG/M metagenome (GOLD analysis project Ga0194053, IMG submission 161684) | Anoxic zone freshwater microbial communities from boreal shield lake in IISD Experimental Lakes Area, Ontario, Canada - Sep2016-L227-8m | ecosystem: Environmental > Aquatic > Freshwater >... | reverse complement strand
CATAAATCGTATATAGTTAATAATATGTTATTATTAACTATATACGATTTATGATTGGATTTCAAGAAAAAAGAAAGATTCGCCGATTTGTAAATTCCAAGCTGGTTTGGTTGGTGCTTTTGATATTGGCTTCATATATTGGATATAGCGCCTATAAATTTTATCCCAAATATCAGCATAGTGAAGTTTTGTTGAATGAAGTTTCGTCAGAATACAAACAATTAGAAGCTAGAAAACTTGATCTAACTAGCAAAATAGAAAATTTAGGTAAAAAAACCGGTATGGAAGAAGAAATTCGTCAAAGATATTCTTTAGTTAAAAGTGGGGAAGAGGAAGTTGTTTTGGTGGATAGAAACAAAGATACGGATACACTATCAAAAGATGAAAACATTGGTTTTTTCGGTAGAATTTTTGGTTGGATTTTTAGATAAGATTTAGTAGAATAGATAGACGACTTTAAAAAAGCGGGTATGGTTTAGTGGTAGAATGCGACCTTCCCAAGGTTGAGACGCGGTTTCGATTACCGCTACCCGCACCACATTTTATGGGTCTTGTCTGTATTTTAGATTTAATAAAATTATTGGTATAATATTAAAACTATGAAAACAAATAAAAAGATTGAAATATATTCTACACCAACTTGTCACTACTGTATCTTGGTCAAGGATTTTTTGAAAAGCAAAGATATTCCATTTATTGAATACAACGTGGCTACTGATTTGGATAAGCGTCGAGAAATGGTTGAAATTTCCGACCAGGGTGGAGTACCAGTGGTAAAGATTGAAGATGAAATTATGATTGGTTTTCAAGAAGACCAGATGAAGGAGATATTGGGAATTGAATAAACAAAAAACAGGCCAAGTTGGCCTGTTTTTTAGTTGGGCGGTATGGTATATTCATGAAGTAAGCCTTTATAGTTCAATGGATAGAACATCCCCGTCCTAAGGGGCAGATGTCGGTTCGATTCCGGCTAGAGGCACAATTAAGGTTGCCCTTTTCTCATAATTTTGCTATATTAAGCCAGGTATGGATGACAAGGAAAAACAGCTCTTAAGAGAAATGTATGAAATGACTGAGGAGAACAATCGCATCTTGAGAAAGATGAATCGTCGTGCTCTATGGTCTGGTTTCTTTAGATTGTTGTATTGGATAATAGTATTAGCTATCGCCTTTGGAGCTTACTATTATGTTCAGCCATATCTTAAGGTTCTATTGAATACTTATGATTCCGTATCCACTCAGTTGGGTCAGGTCAAGACTGTAACGAATTCGGTTCAGAACGTATTAAATAAAGTCACACCTACAAAGTAGGCATATGCCGAGGTGCTCCCAGAACAGCAAAGTATTTGCTGTACGGGCAAGCAGTTTGGACTTATGGCAGACGTCGTCATCATTTTATCCTGATATAAATATCAAGATAAATAATGCCGAGGTAGCTCAGTTGGTAGAGCATGTCCCTGAAGAGGATGGGGTCGGCGGTTCGAGTCCGCCCCTCGGCACAAATTAAAAAGCACCAGAAATGGTGCCTTTTAAATTTGTGCCGAGGGAGCAAGACATGGGAATGTCTTGCGGGCGGACTCGAACAACGGAGCGGGACCCAGACTAGTAAGTCTGGGAGCGAGTTGGTGCCCAGACCGAACCGAGTGACGACGAGGTGAGAGTCGCGGGAGAATGCGAAGCGTGTCCGCCCCGTCTTCTGTGCGGACTCGAAAGACGGAGCCATGTTTTTCGAATCTAAGTGAGAAAAACGGGCGAGTCGAGGTCACGAGTACTTATGTCATTTTGAAACTGATAAGTTTCAAAGTGACTTAGTAACTCGGGTGCTAGTCCGCCCCTCGGCACAAATTAAAAAGCACCAGAAATGGTGCCTTTTTAATTTGTGCCGAGTGAGCAAGGCATGGGAATGTCTTGCGTGCGGACTCGAAAAACGCCACCTGTGGATATTTGTTACAAAATTATTGACGTCGTGATATAATTATTGTAATTATATTTTCTATATAATTATTTAGTTATTTATTAATAATAAAAATGAAAAAAATAATTTTAGGTCTTTTATTTTTTATGCTAGCAATCTCCACCTGCTATGGCATAACAAATTATGTTTCGGCAGACTCTAGTTTTACCTTTACTAAGAGTTTAAAGTTGGGGATGATTGATAATGAAGTTAAGGAGCTTCAGATTTTTCTTAATAATAATGGTTTTCCCGTTGCTTTGACAGGAATTGGTTCATCAGGTCAAGAAACAAATTACTTTGGTAATTTAACCAAGAAGGCAGTTACTATGTTTCAAGAAGCAAATCGCTCTGAAATATTGGATCCTCAAGGTCTAACTCAAGGTACCGGAGCATTTTTTGCTTCCACTAGAGGTTTAATTAATAGGATTTTAGCCAAGAACAGCATTGCCGTGGATAATAATGCATCAGTTCCAGGTAATGAATCAAGTCCAGTTGTAGAAGTTGTTACAACTCCAGCAACTAATCCTGTAGTTGTTACTAGTAATCCATCTTCACCTGAGGTTGTGAGTGAGACACCTTCGGTGTCCAATCCTCTTTTACGCAATAGAAGAGTAATTGTTAGTGCCCCTGTCATTGCTGGTGTAACTGCCCCAGTCACAGGAGCTACCCCGGTATCTACCTTACCTGGTGGTATTGGCTATACCGCCACTATTGCTTGGAGTGGAAGCCCGGCTACATTCGCTAGTGCCACTGTCTACACCGCCACCATTACTCTTCATACAGTAGGAAATTATATTTTTTCAGGTGTTCCAGCCAACTTCTTTACCGTTGCCGGTGCGACAGCTACCAATGCTCTCAGCTCTGGTGTAATTACGGCAGTCTTTCCAGTCACTGCTACCACTATTGCTACCGCTGCGGTTGCTGGTGTCACTGCTCCAGTCACGGGAGCTACTCCAGTTTCTACCTTGGCCGATGGTACAGGTTACACCGCTACTATCGCTTGGAGTGGAAATCCAGTTACTTTTGCTAGTGCTACTGCTTACACTGCAACTATTACACTTACACCAAAGACAGGTTATACTTTGGCCGGTGTCCCAGCAAACTTCTTCACTGTTGCCGGAGCTACCGCTACCAACTCAATTAATGCAGGAGTTATTACGGCAGTCTTCCCAGCTACCGCCACTACTATAGCCGCTGCGGCTATCTCTGGAGTTACTGCTCCAGTCGCTGGTGCAACTCCTGTTTCTACATTAGCCGATGGTACTGGATATACAGCCACTATTGCATGGAGCCCAGTTGCAGAAACTTTTGCAAATTCAACTGTCTATACAGCGACAATTACTATTACCGCTAAGACTGGTTATACTCTAGTCGGTGTCCCAGTTAACTTCTTCACCGTTGCTGGTGCCACAGCTACCAACTCAGCCAATGCTGGAGTTGTATCTGCTGTCTTCCCAGAGACGGAACCAGCTGATTAGAACCAGTAAATAATGCTGGAGATAGTTTATCAGAAAACTAAAGAAAAACACCCCTGCGGGTGTTTTTCTATTGTGCAAATAATAACTTGTTCTTGTGCCTCAGACCATATAAGGTTGCAATTTACCAATAATCATTGTACTATTAATTTAGAATTAAACCATAAAAGAGAGGTTGCTATGGAAAATATTAACAATATTCTCAGATTGTTATTTTTAAGTTTGAAACAAGAATATGTGGTTGCAGTTCTTTGGTATGGTAACAAGAAAGGAGACGATACGGATTTATTTGTGGTTTTGAAAGCGGACTGTCCATATCAGACTTATCAAATTTTATATCTTGATGTTGTTTGTGTTGGAGAGAGCTATATTTCAAAATTAGCAGAAAACCTTGATCCCGTCGTAATTGAGCCAATAAAAACTGGTGAATTAATTTACGGAGATATTTCTAAGTTTGTTAATATTACAAATTATGTCACCGTAACTAGTGATACCTCGATTTATTTGGCCCGATGTTCATTAATCTTTTATGGCTGGGGAGTTAGCTATTCTTTTCAGAATAACCACCGAGCTGCTATTCAGAATCTTTGCTTCTCTTATTCGTATTTACTTTTTGCCACTGAGTATTTTAAGGGTGATGATATTGTCTTGTTCAAAAGACTGTTGTCTAGTGATAATACTGGTTGTCTGGCAATAATGCGAAAAAAACTAAAGAGTGCAAGGTTCCTTTGTGATGATGACATTAAACAATCCTTTGAAATGACGAGATGCGCGTTGCTAGACTTTCTACCAATGGTAGAATATAAACAGAGTTCCTTTCACACGTTGTGGGAGGAATGGTATGAACCAAAACAACATGCGGAGGTGCAACATGACAGGTCAGCTTCCACCCCCGGCTCCACCCCTGCGGATTGATAATTCGCATGTGTCGAGTCACTTCCTCAAAGGTCAGTATGATTATCCCATCACACAAAAGGTTACTTCAGGTGGAAAAAGTATTCATCTGGATACACCAGTTGATGGGCAGGGTAATGTTGGTGAAACTCAAATCAACTTGCCCACGAAGAAATAATCATGCTCTCGCACAGCACAAAATGGTCCAAGTTTATTCTTGGACCATCTTTTTATTTCCCCTCACTCTTTATCTTCACCTTGCTCTGCTTGTTTCGATCAATCTTCGGTAGGCGGATTATTAGCATGCCTTGCTTTTGGATAGCTTCAACCGCTTCAGTGTCGATTTCTTGTGGCAGAATAATTGTTCGAGAAAAACTACCCCAATATAATTCTTGGTGAAAATAGTCGGGAGACTCTGTGGTGTTGGCATCTTCGCGATGTCCTTCAATTGTCACCATATCACGAGTTATAGTTACATCTAAATCTTCTGGTCTGACACCAGCTACCATAGTTTTGATTACAATTTCTTTAGGAGTCTGGTAGACATCCACAGATAGTTGACCATCAGAGCTTTCTTCTGACTCTAAAGCCAATTCGTCAGATTCTTCTTTGCTATCTTCTTTAAGGCTCATGGCCCCAGTCAGTTTATCAAAAAATGATTTTTTGTCGTGAGACATAAATTATAAGTTAATTAATAATAGGACAAACTTGTTTCGCTTGGCGGATTCTTTGAAAGGCGATCATGAGTACGATTGCTAATCCCCAAACAATTATAAAGGAGTATATTTTTCCATCCCCTCCAGTCTTAATTATAAAGAAATTAAACAAACCATGCAAACCAATGGCGACAATTATTGCAATAAAAGTAGTGACTCTCTTTGACCAGGATGACCAGCAGTAGGCAATAGCCATGCCAAAACCTATTGTGGCCGATGAAACTGTGTGAATTAATGTGGCTCCAATAAAGCGCATATTACCTGTGATAAAACCAGTAGCAATATCACCCTTAATGAATGGGTCCAATAAGAAGAGTGTATTTTCAAGAGCAGCAAAACCGAGAGCTACGGTAATCATATAAATCATTGGATCAATGCGCTCATCGTTTTCTTTGGCGTGTAAAACAAAAATATAGGCAAAAACAAATTTAGATAATTCTTCAATTGCCGGTGTGACATACATGAAGAATTCTTTTGTTGTTGATGGAAAGAAAGGGTTACCAGCTGCGAATTTTTCCAAAAAGAAGGAAGCAATAACTGCTAAACAACCAGCCACAAAACCGATCAAGAGTGAGGTTTTTGGTTCGGGATGACAATCTTGGCGCATCCAAAACCACAACCAAAAGAAGACCGGTAGGAAGCCAGTGAGTAGTGCGTAAAGAACAGTTGTTAGGTTGATTCCCATATTTAATTATTTTTGCTTTGGCCACTCTTCAATCATGAGTAGCTTTCTATTGGTGAGAGGCAGGAGAGACCAGATTTCTTCGGTGACAAACGGCATGAATGGGTGAATGACTTTTAGGAGAGTAGTGAGAATGGTCCAAGTCATGTACTGAACAGATTTTTTGGCTTTGTCATCTTGACCGAAGATAGTAGTCTTGCTTCTCTCAATTATTATATCAGCAAAGTCGTGCCAAAAGTAGTTGTAGATTTTATCACTGGCCATATAGAAGCGGTATTCATCCATGTCTTTGGTAATATCGACAATGAAAGTGTTTAATTCGTCCATAGATTTTTGATCTTCCTCGGTCAGTTCTGGTGTGGAAGAAAAATCAAAATCATCAAGATTAGAGAGAACAAAGCGGGAGGCATTCCAAATCTTGTTGGCGAACTTGGCTTGGGCACGGATTTTGTCTTCAGAGAATTTGAAATCAATACCAGGGGTGTTTCCGATAACTATACCCATGCGTCCAGCATCAGTACCAAACTTGGCTGAGACTTCCATTGGATCAACACCGTTGTTCAAAGTTTTGGAAAATTTGCGACCTTGATTGTCGCGAACTGTACCATGCAAATATATTTTACTAAATGGAATAGTACCTAGGTGGTATCCCGACATAAGAATCATACGTGCCACCCAGAAGAAAAGAATATCATAACCGGTCTCTAGAACTTGAGTTGGGTGAAAGAGAGCGAGGTCGGTACCTGGCTTTGGAAGCCCTGTAGTAGAGTCAAAAGCCTCTGGCCAACCAAGGGTAGAAAAGGTCCATAAAGCCGAAGAAAACCAGGTATCCAGTGTATCTTCGTCTTGAGTCCAACCTTCGCCTATAGGGGCTTCTAGACCGTTATAAACCTCTTCCTGACCGTTAATATTGCGGTACCAGACAGGAACACGGTGACCATACCAAATCTGACGGCTGATACACCAGTCGTTCAATTTTTCAATCCAGTGGAAGTAAGTCTTGCCGAAATAATCTGGAATAATTTCAATTTGATTATTCAAAACCACCTTACTCATTAAATCCTTGAGGGTAATAGTTGATCCGGCAGGAATGCCATTAATTTGAGAATGTTTAATAATAAAAGGTTTGTTAACAGCGACGAACCACTGATTCATAATTTGCGGCTCAATCATACCTCCAGTTCTTTCGGCTGTAGCCACGTTGTGAACATAGTCTTCAACTTTTTCCACCAAACCTTTTGCCTGTAACTTGTCAACAATTTTTTGGCGAGCCTCGGTAATCTTCATACCAGCAAATTCTCCTGCCACTGGCATGAGTTTGCCATATTTGTCAATAATTTGTTCTTTGTCGAGGTTATGACGACGAGCAATTTCAAAGTCTTCCATACTGTGCCATGGAGTGATAGTCATAACACCAGTTCCGAATGCCATATCTATGGCTTCGTCTTTGATTACAACTGCTTTGATTGGACCATTAATCCATTCCAATTCAATTTCCTGTCCGTGTTTGTAAGCACTGTAACGTTTGTCGTCTGGATGCATAACAACACACTTATCGCCAAACTTTGTTTCTGGGCGAGAAGTACCAATTACAAAAGGTCCATACTTGAAATAGTAAAATTTAGTTTTTTCTTCAACATAAACAATCTCATCATCAGAAATTGTGGTCTGGCCTTTTGGATCCCAGTTTACAATACGGTGTCCACGATAAATCAAACCATCGTCATACATGGCTTTGAAAGCGGTGCGGACAGCAAAATTTCTCTTGTCGTCCAGAGTAAAGGCTTCGCGTGACCAATCACAAGATGCACCAAAAGTTTTGGCTTGTTTGATAATGGTGTCATGACTGCCTTGAACAAATTCACCGATACGTTTCAACATTTCTTCACGCCCGAGGTCGTAGCGAGTTTTGCCTTCTTTCTTGGAAATGTCTTTTTCCACTTTGGATTGGGTCGCAATTGCGGCGTGGTCGGTACCAGGCAGCCACAAAGTTTTGAATCCTTGCATACGATGATAGCGAATCATGATATCTTCCAAGGTTATGGCGACGGCATGACCCATGTGCAAAATTCCAGTCACGTTTGGTGGTGGAAGAACGATGGTGTATGGAGTTTGGTGACGAGCGGGGAGATTGTCAGGGTTAAAATAGCCAGAATCTTCCCAAAGTTTGTAGATTCGAGCTTCGGTTTCCTGAGCATTAAAAGGTTTTAGGAATTTCTCATGGACCAGCTTGGATTCAGGGTAAATTCGAGCTTTTTTGTCATCTCCTGCGGCTACCTGCCCGGTCGTAGTGTCTTTACGTGGGTCGGCATTATTTTCATTAGTCATATATGGATATGATAGCAAAAAAGTGGCGTGTAGTCACGTCCAAACAAGGATTTGAGCTTAATTCAATTTCAAATTTCCTTGCGCTTTGATTTCATCAGAACCGACTTTGGTTGGAGCACCAGCGGAGAGATTGATATAACCAGCGATGGCAATCATAACTGAGTTGTCGGTAGATAGTTTTGGATCAGGTAAAAGTACGCGAATATTTTCTCGTTCGCCCATTTCAGTAAAGGCTTTGCGAATAGCAATATTACAACTAACCCCACCGCCAATAATGATAGCTTCGGCGGAATACTGACGAACAGCAGCCAAGGTCTTTACGACCAAAACTTCTGTCGCTGTATCTTCAAACTCGCGAGCCAGAGTTTCTTTGTCATCCTCAGATAATTCACCATGACTTTTGACAGCATAGAGCACAGCGGTCTTTAAACCAGAAAAAGAAAAATCTAAATCGTGAGAATGAATCATCGGCTTGGGAAGTTTCCAAATATTTTGGTTGGCACCTTTTTCCCGATGAATACTAGCCAGACGAGAAATCTGCGGACCACCAGGATATGGTAATCCCAAAATTCTAGCCACTTTATCAAACGCTTCACCGACTGCGTCGTCGCGAGTACGTCCGACAATTTCGGCGGAGAGCCAATCCTTCATGAGGACAAGTTCGGTATGACCACCGCTAATCAAAAGAGAGATAATAGGGAAGTTGGTGACATGAAGTTTACCTTCGGTATCCATGGCAGTAGCAAAGATATGGCCTTGCATGTGGTTGGTTGGAACTATCGGAATATTCCAAATCGTGGACAGTGCCCGAGCAAAATTGACGCCAACCCAGAGAGCTGGTTCTAGACCTGGTCCGTGAGTGACAGCCAAAGCTCCAATATCTGGACGACGAATGTTTGCCACTAATTTTAGTAACTCATCAGCCATGCCGTCTTCACGAGCAAGAATGGTTTTAACTTGTTCTGTGATGGTTTCAGAAATAACTGTGTTTTCTTCAATATATTCTCCAGCGTCTTTCAAGGTCTTGGTAAATAATCCGACGAGGTTTAGAGCATGAGCGCGTTTGGCCATCATGGGAAAAACTCCACCGTATTCGGCATGGATTTTGATTTGAGAATACAGAGAATCACCCAATACTTTGAAAGAAATGTTTGGTAGGGTTCCAGTTGCTTCCAAAAGGGAAACGCCAGTCTCGTCGCAAGATGTCTCGATGCCTAAAATTTTCATGTAAAAACAATTTAACACATTTATTGGCAAATAACCAGACTACTATTTTATGGCTTGACTCAAAGATATTTTAGTGATTATATGTATCTAGGGTAGAGAGGAAGGTTTCCTCTCTAATCGGTCTTTGACTTAATACATTTTTCTAGGAGGAAATGTGATGAGTACTAAATCAGACGAAAAAACCATGCTTGTTGTCGATAGTGTTAAGAACATTCTGGGCACTACTCTGATTGAGGCCAGGATGATTCAGGCCTTCACTGTGGGTTTGAAAAAGTACAAGGGTTCAATACCTGTCGGACTTATCAGTCCCTATCAGTCAGCTCGGTCTTGTTGTCATGAAGATGAGAAAGGAGTTTTTCATTTCTCGGCCATTTTAGCTCGCTCCAATTTGCCAGTCGGTCAGCAAAAAGAGCTCGAAGGTTTGCTAAACAATGACGAACTTTTCATGTGCATTGTTAATCACTGTTTGGCTAAAACAAAAGATCTTGCCGATAAAAGGCTTGGCTCCGGGGTAGTTGGAACTGCAACAACTGATTTTGCCAAAAATCATTTCGTTTGTTATCCTTCCAAGCACAACCCAAAGAGTCTGTTGATCGGGCTTCAGATTTTTACTCTGGCTTTTGATGAAAAAAACACCTGTGGACGTCCTCGTCCGGCTGGTTTGAAAATCTAAATCTCCTCATTTACACAATCGGTCTGCCTGGATGGCGGACCGATTTTCTTTTAATATATTTTCTCTAATCTTACCTCATTTTCCTTTAATAAACCTTTGGTTCGTAATTCCATAATTTTTTCTTCCGATAAAATTTTGAAACCAAGCTTTTTGTGAGATTTCATGGAGGCAATGTTTTCCAGTTTTATTGTTGCCAAAAGCTTTTTTAAACCATACTTCTCCGCCAATAGGTCTTCAGCGATTTTAACCAGGCCACGTCCGCGAAATTCAGATGCAATAATAATTTGAACAAAACCCCAATCTGTTTGTGTTTCTGACTTTGGTTTAATAAACCCAACAACCCCGGCTGGTGTACCATCACAAATTATTGTATGGTAAAGACCTTTATCACTTATGACAATTTCTTCTTTTCCTGGAAGTGAGTCTAGGTAATTTTGGTTAAAGTCTGCTAATTCGGTTATCATAATTATCTTTTGTTATTTAGATAATCGATGATTCTTTCGTGTAGCGAATCAATGGCTGGTTGGCTGAGCTTCCTGGCCTGCTCGTATCTATCTTTCAAGTCATCCCACTCATTGCTCTCGGCAGCACGGTCTAGTCGTTCCCAGATTTCATCAGTTGGTACACCAACGCTCTGTAGAGCGCCAGTTAGAGGATTGACTTGAGACATATCTACCTCGTTGATTCCATCCTTTGGGTCTTTAAAATCCGGACTATATACTTCAAGAACTGTGCCATAAATAACAGGTGTCGAATCCTCCTTTTTTGCATAAAATTCGGTTAAGCGAGCTTTGGCGTTTTTGTCATCTTTGTGAAAATCTTTACTCATCCATTCTGGTATATCCATAATAAAGACGTCTATAACATTTTTCTTGACGGTGTATCCATGACTACGAAAAGTTTTTCCAATCAGGCCACCTTGGCGAATTTCATTATCAATATCAACCAATTCTTTGTTACCTTTATCGTAAGTGAGCATGGTCAAAGCGTATGTTCGTAAGATATCCTTTTCATCAACGAGTCTAGCCTCACGAATGCGTTTAGCCCCTTTTGGTGATTCGCTAACATTGTCATGTCTCAAAACTACGGCATGTATTGGGCCGTATTTTTCTTCTAAAATGTCCGTATGAAGTTTTTCTTTGACGGGGAAGTGTGTTTCCATAGATAGGGGAATTATAGCATAAAGCTAAAAACCTGCAGTAGTGCTAGTTTTATTACAGGGAGTCGGTCAGGAGTATTTTTCTCGTCGTCACAAAATATTGAATACTTCGTATACAGAATTATGTGGTCACAAATCACTAAATATTTTACGGGGAGTCGCTTCGCTTTGGTCACGACTTTTTTCTTCGCCGTCACGAAATATTGAATACTTCGTATACAGAATTATGTAAGCCACAATAATTTGCTCGTCAGCCACTCGCAAATTTTCCAGCCCCGGACTCGGCTATTCGCCTGCTGGCGAATTATGCCTCCGTCTTCACAAATACAAAAAAGACTGGAGCAGTCCAGTCTTTTTTGCAATTTGTGACCCTACGGGGAGTCGAACCCCGCTTTAAAGCTTGAAAAGCTTCTGTCCTAACCGATAGACGATAGGGCCGTGCTTAATATTAACCATTTACAATTGGCTAAATACGAGACACACTATAACATTTTTTGTAAAAAAAGCAAAGGTTTGCTAGTATTGTGATTGACCTATAAAGGAGACGTGGCTGAGTGGTCGAAGGCACCGCATTCGAAACGCGGCAAGGGTGAAAACTCTTCGGGAGTTCGAATCTCCCCGTCTCCGCAGTAAAAATAATTATTAATTAAATCAGAAATAATATATGGAACTCAACAATATTAAAGACAAGATTCAAGTTAGCGCAGTTAAAGATAGCGTAAAGAACCAAATGTTTGAATTTATGACCTTTGTGAGAACCCAAGGGGTAGTGGGTCTTGCCATTGGTATTATTTTGGGCGGCGCTGTGACAACGGTGGTCAAGGCGCTGATTGATGACATTATTAACCCAATTATTGGTCTAGTTTTAAACCAAGCCAAGAACCTAACTGATATGACCTGGCAGGTGATGGGAGCCACTATTAAATATGGTGATTTTATCAACGTGCTAATAAATTTCTTGGTAATCGCAGCCGTGGTTTATTACGGAGTAAAGCTGTTAAAGCTGGATAGGGTGGATAAGAAGAAGGAATAATATAGTTTGCTTTTTTCTAAAAATCTGTTATTCTAACTGGGTATCTAATGGGAGATTAGCTCAGTTGGTAGAGCAACTCATTTACACTGAGAAGGTCACAGGTTCAAGTCCTGTATCTCCCACAAGAAGAGCCGCGAAAGCGGCTTTTTTCTTGTGGGAGATACAGGACTTGAAAGGCGGAGCAGACGAAGTCCGAACCTACCAAGGTTCGGCTGCGAGCCGGGGTCGAGGAATTTTGTGAGTGACGACGAACAAAATATCCGTGACCAAGTCCTGTATCTCCCACATTAAATAACCGCCTTTTGGCGGTTTTTATGTGGGAGATAAGCAAGGTCTGGGAGACATTGCGTTAGGACTTGAAAGACGGAAGAATATTTTTAGTAAAAAATATTCTGAGTCGGGGTCGCGACCAGTTTTGGCTGACTGAGACAAAACTGTGTTGTGACCAAGTCCTGTATCCATCCATTTTAAAACAACCCCACTCGGGGCTGTTTTTTTAAATTACTATTTTGTCTTCAAAAAGATATAAATATCTTCCAAGGCTTTGACCGCATCACCAACAGCAATATTGTTTTGCTTATAGAGTCCGTCGGTACAATCTCCAGCTGCCCAGGCTCCAATACATGACGTGGACTGTGTGTGGGGATTTACTACAATACTGTTTTGTTCATTTAGATTAACCAGACCTTCAAAGGGTTTAACGTTTGGTAAGTGGCCAATTTCCACAAAGATTCCAGTTACTGCTAAATCAGAAGTTTCTCCCGTAGTTTTATTTTTTACTGTTATACCATTTACAAATTTGTCACCATTAATTTTGACCACTTCAGTATTCATGAGAGCGGTAATCTTTGGTTCAGCTAAAACTTTTTCTACGGTAACTGGATCAGCTCGAAATTCATCACGACGATGAATAACAGTGATTTTGTCGGCATAGGCAGTTAGTTGCATAGCGGCTTCAAGCGCGGAGTTGCCACCACCAAGCACAGCGACCGGTTGACCACCATACATTGGAGCATCACAGGTGGCACAATAAGTGAGGCCGCGGTGTTCGAACTCAGCTGCGCCAGGAGCTTCAAATTTGCGCCTAGCACTGCCAGTTGCAATCAAAATGGTCTTGGATAGGTACTGGTTTTTGTTAGTCAAAATAGAGAAAAGACCCTCGGTTGTCTTAACGACTTTCTCGATCATTTCGCTGTTTTTGATATCTACCATATCTTCTGCCAAATCTCGCAAATGTTTCTCCATATTTTTGGCCAAATCCATACCAGAGATAGAAGAAGTTCCAATCCAGTTTCTAATATTTTCAGAAGCTACGCTTTGTCCCATGAAGTCTTTGGTAACTAAAATAGTTTTAATTTTTTTGCGGGCAGCATAAATACCAGCCGCTACACCAGCAGGACCACCGCCGAGAATCGCAAGATCATAGATTGTATTTTCCATAAGAATTTTATTTAAAATGTATATGGTATCTAGTATATAGTATTTCCGATGATAAGACAAAAGGCCGGTTTCGCTTCGCAAAACCGGCCTTTGTATTTATAATTTACCCGGTTGTGAGATTCGGCGTCGTTTTTGAAATGGCGTTCAATTATTGTTTTAATAAGCTAATTAGCAAAACAGACTTTAGTTTTACACTAAAGTCTGTTTTGACAAAAACAATTTTAACGTC
>Ga0194053_10001713_pt1 | contig 13816 bp, 10 predicted proteins | sample SepL228m_MetaG_FD_161684 | JGI IMG/M metagenome (GOLD analysis project Ga0194053, IMG submission 161684) | Anoxic zone freshwater microbial communities from boreal shield lake in IISD Experimental Lakes Area, Ontario, Canada - Sep2016-L227-8m | ecosystem: Environmental > Aquatic > Freshwater >... | reverse complement strand
CGCGAGCTGGGTTTAGAACGTCGTGAGACAGTTCGGTCTCTATCCGCCGCGCGCGTCAGAAGCTTGAGGAAAGCTGTCCCTAGTACGAGAGGACCGGGACGGACGAACCTCTGGTCCACCAGTTGTCCCACCAGGGGCACCGCTGGATAGCCACGTTCGGACAGGATAACCGCTGAAAGCATCTAAGCGGGAAACCTTCTCCAAGACCAGGCTTCTCACCCATCAAGTGGGATAAGGCCCCCCGCAGACCACGGGATCGATAGACCAGACCTGAAAGCGCAGCAATGCGTGCAGGGAACTGGCACTAACCGGCCGAAAACTTACAACAACAAACCTCGCAACCACACACAACCACAAACACACAACACCCACCCCACCACCAAAACACGGGGCCCACACAAAATTACATAAAGTTACGGCGGCCATAGCGGCAGGGAAACGCCCGGACCCATCCCGAACCCGGAAGCTAAGCCTGCCAGCGCCGATGATACTACCCAACAGGGTGGAAAAGTAGGACACCGCCGAACACACACCAAGCCCTGTGCCCCCCAACACAACCGGGGGGCACAGGCATATCTACACCCGGGCGGTGATCTTGGCCTCGAGGCCGAGAAGTGTCCGCTTGCGGTCCAGTCCGCCGGCATACCCGGTCATCGCGCCCGCAGCTCCGATCACGCGGTGGCACGGCACGATGATCGCGATGGGGTTGCGACCGTTGGCCAGACCCACCGCCCGCGAGGCGCCCGGCGCCCCGATCTGCTCGGCGATCTGCCCGTAGGAGCGGGTCTGCCCGTAGGGGATCGTCTGCAGCGCCGACCACACCCGGCGCTGGAACTCGGTGCCGATCAGGCTCATCTCGACATCGAATTCCGTGCCCGCGCCGGCGAAGTACGCGTCGAGCTGCTCGGCGACGTCGCCGAATGCGTCCGGGTCGGACTCCCAGCCGGAGCGGTCCGGTTCATGGGTCTGATCGGCCATCCGCAGGTGCATGAGGATGGACCCCACACCGGCCAGGGTCAGCGGGCCGACCGGACTGGGCAGGGTGCGGAACCGGATCTTCTGCATACGTCGACCCTGGCACGGCGGAGGCGGCTGCGCCAGTCGGGTCACGGTCCGCCCACCAGGCTGGCGATCTGCACCTTCGTGTCATAGCCGCGCAATCGCACCGGATTGCCCAGCCGCCAAAAGCGTTGCTCCCGTTCGGATGCCGCGGCGATGGTCTCGGCCGACGCCAGCGCACGACTCGGTTCGGAACGGGCGAGTTCGGCCAGCCGCGCGGCCTCGTTCACCGGTTCGCCGATCACGGTGTATTCGAAGCGCTCCCGTGCACCCACGTTGCCGGCGACCACCTCGCCGGCGGCCACTCCGATGCGAGCCGGGCATTCCGGCACCTCGTTCTTCAGCCGCCGGGCGATCGTTCTGGTGGCAGCCAGGGCCTGTTCCTCCGGATTCGCCAGGGCGACCGGCGCCCCGAAGATCGCCAGTGTGGCGTCGCCCTCGAACTTGTTGACCAGGCCGCCGTGGCGGTCGACCTCCTCGATGATCACCGCGAAGAAGCGGTTCAACAGGTCGACGACCTCCTTGGGTGGCCGCGAGCTGACGAGCCTGGTGGATCCGATGACGTCGACGAACACCACGGCGACGTGGCGTTCCTCGCCTCCCAGCGTCGGCTGCGCCAGTTCGGCCGCCGCGGCGACCTCGCGACCGACGTGCCGGCCGAACAGATCCCGGACCCGTTCGCGCTCACGAAGGCCGGCGACCATCGAGTTGAACCCGCGTTGCAGCTCGCCGAGTTCGGTGCCGTCGAAGACGATGACGTTGGCGTCGAGATCGCCGTCCTCGACCCGTTTGAGCGCCGCGCGCACCATCCGCACTGGGGTCGACTCGAGCCAGGCGTGCACCCATATCAACAGAAAACCGACGAACAGGCTGATGGCCGAGGCGATCAGCACCGCCACCTCGAGTTGGCGCTGGCTGAGGTTGCCCAGCAGCAGCGAGAACAGGGCGATGAGCCCGATGCCGATCACGGGCATGCCCGATCCCAGCATCCAGACCATCAGTGTCCGCCCCATGATGCCCGGTGCCAGCCGGTGCGGCGACGTTCCCGCCGCCAAGGCGACCGCCGCGACCGGGCGCAGCGCGAACTCAGCGGACAGGTAGCAGGCGGTCGCGACCAGCAGGCCCGAGAGCGTCAGCGTGACGGCGACCCGGGCAATGAAGTCGGTGTTGTAGACGCCGTAGAGCGTGGTGAGCAGCACGGTGCCCAGACCCCACAGCACGAGGTGTGACACCGCGATCCGCCACGGCGTGAGGAAGACGTCGCGCTGATTGGCCGACGTCGGACTGCGACCATCGGTGGCCCAGCGAAGCTCTCGCAGCGTGCGTGCTTCGATCCACCAGGTTCCCAGCACTCCCGCGCCGACGACGTAGAGCGGGCTGACCAACCCCGGCAGCCACCACGGCACACCGGTGAACACACTCGGTTCGGGGAACGCGACAGCCAGCAGCAGCAGGGCCAGCGAGATCCCGACCACGTTCACCGCGACCAGGATCACCGTTAGGATCACCTGCACCCGCGTCCGGCGCTGCTGCGGACTCTCCTGCGCCCGGCCCAGCAGCAGCGATCCGTACACCGGCGGCTGTGACAGCCGCCCGCTCTGCCTGGTGACCCGCTCCAGGACGCGGCCCAGCCGCTGCGCGACGGTTGGCGTGGACTTCATGGTGGCGTCAGCCTATTCGCCCGACCGCCGCCCTAAGCTGAACCGGTGCGCCTTGTGATCGCCCAGTGCACCGTCGACTACCTCGGCCGGCTCACCGCGCATCTCCCATCGGCTCGCCGCCTGCTGTTGATCAAGGCCGACGGGTCGGTCAGCGTGCACGCCGACGATCGGGCCTACAAGCCGCTGAACTGGATGAGCCCGCCGTGCCGGCTCACCGAGGACGCCGATGGCGGAGTCTGGGTGGTGGAGAACAAAGCCGGTGAACAGCTGCGGATCACCATCTCGGAGATCGAGCACGATTCCAGTCACGAGCTCGGCACCGACCCCGGCCTGGTGAAGGATGGAGTCGAGGCGCACCTGCAGGAGTTACTCGCCGAGCACATCGAGCTGCTCGGCGAGGGCTACATCCTGGTGCGCCGGGAGTACATGACCGCGATCGGGCCGGTGGACATCCTGTGCCGCGACGATCAGGGCCGCAGCGTCGCGGTGGAGATCAAGCGGCGCGGGGAGATCGACGGCGTCGAGCAGCTCACCCGCTATCTCGAATTGCTCAACCGGGATCCTCTGCTGGCGCCCGTCTCCGGTGTGTTCGCCGCCCAGCAGATCAAGCCGCAGGCCCGTACCCTGGCCGAGGACCGCGGAATCCGTTGCTTGACTTTGGATTACGATGTGATGCGCGGCATGGACAGCGATGAATTCCGGCTGTTCTGATGCGCCGCATAGAGGCGGGACCTGACGGATTCGACTATGAGGTGGTACCCATCCCGGGTGCTCGCGCGGTCAAGACCTACCGGTGCCCCGGATGCGACCATGAGATCCGCTCCGGTACAGCGCATGTGGCGGTCTGGCGGGTCGAGGATGTCAGCGGTGATGACCGCAGGCACTGGCACAACCCCTGCTGGCGCAACCGCAACACCCGCGGACCGACGCGGCGCCGGTCCTGACGCGGCGCCGGTCCTGAGGTCTAGTGCGTCGCGGCCGGCTCGACGAGTTCGATGAGAACGCCGCCGGCATCCCTGGGATGGATGAAGTTGATCCGGGAATCGGCGGTCCCGCGTCGCGGTGCCTCGTAGAGCAGGTGTACGCCCTTCTCCCGAAGCCGCTGGGACAGCGCGTCGAGATCGCTGACCCGGTAGGCCAGTTGCTGGATGCCCGGCCCGCGCTTGTCCAGGAACTTGGCGATGGGGGAGGTCTCGTCCAAGGGCGCCATCAGCTGCACCTGCGCGCCGCCCGCGGAGGCGCCCCGCACCGACAGCATCGCCTCGCGGACGCCCTGCTCGGTGTTGACCTCCTCGTGCACCACGATCATCCCGAGGTGGTCGTGGTACCAGGCGATCGCGGCGTCGAGGTCAGCCACCGCGATGCCCACGTGGTCGACGCCGGTGACCAGGGCGCTGGCCAGCAGCGGACGGGCATCCGCGCGGAGGTCGACGTGTTCGGCGGTCATGAGCCCAACGGTAGCCTGAGCACCGGACCGGTGAAATGCCGCTGGCGAGATCGGCTGTGAACTGAGGTTTTGGAGGTTGGAATGACCACGTCGGTGATCGTTGCTGGAGCACGGACCCCGATCGGCAAGCTGATGGGATCGCTGCGGGACTTCTCCGGGAGCGACCTGGGGGCGCTTGCGATCCGCGGTGCCCTGGAGAAGGCCGGTGTCGCGCCCGAACTGGTCGACTACGTGATCATGGGCCAGGTCCTGACCGCCGGCGCCGGCCAGATGCCCGCGCGGCAGTCGGCCGTGGCCGCCGGGATCGGCTGGGACGTTCCCGCGCTGACCATCAACAAGATGTGCCTGTCCGGGATCGACTCGATCGCACTGGCTGATCAGCTCATCCGGGCGGGGGAGTTCGAGGTCGTGGTGGCCGGCGGTCAGGAGTCGATGTCCAAGGCGCCGCACCTGCTGACCGACAGCCGGGCCGGGTACAGGTATGGCGACATCACCGTCGTCGACCACATGGCCTACGACGGACTGCACGACGTGTTCACCGATCAGCCGATGGGTGCGTTGACCGAGCAGCGCAACGATGCCGACCGCTTCACCCGCGCCGAGCAGGACGAGTTCGCCGCAGGCTCGCATCAGAAAGCGGCCGCGGCGTGGAAGGACGGGGTGTTCGCCGACGAGGTCATCGGCGTGAAAATCCCACAGCGCAAAGGTGATCCGATCGAGTTCGCCGAGGATGAGGGCATCCGCGCCAACACCACGGCGGACTCGCTGTCCGGACTCAAGCCTGCGTTCCGCAAGGACGGGACCATCACCGCCGGATCGGCCTCGCAGATCTCCGACGGCGCCTGTGCGGTGGTGGTGATGAGTAAGGCGAAGGCCCAGGGGCTGGGCCTGACATGGTTGTGCGAGATCGGGGCGCACGGTGTGGTGGCCGGCCCGGACTCCACGCTGCAGTCCCAGCCGGCCAACGCCATCCGCAAGGCGGCCCAGCGCGAGGGCATCGGCCTCGACGAGCTCGACGTCGTCGAGATCAACGAGGCGTTCGCCGCCGTCGCGCTGGCCTCCACGCGCGAACTCGGCGTCGATCCGGCGACGGTCAACCCCAACGGCGGTGCGATCGCGATGGGTCATCCGATCGGCATGTCCGGGGCCCGCATCACGTTGCACGCCGCGCTCGAACTCGCCCGCCGCGGCGGCCGCTATGCGGCTGCCGGGCTGTGCGGCGCCGGCGGGCAGGGTGATGCGCTGATCCTGCGGGCCGGTTAGCCGGCGCGCAGCGCCGGGTTCGCGGGTTTGCTGCGCACGCCCGCACCCGGCGGTGTGACCTTCGTCATACCGCTCAGCAGGGGACGACGGCTCCGGTAGGAGCGAAGCACAGGCACGGATCTGCCGCGGGTGTGTAGTACGCCTCGCCCGACGGTGTCAGGCACGGCACCTCGCCGGGGAATGCGGGTGCGAGTGGGTAGTCGTAGGGAATCGCGTAGTGAATGGCGTCATCCACGGCGGCGGTGTCGACCGCTGCGCGGGCGACCGGATCAACCCCGACGGGGCCCACGACCCCACCGACTCCCACCGGGCCTACCGGGCCGAGGATCGGGTCCACGCCCGGGTGGCCAACGCCACCGTAACCGCCGACACCGTAGGGGTCGAAGGGATCTCGGACGTCGGCACCGGCGGTGGTCCCGGAGACCAGGGAACTCAGGGACATCACCGCCACAGTCGAGAGGATCAGGGCCATTCTCTTCACAGCGGTCTCCAGTCGAGGGTCGGGATGGGGTCAGGTGAAGATTCGACCGTACCCGCTGATCCGGAATTGCGCGTGACAGACTTGGCTTCGTGACTCGTCCCAGGCCGAAGGTGTCCCCGGTGATGACCGGGGCGGTGGATCTGTCCGGACTCAAACAGCGCGCCGCCGGCGGGGCGGCGGGGGGTCCGGCGTCCGGTGCGGTGGCGGTCGACGAGACCAACTTCGAAGCCGAGGTGCTGGTCCGCTCCGGCCAGGTGCCGGTGGTGGTGCTGCTGTGGTCACCGCGGAGCGAGGCGTGCGTCGCCCTGGCCGATGTGCTGGCCGGGATGGCAGGTTCCGATGGCGGGAAGTGGTCGCTGGCGACGGTCAACGTCGACGCGGCACCACGGGTGGCCGCGATCTTCGGTGTCGAGGCGGTGCCGACCGTCATCGCACTGGCCGGCGGGCAGCCGCTGGCGAGCTTCGAGGGCGTGCAACCGCCCGAACAGTTGCGCCGGTGGGTAGACTCGCTGCTCTCGGCCACCGCCGGCAAGCTCGGCGGCGCCACACCCGACGAGCCCGAGACGGTGGATCCGGCGCTGACCGAGGCCCGCGAGAAACTCGACACCGGCGACTTCATCGCCGCGGCCGCGGCCTATCAGGCCATCCTCGATGTCAACCCCAAACACGACGAGGCCAAGGGCGCACTGCGCCAGATCACCTTCCTTCAGCGCGCCACGGAGCACCCGGCCGACGCGATCGCGAAATCCGACGCCGCGCCGCGCGATATCGATGCGGCGTTCGCGGCGGCCGACGTGGAGCTGCTGAACCAGGACGCCCCGGCGGCCTTCGCGCGGCTGACGGCTCTGGTGAAGCAGACCTCCGATGACGACCGGACCCGGGTGCGCACGCGGCTGATCGAGTTGTTCGATCTGTTTGACCCCGCCGATCCCGAGGTGATCGCCGGACGGCGCAACCTGGCCAACGCGCTCTACTGAGACCGCTTGGCCGGCTCCAGCCAGATCGCCGACGTCGGCGGCAACACCAGCCGCGCCGAGGCGGGACGGCCGTGCCACGGTTCATCGGTGGCGCGCACCGCACCCATGTTGCCGATGCCAGACCCGTTGTAATCGCTCGCGTCGCTGTTGAGCACCTCACGCCAGGAGCCCGCCAGCGGCAGCCCCAGGCGGTAGTCACTGTGCTCGGAGCCGGCGAAGTTGAACACGCACGCCAGCACCGATCCGTCGGCGCCGTAACGCAGAAAGCTGAACACGTTGCTGGCCGAGTCGTTGGCGTCGATCCAGGAGTAGCCCTCCGGCCGCGTGTCCTGACTCCACAGCGCCGGCCGGCTGCGGTAGACGGCATTGAGGTCGGTCATGAAGCGCAGGATGCCGCGGGAGAAACCCTGCTCGTCGAGTTGGAACCAGTCCACGCCGCGTTCCTCGGACCACTCGGCGCGCTGGCCGAACTCCTGACCCATGAAGAGCAGTTGCTTGCCCGGGTGCGCCCACTGATAGGCCAGCAGGCTGCGCAGTCCGGCCGCCTTGACGTGGTCGTTGCCCGGCAGCCGTCCCCACAGCGTGCCCTTGCCGTGCACCACCTCGTCGTGACTGATCGGCAGCACGTAGTTCTCGCTGAACGCGTACAGCATGGAGAACGTCATCTCGTGGTGGTGGAAGCTGCGGTAGATCGGGTCGCGGCTGATGTAGTCCAGGGTGTCGTGCATCCAGCCCATGTTCCACTTCATCGAGAAGCCCAGGCCCCCGAGGTTCGTCGGGCGGGTGACTCCCGGCCAGGACGTCGACTCCTCGGCGATCGTGACGATGCCGGGCGCCTGCTTGTGCACGGTCGCGTTCATCTCCTGCAGGAACTGCACGGCCTCGAGGTTCTCCCGGCCGCCGTAGACGTTCGGAGTCCAGCCGCCGGCTGGCCGGGAGTAGTCCAGGTACAGCATGGACGCCACCGCGTCGACGCGCAGTCCGTCGATGTGGAACTCGTGGCACCAGTAGAGCGCGTTGGCGACGAGGAAGTTGCGCACCTCCGGCCGGCCGAAGTCGAAAACGTAGGTGCCCCAGTCGAGTTGCTCCCCGCGTCGCGGATCGGAGTGCTCGTAGAGCGCGGTCCCGTCGAAGCGGCCCAGTGCCCAGGCATCCTTCGGGAAGTGCGCAGGGACCCAGTCCATGATCACCCCGATGCCGGCGTTGTGCAGTGCGTCGACGAGGAACCGGAAGTCATCCGGGTTGCCGAAGCGAGACGTCGGCGCGTAGTAGGACGTCACCTGGTATCCCCATGATCCGCCGAACGGGTGCTCGGCGACCGGAAGCAGTTCGACGTGGGTGAAGCCGTGCGCGACGACGTAGTCGGTGAGCTGCTGGGCGAGCTGTCGATAGTCCAGCCCCGGCCGCCACGATCCCAGGTGCACCTCGTAGGTGCTCATGGGCTCGAACACCGGATTGGAACGTGCGCGCCGCGCCATCCACGTCGAGTCGTCCCAGGTGTAGGAACTCGCGAACACCTTCGAGGCGGTGTGCGGCGGCACCTCGGTGGCGAACGCCATCGGGTCGGCGCGGTCGGTGACCGTGCCATCGGCGCCGTGCACCCGGAACTTGTACAAACCGCCCTCGGGGAAACCCGGCCAGAACAGCTCCCACACGCCCGATGAGCCGAGTGAGCGCATGGGGGCGTCGTCGCCGTCCCAGCCGTTGAATTCGCCGATCAGGCTGACGCCCTCGGCGTTGGGCGCCCAGAGGGCGAACGAGACGCCGTCGACCACACCGTCCGCGGTGGTGAAGGAGCGTGGGTGCGCACCGAGGATCTCCCACAGTCGCTCATGGCGTCCCTCGGCGAACAGGTGCAGGTCGACCTCGCCGAGCGTGGGCAGGAATCGGTAGGCGTCGGCGGTGCGGTGCGTGCCACCGGGATAGCCGACCTCCAGCCGGTAGTCGACGAGTCCGGTGAAGGGCAGGGCGACCGCGAACAGTGCCGAACCGAGATGGCTCATCGGGTATCGCACCCCGCCCACCAAGGCGGTGACCGTCTCGGCGTGCGGCCGCAGGGTCCTGATCACGGTGTGGTCGGTGTACTCGTGGGCGCCGAGGATGGCATGCGGGTCGTGGTGTGCACCGGACACCAGCCGGGCCAGATCGGCGGGGTCGGGTGCCAGGTTCGCGCTGACGGCGTTTCGGGTCATGACCGTCTCACTCCCGTCGCATCAGAGGGGCCCGCTGATCGGGTGGCACCGGCGGCATGTTGATGATGTGCGCCACCGCGCGGGCCGGCTCGAGCCGTATGAAGTTGGACTGCCCCCACTGGTATTCCTCCCCGGTGATCTCGTCGCGGACCCAGAACCGTTCGTAGGGCTCCATACCCAGAGCGCCCATGTCCAGCCAGAGGGTGCCCTGCTCGGCGCCGAACGGGTTGAGGGTGACGACGACGAGAACGGTGTCACCGGTGACCGGGTCGAACTTGCTGTAGGCCAGCAGTGCGTCGTTGTCGACGGCGTGGAACCGGATGGTGCGCAGCTGGCACAGCGCGGGGTGGCGGTGCCGGATCGCGTTGAGCTTGGTCAGGAACGGCTCGAGTGAACGTGCGCGGTCGACGGCGCCGGCGAAGTCGCGGGGCCGCAGCTCGTACTTCTCTGAGTCGAGGTACTCCTCGCTGCCCGGGCGCACCGGCGTGCTCTCGAACAGTTCGAAGCCCGAGTACACGCCCCACGAGGTGCCCATCGTCGCCGCCAGCACCGCCCGGATGGCGAACATTCCCGGTCCGCCGTGCTGCAGGCTCTCATGCAGGATGTCGGGAGTGTTGGTGAACAGATTGGGCCGCGCGTAGTCGGCGTGTTCGGCGATCTCGCGGCCGAACTGCTCGAGTTCCCACTTGGCGGTCCGCCAGGTGAAGTAGGAGTACGACTGGGTGAATCCCAGCTTCGCCAGACCGTAGAGCCGCGCCGGCCGGGTGAACGCCTCGGAGAGGAACAGCACGTCCGGGTTCGACGACTTCACCTCGGCGATCAGCCACGCCCAGAAGTCCGGTGGTTTGGTGTGCGGATTGTCGACCCGGAAGATCTTCACGCCGTGGCTGATCCAGTGCCGGACCACGCGCAGCACTTCGGCGTACAGGCCCGCCGGATCGTTGTCGAAGTTCAGCGGATAGATATCCTGATACTTCTTCGGCGGGTTCTCCGCGTACGCGATGCTGCCGTCGGGCAGTTCGGTGAACCACTCCCGATGCTCGCGCGCCCAGGGATGGTCGGGTGCGCACTGCAGAGCGAAATCCAGAGCCACCTCCATGCCGAGGCGTTCCGCGGCGGCGACGAATGCATCGAAGTCATCGAAGGTGCCCAGCGCGGGATGCACGGCGTCGTGTCCGCCCTCGGCACTGCCGATCGCCCACGGTGAGCCGACGTCGCCGGGTTCGGCGGTGACACTGTTGTTGCGTCCCTTGCGGTGCACGGTTCCGATCGGGTGAACGGGCGGCAGATACACCACGGTGAAGCCCATCGCCGCGATGCGGTCGAGTGCGGCGGCAGCGGTGGCGAAGGTGCCGTGCATCGGGCGGCCCTTCGCGTCGCGGCCGCCGGTCGATCGGGGGAACATCTCGTACCAGGCGCCGCAACGGGCTGCCGGCCGGTCCACCCACACCCCGTAGGAGCGGCCGCGGGTGATGATGTCGCGCAGCGGAAACTCGCCGAGCAGTTCGGTGACGTGATGAGCCAGGGCGGGTGCGGCGCGGGTCAGGGGGTCGCCGGGGCTGCGCAGTGCGCCGGCCGCCTCCAGCAGTGGTGCGCGCCGGTTGCGCGGCACCCCGGTCGCCGCGCGCTCCAGCAGGGCCGCGCCGATGATCAGGTCGTTGTCGAGATCCTCCGCACCCTGCCCGGCGTCGAGTTTGGCGGTCACCGCGTGGCGCCACGTGGTGATCGGATCGCCCCAGCCGTCCACCCGGAATGTCCACAGCCCCACCTCATCGGGTGTGAACTGGCCGTGGAAGACATCAGGCGTGCGCCCCAGGGTCATCGGGAACTGCAGCGGCTTGACCCGGCCGGAGGGGGCGGGCTGCTGTCCCGGCCGGGGATAGGTGACGCCGAGGTAGCGCACGACCAGCGTGGCCGCCACCGCCTCGTGGCCCTCGCGCCACACGGTGGCGCACACCGGGACCATTTCGCCGACGACGGCGTTGGCCGGGTACTCCCCGCACGACACCACCGGTGCCACGTCGTCGATACCGATCCGACCCGGCACCGCTGCTCCGTTCTGTCGTACCACCGCGAGAACCCTCTCACCGTAGTGCGCGATAGCTGGTGAGCGGGAGTATCCGAATCTCAGTAAGGTCATATCGTGTGAAGGCCCTGCGAAGATTCACCGTTCGCGTCCACCTGCCCGAGCGGCTGTCCGCCCTGGCTCAGCTGTCGACGAATCTTCGGTGGTCCTGGGATTACCCCACTCAGGAGTTGTTCGAGAGCATCGATCCCGAGCAGTGGGCGACCAGCGGTCGCGACCCGGTTGCGGTGCTCGGCGCGGTGACTCCCGAGCGCCTCGACGAACTGGCCGCCGACGACGCATTCCTCGACCGGCTCGATCAGCTCTCCGCCGATCTCCACGAGTATCTGACCAAGCCCCTGTGGTACCAGCAGCTGGTCGCCGCCGATTCGTCCTTGCCGCTGCCCACCGGTATCGGCTACTTCTCGATGGAGTTCGGCGTCGCCGAGGTGCTGCCGATCTATTCCGGCGGCCTGGGCATCCTCGCCGGTGATCACCTCAAGGCCGCCTCCGATCTCGGTCTTCCCCTGATCGGCGTCGGGCTGAATTACCGGTCCGGGTACTTCCGGCAGTCGCTGACCGCTGATGGTTGGCAGCACGAGAACTATCCGTCGCTGGATCCGCAGGGGCTTCCGCTGCGGCTACTCACCCGTCCCGACGGTGCGTCTGCACTCGTGGCGCTGGCGATGCCGGATTCGCGGACTCTGCATGCCCGTATCTGGGTCGCGCAGGTGGGCCGAATTCCGCTGCTGCTCCTGGACACCGATATCGGTGAGAACGATCACGACATGCGCAACGTGACCGACCGTCTCTATGGCGGCGATCAGGAGCACCGGATCCGCCAGGAACTGCTCGCCGGAATCGGTGGCATCCGCGCGATCCGCGCCTACACCGCCATCGAGGGGATCCCGGCGCCGGATGTCTTCCACATGAACGAGGGCCATGCGGGGTTCCTCGGGCTGGAGCGGATCCGCGAACTGATGGCGACCGACGGTCTGGACTTCGACACCGCTGTGACGGTCGTGCGATCCAGCACCGTGTTCACCACCCACACCCCGGTGCCGGCCGGTATCGACCGGTTCCCGATCGAGTTGGTGGAACGCTATTTCGCCGACGACAGCGACCGGGGTCTGTTGCCGGGTGTTCCGCTGCACCGTGTGCTCGCGTTCGGCGGCGAGGACGACGCCGGCGAGGACGGCGAGAAGTTCAACATGGCGCACATGGGCCTGCGCCTGGCGCAGCGATCCAACGGGGTGTCGCAGTTGCACGGTGAAGTGAGTCGCGAGATGTTCAATGGGCTGTGGCCCGGGTTCGACGCCGCCGAGGTGCCGATCGGGTCGATCACCAACGGTGTGCACGGCCCCACCTGGGCCGCCCAGGAGTGGCTGCAACTCGGGCGCGAACTGGCCGGCTCCACCGAGGCGCTGCGCGAGCCGGCGGTGTGGGAACGCCTGCAGGAGGTCGACCCCGGACACATCTGGTGGATCCGCTGCCAGTTGCGCGCGAAGCTCGTCGACGATGTCCGCAGCCGGCTGCGCCATTCGTGGCTGGAACGCGGTGCGATCGAGGCCGAAATCGGCTGGATCGCAGAGGCATTCGACCCGAACGTGCTCACCATCGGGTTCGCCCGCCGGGTCCCGACCTACAAGCGGCTCACGCTGATGCTGCGCGATCCGGAGCGCCTCGAGGAGTTGCTGCTCGACGAGAGCAGACCGATCCAGCTAATCGTGGCCGGCAAATCACATCCGGCCGACGACGCCGGCAAGGGACTCATCCAGCAGATCGTTCGCTTCGCCGACCGCCCCGAGGTGCGCCATCGCATCGCCTTCCTGCCGGATTACGACATGTCGATGGCACGGCTGCTGTACTGGGGCTGCGATGTGTGGCTCAACAACCCGCTGCGACCGCTGGAGGCGTGCGGGACCTCGGGGATGAAGAGCGCACTCAACGGCGGCCTGAATCTGTCGATCCGCGACGGCTGGTGGGACGAGTGGTACGACGGCGAGAACGGGTGGGAGATACCGACCGCCGACGTGGTGATCGACCCCGAGCGCCGTGACGATCTCGAAGCCGCGGCGCTCTATGACCTGCTGGCCAATTCGGTGGCGCCGAAGTTCTACGACCGCGACCACAATGGCGTACCCACCCGGTGGGTGGAGATGGTTCGTCACACCCTGCAGACGCTGGGGCCCAAGGTGCTCGCATCCCGGATGGTGCGGGACTACACCGAGGGCTACTACATACCCGCGGCGGCGGCATTCCATCACGTTCTCGAACCGGTCGGGGGCGCCGCATTCGGCCGGGCGCGGGAACTGTCCGCCTTCCGGCAGCGCATCCTCGACGTCTGGCCTGAGGTGGGGATCGCCGACGTCGACAGCACCGGGTTGCCGGAGACCCCACTGCTGGGCTCGGAGTTGACCCTGACCGCGGCGGTCGCGCTGGCGGGCCTGCGACCGGATGAGGTCGTGGTGCAGGCCGTGCTCGGATCGGTCGATGCCGCAGACAGGCTGCGGGATCCGACCTACACCACGATGTCGCACACCGGTTTCGGAGAAGGCGGCACCGCGATCTTCACCGCCACGCTGCCGCTGCCGGTGGCCGGAGCGGTGGGCTACACGGTCCGGGTGCTGCCGCACCACGCTCTGCTGGCCGGTGATGCCGAGTTACGCCT
>Ga0194053_10001711_pt1 | contig 13819 bp, 5 predicted proteins | sample SepL228m_MetaG_FD_161684 | JGI IMG/M metagenome (GOLD analysis project Ga0194053, IMG submission 161684) | Anoxic zone freshwater microbial communities from boreal shield lake in IISD Experimental Lakes Area, Ontario, Canada - Sep2016-L227-8m | ecosystem: Environmental > Aquatic > Freshwater >... | reverse complement strand
GCTGAGAGCACGCCAAATCCGCCAAAACCCTGCCGATCGACCCTCGCGTTACCGCGGCACGCGAGAACTGCGCTCAAGCATCAACTGCCGTTTTTAGGTTGAATCGTTCGGATGAATATTGGAGCCAAGTGAATTTCGCCTCTGGTGTCAAAGAAGCCGTCAGCGGAGCCTATTTTTCTTTTCAGGCGGTGGCATGCCACGCGCTTTGGCTGCGCTATTTGCCTGGGCGGGGTTTCGCTGCCGCTGCCTCGCTGGGGATTTGTCTGATTCGCGGTTTCGCCGTGGGGCCTTCGTGGCCCCGCCATTGGTTGCCTCATTTGGCGAACCGCTTCTGGTAGAGGGACTCCTTAAAAATAGCGCCACCAACTAGAATCACCATCTTTACTCCAAAAACGGTCTCCCAAAAAGGCAGAGGAACCGCCGCCTAATAAACCGAAACCGAAAATCAAAAACATCCCAAGCTTACCGCTTTCTGCATATCCACTCTTTGCCCACACCCCAAATCCAATCCCCGCACTGAACAGAAAGCCGAGAATGAAATTAGCCATAGCCCTATTTTGACTTCGTTTTCCAAGCTGCCACCATGTTCAGCGAAACCACGACGATAAATAAACCGGCTAACACTAAGTTAGCCTCCCAAGCCATTCGACAAGCTTCCAACCATGCTTTTAATGTTTGGACCTCGGACTCAGCGAATCCCATCTGGGGAATAGCCGCCCCAGTAGCATTTACAAAACCAATGGAGCGGATTCCAAACACCGCAAAAACGACGGAAGCCAGCAATCCACAGGCCGAAAAGAAATTAGAAATTGATTTCATTATCTATTTCAGAGGATTAGGACACCAAGCTCTAATATGCAGAGCGCCCGTACCATGGGGGTGAAAAAGTGGGATTCTTCTGAGAAGGTCCCGAATTCTTAAAAGGAGCCGACGTAGAAGGCCCTGGGTTTTCTGCCGGTCCAGTCAGGGAAGTTCCAGGAATGTTTTCTACTGCTGTTCCGATATCATTGGCCATACTGTTATATGCATCCATATCCACCCCCAACCCGGAAGTATCTGGATTATTGACATCAAAGCCATTCTGACACTTCCTTCTGCGTTCTCCTTCCTTAAAGGCTTTTTCAGTGGCCTTGCGAGCGGCATCAAACGCCTTGTATGCCTGATAAATGGCATACCCAGTTGCAACCACCGCGACGGCGGCCAAAATGGGATTTTTGCCATCTGGGTCAACATAGCTAACCGGATTGTTGAGGCAGTATCTATACAGGTTGATTCCCCCGTCCTCCCCGATCGGATCGCGGCTGAGCCACCTTGCCGTATCGGCATCATAAGCGCGGTAGAGCGTTAAGTTTAGCGCGCTCGGCTCGTGGTAGTAGTGCCCGGTGAAACCGAAGTCCGCGTCCACGCTGGTTGTCCCGCTCAACCTCGTCACCGTTTGCCTGCCGTAAGGATCGTAGTCATAGCGGGTCAAGGCCACCCCATTGCTATCGGTCACTTCGCGGATGCTGCCCAAGTGGTCTCGCGTGTAAAAATAGCTGACCCCGTTCTTCTGCATCCCCCGAGTGAAATAGCTCTTGGTCACTGCGTTGCTGGCATCCCGCTCCTGGCGGATTTCATTGCCCACCCAAAGCAGCTTTTTGGTGCTCGTCACCACGCCACCGGCATCCTTCTCAATGACCGACACTCGACGGTCCAAGCCGTCGTAGGCGAACTCTGTTTTGGAAGAATCCGCGTAGCTGATCGATATCAACCGGTTGCGCGCGTCCCAGGTGAACGTCCGGATTCCGTCGGAAGTCAGGTTCCCGTTGTCATCGTACTCGAAGGCCTGCGACGGCGTTGTCTCATTCACAATGATCCGCGCCTTCTTTGTGGTGCTCTTGTCGGGGTGGTTCGCATCCGTCGCCTTGATCGTGATGTCGTTGGTGCCGGTGGTTACTGAAACCACCGTGGTGAACTTGTTGGCGAAAATCTGCACTGGATTTTCGTTGACGTCAACAAGCGAAGGCTTATTGACGCTCCCCGTCAGGACCACTTGCGCGGCCCCGGACAGGCCCTTCAATTGGTTGAGTCCGTTAAATGTTCCGCCGGTGACGGTTCGCGCCACCGCCTCGCTTTTGCTGACGCGATTTCCTGCGGGATCATACACGTAGCCATGCTGCTTGATCGAGGTCCCCGTAGCGACATCTTTCAAATCCGCCCCGGTCAGCTGGTCTGCTCCATCGTACTCAAACCCATACCGTTTTGAGCCTGTTGCGCCCGAGTTCGCCTGCTCCCACGTGAGGATGTTCCCGACCCCATTGTAAGTGTGGTTAAACTCCGACAGCACCGTCCCGGCCGATGGCGGCAGATTCCGGATCTGCCGAAGGCGGTTATCTCCAACGTTGTCGAAGTAAATCCGCTCCTCTACCTGCCCGTCGGGATAATAAGCGTGCCTCAATCGACCGGTCGCTCCATCGTAATCATAAGAAAAGGTGTTCGTGCCGGTACAAAGCGGGTTGGTTTCAGAGGCTACCCGCCCCAAAGCATCGAAAACAACACTCGAAGTCCCGCCCGCGAGGGCCTGGCTGCGAACACGTCCATATTCGTCATAACCGAAAGTGACCGTGCTATTGGCGAGCGGCCCTGAAATATTCTTGAGTCTTCCGGCTCCAAAAGGCAGCGGGGCCGTAATCGGGTGATACTCGTAAGTCGTCGTCCCAATTCCATCTTGCATGGTCACGATCCGATTATACGCGGGATCATAGGTGTATGCAACGGTCGGCGTGGGAATGTCGAGCGAGGTCCCGTCTGGCTTGGTATAGCTTACTTCGCGCAGGTTGCCGTCCAGGAAATATTCGTAATGGGCCACCTGGTTCTTTGCGTCCGTGACGGTCTGCAAGCGATTGATGGTTGGGTCGTAGCCAAATAAAACCGTTTTTCCATCACTGAAAGTTTTCGAGGTAACCCTGGATTGAACATCAACAATGAAGGTCGTGTGGTTACCATTTGGATCGACGATTTCCTCCAAGGCCCCGCACCCGCAATAATCAAAGTGGGTATTTCTTCCCATGGGATCGATTACGTCTGTAACATGTTGCAGGGCGTCGAAAACGCGATGAGTCCACCGCCCCAGCCTGTCACGTGTCCACTCTGGATCCAAGCGGTTGTAAATTGTTTGCACAAACGTTTGATCTGGATATTGCACCTTTGTGATCCGGTCGAGTGCATCATAAGAATATGCAACGGAATACCCATCGGGGCCAGTTACTGTCCTTACTCGGCCAAGGGGATCATACGTGAAGGTAACGGTGGCTCCAGCAGACGGACCGGTAATCGTTTGAATCTTGCCGTAACCCGGCATGGATGCATCTGTAATATAAGTATAGCGCGTCACTTCGTCCGCTCCATTGCGCCTTCGAGTGATCGTTTCCACGTTGCCAGTTGCCGTGTAGGAGTAGGTAGTGGATTGACCGGCTGCATCGGTGATAATCTGCGGAAGACGCCGTGAGTTGTAATTCCTGTAGCTCTTCAGCAGTTGCTGAACCCCGTTAACAACTTGATAGACGTTAAGAAGATCGATGTCCTTGCCGGGGCTTTCTGAAGCTGACTCATATTCAAAGATCGTCGTGCGCCCGGCGGGATCGACCTCCTTGGTTATATGTCCCAAGGAATTATACTCCCGCTGAACAAGCTGGGTCGTTCCGCTCTGTGTAGCAGAGCCTCCAATGACCCTGGCAATCCTGGTCCTTAGGTTAGATGTGCCTTGGTTGTAGGCTGCCGTTTGTCCTTGGTAATTATACCAAACCCGGTGGTTTGTTACTGGGTTGGACGCATCAAAATTCGAATCGGGTTCCTTCTCGCTCTCCAATATCCCTCCCGATTCGGTGGGAGATGAGTGAAGCCAATGGTACACATGCGCTTTTGAATAATCCAAAGCACCACTCGCGATCACATCCATCGCTTTTTTCCCCCAATAGAACGTATTGCGAGCCTGCAGCCATCCGTTGTAAGTGAGGATATCGGACGGAACGAGCGTTGGCGGCACAGAAGCATCATCGGGATGAACCGTTTCGCTGTATTCGATCCGTTCCTTGGACCCATTTGGATCTGTAATCTCCACCCAACGCGTTCTCCCGAGGCTTGAGTCTGTGGATGCGTCCCCGTAGTCAAAGCTCGTTGCCCCGTATGGAGTAATGAGTTTGGTGATGAAATCCGCTTTCAGACCCGTTCCGTATTCAAAGCGGGATTCCAATCCAATCATGTCTCTGATACACGCCAATTGTCCCTTAATATTGTATTCGAAGGAAGCGGATCGGCCGAATGGGTCTTTGATTTTGGAAATTTTACCATCCGCTCCTGAGTATATCCTGGTTGTTTGCCCCAAGGCATCCGTTATCGCGACAATTTTGAAATAAGGATCATAGGTCAAAGTGAGCGCATCACCCGCGGCATCGATGATTTTGTGAAGAAAGATCTTCCGCGCACCCGAGACGACTCCAGTAGGAATGTCGTAAAGTTCTTTCGACCCGTCTGAATAGCGCTTTTCGTACGAAATTGGGTTCGAGCTTGTCAACACCAGTTTTGCCTGGGAATAGATTTCCGGAGAATACGTCTTCGTGGTGGAATTGTACCCTGTGTAGGCCTCTATGCCTCCACCGCGGCTATAAATCTTAACGTCGGCTCCAATTGACGTGGGATTATCTGTAATAAACGAGTGCCAGTCATATGTCCACTTTTGCCCAAAATTTGCGTAGTTCAGAATTGTATCGGACCTTGGGTCGCGTTGACTATAGTTCAGTTCAAAGTTTATTGAAGGCCCACGGCTGGGCTTGTAAAAAAGTGGCGTATCCTGAATATGCAAGCTCGCAACGGCGAGGTGAAAGTTATAACGAGCCATGGCCTTCGCGCCGTTGCATCCGCAGTTTCCACCAGCCTGCTCATCGCACCTTTTTGTGTTTTTATTATCGGTGGCGCTGGTTGAGCATTTGCCCCAAATATGCCGCCCTTCCAAATCATTTACGGGAAGCCATCCGTCTGGCAGCGGTCCCGCCGGAATTAGGAAATAGGAACTCGTCTCAGATTCGATAGCTTTCTGAGTCGCCAGAATGTCCTCACCAAAAGCAGGATCACTGATTACATATTTCCCATCAATCTCCTTGGTTACTGCCGAGAAATGCCCAACTTTCAAGTGCGCTATGGAAGGCACGACAACGACAGCTCCCGGAGCGCGTTTGGCCATCTGGTATTTGATTCCCACCCTGTTGGCAAGCTCGCGAACCTGAAGCAAATTTGTGCCTTTCGACGTCGATTTGGCCTTCTTTATTTCTTCCCCGAACGCGTTGCCGTTTTTCTCTTCCTGACAGATCTTCTGAACCGCATGTGGACCGCAACGCAATGCCTCGTCCGGACGATTGTTCATAATCCACAGCCCCTCTGCCGCTGCGGTAATAAGCTCAGTCGTAAACCCGTGTATTTCCCTCGATTTCACCTCCTCGATCAATTCTTTGACACGGTCAGCCATCCCGATCTGCGCGTTCATCAGCGCAAGTTCGCCCAATGCTCGGCTGGCCAGATCATACATCCTGGGTTCGGGCTCCGTCTTTCCCTCAGTCCAGGCATCCTCCCAACTTCGCATCGCTTGGGAAAGATATCCTGTTTTTTTATAAGCGAGTCCCAAATTGACCAATAGAGAAATACGCCACGGAGAGGCGGGATAATCCGCAATAAACTTCTCGATGATGGAGAAGTCATCGCTTTCAGAGCGCTTCGAGAATGCAAGAAGAGACGCCGCGAGCGCTCTATTTTCATCCAGATTGCTTTTCCAACATGCCCGAGTCAATGGCTCGGAGAAAACACGTGCCTCGGAAATCTCTTCGTCAGAAGGATCTTGAGAAAACGTAAGAGTTGGGTTCGGCGGCGCGACATCAGTCACAGACCGATCCACGCGAGCAGGCAACGTCCCTTGGTCGTCTGAACGTTCGGAACCGGCGGTCGGTTGGATTCCGACTGAAAGAACCGGCGTCTGGGCGGCCAGGGGGATTGGTCCAGATGTGACAATGATCATTGCCGCCAGAATGGACGAGAGGCAACTCACAGGAAGGGATGACGCCGGCTTGAGATTCATATTAAAATTGGAGTTCTATTCAAAAAGATCAGCGTTTCAAAAAGCCTAACCAAATCAGGGATTAATCAGTTCAACCCCAATGGGCTTAATAATCGTGATCTCGGGGGCCGAATCGCTGGATGCTGCAGAGTAATGATATTGAGTCGGATCGAGACCAAGCTCCCACTTCTGCAAGTTCGTAATTCCATCGCCCATATGATCTTCATAGGGATCGACCCCCAGATGCCCAAAGAATTGCAGCTGCCACCATGCCGGAAGCGCAAGTTCATCAGCCCCAATATCAGACTTTGTCTCGCCTCGGGCTTCGCCATCCATGTCAAGTAAGGGCGCCAGAGCATTGTTTGCCGCGCCGACACATGGCGAAGAGGAAACCAAGTGAGAATCTACAGTAAGCAGCGGGTCGCTATATAGGTTTCCAACTCCGGTCAACCCTCCTCTCACATCATTGCACGAACCAACGGCAGTCCCCGAAATCTCGGAACGAACACCTGGATTCCAAACAATGCTATTTGTTAGCGTCATTGATCCGGAGACGATAGAGATCGCTTCACCGCTATCGCTTGTATTATGAGCAATCGTGCAGTTTAGAAACACGGGATTATTACCGCTGCTGTGGATCGCCGCGCCCGAAGAAGCCCTATTTGATGAAATGATGCAGTTGGTGAAGCGAGGGCTTCCTCCCTGAATAAGGACTCCACCCCCTTTTTCAGCTTTGTAATAAGTATCAGCGGATCTGTTTGAAATTGTGAATCCGTTTATAATGCTGTCATTAGATACCGCAAAAGCGCTTCCACCGTATGTTCCACTCAATACAGTGCAGGCAGCTCCGCTACTAGATATCAAGAGCACTTTGTAGTCCGTTATTGAAACATTTTCCCGATAAAATCCTGGGTTGACCTTAATTATTTGATAGTCCGCTGTGACCGCAGCGACAGCATCGGTAATAGTCCGATAGGCTCCAATTGCGCCCTCCGGATCCACAACAATATCAGGCGCAGGAATTGATTCGGCAGATAATCGACGCGCATTGTGAACATCCTCATAAACATCAGGATATCCGTCTCGATCGCCATCACTCACACTAAGATCAGAAATAACCGAGATCGCAACAACCGGTGAACTGCCAGTTTGGCTTCTCGCCGTGGCAACTGCCTTCAGGGCATGAGACCCGACCAAAGGCTGATACGAAACATTATAAGGCGGGACCATGCTGGATCCAATGAACATCTCGTCTTCAAAATAATCCACGCGCTCAATCGGAATCGGGAGACCATAATTCGGTGAGTTAATATTGCCTTCAGTAGCACCCGCTGTGGCAGATAATACGATTTGCTGCCCAACGGGGATCACACCAGAGCCTGGCGCGGTAATCTGCACACACGGCGCGTTACCAAGCACTGTAATAATCACAGGAGTCACCGCGCCAATGGGAGGGTGTCCAGGTGCCATGGCCGTCACCGAATGCACGCCGTTTGCGAGAATACCCCAAAAATCGTGCCTGTTCAACGTAGTATTCCAAAAACTGGCACCCATATATCTATTTCCATCATAGAAATAAATAGCATCGTATTGATAAGCTGGGTCGCTCACTTCAAAGTTGACGTATTGAGCATTGTTGTAAACAGATTGAGTAACTGGTGTCGATATCTGCACCGGCGCGGTGTTCTTTACAAAAATTATTGGAGCATTAACTGCATCCAGCAAGCCGCCAGAATAAAACCCTTTTGCAGTAATCACAACTTCTCCAAGATTTTTCCCGGGATAATTCGAGGTAAAATAGCTATCCACGTATGGGCTGTATCCATTACTTGGATCGGTTCCAAATCCGACCCAATAACCATTAATATACCAGTCAACCTCATATAGGTTAATCCCGGTGGGATTCACAACAGAGACTGCAGGAAAATTTGTTATGGCGCCCGGGTCGCATACCGAATATTTTGGTGGAGTTTCTATCATTATTGCGAACTTGCTGGCTGCGATGATTCGCAAACTGTTGCATGAGGCGATTAGCTCTCCGGAAAGACTTCTGGCGACTGCGGTCAGCTTATGAGTTCCTGACGTTGCAATTGTATAGTTTATAGGAGACGTCGCCGTTTCGGTTGTCCCAATAAGCTGATTTCCGTCATAATAGTCCACCTGCCCAACTGTCCCTCCTACAACAGAGACTGAAAGCGAAATATTGGTCCCGGTAGCAACTAACATATCCCCCAGAGTAAAACATCCCGTCGAAATTATAGTAACATTAATGTCAGCAGGATATTCTTTGATTTCATAACCGCCCGCGCTCCCCTTGATGAGGGTGATTGTGTTCGATACGCCCGTAATTCCGAAATCATCGGTCGCCACAACGGATATCGGGTGTGCCCCGGAAGCAAGCCAATTGAATTCAATAGAGCAGTTACTCAGCGTTGCTCCTACGCTTGGAACTCCGATCAGCCTCGTGGGGGCAATTGGAGTTCCGGCATCAAAAACCTGCATAGACTGAATGTGCCCATTTGGATTTGTGGCGCCCCCGGAAACCGTGAAACTACCGTTCCAAACGTGCCCGGGGACATCGAGGGATAAAATCGGGCGCCCCATCATGGCGAGCGAAATTGTGCCTTCTCCGCTATCAAGAAACCCATCATTTACTTTAAACTTGATCTCATCCAAAGTCGTGGCGTTTTCATTCGGTTTATATGTTAACGTTCCAGTAGAACTGTTTAGTTCTGAAAGCGTGCCTTTTGTTGGGGGCTGAGTGATTGTGTAAATTAGAGGATCATTATCCGCATCGAGCCCCGGAAGCCGTATTACGGTAGACACATCCCCGATCACCCTCATGGACGTCCCGGTTACTTCCGGCCGAGTATCGACCAACACTGAAACTGGCTGGGATACGGAAAAAATCCCACGGCTATCAGTTGCTTTTGCCGTAAGGAGGTGATTCCCTCGAACGGGATTGGTCGGAGCAACTGTAAGAGAACCGCTGGCTGATTCTGCGATATCATCCGAACCATCAAGGATATGTAGGGAAGCAATCGATCCGGTTTGAACAGATGCCGTAGCGGTAATCGAGAAATTTGCCGGGGATACAATAGCACCGTTGCTCGGAAGAGTGATCTCTACATGTGGGGGCAGAAGGTCGAAGCTGAAAAGGTTTTTAACCTGACCGGCATTGGCAGCGGCGTAGTCGTCGGGTGAACCACCAACCCATGGATAGGTGCCAGATTGGAGCGGATGCCCCAGATAACCCGATGCTAAGAGCCGGTCGTAAACCGGCTTAGCGACATTCTTGAGCTGTCCAAGATTGATGGCGATGAAATCGTCGGTCTGTGCGGTGCCCGTCGTTGCGGGGGTAGCCCAAAGGGCGAGCAGGGTCTGCAGAGTCGGGCCGGCTCCTCCGGGGAGATGGGCGTCCAGTTCATCCGCGGCGGCTTTGACGATGTTTTTGACCTGACCTTGATTCACTGCGGCATAGTCGTCAGCCGTTGCGCCCGAGGTAATCACGGGCGGCTGATGCTGGGTCCACCACGCAGGCCCCGCCCCCCACACGACCAAGGGCAGAATGATGGCGGTAAACACGATCGCCAACAGACGAAGGCTAGCCGCAGCGTTGGATGGAGCAGGTTCGGGCCGTTTCATGGGAAAAGGGTGCGGAGCAGGAGGTTTTCGGGGCTAAGGCGTGGGTGACTCAGGGCCATTTCGAAGTGGAGCGAGGCTGCTGCTCGGGGATTGGATATGTTACCAACTCGGGGATTGTTCGGTTCGGCGCGGCGGGCGAAGTGCAACTTCGCGGGCAAGTGCGTTCCCAAGTGCAACTTGGGAACGAGGGCCAGAGAGAGAGGCGGAGTCCCCACTTACTGAGGCTCGCTGGTGAACGGTCCCATGCTCAGGTCTCCGCGCGGCATGATTCGCACGCGCCCTGCGACATCCATATTTCCGGAAGCATCCACCACCAAGGCATTGCTCTTTGCCGAGGTTGAGGTTCCGTTTCCGATGATGAAAAGGGCATCGGTAGGACTGATATACCCGTAAGTCCCACTTGTGATTGGACTGTTAAACTGCCCGATGACAAATTGAGAGGTTCCTTCTGCATCGGTGCGAAAACCCATGGCTGCGCTGTACTGTCCGAAAGCAGTGGTGTAGGCGCCCGTGGCTGTGCTGTAGCTTCCGGAAGCTGTTGTTTTGTAGCCCGTGGCAATGGAATTATACCCGGACGCCGTTCCACTAAGTCCAATTGCCGCGCTATAAGTGCCCGAGGCGATCGTGCTTTGCCCTAAGGCAATCGAAGATCGAGCGGAAGCATCCGTATCATAACCCATAGCCACCGCTCCGAGTGCGCGAGCGGTAGACGAATAACCCGCAGCAAAACTGTACGTTCCAGAGGCGATCGTGCTTTGCCCCAGTGCGACTGCCGACTGAGCTGGCGCGTCTGCATCATATCCCAACGCAACGGCAGCTTTCCCTGTAGCAGTCGATATGTATCCCCCAGCAATGCTGTAAGTTCCAGAGGCAATCGTAACAGCCCCCAATGCTGTTGCAAACCCGGCAGATGCAACGCACTGGTATCCCATGACGGTCGATCGAAGTCCCGATGCCGTTCCAGACATGCCCATCGCGGTGCTGCCGTCTCCGCTGGCAACGCTGTATTTCCCCATCGCCGTGCTATAGGGCCCCGAGGCTGTGGTTTGATAGCCGATCGCAGAGCAGTTGCTGTCCAACCGCACCGTCCCATTGGTGGCAACCTGGCCGACAACCGTTCCGGCTCCTCCGAGCCAGAATGCAGCGGCGATGGCCAATAAGGACCGCGCGATTTTCGATAACGTGATCGGGAACAGAGTTTTTTGCGTTTTCATGGGATGACGAGGAATTCTGGATGATTGGGTTTTGGAAATGTGCCGAGTGAAAGGGGAGAGCAGAGGAAAAACCAGATGAGCTGGAGGGTTTGAATCGACGGGACCGATGAGCAAAAGCGGCGGCCATTCGACACGGAATTTTAATGTATAATTTTCCGGTATTCCAAAGTTCTGAGGGTATCGATCACTGACGGCGTTCTAGTGGCGGAGGGCAGATCGCTTCAAGTAAATTTGTTTCAACCGCTGTTCCGATTCCGCTATTCTTGCGCGGGTGGGGTCTTATAACTCCCCCCACCTCAGAGCTTTACATTTCATCGCTCAGGGAAACCCTGATCTGCTGCCATTCCGGTTAAACGCCATTTCAAGGAAGCCGAAAAATAATGCGCTTTGACCGAACCATCTGCTCACCAGCTCGATTCCATGGTGCCGGAGACATTCCGCCCGTTGGCGTGGGGTGCAGGACCGGAAAGTTACAGGGTGTGAAATTCCCTGATACACAGGCGGCGTACCGAGTGTTTATTGTGTATAGGATCGCATACAACGCAAAGCGTTTTGTCCCATACCTGGGGCGAAGGCTCTGCGAAGCCCCAGGAATCCAAAAACAACACCCACTGAAAACAGCGAAGAACCTACTCACGCCTTTTAACTATTGGAAATCTGTTCTTATTCCTGCATACCGGTCTACAACAAAGTTTGGAGACGAGGCGTGTACAAGTGGTTATGGGTCTACATCGGCTGAGTTGCGCGGATGTTTCCAACCGAGACAGCCGCGATTGCCAACATGGCAAGCTGAACAGAGAGACTTCGGATTTCCATGCGTTTGCCGTGAATACCGCCTGTTTTTAATCAAACCGGAGCACCGTGATTGAATAAGGCGGAAAAGTGTAACTGGTCTCGCCATTTTCAATTCCGTGTTTCCATTCACGCGTCTGCGGAACAATGGCATTGGGTTGGGCGCTGGTATTGCGCGCCTCCAAGGAACCGGAGAGTTCCATGACTTGCGCATCTTGCTTGCTAGGAACAAAGCCAGCCAGGTGAATACGGGTTTTCATCGGTGCGCCCGTGAAATTGATCGCTTTCAGGACCAAGGTGCGGCCCTCTTCGCTGCGGGTGGCGTTCACGTCCAGGGTGTCCGCAGGCGCAGTCACCTGGCACTGGACAAGGCTGGGCAGATAGTTGCCGGAGAACATCTGGGTGACATAAGCCGGGGGCTGGAGCCAGACCTGCGAAGCATTGAAGTGGACGATGCCTTGGTTCCAGCCATTGTCGGTCTGGCCATCGGCCTGAAGACAATTCGGCGCGGTGGCGACTGCGATGCGAGGATCGCGTTCGATCCGATTGATGGCCCCGGCATTGGCAAGGGCGCGACGCTGATAGTAATTGCCGGAGTTGAACTCGAAGATGGCCAGGCGATATTTTGCCCCCTCGGCAAGCCGGCCCAGAGCGTCCAGGAAGCTGAAGGCTTGCCTGAACTGAGGCAACGGCCCATCGGCTGTGATATGGAGGTCGAACCACACCTCGCTGTCATATTGCCGGGCCAGTTGCAGAATTTTCTGGTGGGCCGCGAGGCTGCTGATGCCCGGGCCTCCCTTGAAATGGAAAGGATCTTCAATGGGCTCGTCGTAGTTGCAATCCCCTACAATGAGAATCATTCCGGGATCCCGTTTCCAGATCGTTTCGGCCAGGGCCTTGAATTTTTTGAAATAATGTTCGTTGACGCTGTGTTCGTTGCCGATTTCCATCCGGCGCAGGTTGTACGGCGCGGGATGGCCGTCGGCCGCGCGCCGGGCGCCCCACGGACTGGTCACCGGTCCGTTGACATACTCCAGGAAGTCGGCCATGTCCTCCGGGGTCTCATCCAGGTTGAGATCCGGGATGCCCAGGAATCCCGCTGCCTCGCAGAAGTTCAGAAAATCAAAAATCCCCCATCCGTTGGAGGCCTGCGGATACCAGGTATTGAGGTGCGGGGGGCGCTGGTCGCGGGGCCCGATCATCTTTTTCCAGCGGTATTCCACAGGATTGATCATCGAACCGCCATAGCGCAGGACGGTGACGCCTTGGTCGATCAAGGCATTGGCGATGTCGGCACGCACGGGCAATTCCTTAAACCGGCCCCATTCACCGGGTTGCAGGAAGGCATGGCCCAATACCACCGATCCCGGCGCTCTCAATGTGATGGCGAAACGTCCGGTTTTCGTCGTTTTATTCGGCTTAAGGTTGAATGTCAGGCGCTGCCAATCGCCGGGGTTAACCGTAAGGCGTTGTTCAGCCAGCAACTCGGAGCCGTCCTCCATCGCCACAAAGAGATCGGTGGGCGCATCGGCTCGAGCCCAAAGAACCCCTTCGTAAGATTTGCCTTCCACAAAAGACATCCCCCACCGGTTCAGCCCCTGGTTCTCCACTCCAATCTGTCCCTGCCCTTGAATGAACTCAAGCCGTTGCGATTGCCGACCGATGTAGGGCTGGCTCCGCTCCAAACCCCATTTCCCCGCCGCATTGCCTGTTTGCACCGGACGCCACATCGCACAGATTGTGTTCCCGTTGGGCGGGCTGGCGACAAAAGGCAACGTCCGCTTTTCACCGTCGGTTTTGATCCATAAGTTCCGGTATCTCACCTTATCCTGGCGCTGGGAGAATCCGATGCTGCCGGCGGGCAGTGCCTCTGTCTCGCCTTCCTCATGACGCACCACGCTCTTGCCATTGACAAAAACCTCCAGGACACGCCCCTGGAGCTTGACGACGAGCGACACCCATTCGCCCAAAGGAACCTTGCACGCCTGGTCGGCAATCGGTTCGGATTCCTGCCGGTGGCGTGTCACTTTGATCCGTTGCGCGGCGGGGCTGATCATTACGCTGTAGCCCTTGAGATGATTCAACC
>Ga0194053_10001709_pt1 | contig 13835 bp, 13 predicted proteins | sample SepL228m_MetaG_FD_161684 | JGI IMG/M metagenome (GOLD analysis project Ga0194053, IMG submission 161684) | Anoxic zone freshwater microbial communities from boreal shield lake in IISD Experimental Lakes Area, Ontario, Canada - Sep2016-L227-8m | ecosystem: Environmental > Aquatic > Freshwater >... | reverse complement strand
GTGTTAAACTTGATCGCTGGATTTTAAAATGACCCCAATTACGGTATATTAATTTATTAACTATTTGTTTTCATTAATTATTAAATATGAAATTTATAAAAATGGTATCAATGAAAAATCCTGGACTTCCGGTTATCTGAAGTTATTTTATGCACGTTCCTTAACATCGGTACAAAGTGCTGTAAACCAAAGTACAAAGTTAGTGAAATCAGGCTCATTGTTAGTAAAGCGTTTGTGTTTATACTTGCCGCCAATCAATCAAACTTCTTTTTGGCAATATCCAAGCCTGGTTGATTCGTGACCCACTTGCTAATGGGTTCTTTTCCAGCGGATGGGCGCAAACTCCAGTGCCTCCTGGATATTTAAATCCCGCGTTCCACCACCCGTTCTGAGAAACAGTTTTGGCGCGTTTCCCTGGTTTAAAAATACCGGCCTGTCGGCGGGTAAAACAATCAGCCGACAAACAGCATTAGCCTCTATAACATGAAACAAAATACTAATGTGTGTGCATAAATCGGCACCAAGATTAGCCGCTATCGCTGTCATCAGGGTCTGTTCAAAGCCATCCTGATTTTGCTTTTTAAGCGTTTTGAAATCGTTTTCCAAGCCAACAATCCGGCCATCATCTGCCACCCCAATCAATAATGTTCCGCCATGATGGCTATTGAGAAAGCCTGCCAAGGACTTTAACACCACGCTTTCAAGTTGCCGATTGGTGCATGATTGCTCCAAGTCCCATCGAAAAGATGATTTAAATTCCAGTAAAGGCCCTTCGCCTTGCCGAATGATTAAAGGTATATCCTTATCCAGTTCCATTTTTAACAGCTCAATACGCAATAAGCGCCTGTGTAAAAAGCTGTATAGACCAATCGTTAATAAACCCAGCATGGCACCAATTTCCGCATAAAACAGTATCATGCTATTTTGGAACACATTGCCTTTTAACAGCGCTTTAAACTGGCTTGACATATAATCGATTGATGAGGCCGCACTATCAGTATGCGTTTTGGAATCGATATAATCGTAGCTGGGAGCCAACACCACAACACCAATAATGGCACCTGTCAGGGCTGCAACCACATAGAGTTTCAGGCGTTGCTGCCAAAGTGACAGTATTAACATAAAAAATCGTTTCATTTTACGGGTCAATTAATGGCGTGTTTTAGAGGAATTGGCTACGACTTCTGCAGATAACAAAGCGTCTACATCAATCCTGTCAAAATGATAGTGCTCACCACAAAATTCACACGCTATTGCAATGCGACCTTGCTCTTGCAAAATACTTTCCAGTTCCTCTTCGCCTAGTGCACGTAGTGTTCTTTCTATCCGTGGCCTGGAACAGGCGCACTGAAACTCAACCGGTTCGGCATCAAACAGTCTGACTAATTCTTCATTAAACAATCGATACAACAAATCTTCACAATCCAGTTCCAGCAATTCCTGCCCGGTGACCGTGTTTGCCAGTATCTTAATATGTTCCCAATCCGTCTTATCGTTATTTTGCGCAGGGAGTTCCTGTAATAACAAACCAACGGCCTCGGTTTCATTGGCAAACAGCCATAACCGGGTTTTAAGTTGCTCGGATTGCTCAAAATAAGTTTGCAAGGCATCTGCCAGATTTTTACCTTGAAGCGGCACAATGCCCTGATAAGGTTGAGCGTCATCAGGCTCAATGGTTAACACCAGTCGTCCTTGCCCAAACATGTTTTCTAATGAGCCTTCAGGAACGTGGTCATTGCTGCGGATCAAACCGCGTATCTTTTGATCATGCGTGGCTTGTACAACCAAGGTTTTAAAATCACCATCACCTTGCGCCTGAAGTATCATCGAGCCGTTAAATTTGATGGTTGCCGACAGCATAACCACCGCCGCAAACGCCTGCCCTAATTGAAGTTGCGCGTTTAAAGGGCCTTGCTGATGCTGCTTGGCCGCTTGCCAACTGGTGGTTAATTTAACCCATTCACCCCGGACGCCCAACTCTTCAAATAAAAAACGGCGTAATAAATCTTGCTCTCTCATGACTCTCTCGTTAACAGTAACTGCTTTGTTATAATAATTAATTCCGGTACTATAAAATGCAACAATCGCTTAATTCGTCCACCAAAATACCATAAGTTATGATTTTATCATCAAAAAAGCTTACCCTGCCCGAACCCGATCAAGCATTACCTGGCAGAGCGGCTGAAATGCGCATTACCAATAAACATGTTGTAACGGGCAACCCCATTGCACCGCCTTTTCCGGTTAACCTGCAACAGGCAGTATTTGGCATGGGTTGCTTTTGGGGCGTTGAGCGAAAATTCTGGCAACAACCCGGCATTTTTAGTACCGCTGTGGGTTATAGCGGTGGTTATACGCCCAACCCGACTTATGATGAAGTGTGCACCGGCTTGACCGGGCATAACGAAGTGGTAAAAGTTATTTATGATCCGTTATTAATAACTTACCAAGACTTGCTCCGACTGTTCTGGATATCCCATAATCCGACTCAGGGCATGAGGCAAGGTAACGACAGCGGGACGCAATATCGATCCGGAATTTATACCAACAGTCAGCAACAACTCGATGAGGCGCTGGCATCAAAAAAAGTTTACCAGCATTTGCTAACGCAAGCAGGTTTTAATCAGATAACCACAGAGATTGTGCCCGCTGGCATTTTTTATTATGCAGAAGATTTTCATCAGCAATATTTGGCCAAAGAACCTATGGGTTACTGCGGTTTGGGCGGATTAGGCGTCGCTTTATGATTAGCAATCAGTAACAAAAGACAAAAAAATGGCGGTTTAAAAAACCGCCTGGAGGCTATTAGGAGTGATTTAACGCAACTTCCAGCTAAAAAACTCGTTACGAGCCTTAAAAGTTAGGGGTGATAATACCAACAGACACTGCAAATAAAAATGTGACATATTGTTGCAGCACCATTTTAATGGTACAAGCGCAAGTCAGAACATCTGCCTGCTTTAATTTTACGCCTATAATCTTTAGGCCTTTCGCGCCTTTTAATTCCCAATCATTCTCAACTAGCCAATAAAATGCTGACATATATATCTCCAAAATCACAGATTCCGGTTCGACAAAACCTTAAATGGCTTTTTATTCTCAGAAATATGATGATGCTTAGTGAGGTCGTATTGATTATTTTATCCGTCTATGGCCTTAAAATAAATTTGCCGGAGCAGCAGCTTTGGTTGGTGGTGTTATCATCAGGCGCGATTAATCTTTATACCTCAATGCGTCTGGAGACCCATGAACCGGTCACCGAGCTGGAAATTTTTACGCAGATATCAGTTGATGTCTTTACCATCGCTGCGCTGTTGTACCTGACGGGCGGAGCTTCCAATCCAATCACTTGGGTGTTTCTGTTGCCCCTGATTATTACTGCTATCATGTTGCCCCAGGCTTATGCCTGGTATATGGTGATATTAACCACATCCCTGTATACCATGTTGATCGCTTTTAATATTCCATTACCGTCCATAGAGCCGCACATGCCTGACCCGGCCATGCTAAATTCTAATGAAGAAAGTTTTCGAATGCTGCAAAATGCACACGTCATGCATGATAAAAGTTATTTTAGTTTGCACATGTTCGGGATGTGGTTTGGTTTTGTATTCAGTGCCGGATTGGTTGCATTTTTTGTAGTTGAGTTGGCCCGAACGCTCAGAGTTCAGGAGCGAAGCCTGGCCGAAGCCAGAGAAAACGCGTTAAGGGATGAGCGTGTTGTCGCTTTGGGTACGTTGGCGGCCAGTGCCGCGCACGATATGGGTACCCCTTTGGGCACTATTGCGATAGTGGCTCACGAGCTCGAACAGGAGTATCCTGGCCACCGCTACCCGGATTTGAACGAAAAAATGTTGATTATGCAACAACAGATTAACCGTTGCAAAGAAGCCCTGTCAGTCATGTCGGCATCAGCTGGTGAAATGCGTGCCGAATCAGGTCGCGTGATGCTATTAACAGATTATATTGATGATGTTATCAAGCAGTGGCGAACCCACAAGCCGGGTGCAAAGCTTAGTTTTTTTATAGACCCCCAGGTTGCTATCAATGCTAAAATCATTGCTGAACGCACCTTAACCCATTCAATGATTAACATTTTAAATAATGCCGCCGAAGCGTCCCCGACTGAATTGGGTATAGAATTTCACGCAACTTGGGATTTAGATAATATAACCATCAAGATTCGGGATTTTGGCCCCGGATTTTCTTCAGAGATTGTTGAATTCGCAGGTAAACAACCCGTCGTTAGTAAAAAACGGGGGCTGGGTGTAGGCTTGTTTTTAACCTATTCCACGATCAATCGCTTAGGTGGAAAAATTAACCTATATAATAGTGATTCAGGCGGTGCCTGTGTTGAAATCAAACTTCCCCTTTTAAATACCGAGACTGATAATGACGATCCTGGAAACGGATAACCCCCGACTGTTGCTTGTGGATGACGATGAAACTTTTTGCAGTGTATTAAAGTCCGCATTGGAAAAAAGAAATTATGATGTGTTGGTGGCTACCAATGTAAAAGATGGCATGATTCTGGCCGAACAAAGCCTTCCTGAATATGCCGTAATCGATTTACGTATCGGCTATGAGTCTGGCCTGGAACTGGTAAAAAAGCTGATTTCTTTGGATGACAATACGCAAATTGTCATGCTAACCGGGTTTGCCAGTATTGCCACAGCGGTTGAGGCCATAAAACTTGGTGCCATCCATTATTTAACCAAACCTGCTAATGCTGATGAAATTGTCAATGCGCTTCATAAGAATGAAGGTGACTCATCGGTCTTGATTAGTGAAAATCCGTTATCCATAAAGCGACTGGAATGGGAGCACCTGCAAAAAGTACTGATGCAGCATGAAGGTAATATTTCAGCCGCTGCCAGAGCACTCAACATGCACCGGCGCACTTTGCAGAGAAAACTGGATAAAAAACCCGTCAGAGAATAAGCCGGGTTATGAAAGACCTATATACAAATCACTACATTGAGTATTTTGAAATTCATAAAAAATAATCACCACGAAGACACGAAGAAAGAAACCAAAAAACTTCGTGTCTTCGTGGTGAATAAAAAATCTGGCTACCAACTAAGCCGGGACAGATAACTTTCTGGGAACGCCGAGCCCCAGCTCGGCACGGGATAGTCAAACCGATTACTGACTATGCCGAGCTGGGGCTCAGCGCTCCCGGAATCAATAGACCAGTTTTATTTATCTGTCCCGCTTTAAATTGGTAGCCAAAAATCTTAAGCAATCTTTAGCCTCACTGCTCACAGTTAAGCATCGTAATAATATAATACTGCGGCTGGAGTAAAACAGCTTTAGCTGTTTTTACAGGCAATAGCTGAAGCGATTGCACTCCGTTTTTTTAAACAATTTTCGCTTAACTGTGGGCACTGAGCCTTTCACCTTTAAACTTTCCCCTTTAGCCTTACAAATATGCTTTCAAAAGAAATATTCGATCAGGATTGCCGGTTATGTAAACGCCTGGATGATTTTTTGTGTGAAGTAAAACAAAAACATCCCGACTACCATGCCCGACCGGTAGCGCCTTTTGGTGATAAAAATCCCTACTTATTGATTGTCGGTTTGGCTCCCGGACTGCATGGTGCCAATGCTACGGGACGACCGTTTACCAAAGATTATGCGGGGCTTTTACTTTATGAAGCACTTTATGAATTTGGTTACAGCAATCAACTACTGTCCGAATCTTTGGCGGACGGCTTGGAACTTAAGCGTTGTCGAATTACCAATGCCGTTAAATGCCTGCCACCGCAAAATAAACCAACCGGAACTGAAATTAATCAGTGCAATCAATTTTTGGCGGCCGAGTTAAAAACCCTGCCTGAACAGGCCGTGATATTGGCCTTGGGCACCGTTGCGCATCAGGCCGTTTTAAAAGCCTGTAACCTAAAGCTGAGTAGTGCCCCCTTTGCCCATAATGCACAACACACCTTGCCGGATGGACGCACACTGGTTGATTCTTATCATACCAGTCGCTATAACGTCCAAACCAAACGTCTGACCAAAGACATGTTTGCGGACGTTTTTCGCAGAATTGGGCAGTTATTATCTAATTGATCTTCGGCACGTCCGGTAAAAAATAGAGTCTATGAAAAGCACGAAAAAAAGAAGAAGCATATAACAGAGAGGAGCTATGTGATTTACAGTTGGTAACCCATAATATAACAATTAAAAATCTAATTTGTGCCGGAATCCAGAGTAAAAGGACGTACTCATCGATATTACATTGCATCCAATAAAATCGAGTATAAAAATCAGTGAGTGGATGTGTTATGAATGCCATCCATGGCAACTCGATCCCTGCAGTCCATGCCGGGATAGCGGCTTGGGCGTTTTCAGCTACTTATCAAGCATAGCGTGTGGTGGCGTTTCCGGCGCACAGTAGGAATGTGCAGGAAATGCTTGTTCTCGCTTAGGCTCGAAAAACCTTATTTCAGACTGCGTGCATTGGCGCAGCAATACTCTGGGCTACCTACCATCTATAAAGTCAAGGCGAGAGAACTTGAAAATCAAGTATAAAGTTTTTTCGTGTCTTTCGTGCATTTCGTGGATAATCTGTTTTTATTTATCACACAATATTCAAACGGTTTTGTACGTTTTTCGGTTACTATGTATGCCATCGTAGGTGAGTTTTACAATTTGGATGACATGACTCTTTTTACCCCTTTTACCGCAGTTAATTTTTTTAAAAAGCTAACCGGGTTGATTTTTCTGATAGGTTTCTTCAGTACTGCATCAGCCACAGAACATCATTTTTTGGTTCTCAATTATCATGACATTGTGGGAGCAGAAGGCGCTAAACCGCCGTTTAATTCGATGGACGTCAGTATCGATCATTTTGAAGAGCATCTGGCTTGGCTGAAAAAAAATGGCTACCAGATTATCAGCGTACAAAAAATTCTTGATGCGGCAGCAGGCAAGATTGAGTTACCTGTTAAAGGTGCGCTGTTGACCTTTGATGACGGCTATCAAAGTTTTTATACACATATTTTTCCGTTATTAAAAAAACATCATTATTCAGCGACGGTTGCCCTGGTGGGAACCTGGATGGAGGGTAATGTCACGGCTAACGAGCCGGGCAAGCCCTTGCTTACTTGGGAACAGGTAAGAGAATTGGTGCAGTCCGGCTTGGTAGAAATCGCCTCTCACAGTTATGATCTACATAAAGGCGTGCTGGGTAATCCGCAAGGCAATACTCAGGCAGCGGCGGTTACGCGCATTTATGACGACCCCATGCTGGTTTACGAAACGGACGAAGATTATCATTTACGCATTAATGCCGCCTTGTTGAAAAGTGCCGAGTTTATCTTTCAACATGCCGGTGTAAGACCCCGGGTGATGGTTTGGCCGTATGGGGAATATAATCAAATGGCCGTGCAAGCTGCGCGTGAAGCAGGAATGTCAATCACCATGCGACTGATGGACGGCTTTAACACGCTGGCTGATATCAGCACCTTGCGGCGTTTGATTATGGTGGATAATCCCGATGTCAGGCAATTTGCAAAAATTGTCACCGGTCTGCGTGCTGACAGGCCTTTGCGGGTAGCGCATCTGGATATGGATTATCTTTACGATAAAGACCCAAAGCAACTGGAGCGTAACTTGGATGCGGCGATACAGCGCATTAAAGACATGCACATCAACACCGTTTTTTTACAGGCTTATGCGGATCCTGATGGGGATGGCAATGCCGATGCCTTATATTTTCCCAATCGGCATTTGCCGGTCATACAGGACTTGTTCAATCGGGTGGCCTGGCAATTAAAAATAGTCGCCAGGGTCAAGGTTTATGCCTGGATGCCCATTATGGCCTTCAAAGGCGAAGCGCCGGAATCCTGGTATGTTCAGGAATGGCGGGACGGCAAGGCACAATTATCCAGTCATATTTACACCCGGCTATCACCGTTTAACCCCGAAGCGCGTCAATATGTCGCTGAAATTTACGAAGATTTGGCCAAACAGTGTAATTTTGACGGGCTCTTGTTTCATGATGACGGCATTTTATCCGATTATGAAGATGTATCCCCGCTGGCGCTAAGCTATGCCAAAGAAGTCTGGGGCTTGCCTGATCAATTTGAACAACTGCATGCAACCTCCGCCATGCGCATGGCATGGGCGCAACATAAAACCGATTTGATCAACCAGTTTACTGATGAGTTGGCTGATCGGGTGCGTATTTATCGACCGGATATAAAGACCGCGCGTAATTTTTATGCACTGCCTTTGTTAAAGCCCTACAGTGAAGAATGGTACGCACAATCCTATCAATCCTTTTTAGCCCATTATGATTATGTTGCCATAGAAGCCATGCCTTTTATGGAAGATGCCAAAAATCCCAAGCAATGGCTTATACAATTGGTCAAAGCGGCAGCTAAACAGCCCGAGGGGCTTAAAAAAACCGTGTTTGAGCTGCAAGCGGTAAACTGGAAAACCCAAGAGAAAATCCCCATGCCGGTATTTATCGGACAACTGGAGCTATTGAAAAAATTGGGCGTCAGTCATATCGGTTATTATCCCGATAATGTGTTTACGGATCAGCCGCGCTTAACGGATTTACAGCAGCATTTTTCACTACCTGCCTTACATTAACCATGACGTTTGTTTTAAAAAACAGGTGTAGTGTGCGCAATGCGGGCGGCACTAAAAAACCATGAAAATTTCCCTGCAACACCTAAGCGCTTTGCTACAAACTCAATGGCATCAATTGTTGCTGGCATGGCAACCGCTGGATGCGGCTATCGAAGGCTTTATTTATTACTACCCTTTGTTTATGGCTTACATCTGGATGTTTGGTGCGATTATTTTTTATCTTCGCTATGAATGGCATCAGCAAGGTAATGCCGAACACCTGCCTGAATTAAAGCAATACCCGCCGGTTTCCATTTTGATTCCCTGTTATAACGAAGCGGCTAATATTCGTGAAACCGTGGAAGTGTTGCAGCGGCAAAAATACCCCAACTTTGAAATTATCGCCATTAATGACGGCAGTAAAGACGATACACTGGCGATATTGCTGGCCTTAGCCGAACAACACACTCAGCTTCGTGTGGTCAATTTACACACCAACCAGGGCAAAGCGATGGGCTTGCGTACCGCTGCCTTGCTGGCTAACAGTGAAATCCTGATTTGCATTGACGGCGATGCGCTGTTGGCTCCCGAAGCCATTGCCTGGATGGTGCAGCATTTTAATGATAATCCAAATGTTGGTGCCGTTACCGGTAATCCACGAATACGCAATCGCTCGACCTTATTAGGCCGGATTCAGGTGGGCGAATTTTCAGCCATTGTCGGCATGATTAAACGGGCGCAACGATCTTACGGCAAAGTATTTACCGTCTCCGGCGTTATTGCCGCCTTCCGTAAATCTGCATTGCATAACGTGGGTTATTGGAGCAACGACATGGTCACCGAAGACATCGACATCAGCTGGAAATTGCAGTTGGCCGGCTGGACTATCTATTTTGAACCCAACGCCTTGTGCTGGGTGTTGATGCCGGAAACCCTGGATGGCTTGTGGCAACAACGGGTACGCTGGGCGCAGGGTGGCACCGAAGTATTACTGCGGTATTTCCCCGCCCTGTTTCGCTGGTCATCCCGAGGTATGTGGTTGTTATACGGTGAATGCTTAATCAGTATTTTCTGGGCATTTTTGATCCTGTTGCATTTATTCTATATACCGGTAGCGTTGCTTAACGAATCAACCAACCAATCATTGCATGATTTAAGCCCCAGCTGGACCAGTATGTTGTTAAGCCTGACCTGCCTGATACAATTTGGCGTCAGCCTGTTTATCGATTCGCGCTATGAAGCCAGCACCGGCGGCGTTGCACGGTACTATTACTGGATGGTCTGGTATCCCCTCGTGTACTGGCTTATCAATGTCGGTACCACGATTGTCGGTTCTGTCCGGGCCATAAAAAAGAAGCGCGGACTGCGTGCCGTATGGGTTACCGTAGACAGAGGCTTGCGTCATAAATGAAAGGCTACATTATAAATGCACCGCATTTGCAAAGCCTGCAAAAACGCTTGGGCGCTTTATTCGTCTGGGCGATTTGTTGGGTGATGTGGATTTATTTATTGGTGCCTTTGGTCACCTTATGCAGTTGGGTGCTGGGCGATAAAAAAATGATCAATCAAATGCGCTGGTTTGGCGGTTACAAAAGCCTGTTGGAACTTATGGGGATATACGGTGCAGCCTTATTAATTATGGCGACGCTTTGGTTAGGCTGGATATTCTGTCGTGCTTTACGGAAGCGGTCGATACTGCCGTCAGCGCAAAAAAAAGTTAATGATACAGAGCTGTGTGCGTTTTATCAGGTAAAAGCCGATGAATTACAACAGTGCCGAACGGCTTCAATGATTACCGTTTTTTTTGACGAGCGCGGACATATTGTTCACCTTGAGCCCGATATAAACCGGTAGCTTTAATCCGGAAAAAAATTATTTGTCCGTGAAAAATACGAAAAATTTCAAATCGATACCGGAGGTTTTTGACTCATAATATTATGATTTAAAAGTATTTTTTATAATGAGAATTGCTGCTGAAAGACCGGTTTTGTAGGTAGATTATTGTTTTGAGGTAACATGAAAAAAAAGCCGCCATTGATTGATTAATTGGTTGGCTGGCAACAAAAGCGTAAGATACCGACTATTTGAATCGAGCAATAGTTATTTATGAGTAACACTTTACAGTACGATGCCATGTTCTCCAGCGTGATTGGTCAAGAGTATGACATGCTGCAATTGATTTGCCCTGCGGCAACCGAGATGAGTCGGTTGGTGGGTGATGCAGTGCGTGCTTATCCAAACACAACACAGCCCTTGCAAGTTGTTGAGTTAGGCGGTGGTACCGGCATTACTACGCTGGCTTTATTGACTTCCAAAGACAATATTGTGGTGTTTAGCGTTGATAATGAGCCAACCATGCAAGAGCAGGCCAAACAGCGATTACAACAATGGGTAACGGATGGACGGTTAAGCTTTTGTGCCGATGATGCTTTGACGGCTTTGCAACAATTAGCGGATGACAGCGTAGATATCATCGCATCGGCTTATACCTTGCACAATTTTTTTAATAGCTATCGAGAGCAGGTTATTAAGGAAATTTTTCGTGTACTAAAGCCTGATGGACACTTTATTAACGGTGACCGTTATGGTTTAAACGACATAAGGCAGCACACCCGCGCGGTTCAGGAAGAAGTCAGTCATTATTTTAAAGTTCTCACGCCGCTTAACCGCAGCGATTTACTGGAACAATGGATTGTACATTTGTTTAATGATGAATCGGAAGATCATGTCATGCGTGAAGCCGTTGCTGTGCAGCAATTGCATGATTCGGGTTTTCTGGAGGTTAACGTTAGTCGTCGGCATGCAGTGAATGCGCTGGTGACGGCGATAAAACCGGTAAACTGAAAACGGTTATCATGCGCCTGCTACTGATTGAAGATGAGCATGATTTGGCTCGCCTGTTAAAAAGCAATCTGGAAAAAGCCGGTTTTGCAGTGGATGTGGCTCATGACGGTATTGAAGGCGAATATTTGGGTAATGAAGGTATTTATGAGCTGGCCATACTGGATTTAGGTTTGCCACAGCGGTGTGGTATGACTGTTTTAAAAAACTGGCGGGCGAAACAAAATACCCTGCCTGTTTTGATACTTACGGCGCGTGATGCGTGGCATGAAAAAGTGGACGGATTTAAAGCGGGAGCGGATGATTATTTGGGCAAACCGTTTCATATAGAAGAATTGGTGGCGCGAATTAACGCGTTGCTGCATCGCGTCCATCAACATTCTGGCGGAAAGTTACAGGTTGGTGGCTTAACGCTGGATGAAGACCGTCAACAGGTTATTACAGAAGTGGGTGAGGTGCATGAGCTCACCGGCATTGAATTTAAATTATTACGTTGTTTTCTTTTACACCCGGGTCGGGTGTTGAGCAAATCCACCTTAATCGAACATATCTATGATTTTGATTCAAACAAAGACAGTAACGTGATTGAAGTTTACGTTAATCATTTACGTCATAAACTGGGCAAACAACGTATAGAGACACGCAGAGGTCAAGGTTATGTATTTAAGGAGTTGTCTGAATGAGGTCATTGCAACTTCGGTTGGCAGCGGGTTTGTTTGTCAGTCTTTGCAGTGTGTTTATCATTTTATGGTGGCTAACCAGTAGCTCAATTCGTGCTTTGGCTGAAGAATCGGTTGCCGAACATCTGGAGCATGACGCAGTCAGCATTCTGGACGCAATATACCCTGATTCCGCCAATACGATCGCACTTAACAGCAAGCAGATTGAACCTATCTATCTTCAGCCCATTTCAGGTGACTATTTTCAGCTTATCAGCAATGGTCAGGTTATTAGCTCACCTTCACTGTTAAATCAGGATTTTGCACTCCAGGCCTTGTCGCCAGGCGAAACTAATAAGCTTTATATTACCGGCCCCAAACAACAGCCTTTGTTGGTTATGGTGTATGGCTATAATAAACTGGAGCGCAATATCACTATTGCCGTTGCTGAAGATTTGTCTCCCACGTTGGCGAGGATCGTTTCGTTTCAGTATCGGTACACGCTTATTGCACTGGTTTTGTTGCTGCTGTTAATCATCACGCAAGTTATTATTTTACGTAGCGGATTTTATCGTCTGACCCGCATAGCACAGCAGATTAAAGCGTTGGAACATGGCGAAATAACTCAACTTGATACGGATGTGCCGCAAGAAGTGGGTGCCTTGGTGCATGAAGTCAATTGGTTGCTTAAGTTGCTGGATCAACGGTTACAGCGTTCGCGCAATGCGCTGGGGGATTTGGCTCATGCCTTAAAATCCCCCTTAACCGTATTAAAACAACTCCCGCATGACGCGGTATTACAGGCTCATCCGGAGATTTGCCAGGTTCTGCAAACCCAAACGACAAACATGCAGAACATGATGGAGCGGGTTTTGAAGCAGGCGCGTATGGCGGGCTCAGGGCCAACATTTATAAAATTCGATGCCAGACAGGATATACCCGCTTTAATTAAAGTGCTGCAAAGCGTTTACAGGGATAAAAATATTACCATTAACTTTGTTCCAACAGAGACAACGACGCTATTAACCGATAGGGAAGACATGTTGGAGCTGGCTGGAAACTTGCTGGATAACGCCTGTAAATGGGCTAATTCCACAATAAATTTATATTTTTATGTTGATGTTGATGAGGATGTTCACCTGATTGTTGAAGATGATGGGCAGGGTGTTTCTGATACCGACTTGGCTTCTTTGACACAACGCGGTACCCGACTGGATGAAGCGGTTAGCGGTCATGGACTGGGTTTATCTATCGCACAGGCAATAGCCCAGCAATATGGCGGTCAACTTATTTTGCGCCGATCAACCGAGTTGGGCGGATTTTATGTGGAAGCGTTATTACGCAAAGTTGAACCGACGCATGAATGGGCGTGAGATTTGTAACTACTCAGCCATTAAAAAATAGAACACAGATAACACGGATTTGACTGATAGACACGGATAAGGGAAGTTTCTAATAGCTTGAAAATATGACCCATAGATTTTCAGATAAATAATTTCGATGCTAACGGATACCATCCCTTTGAAGGATGTTATCCGTGTGAGTTAAATTGTCGTGTAGCGGACGTTTAATTTCTGAAACCCGTTGTTCCAGTTTTTTTAGCTTGACTGAGGCAATCCCGGATAAATCAAGATGTTTTCGTTAGTCGCGACGTGGGCGTCGCTCCCACTGCGGGAGCGACGCTCACGTCGCGACTATACCTCGTCACTAGGTTGGCTGTCTGGGCTCAGCTATGATTTGATAGACTCACAA
>Ga0194053_10001705_pt1 | contig 13868 bp, 19 predicted proteins | sample SepL228m_MetaG_FD_161684 | JGI IMG/M metagenome (GOLD analysis project Ga0194053, IMG submission 161684) | Anoxic zone freshwater microbial communities from boreal shield lake in IISD Experimental Lakes Area, Ontario, Canada - Sep2016-L227-8m | ecosystem: Environmental > Aquatic > Freshwater >... | reverse complement strand
GATCGCTGCCGGCCGGGCCAGCACCAGCTGCCCGTCAACCCCCGCCTCCTCCGCGACCGCCACCCCGAGATACGTCCCAGCCTCCGCCGGCAACGCCTGAACCTTGCCGTTGTTCGCTCCTGCACCCACCATGGCAACCAAGGTGTCCCCCGGGTTGCAGGTACCCACCAGAACCAGCCGAACATTTCGGTTCGGTTCAAGCGGGCGAACAGACGCGAGTTGCGAAGGCGCCACACCTTCAATCACCACGTACAACGGGCGTTCACCCGCAAATTTAACGAGATCAACCGCCGGTCCAAATACATCCGTCATCTTTGCGAGGAACCCATTCTTCCCCGTCAGATCTCCACCAGCCTTAACCCGAATATCCCCAACCCTCGTATTACTTTGACTCATGTCTTTATCCCTTTCGTAATCGTAATCTTAATCGTAATCCTAATCACACCCACTGACCCGGCCTACTGGCCAATGATCTCCCGCTCCGCGCGCCTGAATGCCACCCCGAACGGAATTTTCTCAGCGGCGACGATCTCATGAGCCCGGTTCCTGATCTTCACGGCCTTGCTGTCGCCATCCGCCCCGGTCTGGCCACCTTGGTTAGGCGGCACCGGCCGGGCCGTCACCCGGTTGTGCAACGGCTTCCGGGTTTGAGGTGTCTCTTTCCTTTCATCATTCATACTTTTACCTTCATCATTCAGCCGGACGAGGTCCCCGAGTACGGCGATGGTCCCCGCCCGGTTCTGAATCAACTGTTCAGTCCAGAACGGCTTTGCCGTTTCGCTGATAACTCCCTCGAAATCGGCTAGATGCCGGTTCACCAGCTCACCCTCGACCGCTTTCAGGTTCGTCACCAGAGCGTCATGCTTCCCCTGGAGCGCCGTAAGCGAGTTCTGCAACTCAGTTACTGCGACCGCAGTCAGCAATCCGCCCATCTTCTCCAGAATCAACGCCTCAGTGGCGTCCGCCGCCAACCCCAAATGATTCACCAACTTTTCAATCACTGCTTTCATGTTTGCTCCCTGATGATTTTTCGCCCGTACATTCATAGTTTGAAAATCAACGGAATTGAAATTGCTCCCCTCCTTGGAGGGGGTGGGGGTGGGTTCTTCGATTTTCTGCTTACTGCCCACTGCCGACTGCCCACTGTTCGACAAGGGCACCATCCCCTTGAGATTCGGATCATTTGTCACCGCCGCGTTCAGGATCCGGACCGGCCTTACACGGCCGTCACCCAGGTCAACGCAGTCCGACCGTGCCCAAACCGGTGACAGAAACCGATACCGCCCGCCCTTTACGGCCTCTTCGCCCAAATCCGACCAGCGAATCTGTGCCCACAATCCGGCAGCAGCCGGATTGTGCCGCGGCGTAGCCCCTTCAACGGGCGTAGCCGGGCCACCTTCTTGGTCAATGAATTGGCCCCGGCTTTCAAGGCCCAGAATCCATCCCGCAGCCTCTGACCGTTTCTCCCCATCGAGGGAGAAATGGTCAAAATCAATCAACAGTCCAGGGAAGTTGGGGGTATTGGCATCTGCGGCAAACCGGGCGGCCATGGCAATACAGGCCTCTTGGTCAATTACTTGAGTTATGCCGGCCCCGGCATGGGGGAATTCGCCAAGTGGCGCAATTTGGTACCAACCATCTTCAGGCAATGCATAGGCCCGATTGAGGATCAGTGTATTCATGAAACCACCCGCCTGCCCTGCGTCCTGTCCGCCATAGCCTTGGCGACGGCGGAAGCCCTCTGAGCGTAGCATGGGTCATCGGGCAGTCGATAATCTCGATTCAAAATTAAATAATTCATGGGCCTCCAATAGATGGGCGGAAATCAACGGCTTGCCGGTCAAAAGTAGTTGCGCTTCCGCTTGTCGACCTTGAAAAGCTTTGCAATACTCGGCGCGAATTATTGCCCGCGCCTTCTCGAACTGTAGGGTTCAAGGCGAAACATGACGGGGATTGGGCAGCAGAGTTCCACGATCCATATCGTGGGTATTTTCAGGAAAGAGGAACATGACTGATAGTGTTACATTGCCGGACAATGGTGACTTGTTGCCGACAAGGCGACCGTGCCTGTATGTATTTCTTGATGAGGGGGGCAATCTTGATTTTTCCCCTAGTGGAACTCAATATCTATCCCTCAGTTCCATTTCTACCGTCCGCCCTTTTTTCTTTGATCCGCCATTGATTGAACTGCGGTACGACCTAATTGAGTCTGGGCTCGATATGCCCCGGTTTCATGCCGCCGAGGATCGGCAAGTTGTCCGCGATCAGGTGTTTCAGTCAATTCTTGCCCACAATGGTCAGATTCATGTGGATTCCATAATTGTGGACAAGACACAACTCCCCGACGGCATGAAAAAGGTAGAACATTTATATCCGGTCGCGCTTACCCAGTTATTGAAAGAACTGGTATTGCCCAACTATAACCTTGGGCTTTATGCAGAGGTGATAGTGATCACGGATACACTGCCGGTGGATAGACGCCGCAAAGCGGTTGAAAAGGGCATCAAGCAGACACTCGCAGCAGCATTATCAGCGGGAACACGTTACCGCATTTATCATCACTCTTCGGCATCCTGTATGGGACTACAGGTCGCCGACTACTGCAACTGGGCGATCTATCGAAAATGGCAGTCTGGCGACGCCAGAAGTCATAATACGATTCAGCGGCTTATTCGCCATGAGCGGCAATTTGCGTCAGAGGGGTAAATGCTGGATCCTGAAAAAACGACCGCCTTGACTACCCTCGCGGGAGAACCCCATGGGTTCTTGTCATCAAGGCGGGACCTTTTTTAATTTTTGTCAGGCTTGGCTCACCACATCAAACTCAATGTTTCACCCGACGGAAAGTATGATGCGTTACTCGGCAGAAATGCGCAACCAAATTCTGATTTCAAATTCTGATTTCATTGCGCAGATTGAGAAGATTGAGAAACGCCTAATAAATGACTCTTTTGACTCACATAATCGTTCCATAATCGTTTCATGTTGGGGTGGGAATCGTTTCATTTTTCGGGAAATAATCTGCCGTATGTGCGAGTCGATAACCCGTCTTTTCGGACAGTTCCTCCACATCCATCCTCACCCCCGCCTTCGCCAACTCCACAGCATCCTTGACCACCCGTGACACCTCATCTGCAGCCGGCGGGGCAAACTCGAAATAGGCCAGGATCGGCTGGTCGGGGAAATACTCTCTCAGCAACGGAGTATCGAATTGCTCCTGGAATAACCCGCTCAGCAGCGCCGCATCGCTCCGGGCGATCTGGAGGAAGGTATCCGAGTGAGCATTGCCGGCCAGGGTGCCGGATCCCGACTCCGCCAACATCGTTAACAGGCCACCTGTGGCGGCCAGGGTAATCTGACGGTCGATATAATCAATGTGCTCCAGGAACGGAGGCTTATTCCCACCACCATTCACAAATTTCACATCACTGCCGTGGGGCAGGTACCCCCGGCCATTCGACATGATCTCTTGGGCGACGGCGTGGTACTCCGCCTCCTTCGTCTCCGGTGTATTCGGCGGCCCGACCAGAAATATGGACGGGATCCCATAAACCTCCAGGAAGGAATCCCAGTCCTTTTGACTCAAATTCTTCCGTAAATACAGCACCGCCAGCATCCTATTCAAGGGCACGGATTCAAAAATCAGAAAGTTCTGAAAATCAACGGACTCACCCCGGCCAACCCCACTTTTCGCATCCTGGTTGTACTCCCAAGCCCCAAATAACCCATCACGAACCCAGAACCATTGCTCCACCGGCTCCAGCCGTGTCACCATGCCCGACGGCGCAATATGCTTTTCCAGATGAGCATACCCCCTGAATAACCCGGAAAATATAAAAGACACCGCGTCCCGGAAATTGTCGATCCGGTCATAGGCCTCGCGCAGGAAAGCGGCCTGTTCCTTCGCGAGGCTCTTGTCAATCCACTCATCCGCGTTGACGCGGATATCCCAGTCACATGCCAGCAACGCTGCCCGCCGGCGCTGAATAACCGCGTGGATCATGGCATCCGACCGCTCCATGTAATGGTAAAACCATTGCAGATCGGCGTAGGCGCCACGTTCGCCGGCCTCCAGTAGAGAAATCAACTTTGGCAGGCTCAATCCCCGCAGGGGATTGTATTGATCCCGCCAAGTATGGTTTTTGATGTTGTAAGCCGTGATCATAATTCCTTTGAGATAGTTGAAAAATCAACGCTTTGAGTTAGTGAGCAGGGGCAGTGTGACAGCCTCTGTATTTTTCTTGCGAGTTTGTAGCGTATAAGCTACATTTAAACCAATGAAAGAGCGGGAACTCCGAGAATATCTGACAGAGGCGGGGCATAACCCCTTCCGGGAATGGCTTCACTCCCTGCGGGATGTGCAGGGCCGTGCGCGGATTCGCGTCAGGCTTAATCGGGTGCGTCTCGGTAACCTCGGCGATTGCAAGGCAGTGGGCGAGGGTGTCATGGAGTTTCGTCTGGATTTCGGGCCAGGATACCGGGTGTATTTTGGGCAGGCAGGTGACACACTGGTCATTCTGCTCTGTGGCGGTGACAAGCGAACCCAATCGCGGGACATCGCGACCGCGAAACAGTATTGGCAATCTTATAAACGGAGGACATCATGAGCAAAATAACCACCAGTTATCACGAGGGGCTGATGAAGGACCTTGCCGACCCTGAAGAAGCGGCAGCCTATCTCAATGCTGCGCTCGAAGAGGGGTCTCAAGAGGTCTTTCTGATGGCCCTTCGGGATATCGCAGACGCCAAGGGCATGGCACGGCTTTCCAAGAAGGCTCACCTGAATCGGGTGAGCCTGTATCGCATGCTTTCCGGAAAGGGCAATCCCCAACTGTCCAGCCTCGCAATTATCCTGAAAAATATCGGACTTCGACTTGCCGTTGAGGTGCGAGAACCTAAAGTAGCATGATCATTACTTACGGACGCGGACGCCGAAAATACCGAAACTCAACACTGGCTCAATGATCAGTGCTGCTCCACGCTGGTGTAGCCAGTAGGCCGTGATCACTGTTGACTGCCTACTGGCTTTCTTGCTGCAAACTGCTTACTGCCCACTGGCTTGAATCACTTCCGGCCTTACAATCTCCGGGCTTACCGTCCGGGGCTGTTCCAGCGCCTTGCCCAGCATCTGGTTCCCGTAGTAGAACCCGAGTCCGAACTTGGCGACATCCGTCGCTCCGCCAATTGCTTTCTCCAGCACCCCCGGCTCCCTGGGGATCGCATTCAGCGGCGGCAGGATAGACGATACCTTCATCTCATTGACCCCAGTCGCAGAAATGGTCATGTTCGATCCTTTGATCGTGACCAAGTCAACCGTCCGGGGTTGACTGTAATAACTGTCCAGCCCCTTATTGACGTCCACCTTCTTGAAGGCTGACGCGCACCCACCACAAACCAAGAACCCGGAACATAGACCGACGAATAGATAAGTTTTCATGTTGATGTCCTCCAAGAAAGGGTGGGAATCAACGGGGGGAAGTAAATCGAAGGCAAGAAGAAAGCCCAATAAACCATCTATCGTTAATCACAGACGAGATCAAGTCGGATTGACCTTGTGTAATCGGTCTGCTATCTCTCTCCTGAGTTAGTCATTCCGGGTGCAGGTGCTAAATAGGAAACCAAAATGAAGTATTTGGGCCAAATATGATAATATACTGGGTAGCTATCATTGCATCCGCCGCTTTGACGTCCTTTGTGGCAAGTTGGATCAATCGCCGAAAGGCCGACTTCATAATCGGCAGCACACGAATCCGATGGGAAACAGCGGCAGCAACAGTCATCTTTGCCGGAGTCATACTTGGCTCAATGGCGTCTCAGTGGAATTCCTCGCAAAATTCACGTTTTATAAAAGCACAACTGAGCCGAATGATGGAAATGCTTTCCGATATCCGGCTTCTTCCATCCACCGAGATTAGCTCCGGAATAGGGGCATTACAACACGGCATTATTGCCGAAATAGCACCTCGCGATCCGAGCTACGCCCGCCAACTCGCAGCCACCGTTGATGGTTATAAAGAACCTCAAACGACACCTCCAAGAGGTGACTTACCCCCCATGAAAACAAGAAAGGAAACTAGTACAACGGCAATGCGAAATTCACGGCCTACGGGTTCAGTAGGCAAAATCCAAAAGGGGGAAAGTGACGGAGACCCTCTTGTAGAAGTCGGTGGTCATGCCAGTCAAACGAAACAGGAGATTATCGACAGTCTGCGTCAGGGCGGAATCGTGATTAGAAGTAATGGAAGGCCGTATGTCGTGCCTCCCGCAACCACCCAAACTGCCAAGGAAACAAGCCAGGCGGCAGTGCCAGATGCAAGTAATGGTCGACCGTATGTCGCACCTCCGGCAACCACCCCGGAAACCCAAACTGCGGTGAAAACGAGTCTATCGTCAGTGCCAGATGCTCGCACCGATGAGATCAGACGTTACATAGCGGGGTCGTGGTCGCAGACAATTATGTTCAACGAATCGCCGTTCACGGCGCCTCGTAGGCCCCCGCCAAAAATTTTGCGGTTTGAGACGAATGGAATCGTGACAGCCCTATACTCCGACGACTCGGGTTTCGCTACCAACATCGTGTCCCGTTACTTCGCTGAGTACAACGGTATGCCCTCTAACCATCAGTTCTCTGTGAGCATTCCACCGTCGAGGTTCGCTCCCTATCCCGTTTTCTTGTATGTCGATCTCGCTGACAAAGCGGCGAATGAAAAGGCCGTCGCAGGGCAGTTACGTGGTAATCTGGGCGACGGTAGGCCTCTCCGGTATGTCCCTGTTGAGTGAATATCAGAACTGCCCAAACGGTCTGCCACGAAACGCAACTGCGCATTTTTAGCGTATCGATCGCCCCACTAACATCCTCTCTCTTTGCCCCACCCGTACCCTTGTCGCCTCACACCTCCCACTAAACGCCACCATCCTCCCGCTACTCGCCACCTCCCACCGACCATGGTTGGCGAGCGCCAAGGCCATCACACAGTCATCATGCTACCCCGACAAGGCCGTAACCACTCTGACTTCATCAACACAGTCACATGATAGTTAAAGGGAAAGCATTGACGGCAACGAAGACGATTTCTAGACTACATTCAGTCAGGCAGATGTCTGATGAAAACAAGAGCCGGACGGTCTTTTGGTTTATGATTCCGGAAATCCCGTCATGGCGCTCAATATATGCTCGGATATGGGAGATGATATGAACGACGTAAGAGAGGCACTAGCGCGATTCGAGTCAGCCGTAGTGCCGCTAATCGAGAAGGCGTTCCAGACGTTACTTGAGGAGAAGCACCTGTATCAGTCGGTCGATCTCGCCGTTGCGGATATGTCCGACTTCATCGAACAATTGGCACAGAAGCGACGGAAAATGGAAGCCCAAGTTATGCCTTCGCTAGGGGGCGGAGGAAGAACTTCGCGACCGCAGTCCAAGGAAGAGATCATCCGTGAGTTCACGCATCAAGCGGAAGGGTGTCTGCGTCGGCTTCCTTACCTGATGATGCAGGAAAAAACCAATCCGCTCGGCAAGCCAGATACCAATCGAGTGGCGAATATCGTAGTTTCCGTGCAGACTGTCAGGACGTTCTGCTCTCACCAAGGGTGCGGTGGCTTATGGCCTCACAATCCTTGTCATGATCCATCCGTCCTCATTCCTGCGTCCCTGTCGGGGACGGACTTGCATCAGGTGTTTCTTCTTCGCTATCAGTGTCAGAACTGCAAGAAAGACCCCGTCACCTTCCTCGTTAAGAGAGAGGGCTTGAAACTTTCCCTAACCGGTCGATCTCCCATCGAGGAGATCGAAGTACCACGATTCGTTCCAAAGGAGTGCCGCAAGTTCTACAGGGGTGCCGTGCTCGCCTTCAACTGCGGAGCACACCTGCCCGCGATCTTTATGCTTCGCACGACCATTGAGCAACAAATGCGCAGTGCAGTCGACGCCAGAGATAAAAAGATGACTGGCGACGAATTGACGGACGCCTACGCAAAGACGATCCATGCGGACTTCAATGCGCGCTACCAATCTCTGAAGCCGGTCTACTGTGCATTGAGCGATGCAATTCACTCAGCAAAGGACGATGATCCGGAGTTGTTCAAGACTCAGTTGAAAAAGGTGCTTGCGCATTTCGAGGCAAAGGAAGTTTTCGCGCGGCTCGCAGCGCCAGAATGAAGACAGGTGCGAACAAGTGTGTGATGTCTACTTGCCTCCCGTGGCTGGTGGATCTCGGCTCACGCAGGACGACAGACTTCCTCAGCAAGGTTCTCATACGCCTCGCGCCAGAAGTCGCGCTGTTGTCGTATAGTCGCCTTGTTCAACTCGCCGTCGCACAGCGCGGCAGAATTACTTCCGTCGGTGTGCCAGTACATGACGTTCACCCCGGACGGCGATCCATGCGTTTTGCGCGGTGCAGCGACACGGACTGACCGTCCGCTTTTTGCGTGGATCATGACTTCTCCGCCAATGCAGTCCCTCAGTTTCATTGAATCTTCTCCTTCACCCAACCAACACCCGCTCCCGCTGTCTTCCCTTTGCCCTAATCCGCCCACCGCCAATCGCCATCATCTTCCCACTACTTTCCGCCTCCCACCGGCCATGGTTAGCCAGGGCCAAGGCCATCACGCAGTCATCATGATACCCCGACGGGGCATTATATGTGATCCCGCCTGACGGTGAGATTTCATACTCATACCGCTTCATTTCGGCTGTAAGAATATCCCAATCCTTCGCGTTTTCTCGTGCAAACTCTTTTCTCGGTCCCGACCAGGAAACTTTTCTTTGTTCAACTGCGACAATCAATCGCTGAATTATCGCCGTCTTACTTGCCGATGTTAACTTGAACCCCTCAATATCAGCATACTTCTGTTTCAGGTCGTCATATATCGGATCCCCGACGCCTGTGGCGTCTAAAATCAACCGGCCCCGGTATTTACGAGCGAAGCCTAGTATCCGTTCTTTCTGGATAGGCCAGTCCAGTTGATTAAACCGCTCCATCGCGAAACATAGGCCCGTCTCTGCATCCATGGCAATAAGGACAGTCCAATCCGTATGCTTGGCCACGTCGCAGCCAATCACCACATGCCGGTGATACGCCTTGCTGTCCAGTGCCCACTGTTCACTGCCCACTGTGCAGGCGTCGACGTTCCGGAAGACGCCTGCTGAGTCTTCCATAAATTCAGCCATGTATTCTTGTCGGAATACATCTTCTGGCAGGGTCCGGCGTGCCTCATCCCATTCCTTTGCCGGAAAATATGGTGATTCCTTACTCGGGAACGTGAAACTCGCGTAATCCTCTTCATGGGGATCCATGCCCCGGGTGTATAGGTCATAAAACCAGTTACGGCCTTTCGGCGTGCTGACAAATACCGCCCAGCCTAAGGTCTGGGCAATGGTTGGACGAAGCACATAATTCCACACATCCGGCGAAATCATAGCCGCCTCATCAATTACAATACCCTGGAATCCGAACCCACGGATATTATCCGGGTTATCGGCGGACAGAAACCAGATCCGGACCGGCCCTGCATGCCCGGTAAACTCAACCCGTGTCGGGGCACGACCGGATATCTGGATAAATCCATCGGCAATGGTACGAAACGCCTCAATCCCACGGTCGGCGACATTATAGGTTGGTGCGATCCAACCATAATCACCGGCTTTTTCACACCCGCCACGATCCAATAACTCTGCCGCCAGACATAATGTCTTCCCAAACCGCCGCCCGGTACACACCGTCCGGAACCTTTTCTTACGCGCCCTATGAATCGCCTGCTGTGCAGGGTGGGGGAGATAATTGAACACGAAGGCCATAGGTTATGTCACCTTTGTGGATTCAACGGCCTTGGCGTCAATGATTGCACACTCTCCCTGGGAGGGGAGAGGGCTGGGGTGAGGGTTGACCGGCAACACGCCGAGCAGACTCTTCCACTGGATCACCCCTTCACGGTCAAGCGACAGCTTCGCCTCCCTGGGGAGCAGCGGCATCACCACCGTCTTGAAGAAATACACCGGATCCTTCAGCAGATCTTTCTCCAGCGCGTCCATCAGCGCCTTCTGGTTCTTTTTCTTGGCCAGCAACTTATCCAGGCTCGCCAGAGCCATAATACGTCCGCCATACGACCCTTTGGGTCGCCCTACGGGGTTGCCTGATTGTCCTGATTCGAAAATCATTATCCACCCTTGTTGTATATTTCATCACGCCATCTGATAGATGGGTGAAAATCAACGGGAGGGCGAACAGGTTGTTGGCTATTCTTTGGGGCACCTTTGCAATTGAAATGGGCGGTTCGCCTACCAATTTGCGGGTGGATGCATGCAGATGACCAACACTGAGGAACTAATACGGGCGCTGAGTAACCTGCGCGGGCGGTAAGGGTCGCGAGTTTACGATCATTCCTCTCATCCCCCTTGGTGTGCCCTTTTTTCTTTTTCTTCCTCGATTTTCTTCAAACAAAACTCGCCGAGCGCCAGATTCAGATTATGGACCCACTGCGCAGTGTCCTGTGAATCCCTCCAGAAATCAACGAAACGGTTGTCGTAGTAATTATTCTGGAAATGGAAAGTTCCATTACGAAAACGACGTAGCAACTCAACGTTCTCTGACTTAAGCAGATTATCGACCTTGATATCATGGAGCCCAAGCTCCCGGTAACCTTCGACGACGACAAAGAGTGCTCCATACCAATGGGACATGAAGAGCCCCAGATCGCTCGCCCAAGTGATCTCGTCCGTCACTTGGTTTTTATTGATTGCCTCCGTGAACAACCCTTTCAGTCGGGTTGCCCAAATATAGTACCTATGAAGGCTTAGAAAATATCCATAGTTTTCCATTACTTTTTTACCCAACGCCCACCGTGAACTTCCCCGTGTGTTGTGTTGCGATCGTCTCAGGCATGTTGATGGTTGACAAGAGCGCCGTCTTCAATGCCTCATGAAGGGCATGTTCAGCGGACCACATTTCCGAGAAGTCTGTCGGGGCGTGAGGTTGTGACGCATCCGCGAACTTCTTGATCAAAGCAATCGCTTTGCTCTGGAATTCACGGGCTCGGTCGACCACGGATTCCGGTAGATGCGGTATGCTGCAAGCGATGATATGAGAAAAGGAATCATAGGCTGCGTTAGATGCCAGAATGGCTTCGTTGTACTGCTTCTCGCCTGGTGGGCCGAATTTGTCTGCAACTCCTCGAGATGAGTGCAGCGATGTCGCGGATTCGCTCAGTAACGATGCGCGTTCCGCCATTTTCTCGATTGCTTTGAGACGAGCATCCACCAGCTTTTCCACGACTGCTCCGCGCGTGTGCGCGATTACCTCTGACAGAAGAAAGGCATCTTCCCGTGCATGGCGACGCTTCTCGATCCGTTTGGCAAACACGTCTGTAACCCGCGCCTTGATATACTCACGGAAGATGAACCCCAGCGTGGCTGCCATGAACGCCAGAATTCCCCCGACTTTCCCGATGATGTCAATGAATGTATCCATTTATGTCTCTATCTTTCAATGTGCCCAACGTTGGCGTTCTTCCTTGAGCAGCCGGTTCCGAACTGCAAATTGGGATCGACGCGTTTTTGTGCCGAAGTTCATTTCGTCTGTTGTCTCTTCATCCTTCGGATCAGATCCACGAAGAAAACATGTTTGCCCCGGAACCCAACGGTCCATTCTGAAACCTGACATTGGTTCAGATTCTGCTGTTCGAGGAACTGCAGGCCTTGCCAGACCGTGTCCAAAACCTTGAGAACATCAGTTCGATCGACTCGAATCGGCACGACGTGAAGTTTTAAGTTTATTGTTCTGCGCGTTCTTCCATCGACACACTGCGGGTATCTCTTTTTGTCGCCACTGAATGGTGCCTTCTTTGCACTCGTCAGAGCCATTGGTGTGAGGTCATTCCAGTAATAGTCAATTTCCCAAAGATGGTTGTGTATGATACAATCCCTAAGTACATAAACCTCGGTTAGGGCTGTAAAGCATCTGAAAGTGGGGTACAAAGCATGCAGGAACTTCAATGCATGTCGATTTGCCGGATCATTAGCGATTGGGGTGTTGCGGTTGAGATACCTAGCACGCATCGAATACGACTCGAAACAGGCGACCATGAGAAGGCAGATAGCCGTCGAGTATCCGTTTTCGGACTCGCTGGTCTGAACTTGGTTGATGGATTTTCTGCTCGGCTTTGAAAAAAGTGTGTCCAAAAGTTCTGCAATGGGTTGGAGGTATGCTGCACCGATGATTGAGACCAGATTGCTGTGGTGTGTTGCTTTCATCGGATTCATTTTTTTGCACAACTTTGATGTTGACCGGTACGCTTTAGCGTGTGCGGTCAGACGGCCGGAACATTGTTCATTTGAGCATTTTGCCAATGGTGTCGGACAGGAACCCCTTTACCGAGTCCAAGTTCAAGATGTAACCTAACGCCACGAGCAAGATCGAGTATAGAAGGAAAAAAATCTTCTTGCTGATTGCGAGAACTCTTTTGTGCGGTTTTTGGCTATCAATATACTCACGGCCTGCGTCGCGAATGCCAGTAATGCATGCCGTGCCGTACTCGGAAACTGAGCCCATCACCAGGCCTTTCGCAAGCAACTCAACAGCAAGTTCATTCGCCAAGCGGTCTTCATGATAACCGAGGGCGGTGCCTTCAGCTATTTTGCATGCCTCCCGCAGAATTTGCCGTCTAATTTCTTCTTCCTTTTTCATAATTCAAAACAACATTGAGACACAATGCCTTGGGTTTGTCGGCACTATAATGCCAAGATAAAGTGTCGGTCTACTGTTTTTCTGTGGATGATAAATCCGAATTGAATACCGCTACGCCCTGACACGGAACCTGCTTTGAAAGGCCAGGTTCCGCGCCAGGGCTCCGCTCAACCGGAAGCGCTACGCTTCCTTACATAAACCGCTCCCCCCGTAAAGGGGGTCGCTGTGGTCCAACACGGATCCGGCAACGCGGACACCGGCTATGCCGGCGACCACGTTACCTCCGCCGTGAATACGACCTGCCGGACCCGCTTCGGACGGCCAGCGACGGCCTCTACGCGGCCGGCGCAGACCGCCCTCAGCACATGACTCCCTATTGACCATAGATCTTCGATCCAGGTTGGACTCTCTATTGACCGCTACGCGCATCGAGTGTCACTTGCGCCTCCGCGCGCCGGTCGTACAACCTTCCTTCGTCAGGTTGGCCGCCCGTCTCGCTCCAGCCCAAGCACCACTCCATTGCGCTCCGCCATACAATACAAACCGGAGTGCTGCCTTCGTGTGCCCGTTCCGGGTCTCCGCTCGTTCCTCGCTCCCCACCCGGACCGGTCACACCAAGGCAGCCCCATCACACCGCGCCGGACAGCCGGTGCGGAAAGCTACGCGCAAGGAGTGCTGTCTGTTCCGCCGTTCGGACGTCATTCCCGGATCCTCCTATCGTCGGAACCGAAAATGCCGTCCTCACTCCCCCACAGCCATCTCTCCATGCGCTCCGCCATACAAACCGGTGTGCGGGGTTCAATCCGTCCGGGTCGAGGCGCGTACCGCGCTGATCTCGCCCCGGTCGGATTCAACACCGCTCCATCTCAGCGCGCCGGGAACCGGCGCTCAAACCGCTACGCGGCCTTCGGTCACTCTATTGTCTTTTCAATGACCATACCGCTACGCTACGCCTCCGTCACGGCACCTGCTTCAAAAGGCCAGGTGCCGCGCCGTCAGCTACGCTACGCGGCCTCCGGACTCTCTATTGACACCCTATGGACCCAAGGCGCTTCAAAGGGCCGTTCGGATCGCCGCTTATTGTTCCAACTTTCACCCATGAAGCGTCCGCTTCGCGCTCGCGACCCCAACGGATCGTGCGCTTTCGCCGTCGCGCCATATTGCGGAGGTTCGTACCTCACCCCCGCA
>Ga0194053_10001703_pt1 | contig 13871 bp, 9 predicted proteins | sample SepL228m_MetaG_FD_161684 | JGI IMG/M metagenome (GOLD analysis project Ga0194053, IMG submission 161684) | Anoxic zone freshwater microbial communities from boreal shield lake in IISD Experimental Lakes Area, Ontario, Canada - Sep2016-L227-8m | ecosystem: Environmental > Aquatic > Freshwater >... | reverse complement strand
CCATGGGCGGCGATGTAACCAAAGGAAGCGCGAGTTCAACTAACGTATCAACCCGCGGTAATGTCAGCGACCTGTCGCAGACACCATCAACCACCAGTCGCAATACTGTTACCACTACCCCGGATGTCAAGATTGCCGGCAGCACCATACACCAACAGGCAACACCGCAGGTACAGGGACCGGCGACTGCAATCGTAAGCACCAGTACAACCGTTAAACCAACCATGGGCGGCGATGTAACCAAAGGAAGCGCGAGTTCAACTAACGTATCAACCCGCGGTAATGTCAGCGACCTGTCGCAGACACCATCAACCACCAGTCGCAATACTGTTACCACTACCCCGGATGTTAAGATAGCAACCGGCACCAAGGGACAGCCAACAATCGGCACTCAGTCGCCTGCTATCATTACCAATAACAGTACAACCGTTAATCCAACCATGGGCGGTGATGTAACCAAAGGAAGCGCGAGTTCAACTAACGTATCAACCCGCGGTAATGTCAGCGACCTGTCGCAGACACCATCAACCACCATCCGCAACACCGGTACCACCACCCCGGATGTCAAGATTGCCGGCAGCACCATACACCAACAGGCAACACCGCAGGTACAGGGACCGGCGACTGCAATCGTAAGCACCAGTACAACCGTTAAACCATCAACAACCGGCAATGTTGCAAAACCAGTTGCAACCAATACCAATGTTACTACACCGGTTGATATTAAAAATACAACTACCACATCAGCAGGCAACAGAAACAATACAACTTCACAGCCGGGAATTAATAAAACCGGCAACCAGACCCGCATAACAACAACAGTAACAACAAATCGCAATAACATTGTGGTTCCGGTAGTTAATCCTTCACAACAAGTTACTACTATTGATGTGGTTGCAAATTATGTTACAACCAAGGGTGAGACCCTGCAGAAAATCGCAAAAGCTAACAATGTCAGCGAAGCTGAACTGTTGAAAATTAATCCAGGCTTGTCACAAAAGGCAGCATTAAGTGAAGGCACCAGCATTAAAATTAAACAGCAGCCTGCAACATTATATGTTGATAACAGTCAGATTAAAGGTTATCCCATGCCGATGCTGGTAAATGGATCCGCCATGGTTCCGTTCCGCGCTGTTGTACAGGCGAAAGATGGCACCGTAGTTTGGATTGCCGACAAAAAAGAAGTCAATGCCTGGCTGGCCGCTAACAAAGCATTCATTAAAATGAAAATCGGCGACAAAACTGCTACCGTTAACAATCAGAAAGTTACCATGAAAAATGCTCCTATGATTGAAAAATCACGCACCATGGTAGAAGTCAGTTATTTAGCAGAAGCGATGAACCTGGAATACAAATACGAACCATTATCAAACACCTATTGTTTTGTCAGCAAAAAGTAATTAATTAAAAATCATCTATCCGCCCCTGGCTGCAATTACCTGTTGCCGGGGGTTTATTTTCTAAGGGTTTCCACATGGCTTTACGTGTAATTATCTGTTTTCCATATTATAACGAACCGGGTCTTTGCGCCGACGCGGCGCATCTTGCCCTTGGTTTGGCAACATTAGGCGCAGATGTTCACGTTTACGGCAATCCAGCCGGTTGGCGCTATCCGCTTCGCCGCGCACATATCAGCTTATCCGAGTTTAACCTGCCCCAGGATGAAAAGAAAATGACCGACGCCATCCGCGGAGCAGAGGCGCACGTTATCCACACCTTTGGCGCAGACGCGGCAAACCTGGTAATGCCATTAACGCTGCTGGCTGGTGCCGGTGGTATGGCGACTATCAGCCACAACGACGTAACCCGTGTCCAGCCAAATGCGTTTCGTACGGCATCCGCAGTATTCATAACCTGCGAGTTCATGCGCGAAGCAGTGATGAAAAAACTGCCCGGCTTGCCGGTTGTAGTTACCGGATATCTGCTGCCGCCGGTGAATACCATTAATCAGGCAAAAGGCAGAATTGCCGCCCAGGAACTGGGGTTGGCGATTGACGCGCCATTGATATTGCACGCTGACAGCCTTACGAATATGCCGGTCACTGCCCTTGCACTGCTTGATGCTATGCCTGCTATCGCGGCGGCTATCCCCGGTGTGCAGTTGATAATTGCCGGTGATGGAGATTCGCTGAAAGAGTTGGAAGAACGCGCGATAGATATAAACAACGCTCTCGGTTACCGCGCGGTAATAATGCCGGGACACCGCGACGACTTGGCAGATTTATTGGCGATTACCAATGTGGCGATTGGCAGCGGGCGGTTTGCGGCAGAAGCTATTGGTGCTGGCTGTGCGACAATTTGCGCCGGTGCCGGCGGGTTTATCGGTGTTTATGGTGCCGCTAACGCCAAATTAGCGGATGAAAGCTGTTTTGGACGTCATGGCAGATTTGAATTGCAGTCGCCGCGAAAATTAGCCAGCGAAATTGCCGGTTTATTGAATTATCCCGAACACCGCAACCGCTTTGCCGCCGAAGGCCAGGCGCTGCTATTATCGTCATCCGAACGCAATAACCGCGCGTCGCAGGTAATGCCGTATTATCACCGCGCCACTCCCAGCGGAGTGATGACCGCCGCGCCAGAAAAGATAATGGTTATCGCGCCGGATCATCTGCGCGACATGATATTCATATTGCCGGCTATCACTGGCATCAAGGCGCAATACCCGCTGGCAGCCATGACATTAATATCGCATCCTGCTCACCGGCCATTTATGGAAAGAATGGGTATCGTTGATAAAGTTATCGAAAAACCCCACGAATTAAACGAATGGCAGCAGGTGCTGGAGATATTGCGCAAGCCAAAACACCCGGTAGCGCTTATTTATCCGCATAATTTTTCATCGGCGTTATTGGCAGTATTATCTTTCGCGCATCAGCGCATCGGCTTTGGCGATGGCTGGAGCAACCTGCTGTTAACCGACCACCTGCCTGCACCCGAGGCGATAACTCCTGCAAATGCGCTGACCCTGGCGCATACCCTGGGGGTATCGCAGCCGGGTCATGTGCTGCCGCCGGCGATTCCGTCTGAATCACGCGATGCGGTACGCAAACTGTTAACTGATGCTGGCATTGAACCGCTGCAGCAAATTATATTAATCTCGCCGCAATCACACGATGCTGAATGGACGCTGGATGATAAACAGTGGGAGCAACTTCTGCTCACTCTTATCAGCACACGCAAGGAAAAGATAGTCATCCTTAACCCTGGAAACATAAATGTGCCGGAAGGCGTTGCAATTATTCCCCCGATATTTGATACCCTGGTATTATCGGCCTTATTGGATGTTTGCCGACTGGTAATCGCGCCGGACAGCGGCGAATTGCACATTGCCACCTTGATGAATGTACCCGCTATCGGCATCTACGGCCCCACCAGTCCGCACGAATGCCATCTGCCGGGGATGACATCGCTGCATATAATTTGCAAAGAACCTCCCTGCAATCCATGCGATTTTCTGGTGTGTGAAGAAAAACATTGCCTGCGCATGATTACCGCCGGTGAGATTACTGATAAGATTAACGAAATTTTATAGTTATATATGTATTTGTGGAAAAACTAAATATATAGTTCGTTGGGTTTGCCGTCCCCGGCATTCCGTTAAAGAGCAAATCGGTGACTTGAGGAGACCAACATGAGAAGAACAGACCGTGAAATTACCGACCGTGCAGTAATCGATGAGTTTTTGCATAAAGCGACAGTTATTTATATTGGACTTTCTCATGAAGGCAAACCGTATGTTGTACCAATGAACTTCGGATATGATGGCGAACATATTTATCTTCATTCTGCCCAGGCGGGCAAAAAAATAGAAGCAATACACCAATGCGCCTACATTTCATTCACCGCGGTAGCTTACGACGTGGTAGTACCAGGTGAAAATGCTGCGTGCAACTGGTCGGCAAAATACCAGTCTGTCATGGGCGGCGGCACTGCATCGTTTATTCATGATGAAGAAGAGAAAAAACAGGCATTGGACCATTTGATGCATAAATTTGAAAAAGGGCCATTTGAGTATCACCCGCAAGTTTTGGCACGTATGGTGATAATAAAAATTAAAATATCAGAAATATCCGGCAAACAGGCAGGTTATTAAATTTTACTGACGAAAGAATAGAAGGTTTAAAAATCAAGTCGTATAAATTCGGAGGTTGGATTAATGCGTTTTATACAAGTCGGCGTAGGTGGTTTTGGCCGGGTATGGGCTGAAACATTGGCAAATAACAGTGATGCGGAAGTAGTAGGCATCGTTGATATCAGTAAGGAAACCATGCTGGGCGTATGCGAAAAATATGGCTATTCTACCGATATCTGTTTTGATACTTTGGAAGAAGCATTGGAAAAAGTACCGGCTGATGTTGTCGTCAGCAGCACCCCGCCCGCATTTCATCGACATGACGTGGTGACTGCGTTAAAAGCCGGTTTGCACGCCATCAGCGAAAAACCAATGGCTGATAACCTGGAAAATTGTTTTGCCATGCTGGCAGCAGCAAAAGAAACCGGCAAAACCTACATGGTAAGCCAGAATTATCGTTACAATCCCGTTACCTGGACCATGGCAGAAATTATCAGAAGCGGTAAGTTAGGCAAAATCGGTCAGGTAAAGATGGACTTTTATAAAGGTGTCGACTTCGGCGGTGGTTTCCGTCACGAAATGGATTACCCGGTAATTATTGATATGTCCATCCATCATTTTGACTTGATTCGTTTCATCACCGGTCTGGATGCGTTATCAGTCAAGGCTTCTTCATGGAACCCAAGCTGGTCGAACTATAAAGGCGATTGCAGCAGCACTGCTCATTTTAAAATGTCTGATGATGTAAACCTGCTTTACAACGCATCATGGTGTGCCAAAGGCGACTACTGCGGCTGGAATGGCAACTGGCAGATTGAATGTGAAAATGGAACCCTGTTGATGGAAAAAGATAAAATCCAGATTATTTGGACGAAAGGTCTTTATGCGATAGACCATGTTGAGGATATAACCCCGGTAGACCCGCCGATGTTTAATCAGGCTTATGTATTGGATGAATTCATTCGCAGCATAAATGCCGGTACCCAGCCGGTGACATGCGTTGCCGACAATATAAAAAGCGTTGGCATGGTATTCGCTACTGTTGAAGCAATGGCAACCGGCAATGAAGTTGCTATTGTGCAGGGATAAAATATGCGTGCAGTGCTGCAAAGAGTATCAATGGCTCGAGTGCAGGTTGCTGGCGAAACCGTTGGGGAGATAGCTGACGGGTTGCTGATATTTCTTGGGGTAGGCGGTGGCGATGACGAAGCCGCCGCCAACTACCTGGCAGAAAAGATTGCAAACATGCGGATATTTGAAGACGATGCCGGGAAAATGAACAAAAGCCTGATTGATATCGCTGGAGGCGCATTGGTTATATCGCAATTTACCCTTTATGGCGATGCGCGGCGCGGACGGCGTCCCAGCTTTTCTAATGCTGCACCGCTGGATATCGCTGAAAATTTATATAAATATTTTTCTGAGAAATTGGCAATATATATTCCGACCGTAAAAAACGGTATTTTTGGCGCAGAAATGAAAATTTCACTGGTAAACGAAGGTCCGGTCACGATATTATTAGATAGTTCAAAGAATTTTTAAATAAAATCATTACTGGCATTGACTTATCAGAATTAATATTGTAGAATTCGTTCAGATATATCTATTCGGCCTGTTTTAAGTTTTTGTATTAATGGAATAATATATATGAGCATGGTAGCTGAAAAGGCCGCAAGTATTTATTCTTATAATCCTAAAGGTTCTTTTAAGATTTACTTGCAGGATGCCCAGATTGATAAAATTTATCAATTTTTGACTAAGAACCAACAGGAGAAGGGTCAGGTTATGTTAGTATTGACTAGAAAAACTGGTCAAAGCATCGTGATTGATGGTGGCATCGAAATCACCGTGCTTGAAGTTCGTGGCGAGCAAGTAAGACTCGGCATTGCGGCTCCGCGTGAGATTCGTGTGAATCGAAAAGAACTGCTCCTCAAGCAAATGGCTGAAGAACAGAATGCTGGCTTACCGCCAATGCAACCATCTGTTGAGCCTTTCGAAGATTAATTCGTCAGGTTTCTATATATCGGAATCATCTTCATAATGCATGAGGATGGTTCCGTTTATATTTGAAAATTAAATGTTTCGTAAACATTCCAGAAATACTATTCTGGGATGTTTTTTGTTGTTAAAGTCCTAACCCAAATAAGTTAGACAAGTTTTCGGTTTTCGGTTTTCAGAATAAGTCACTTCAACAAGTTCAGTCACCGAAAAATATCACCACAAGTAAACTCCCCTCCTTGCCAAGGAGGGGCGGGGGGTGGTTTTCGACGATATGCAATTCATAATTTTAAATCATGACTTTTTTTGTTTTGATGTAGTTGCTAACTGAATAAATATATAGAGCGCCGACTGGAAGTCGGCGCCCTATTTTACTTTTCATGTCTGTAAATATCGACTGGTTTTACTTCGTCAATTTCCGATACTTCAGCCGGTGCGGCTGTTCAGCGGATATACCAAGTCTGGCGCGGCGGTCTTCTTCATAATCCTGGAAGTTGCCGGTGAAGAAGCGGATGCTGCCGTCTTCCTCGAATGCCAGAATGTGGGTGGCGATGCGATCGAGGAACCAGCGATCGTGGCTTACCACAATTGCGCAGCCGGCGAAGTTTTCGATGGATTCTTCCAATGCCCGCAGGGTGTTGATGTCAAGGTCGTTAGTCGGTTCGTCCAGAAGGATTACGTTAGAGCCTTTCGACAACAGCTTTGCCATGTGGACGCGGTTGCGTTCACCGCCGGATAAGTTGGCAACAAATTTCTGCTGGTCGCCGCCAATAAAATTGAAACTGGCGCAATACGCGCGGGCGTTGATGCTGCGATTGCCGAATTGCAGAGTTTCATTGCCGCCGCAGATTTCTTCGTAAACGCTATTCTCACCATTCAGAGTATCGCGGCTCTGGTCAACATAAGCCATTTCAACGGTGCTGCCAATAGTGACGGTTCCGCTGTCCGGTTCTTCCTGTCCGGTAATCAACCGCAGCATGGTGGTTTTACCGGCACCGTTGGGGCCGATAACACCAACAATGCTTCCCGGTGGTATATCCAGGCTCAGGTTGTCGATGAGCAGTTTATCATCATACGCTTTGCTGACGTTTTCAAAATTAATGGCAATATCACCCAGTCTTGGACCCGGTGCGATAAGGATTTCCTGCTCCTCGCGTCTCTCCTCAGCCTGCTGGTTCAACAGATTTTCATACGCGGTGTAGCGGGCTTTACCCTTGCTTTGGCGCGCTTTTGGCGACATGCGAATCCATTCCAACTCCCGTTCCAGGGTGCGGGCACGTTTCGTTTCGCCGCTTTTTTCCAGCCGCAGGCGTTCCTGCTTTTGTTCCAGCCATGACGAGTAATTGCCTTTCCAGGGGATACCGTAACCGCGGTCTAATTCAAGTATCCAGCCCGCTACATTATCGAGAAAGTAGCGGTCATGGGTGACGGCGATGACGGTGCCTTTGTATTCGCGCAGATGGCGTTCCAGCCAGGCGACGGATTCAGCGTCAAGGTGGTTGGTAGGTTCGTCCAATAATAAAATGTCCGGCTCGGTGAGCAGCAGGCGGCACAGCGCGACGCGGCGTTTTTCACCACCGGATAATATATTTACTGCCGCATCGCCGGGTGGGCAGCGCAAAGCGTCCATGGCGATTTCCAGCCTTGTTTCCAGGTTCCATGCGTCAAGATGTTCGATTTTATCCTGTAATTTTCCCTGTTCTACGCTCAATGCGTCATAATCGGCATCTTCTTCGCCATACGCAGCGCAAACCTCGTCATACCTTTTTAACAGGTTAACAATAGGCTGTACAGCTTCTTCGACAATTTCCCGTACAGTCTTTTCCGGGTCGAGTTTCGGTTCCTGTTCCAACATGCCAACGGTATAACCTTCTGATGGAAACACCTCGCCGATATAGTCGGTATCTATTCCCGCCATAATTTTCAACAACGTGGATTTTCCCGCGCCATTTAACCCCAGCACGCCGATTTTTGCCCCGTAATAAAAGCCCAGCGAAATATCGCGAAGCACCTGCTTGCCGGGTGGATATACGCGTCCAACCCGCACCATTGAATATATAACTTGTTGTTCAGTCATTGCCACTTCCTTTTTTGTATTAATTTATAATTTCGACATAACTGCTTTGCTTCCTTTTAAAGATGTAAAGCGGCTGATTTTTACAGATGTAATTTTTAAAAAAAATTTAAAAATTAAGAAAATTTACACTTGACAATAAAGGCATGTGGGGTTACGATTTTATTAATCATTAAAAGATTAATTATTAAGGAAAGTCTGGGTATTTTTCGATTGCTGGAACTTTGATAAAAGCATATTTCGCTTTTATCCTAAGTTGCAAACGAAATAATTGAGGTGAAATATGGATAATTATAAGGAATTAAGAGAACATGCTGCTCATTTAATTCAGCATGAAAAATGGGAAGAGGCGTTGGTTATAGTTGATGAACTGACGCGCATATCGCCAGACAATCATGTTATGGCGTATAATCGCGGTATGGTACACTGGAAACTCGGCGATCTCCCTTCCACTGATTACTGGCTCAGTCGGACTTTAGAACTGCAAAATGACTTTGAACCGGCTATTCATGCCAAAAAGCAGCTTGAAATGGAACTGCATAAAGATTATATGAACCGGGTATCAGATTGCATGGCATGCGAGGATTGGAATAAAGCATTAACTTACTTGACTGAAATGACTGACCGCTGGCCGGATAACCCTAAATATAATTATCATTTATCTGTAGTACAGTATAAACTTGGCGATTGTGATGCCGCATGTGAGCGATTGCATAAATTATTGGAATTGTACCCCGATCATCACCAGGTTAAAGAAACGCTATTAGAGGTTGAAGAATCATTGCGAAAGCAAATCCTGGAATCAGAGAATAAAACAGGAGCGCAGGAGTGCGAGGAGTTGCCGGATGATGACTGGACCCCGCTGCACTATGCGGCGATGGAAGGCAGGGCAAATGCCATACAGCACCTGATAGATAGCGGGTCAGATATTAATGTGAAAGACAACGATGGTGAAACTCCGCTTTACTATGCCATCATGAACGGCCACACCGATATCGCGATACTGTTAATATCCAACGGCGCTGACATCATTGAAAAAGGAAACAACGGAATGACCCCATTGCACGAAGCCGCCGCCTGGGGGAACCCTGTCATTGTTAAGTTATTGGTTGAAAATGGTGTAAAAATTAACGATCAAGATAATTTTGGCAAAACCCCGCTGAAACACGCAGTGACAAAAGGTCACGCGAATGTAGTGAAGGTATTGATAGATAGCGGTGCGGATGTGAATATGAAAAATAATGACGGCTGGACCCCGCTGTATTGCGCCGTGGTAGAAGGATTTACAGATATCGTGAAACTGCTGGTAGATGCTGGCGCCGAAATAAACACAAAAATAAGCAGCGGCAGAACCCCGCTGGAATACGCCCTTTGGAAAGGACAGGAGGATATTATAGAAATTTTGGAAGAGAGAGTTAATATAGTTAATAGTTGACAGAGTACAGTGGACAGCGATTTTACGCTGGGTTGTATTTTATTAAACAAATGCTTAACAATGCAACTGTCCTCTGTCAACTATCCACTGTCAACTGAATTGTATCGCCATTACTTTTTTCATGATGGTTTCTTCGCAACCTGGGACACTGAGTACGTCGCATTCGCTGCTCAGGATATATGGATGGCCAACTTCTTTCATTTTTCTTTTTATTTCGCTTCCCAACTCCCGGACCTGGTCGACGGTTATCAGGTCGTCGGAATAAAACTTTTTCGACGGCAGGTTGCCGAATAATACGATATCTTTTGATACTATTGCGGCATCTTCCCACAATTTGCGCGATGACCCGAGACTTATCATCACCGGGTGCAGCGATGAATACCCCTTCAGGATTTCGGGGATTAACTCGCCGCAGCAATGGAATATCAGGTCAACGTCGGCATCGTCAAGAAACTTTTTGATTTTGCGGTTATGTTTCATCACGAAATGTTCAAATATATCGCTGCCGGCTTCAATTTGATTTGGCGACAGGTATACTTTATTGCCCGCCGGTTCCGCGATAAATATCGCTTTTGCGCCATAACTTATCTGCGCGGCAATTGATTTCAATATCAGTGTAACTGCCATTTCCAGTGCCTTTTCGATAATAGCAACTTCTTCATCTTCATCCGCGGTCACCCCCGCACCATAAAGCGCAATCGGGGTTATCGGGTCGGCGATCAACTTTGTCATTAATGAAAATGGGCCGATACACATGCCAACCGGCAGCAAATCGCTTTTTTCAATGACAAATTTCGTCGTTGCCAGGTGTGCATCCAGAACTTCGTTCCAGCCTTCAATAGGTGCCGATTCCAACTTTGCCACCATTTCATCAGTCGGAATGGTTGAAAAATGGTAGGTATCTTTCTCGCTTTCCGGAATACCGAGTATTTTCAGCATCACATGCTTTTCCAGTTCCAGGTTCATGTGCGGCAAGGCAAGCGGTATTTTGAATCGCTCTGAAGTTTCAATTAAAACTTCAGCAAATCTTTCCGCGTCTTTTGATATCGCGTCATGATCAGCTTTTTCGTGTAAAACTAAATCCGCCGCTACCGGCATCGAGATACCCAATGCCGCTAAATCCAAATAGTATTGTCTGTCCATATTCCCCCCAAGGAATTGTTTACTAAATCTAATTTACCCACTTGTGGTGGCAAATGTTTGTAATTACATGCTTTTATTAGTAAAATGGCGTCACAAATAGAAAATAAGTTATCGGGAGTTTTTATCATGCGGGTTATTTGTTTTGGCGATTCATTGACAGAATGCGGCGGCAAGACCGGTCGCTACAGCGATATTTTGCAGGATCGTTTTCCTGCCCACGAATTTATTAATGCTGGCATTGGCGGAGAAACCTTTGTCGATGCCAGAAATCGCCTGCACAATGACGTGCTTGCGTTAAACCCTGATGTGGTAATCATAGAATTTGGCGCGAATGATTGGTGGCGTGCTGAGCGTCCCTGCGAAGATTGGGCGGCTGACCTGGAATGGTGCCTGGCGCAAATCATCTCGGCCGGTGCACGCGCCATGGTGGTTGGGGTTTTCGGGCAGCGTGTAGATGAAAATGGGAACTTTTGCGAAAAAGCTGGCGGTACCGACGAACGCGGAGCAAAATACCGGATGCTGGAAGAAGAAGCCGCGAAAAAATACCACTGCAAATATATCTCGAATATACAGGCATACATCTGCGAAAACCGCAATTGCTGGGCAGACCAAAACCACCCGAATGAATATGGCAATCGTTTCGTCGCTGATATTATGGTGCGGGATTTACAGGAACTGCTGAATGATGCCGCATTGCCAATAAGACTGCCGAATCTCAACACCACGCTGGATTTCTGGCGCGAAGCAGTTGCGTTAAACCCGCAGGGGTTGGCGGCGGTGGATGGAAATCGACGGGTAAACTATAAAACTGCTGATGAAATTACTGATAAACTGGCAGGTGGAATTTGGGCAAATGCGAAGTCGGAAAAGCCGCGTATTGCGGTATACCTGCCAAATTCGCTGGAATACTACCTGATTTACTGGGCGGTGCAAAAGTTGGGTGGCGCGATAATCCCGCTGAATACCTGGCTGAAAGAAGAGAGCCTGCGCGGAATATTCAACACGGTAGAGCCGCATATTCTCTTTGTCAGCGGTGCTGCAGACATTGTGCCTATCCAGATGGCAGAGGAATGCGGCGTGCCGGTAATGTCATACCAGGGTAGCGGCAGCGATTACCACCTATTCACATTGAACGACGGCATAGCGGCTCTGGCGGAGCTGGCAGACGCGCCGACAATCAATCCCGACCCGACAGACATATCCATTATAATGCACACCAGCGGAACCACCAGCACGCCAAAAGGCGCGATTATGCGCCATTGCGACCTGATATTCAACGTGATGGCGGCCATCAATGCTCATGGACTCAGCACCGACGACGTGCATTTGCTGGTTAACCCGATGTTTCATTGCACCGCTCTATACAGTTCGCTGCCTGATGCCGCGTACCAGAAAACCCCGGTTATCATCACCAAGGTCTCCGAACCGGAGCTGTTGATGGACCTGGTGCAGAAAGAAAAAATAACCACTTTCCTGTCGGTCCCGACGGTGTTCCAGAAGATTCTCGCCATGCCCGGATTGGATAAATATGACTGGTCGTCATTGCGGGTGATGGCGTATGCCGGTTCACCAATGCCAGTGCCGGTTATCAAAGCACTGCGGCAAAAATTCCCCGGAGTATCCCTCCACAATTTCTTTGGGCTTACCGAAACTATCAGCATGACCCACGTGCTGCGCAATGATGATGTTGAGGAAAAAGCTGATTCAATTGGACGCTTATTGCCGTTTGTAGATGCCATAATCGTCGATAATAACGACAATATCGTGGAACCCGGCACTCCGGGTGAATTGCTGTTCAACCGTGAAGAAGTAATCAGCGGGTATTTCCGCCAACCCGACCGCCTTTCCGACGCGATAGCCACTATCAATGGAAAAGAATGGTTCCGCACCGGCGACCTGGCTGCGGTAGACGAAAATGGATTCTTCTTCATCAAAGGCCGTAAAAAAGACATGATAATCGTTGGCGGTGAAAACGTCTTTGCCGTTGAGGTAGAGGCAATGCTGCACAGTTGCCCGGGGGTAAAAGAAGCCGCCGTAAAAGGCGTCCCCGCCACCGGAGTCCGCATTCACCTGGGAGAACTGGTGAAGGCATACATTGTAAAGGCCGACCCTAATTTGACAGAAAGAGATGTGAAAGGCCATTGCTTTGAAAGGCTCCCCAGCTACAAAGTGCCCCAAATAGTCACCTTTGTAGACTCGCTGCCCCGCAACCCGGCAGGCAAAGTAGTGAAGGATATGCTGGAATAGTTGACAGTTGATAGTGGACAGTTGACAGTGGATAGTTATTTTGGGTGGTAGTTAGTAGGTGTGGTTTCAATATGGCCATCTATAATTGTATATATGAATAGATTAATGTTGTAATTACATTAATCCCATAGCCCACAGCATCGCTCTCACTCTTAGACACATTTTATCAATTTATCTTCGACCCCGGATGTTTATAGCATTGAAACTAACAGAAGCTAATCGACCCCAGAGTGGGTCGGATGTAATTACCAGCAATTTTTCATTTATAAAAGATTGTTACTGCCACTTTACATCCGACCCACTCTGGGGTCGTAATATCTATTTTGATACTTTTCTATAAACATCTGACTCCTAACGGAGTCAAAATCATTGTTCATCCAATGATTGTAAAAAATGTGTATAAGAGTGAGAGCATCGCTGTGGGTAGAATTCACGCATATCATCTACGCTCTGTAAGAGCATAATTCCTATTTATTGAGGAATTATGTCCCTACAGGGCGTAAAATTTATCCGATAAACTGACCCAGCTGCGTTGCCCTCACTATTATACACATTTATATAATACGAGTTTTATTTTTGAGAAATATTCTGTTTTGAGTACAATCCAACCCCGTTAGGGGTGACATGTTAATAGTCGAGAATGATTACAATGAATAATAAACCCCTTTAGGGGTGACATGTTAAAGTGTCAAAATTTAATTCCAGTTCTAAAACTAAAACGTTGTTTACATGTCACCCCTAAATGGGGTTCTGGCTCTTATTTGTTGATGAAATGCTATTAACATGTGTGCGCCAAGCGAAGCTTGGTAATTCTTGTCGGTGTAAGTCCGATTCGGATAAAGCCTAACCAGCAGTCCGACACCGAACCCGTGTGTATGATGGCAACATTATGCATAAAGCCG
>Ga0194053_10001697_pt1 | contig 13888 bp, 13 predicted proteins | sample SepL228m_MetaG_FD_161684 | JGI IMG/M metagenome (GOLD analysis project Ga0194053, IMG submission 161684) | Anoxic zone freshwater microbial communities from boreal shield lake in IISD Experimental Lakes Area, Ontario, Canada - Sep2016-L227-8m | ecosystem: Environmental > Aquatic > Freshwater >... | reverse complement strand
GTCCGGAATCGCTCTTGATGAGCGGCTGAGAGCACGCCAAATCCGCCAAAACCCTGCCGATCGACCCTCGCGTTACCGCGGCACGCGAGAACTGCGCTCAAGCATCAACTGCCGTTTTTAGGATGAAGCCAAATCCTATCTTATCAATATCGCCAAAGACAGCAAAAACAAACTAGTCAAGGTGGTATTCATCAATGACGAACACCCAGTCGAAACCTGTGAACTATCAATCGAGGCGGATGTGCTTGTAAATATCTCAACAGCCATCCAAAGCGAGGCATGTAATAGTTACCAACTCAATGTAATTGACGGACATATCGCCGACCACAATAGGCTTTCTGTCAAGCAGCGCATTGCTCTTCTTGAGTCGAAGCTAGAACTGGTTCTGCTTGACAAAAAAGTTCCCCTCGACGTGACAGACAAGCGATCAGGCGAGGTCTTCTACGCCGCAAACACAAGAATTACGAAAAACACTATTCGAGAAATCGCTCTTCATTTCAATACACTGAAGATCCTTCCAAGTCCCTTTCGAAATACAATTCTCAAAGCTATCCGCGAAGCGATGGCGAGTGCTGTATGACCTATTTAACCTTAGTCCAGGCAGGATCATCCTTTGGCACGTCGGGTCGTTTGTCGTTCAAGCTGGTTAACAGCCGAAACGCTCCGCCAATTCGTGACAGCGGAGTTGCAGGCATTCATTTACGGTTTGGAGGATGGGATGCTTGATACCGTTTTGCCTCAGTTCAACGCCCAGGCTTTCTGAAAGAATAGGAATTCGTTGAATGTAGTCATGGATGATTTCGCGAATTCTTATGGACGAATATTCACATTGCCTCGCCATTTTTTCAAAGTGATGAGGTCGGATTTGATCGTCGCGGTAGGCGCGGTCCACGCGCATAGCCAGTCGCCGATCCCGGGGTTGCTGTGCATAGGGGAGCAAACTGGCGATGTCGTAAAGAGGCGCCAGCCTGGCACGCCCACCGGCTCCCAAAAGCAAGCTGTAGTTCTTGGCGTGAGCATCTGAGCCAAGGATAACGTAATTGAAAACAACTGCGCGCATGAAGCGGTCGCGGTCCTCGTGTGGGTTGCTTGATTGGTTCAGCAAATCCATGATGGCCCTTACTCCAGGCCCCCCTTCGTTTTCGTACTTCTTTGCGGGGTGAACCGACAAGGCCTGACACATGTCTTCCTGGTGAACTCGCGTGATTGATTCCCCGGTTTTTGTTCGGTCATAGCGGGCGATGACAATTGCGGTTTCTGTGCCGAACTGAACAATCTCGGAAGTTGCAACGCTAAGCCCCAACCGCCTGGCGAGTTGCAGGCAGAAGTGCTCGTTTTCGACGTGCCCGCTGAGTTCAGGTCGGGGAGGCTTGAGGATGTGTGTCGTGGGCTCGGTTCCCCAAGGCAGAAACCATCGGCCATCGACCCGTTGCAATGCGGTTTTTGCTTGGGCTCCAGCCAATGAGAATTGGCCGCGATCCCCCGGTTCCCTGCCCAGGGCGGGGTCCCGCTTGATTTCTGCCAGGCGGCGTTCGACATCGGCTTCGCTTAAAGGGTCTTTTCCGCCGCGACGACAATCGTTCAGACGATCTTCCCGGATAAAACGAATCGCACCCGCGCAATCCTCCCCTGTTTCTCTCAGCAGGCCGAAGGCGTTCGACGTACTGACGTGAAAACGTGAGGCCCAATGTTGCAGAAGTTGCTCATTGTCAGGAAGCAGTCCCCAAAGAAATGGATGCACCTTTTCGTGGGGATATTCTGAACCGACCAACGGCATCGACAACGAGAAGGGAATGCCCGAACCTGTCGTGAGATAGTTTTCGTCGTAGCGGAATCTCAGTTTGCCACCGGAGGCACGATAAACGCTTCCCAAGGGGAGGTCGTTGAGAAAAACTTCAAGCCGTTCTTCGGTGGTGGGCATAAAGCATCAACTGTTCGCGATTTTGTCGATGTCCGGATAGCCAGATTCGACCCTGTGTTTTACTGAGTCGGAGTCGTCGGGGAGTCTTCCGGTGATTTCCAAATCGAGCCAAGTCGCCAAGCGCAAGACTTGCCCAATCCACGCTTTCTGCTGGCCGCGTTCAACGCGTGAAACCCACGCCTGTGTGACTCCTAACTCTTGGGCGACGTCGCGCTGAGAGAGACTCTTCCGCCGTCGAGCGGCGGCGATGAGCTGGCCAAGTTGCTGGCTGCTGCGGATAGGCGTCTCAAAGGGCATAGAGTTTGATATTCAACTTAGTATCAAGCTGTCTGATATTTATTCGAATGTCAACCTAGATCGATATTCGCTTGAATATCGCTGAGTTTCTCTCCCAAAAAACAGCACAGGCCGGATCGCCTTCAGCGAATCCGGCCTGTGCTTAAAACCTACTCTCGGTTTACCGCCTTAGGAAAGGCGGGAGGCGAGCAATTCTTTCTCGAACACGAGTTCCTTCGGAAGGGTGCGGTAGAGGTTCAGGAAGAACTCGGTCTGGAGAACGATTTCCTTCTTCCACTCTTCCTTGTCGATCTTCTGGACGGCTTCAAAGGTTTCCTTGGTGAACCCTTCGAGTCCTTCGATGTCGAAGTCTTCGGTCAGCGGCATGCGACCCACCGCGGTTTCACGCGCGGCGGCTTTGCCTTCGCAACGCTCGACGATCCACTTGAGGACGCGCATGTTGTCGCCAAAGCCCGGCCACATGAAATTGCCGTCCTTGTCCTTGCGGAACCAGTTGACGTTGAAGATCTGCGGCGGGTTGGAGAGCTTCTTGCCCATCTTGAACCAGTGAGCGAAGTATTCGCCCATGTCGTAGCCGGCAAACGGGAGCATCGCCATCGGGTCGCGGCGGACCTGGCCCATGCCACCGGCGGCGGCGGCCGTCATTTCGGAACCCATGCTGGCGCCGATGTAAACACCGTGGCTCCAGTTGAAGGCTTCCATGATAAGCGGCATCGTGGTGGCGCGGCGGCCCCCGAAGATGATCGCGCTGATCGGCACGCCGGACTCGAGGTTCACTTCCTCGGCGAGCACCGGGTTGTTGGCCATCGGCGCGGTGAACCGGCTGTTCGGGTGCGCGGCTTTCTCGGTCGATTCCGGGGTCCACGGGTTGCCCTTCCAGTCGGTGAGCTTCGCAGGCACGGGGCCGTCTTTGCCTTCCCACCAGACGTCGAGGTCTTCGGTGAGCGCCACGTTGGTGTAGATCGTGTCGCGCGCCGCGGTCTTCATCGCGTTCGGGTTGGACTTGTAGTTGGTGCCAGGAGCCACGCCGAAGTAGCCGGCTTCCGGGTTGATCGCGTAGAGGCGGCCGTCGGGGCCGGGGCGCATCCAGGCGATGTCGTCGCCGATGGTGGTGATCTTCCAGCCTTCGAACTTGGCGGGCGGGATCAGCATGGCGAAGTTGGTCTTGCCGCAGGCGCTCGGGAACGCCGCCGCGACGTAGCTCTTCTTGCCTTCGGGCGATTCCACGCAGAGCAGGAGCATGTGCTCGGCCATCCAGTCTTCATTACGACCGAGGAAGGAACCGATGCGCAGGGCCAGACACTTCTTGCCGAGGAGCACGTTGCCGCCGTAGTTGGAGCCGACGGAGATGATGGCGTTATCGTGCGGGAAGTGCGCGATGTAACGGCGGTCCGGGTTGATGTCGAGAGTCGAGTGAGTGCCCCGATTGAAGTCGTTGCTGTCGCCCAGGTGGGTGTAAGCGACCTGTCCGATGCGGGCCATGATGCGCATGTTGAGCACAACCATGATGGAATCGGTGACCTCAACGCCGACCTTGGTCAGCGGCGATCCGGCCGGGCCCATGAGGTAGGGAATGACATACATCGTCTTTCCCTTCATGCAACCGGCGAGCAGGCCGTTCAATTTGGCATACATCTCCGCGGGAGCGGCCCAGTTGTTGGTGGGTCCGACTTCTTCCTTGCGCGGGGTGCAGATGAAGGTCAACTGCTCGACACGGGCGACGTCGTTCGGGTTGGAACGTCCGTAGTAGCAACCAGGCAATTTTTCCTGGTTAAGCTTCAGCAGGATGCCGTCTTTAACGGCGAGATCGTAAAGATACTCTTTTTCCGCCTCGGAGCCGTCGATCCAGAAAATCTGGTCCGGCTTTGTCAGTTCCGCAGTGGTGCGGACGAAATCGAGGATGGCTTGGTTGGTTGGCTGTTTTTGACCGAATGTTTCCATTATTTGCTATTTCTAACTGTTCTTTTTATTTTTGCAGCCAAAATCGGCGGTGCATTCTTTGGGATTCAGGGTGTACTCCATGGCAAAAGGCGCACTGAATGGCAACCTGAAACGCCGCATCGGGGGCTATACGGCCAATAATTTAACAAAATCTGGCGCATGGGATCGACCGTGGCCTCCTTGCGTGGACGCTTGTAGCTGCGGCGCTCTGTCGGCGCCGGGGGAGCGCGTCGGATGCTATAGGTCCACATCGCCGCCCCGACAGAGCGGGGCGGCTACAGGGCTAATCCTCCGGCGACCGGGTGCATTCCGCGGCGGCTTGGAGCCCCCTGGCAAGCTCGGGGATGATCCCCTTGCGCCGGTAAATCGGAACGATGAACGGACGCAAGGCAGGGAGCCGGGTTGCGAAGTATAATCCCCCCACGACACAGGCCACGCCACCGCAAAAAACCGCCTGCGGCGCGCCGAACCGGCTCGAAAGCGCCCCCATCAACATGCTTCCAAAGGGCGCGAACCCCATGAACGCCATGGTATAAAGGCTCATCACGCGCCCGCGTTTGTCGTCATCGACGATCGTCTGCAGGATGGTGTTGCAGAGCGCAAGCTGCACGATGATTCCCCAGCCGGCCACCATCAGTGCGGCAAAAGAGAGGGGCAGCCATCGCGACACGGAAAAAACGGCCAACCCCGCCCCAAACGCAACGGCTCCGATCGCGATCCGATTCCCCGAGCCCAGAATCGTCTTGCGCGACACCAGATAGAGCGCGGCGGCCAGCGCCCCCACTCCCGGCGCAACCATCAGAAATCCGAGGGTGTGGGCTCCCCCGTGAAAGATTTCCGCGGCAAAGATCGGCATCAGGACCGAATACGACATCCCGGCCAGGCTCATCAAGGCGACCAACATCAAGAGCGTGCGGATCGGGAGGAACGCGAAGGCATACCGGATTCCCTCCAGCAGTTCGTGGTGGGCGCGCTTCCCCTCGTTCACCCGGCGCTCGTGAGGATGCAAGTTCATGGCGAGCAACGCGGCAAGAACCGCGATAAAGCTCAACCCATTGACGAGAAAGCAGACCGCGGGAGTCACCGCCGCCAGCAACAGGCCGGCGATGGCGGGTCCCAGCATTCGCGAGCCATTGACGGTCAACGAGTTGAGCGCCACCGCGTTCTGCAAATCGGGGCCGTTGCCCACCATCTCCACGAGAAACGACTGCCGCGTCGGGAGATCCACCGCGATGTTGATCCCGGCAAGGACATTCAGGGCGATGATGTTCCAAACATTGAGATGGTTCGAAAACGCCAGGCTCGCCAGCGCGAGGGCGTGCAACATGGCCAAACTCTGCGTGGTCAGCAGGATGCGATGGCGGCTATGGCGATCGACCAACACCCCGGCCAGCGGCGCCACGAGAAAGACCGGCAACTGCCCGGCGAATCCAACGACACCGAGGAGAAGGCCCGAATGCGTCAACTGATAGACCGTCCAGCCCATGGCGATCTGCTGGATCCAGGTCCCCACCAGCGAGACGCATTGGCCGCTGAAGTAGAGCCGGAAATTGCGATGCCGCAGCGCGCGCACAAACGTGCGAACCCCGGAAGGCTCGGGCAGGGCTGGGTTTGGATTAGCGGCCATAGTTCCAATGATTTCCCGATCAAGAGATTGGGAACAAGGGCGTAATGTGGCGATGCGCCGCCTTACCCCGGCGCTTTCATCTCGAAGCGCGGAATCCGCGTAATCACCGGCTCGCCCCGGTCGGTGACCCCGATAAAGGCTCCTTCCGCCACGCAGTCGAGTCCGATCACCAAATAGGAGTTGTAGGAAAACCGCTCGCCCGGTTCCAAACGCGGGAACTTCCCGACCACTCCATCGCCTTCCACCACCATGCAGCCGCCTTCGACATCGGTCACCACCCACTTGCGCCCCTTGATCGTGACGGTTTCCTCGGACTGATTCTCGATGGTGATAAAATACGCAAATGGGAACGGGCGGTCGGGAGGCGCGTTCAATTCGGGCGTGTACACGACTTTGTCGATGTGTACTACCAAGGTGGTCAGATTGCGGAAGGAGGACATGGTTGGTACCAACGGTAGCCGGTCTTTCGGTGATTTCTAGTTGCCTGGCGATAAAATTTTAAAAAAACGTGCGATTCTCATCGATCTCCTCGAAAACCTTGCGCCCCACCCCATTCACGCTCAACAGTATGCGCAGGAATGAACTCCATGCCCGTTGCCCTTTCAATAGCTGGTTCCGACAATAGTGCCGGAGCCGGCGCGCAAGCCGACCTGAAGACCTTCACGGCGCTGGGCGTTTACGGACTCACGGCGATTACCTGCGTGGTGGCGGAGGTGCCGGGAAAGGTCAGCGCCGTGGTGCCGGTTCCAACGGAAGTCGTCGCGGAGCAACTCCGGCTCTCATGCGGCGCCTATCCCGTGCGGGCGATCAAGACAGGCATGCTCCACTCGTGCGCCGTGATCGAAACGGTCTGCGCGGTCCTCGAATCGATCTCCGTCCGCCCGGCACTGGTGATCGATCCGGTAATGATCGCCACCAGTGGTGCCCGGCTCCTCGAACCCGAGGGGATTGCAGCCTATCGTGAACGGCTCTTCCCGTTGGCCACCCTGGTCACACCAAATCTCGATGAGGTCGGCGTCCTGCTCGGGCGCACGATTTCCGATCTCGAATCGATGCATGAAGCCGGCCACGAACTCTGCTCGCTTTTCAACACGGCTTTTTTAGTAAAAGGAGGGCATTTGAAGGGCGAAGCCATCGACCTGCTCTTTACGCCAGGGGGACAGGTCGCCGAGTTCACCGCGCCGCGCGTGCCGGGAGTCGCCACCCATGGCACCGGCTGCACTTTTTCGGCGGCCATAACTGCCGGGCTGGCCAAGGGGGTGCCGCTGCCCGACGCGGTCGCGGCCGGGAAGGAGTTCGTGACCCGGGCCATCGCCGGCCACTTCCGCTGGGCGCGCCCCGACGGAGGGGAAACCCATGCGTTGAACCACAGCGCCTTGTAGCCGCTACGCAAAAAGTTCCAGCACCGAGCTGGGGCAATTTCCACCGGCGGCGGCGATCTTTTTCAGCGCCGTTCGTTTGAACACCGAAAGCGTTTCCTGGCACACGGCTCGAAGATCTCGATTCGCCCGAATGAGCACCGAGGGCCGATCCCCACGCTCATGGAGCTGGAGAAAAATGCTCCGGGCATTTTCCAGCGACTGGATCTCCTCGAAATCATTCGGCGTATCTCCCCTACCGCGGATGCGTTGGATGCCGCTGCGCACCTCCACATCGAGCAACAGAATCAGGTCCGGGACGGGCGCCACCGCCTCGTTGTCGGCGATGATCTGGCGGACATCGACACCCCGAGAACCTTGGTAAGCCGCCGTGCTCCAGTAGTAACGGTCGAGAATGACAATCTCGTTTGCCGCGAGGGCGGGCCCGATGCTCCGTTTGACGTGTTCGATCCGATCTTCACGGAACAACTCCAGTTCGTCCTCGACGGAGAGGCGCCCCGTGTTGGCCGATTCACGAAGTTGTTGGCCGTATTTCAGGCTCGTCGGCTCTTTTGAAAACGTGCAACAAAAACCGCGTTCGCCACACCATTGAGCGAGGATGGAAGCAACGGTGGACTTGCCGCCACCGTCGATGCCCTCAACGGCAACCAGCAATCCGCCCTGGATAGGAGTTCTCATGTGTAAGCCACAAAACCGTAGCGGGCCGGGAATGAGTTGCGAGCGCATTTTTTCGAGGAGCCTACGACAGAGTATCGCAGCTGCCCCCGTCAGACTTTCACCCGTTCGATCTGGGCGCCGAGGCCGTTGAGCTTGTCGTCGATCAACTCGTAGCCGCGATCGATGTGGTACACGCGGTTGACTTCGGTCACGCCGCTGGCCCGCAATCCGGCCAGCACCAGCGCCGCCGAAGCCCGCAGATCGCTCGCCATGACCGGCGCCCCGCAAAGCCGCTCCACGCCCTTGATGACCGCAGTGGCTCCTTCGAGCGTGATGTGTGCGCCCATGCGCTTTAATTCCGCGACATGCATGAAACGCTGCGGGAACACGGCTTCGGTGATGACGCTCAAGCCATCGGTCTCGCAGAGCAGCGCACACATCTGCGCCTGCATGTCGGTCGGAAATCCGGGGTACGGCTCGGTGATCAATTCGATCGGTTTTGGCTTCCCGCCGTTGCCGAGGATGGTGAGCGTGTCCCGCGTGGATTCGATCCCGAACCCGGAACGGATCAGGGCGTCGGTGGTCGATTTCAGATGCTCCGGAATCACCCGGCGCAGGGTGACCTTGGTGCCGGCGATGGCTGCGGCGACCATGAAGGTGCCAGCCTCGATCCGGTCGGGAATGATCGCGTGCTCGGCTCCGTGAAGTTCTTTGACCCCTTCGATCACGATCCGGCGGGTGCCCGCGCCTTCGATCTTGGCGCCCATGGCGTTGAGAAAATTGGCGAGATCGACCACCTCGGGCTCCGCTGCCGCCCCTTCGATCACCGTCACGCCGTCGGCGAGGACCGCCGCCATCATGACGTTGTCGGTGCCGAGCACGGTGGAGCCGAACTTGCCGCGCAGGTTGATGGTGGTCCCCTTCAGGCGGGCGGCGAACACTTTGACGTTGCCGCATTCCACGCGGACCGCCGCGCCGAGCGCTTCGAAGCCACGCAGATGCAGGTCGATCGGACGGTCGCCAATGACGCACCCGCCCGGCAGCGAAACGGTGGCTTCCATTTCGCGACCCAAAAGCGGCCCGATGACGCAAACCGAGGCCCGCATTTTGCGAACAATGTCGTAAGGGGCGACCGATTTGACCTTCTCCGCCCGGACCGTGACGGTGCCGCTGGCCCGCTCCACTTCCGCGCCGAGATGGCTGAGGATCTGGAGCATGTAATGGACGTCGCTCAGGTCCGGGACGTGTCGGATGATGCACGGCTCCTTGGTCAGCAGGCACGCAGCGAGAATGGGCAGGGCCGAGTTTTTCGAGCCACTGACCCTGATGGAGCCACTGAGGCTCTGACCGCCATGCACAAGAATTTTATCCATAAGAAGCGAACAAAAAACGAAGGACGCCTTGATAATCGGCCACGGGCCGGATGTCGCGATAATTTTGCCGTTCCAACTCGGCGCCGAGCGGCAAGGCCTGGTCGTGACCAATCTCCAGGACCAGCCGCCCTCCCGGATTGAGGTGCTCACGAGCCTGGCCAATGAGTTGGTTGATGAGTTCAGTCCCGATCGGCCCGCCATCGAGCGCCAGCCTCGGGTCGTGCTGAACCTCTCGAGAAAGGGAGGCGATTTCGCCCGCCGGGATGTAAGGAAGATTGGCCACGATCAGATCGAAAGCGCCTTCCACGCCAGCCAGCAGATTGCTTTTGAAAAGTTGCACGCGCCCGGTGAGTCCGAGCCGTTCCGCGTTTTCCCGAGCCAGGGAAAGGGCGTCCTCCGAGGCGTCCACGGCGGAAACCTGCGCGGCGGGAAGCTCCGCCGCCAGCGTCAGCGCGATCACCCCGCTGCCGGTCCCCACGTCCAGGACCCGTGGCGACTCCGGCAACGGCTCGCGCAAGATCAGTTCCATCAATAACTCCGTTTCGGGCCGGGGGATCAACCCACGCGCATCGGAGATGAAGGTGCGGCCATGGAACTCCACCGTTCCCAAAAGATGCTGCAAGGGAACCCCGGCGGCCCGTTTGCGAACCAGCTCGCGCAACGGCTCCAACTCGCGTTCGCCCAGCGGTCGATCGAACTCAAGGTAAAGATCGAGCCGCTTTTTCCCAAGCGCGTGGGCGATCAAGTGCTCGGCGTTAAGCCGTGGACTTTCCACCCCGTGCTTGGTGAAGTACTCCGTGGTTGCGCGAAGCACCTCAAGGACGGATTTCATGGATTACAGCAACCCGGCGATAAACGCCTCGAGCTTCACAATGTCGGCGGCGAACCGGCGGATCCCATCTGCCGTCTTCTCGGTCGCCATGGCGTCGTCGTTGACGAGGTACCGGAACGTCTTCTCGTCCATCGGCTGCTTCTGAATATCGGCGCCCTTGGCGATCTCCGGGTCGAGCTTGCGGCTGAGCGGTTCAGTGGAAGCGGCGAGTTTCGCCAGCAGATCGGGGCTGATCGTCAGCAGATCGCACCCGGCCAGTTCGATGATCTCGCCGGTGTTCCGGAAGCTGGCGCCCATGATCTCGGTCTCGTAGCCGAACTTCTTGTAGTAGTTGTAAATGGTCGTGACCGACTGCACCCCGGGGTCTTCGGCGCCCACGTAGTCGCGCTTCATCGCGGTCTTGAACCAGTCATAGATGCGGCCCACAAAGGGCGAGATGAGCTGCACCCCGGCTTCGGCGCAGGCGATGGCTTGTGCGAGCGAAAACAGGAGCGTCAGGTTGCAACGGATGCCTTCTTTTTCCAAAACTTCCGCGGCGCGAATGCCTTCCCAGGTCGAGGCGATCTTGATCAAAACCCGGTTGCGGGAAATGCCGGCCTTTTCGTAAAGCGCGATCAACTGGCGGGCCTTCGCGATGGTGGCCTCGGTGTCGAACGAGAGGCGCGCGTCGGTTTCGGTCGAGACGCGGCCAGGAACGATGCTCAAAATTTCGAGGCCGAAAGCGACCAGCACATGGTCGATCACGTCTTCGACCTGGGCCGCTCCGGTGAGGCCCGAGTTCTTGCGGTCGGCAATGACCTTGTCGAGAATGTAGCGATATTCGGGCTTCTGTGTGGCCTGGAAAATCAAGCTCGGGTTGGTGGTGGCGTCCTGCGGGTGGAACTGCCGCATCGACTCAAAATCCCCGGTGTCCGCAACGACGGTGGTGAAGCTTTTGAGTTGTTCGAGCTGAGTGAGGTTGGATTGAGTCATAAATTAGGAACGCTTAACGGTCTGCGCTGGATACGGATTTTTGCGCCTTTCGGCAAGCCTGTTTCCAGTTCTGCTATAGGGCGATCTCGCCATCGAAGACAAAATCGGCGGGCCCGGTGAGGGTCACGTTCCGGTAATTTCCCGCGCTGCCCTTGAAGGCAACCCGCAGCGTTTCGCCCCCGCGCACCTGAACCTGAATCGGGCTGGGAGTCCCGGTCAGCTCATGAAAAACTAGGGCGCTTGCCACAACCCCGGTGCCGCAAGCGAGCGTTTCGCCTTCCACGCCGCGCTCGTAGGTGCGAATGGCGATGGTATCCGCCGCGGTCTTCTGGATAAAGTTGGCGTTGGTGCCTTTGGGCGCAAATGCGGCATGGTAGCGAATGCCGGCACCAAGAGCCTGGACCGGAACCGCTTCCAGATCCTCCACGACCACCACGGCATGGGGCACGCCGGTGTTCACGGAATGAACCGTAAGCGTTCCGCCGTCCACGGCAACCGACTGCTTCATCTTCAGCTCGCGTGGATCGCTCATGGCCAGGCGCACATTCTCGCCTTCAAACTCCGCCGTAATCACTCCGGCGATCGTTTCAAAGCTGATCCGATCGCGCTGCCCTGCCAATCGGCTGGCGAACCGGGCAAAACAGCGCGCGCCATTGCCGCACATCTCGGCTTCGCCCCCGTCTGCATTGTAGTAGCGCATCCGGAAATCCGCGCCGTTCCGGGCGGGCTCGACGGCAAGAAGGCCGTCCGCCCCCACGCCGCGATGCCGGTCGCACAGCCGGGCGATCGTTTCGCAAGAGAGCGAGTTCTCCCCGGAGCGATTGTCGATCATCACAAAATCGTTCCCCGCCCCGTTCATCTTGGTAAAGTGCAGCATCGATTTCGTTTAACACAGTCAGTCCACTCCGTCCATCCCAGTCCATTTCGTCCATTTCATCCATTCGGGAATTGTCAGGAGCCCCCTAACCGCCTACTTAACATCCCACCATGTCTCAGACTTTCACGCTCGGCCATTCTCCTGATCCAGACGACGCCTTCATGTTCTACGCGATGGCGGAGGGCAAGATCGACACGCACGGCTACCGCTTCGAGCACACTTTACAAGACATCCAGACGCTCAACGAGCGGGCCACCCGCGGCGAACTCCACATTTCCGCCATCTCCATCCACGCCTACGCCTACGTGCTGGACAAATACGCGCTGCTCCCGTGCGGCGCGAGCATGGGCGACGGCTACGGCCCGATGCTGATCTCCACTTCCCGCGAGGGACTCCCCGAGGGCGCCTCGGACGACGAAATCAAGGCGTGGCTGCGCGGCAAACGCATCGCCGTTCCCGGCCTGATGACGAGCGCCTATCTCGCCCTCCGCCTCTTCCTTGGCGACTGCGAAACTGTCGTAGTCCCGTTCGACGAGATCTTCGATCATGTGCGCCGGGGCGAATCCCCGATCGGCCTGATCATCCACGAAGGGCAGCTCACCTACGCCCGCGACGGCTTTCTCAAGATCCGCGATTTCGGCGAATGGTGGAAAGAATCCACCGGGCTGCCGCTGCCGTTGGGCGGCAACGTGATCCGCAAAGACATCCCGCCTGCGCTGCGAAGCGAACTGAATACGATCCTAAAGGAAAGCATCCGCTATGGCTTGGAACACCGGGCCGCCGGAGTCGCCCACGCCATGCCGTTGGCCCGGGACATGGACACCACCCTCGCCGACGAATTCATCGGGATGTATGTCAACGACTACACCCTCGACTACGGCGATTCCGGCCGCCGCGCCATCGAACTCTTCCTAAAGCGCGCCTCCGAGGCCGGGCTCATCCCCGCCCCGGTCGAGCTGGAATTTGTCAGCTAAGACGGACGAGCACGGACTGACACGGACGGGGAATCTCCGCAGGCCGTCTTCTTCCCCGTCTCCGCGTCTCCGCGTGAGCCTCTTCTTCCCCTACATCCGCCACACAATCGCCGGGGTCTGAGGTAGAGGCAGGTCGAGCGCGGCGGTTCTTCCTCGTCCTCCGAACGCCAGATGGTAAATCACCAGGAGGATGATGGCCCCCACGACTGCCATCACAAACCCCGCCGGGTGCCCCGGAGCGTACCAACCCATCGTCCGCCCAATGAAGGCGCCGACCGCTGCGCCGGCTATGCCAAGTATCATCGTGGCGATGATTCCGCCCGGATCATGGCCGGGAACGAACAGCTTGGCGATGGCTCCGACGATAAGGCCGAAGATGAGTTGTCCAATGAAATGGAGGACAGAGAACGGGCGCGCCTCACTCTCGGGCGCAGTCGGTGTTAATGGCATAAATATTCCCTCGTTGTTTGATTGTGACTGAAAGCCGCGACCAGCATGGGCGGCTATGATTTCTTCTCTTTGACTTCGAGCTTGTTATCGACCTTATCCTTGCCGGCGATCTCGGCCGCCTTTGCCTCGATGCTGGCTTTTTCCTCCGCGCTATTTACCGGGCCGCGCAGGGTCACCTTGCCGTCGCGCGTGATGATCTTCACGTTGTGGGCGGTCATCGAAAGCGCCTTGTCTCCGACCACTGCCTTCCGAATCTTCTGCGTCAAGGTTCGATCATTGACCTTCTCCGACTGGCCTTCCGCAGTGGCCTCGGTCTTGTGTCGCCCGCCCGCGTTCCGTGCGGTGTTGTCTGCGTTTTTCGCCGGAGAGCTCGCTTCCTGACCCTGGGAGGAAGCGATCGCCAGCAACGAAATCCCCACGATGAAGAGTATCCTTTTCATGTAATTCTGTCTCCGAAGCTGAAGCCAAAGTTGGTCGTAAACCGGGGCTGGTTCCGCGCGCCATCCGCCCCATCCGTCCCATCCGTCCCATCCGTCCCATCCGTCCCATCCGTCCCATCCGTCCCATCCGTCCCATCCGTCCCTTCCG
>Ga0194053_10001694_pt1 | contig 13900 bp, 12 predicted proteins | sample SepL228m_MetaG_FD_161684 | JGI IMG/M metagenome (GOLD analysis project Ga0194053, IMG submission 161684) | Anoxic zone freshwater microbial communities from boreal shield lake in IISD Experimental Lakes Area, Ontario, Canada - Sep2016-L227-8m | ecosystem: Environmental > Aquatic > Freshwater >... | reverse complement strand
AACCGCTGAGCTACGGGCGCGCCCTGAGTATGGCGCGGATTGGCGCTCAGATGTAGTGTTCGTTGCCAGTTACCGATTGCCGAGGAGGCGAAGAAGCGCGATGGCCGACGACACAACGAAGTACCTACTCTCAGAAGACAAGATCCCGACCCACTGGATCAACATCGCTCCCGACCTCCCTGGCGACCCGCTGCCGCCGCTCAACCCGGCCACAAAAGAGCCCGCCGGCCCAGAGGATTTCCTTGGCATCTTCGCCGAAGAGCTGATCATGCAGGAGGTCTCGCAGGAGCCGGAGATCGAAATCCCTGAAGAGGTGCGCGAGGTTTACAAGCTCTGGCGCCCAACGCCGCTCTACCGCGCCCGTCGTCTTGAGAAGGCGCTCGACACGCCGGCCCACATCTACTTCAAGTACGAGGGCGTTTCACCGACCGGCTCGCACAAGCCAAACACCGCCGTCCCGCAGGCCTTCGCCAACGCAAAGGCCGGAATCAAGAAGCTGACGACCGAGACCGGCGCCGGGCAGTGGGGCTCGTCGCTGGCCTTCGCCTGCGGCATCTTCGACCTTGAGTGCGAGGTCTTCATGGTCGGTTCGTCCTACGACAGCAAGCCCTACCGCCGCTCGATGATCGAAACCTTTGGCGCTGAGATCCACCGCTCGCCGTCTGACCTGACCGAGGCCGGCCGGGCCAACGCGCAGCATCCGACCGGTTCACTGGGGATTGCGATCTCCGAAGCGGTTGAGATCGCCGCCCAGAGCCCGGAGGTCAACTACGCGCTTGGTTCAGTCCTTAGCCACGTGATTCTGCACCAGACAATCATCGGTCAGGAATCGATCCTGCAGATGGAGATGGCCGGCGAGGAGCCAGACACGATCATTGCCTGCTTCGGCGGAGGCTCCAACTTCGGTGGCCTGACAATCCCTTGGCTACGCCGCAACATCCGCGACGGCGCAACGACGCGCTTTATTGCCGCCGAGCCTGCAGCCTGCCCAACCCTGACTAAGGGCGAGTACGCCTACGACTTCGGCGACACGCAGGGCCTCACGCCGATGATGCCGATGTACACGCTCGGCCACGACTTCGTGCCGCCACCGGTTCACGCCGGTGGTTTGCGCTACCACGGCGCTTCGCCGCTGATCTCAGCACTGGTACACGGGGGCATGGTTGAGGCTCGTTCGGTTGCGCAGAACGACACCTTCGCTGCAGGGATTCAGTTCGCCCGCACTGAGGGCATCATCCCGGCGCCCGAGCCGACTCACGCGATCAGCGTCACTATCGCCGAGGCCGAGGCTGCCAAGCAGGCCGGCGAGGAACGCGTAATTCTCTTTGGCCTCTGTGGCCACGGAAACTTTGACCTCGCCTCTTACGACTCCTACCTTGCAGGAAATCTCGAAAACCTTGAGTTTTCTCAGCAGGAAATGGACGATGCAATGGCGAAGCTCCCCGATGGCGTACCAGCGATTTGATCGCTGTTAACTAAATCAAGGAGTAACTCTTCAGATGACTACCGCAGGCGCAGAGCCCGGCCACATCGACGTCGGGAAGGTACTCACCGACACTGCGAACGTGCTCAAGGCATCGTTTGCGACGGTCTGGATGATCGCGCTAATACTTTTCATCCCGGTCGCGATTCTCGGCCACTTCGCAAAAGACAGCTGGATTATTTACTTGATTTACGCGATCGCTTCGGTCGTCGCGTACCTCTACATGGCTGGAATTGTCGTTCGAGTGGTTCAGGACGTCGAAGCCGACGGGCGGGTTGACGCCTCCGTGGGCGATCTGTTCGGCAGCATTACGCCAAAGCTCTGGCCGTTGCTGATACTTAGCATCGTCACTGGAATCTTGGTCTTCGTTGGCTACCTCTTCTTCATCATTCCCGGGATTATTCTGACGTTGGTGTTGTTCGTTGCCGTCCCGGCCATGATCGCCGAAGATTTAGGTGTATTCGGCTCGATGAGCCGTAGTAACGAGCTGACGCGCAGCAACCGCTGGCGGTTGATTCTGCTCGGCATCGTGATCTACCTGATGCTCGTGCTGATAGCCGTTGTGATCCTGATCTTCACCTTGATTACTCCAATTCTGGGTGATATCGCGGGCGTCTTAATTGCGATCGTCGTCTACCCGTACATCGCGATCATCGTCGCCGTCACCTATTACGAGCTGCTTGAGGCTCGCGGTGAGTCGAAGCCTGGCCCAGGTGTCGCCACCTCGGGTGGGGAGATGCCTGCCTAGCTGCAGTCTCCGGTTAAGAACAATTGTTCACGGGCCGTCGCGCATCAGCGCGGCGGCCCGTTGTCGTTGTGCCGCGAACTCTTGTTGCGTTCCCAGCCGTGACCGGTGTACCTTGGCGTTATGAGCGAAGATTCCGAACAACCCGAGACACCGGAGACGCCAGCAGAGCCAACACCCCCGCCTTCCGGGCCGCCTGCGACTCCGCCGCCGGCCGACCCGCCCGCCGGGCCGCCCGCGACCCCAGCGATGCCGCCTCCTACGACCCCACCGGTCGCGCAGCCAGTGGTTCCGGTTGCTGGGGCCGTCACGCCAGGGCAGGGTGGACTTGCGATCGCAGCGTTTGTATGCGGGATCGTCGGCATCCTCACGTCGTGGTGCTGCGTCGGTATTCCGCTCGCTATCGCCGCCGTTGTCTGCGGAATTCTCGGTAAGAGCGAAGCGCAGAAGCGGGGCGCTCCGGACTGGATGTGGATGACCGGGCTGATCCTCGGCGTCATCGCGCTCGTGATCTTCATCGTGATGCTGATCGTCGGCGTTGCCAATACCGACTTCAACACGAACGTCAATACCAACTAAGCGGACGAGATTATCGCCACCACGCATCACAGCTGCGACCACGTTCACGAGCCCCAGCTAGGCGCGGCGCAGCAGCGGGCGCTTTACCTCGGTGGTGGTGCGCTGGCGGTGCTGCTCGCGCCGCTGCTGACCGCGCTGGTCTGCTTCAGCACGTCGATCGCGAACGGCGGGAGTGGCTGCCCGATGCTGCAGGCAACCGGTGTTCCTTGTCCGGCCTGCGGCGCGACGCGGGCTTTTGTGCTGTTCGCACACGGTGACGTCGGAGGCGCGATGCGCTTCAACTGGAGCTGGCTGGTGATCTGGTTTGTAATCGTCGGCGCGATGGCCACGGCTGCTTGGCGGCTCTGGCAACAGCGCACTGCGCTGCCGACTTGGGCGCGCCGCTTTGGGGGCTGGCTGCAGACCCACCCAGCGGCCGTCGTAGTTCTCCCATTCGCCTTACTGATCGGGCCGTGGCTGGTGGCGCTCGCAAATCTCAGCGCAATTCGCTAAGCGGCGCGCTAAGCGGCGACTTCGACTTCGGCCTGCGGCTTGTTGCTGAGCACGCGCGCCGGTTCGGCGCGGTGAACCATCACAGGCATCCCCTGGGTAGGTGAGATCGTCGGCGCGAGGCGAATGTTCAGCTCGTAGCCCGGCAGCACCTCGAGCCGGCAGCGTTCGAAGATTGCGCGCATGATCGCGCCGACCTCAGCCTGGCCAAAGCGCATACCCAGGCAGGTCCTTGAGCCGCCGCCGAAGGGGATGTACTGCCCCTTCTTCATTGCCTTCTTGCCCGCTTCCGTGAATCGCATCGGGTCGAAAGTCTCCGGCGAGTCCCAAACATCTGGCAGGTGGTGGCTGGCCCACGAGCAGTAGTTGACGTGGGCTTTACCCGGAACGGTGACGCCAGCAAACTCGAACGGTTCAACCGAGCGGCGCGGACCGATGTAGGCCGGCGGGTACATCCGCAGCGTCTCATCGAAGATCATCTCCGGCGTGATCTGCGGATCATCAAGCAGCTCAGGGTTCTTGGAGAGCTCGTAGAACATGAAGGTGATGCTGGAGCTGGTTGTGTCGTGGCCGGCGAAGAGCAGCGTCATAGCGTGGTCGCGGATGTGGCGGTCCTCGAGGCTCTGACCGTCCTCGTCCTCAGCGTCAAGCAGCAGAGAGAGCACATCGTCGCCGCGCTCACCGTTTGAGCGACGGCGTTCGATCTCGCCGTAGATCAGTTGGTCGAGCCGTTCACGCGACTTGACCAGCTTGGCGTACGGAGTGAATGGGCCGCGCGCCAGCTGCAGCGCAAAGTCGCGGGCGTGGAACGAGAGTGCATTCTCAAACTCGGTTACGGCGTCGAAGTCCCCGGCCCGTGCCTTGTCCGGGTCGAGGCCGAAGAGCGCTCGCAGCGCCACGCGCAGGGCTAGGTGGCGGACCCAGTCGTAAAGATCAATTACTGCACCGGGAATTAGATCTTCGGCGGCGCGATCAACCTCATCGTTAATGATCGCGGTTGCGCTGGCGATCTTCTTGCTGTGGAAAGCGGGGAGCATCAGCTTCCGCGATGAGCGGTGGAAGGCGCCGTCGATCGTCAGCATCCCATCGCCTAGCAGTGGGATCAGGTCGCGCATGTAACCGTCGCGCCAGGTGAAGTTATCGGCATGCGAGACGAGCACGTAGTGGTTCGCTTCGGGGCCGAGCATCATCACGGCGTTGAAGTGCAGCACCTTTATCGTGAAGACCGGCCCGTAGCGCTCGTAGTACTCGAGGTACATACCGAGCGGGTCCTCTGAGAAGCGCCGAGTGTTGGCGACGCTGAAGTTCCTCGGCCCGGGCGGCCACGGGACCGTCGCCGCGCGGTCGTCGGCTACGTCTTGCAGCATCAGCTTGATCGGGTTGGGACTGTGGGGGGCTGGCCCTTCGAGCATCGCCACTCAGGCTACCGCAGCGCGCTGGCCCCAAGCACACGAACGGCCCCGAGGGGACGGGGCCGTTCGCTCCTGCTTGGGATCTCTGGTGCTGCTAGTGCTTGCCGCGCAGCTTGGCAAGGATGTCTGCCACATGCTGCTGCAGGGTCTCAGGCGCTGCGTTTGCATCAAGCGTCTTCGGTGCTTCGCGCTTGACCGTTTCGCATGAGCCGTTCGGGTTCTGTGCGGTTGCATCGGTGATCACGTCCACGTTGTCGAGGATCGCGACGTCGGTGCCCTCGCCGCAGGTGATCATGTCGACTTCGCCGTCACGGGCATTCAGACGGTCGTTGCCAGCCCCACCGTTAAGCGTGTCGCCGGTTGTGTCTCCCGCGCCACCTGGGCCAGGGACAACATCGGAACGGGCGGCTGCCCAAAGGCGGTCATTTCCGTCGCCACCGTTTAGGACGTCAACGCCAGCATTGGCAAACATTAAGTCGTTTCCGGCCTCGCCTGAGAGCGTGTCATCGCCGCGACCGCCGACGATCAGGTCATTGCCTGCTCCGCCGGTCACGACATCATTGCCGGCCAAGGCAAAGACACGGTCGTTGCCGCCGAGGGCGGAGATTGAGTCGGCTGCTTTGGTTCCGACAAGGAGCTCCGAGGAGTCGGTGCCGGTTACCGTCGCAGCAGATGCGACCGCTGCCGTCGCCGCGAAGGCGGCTAGTGAAGCGGTCAGAACTGGGATGATTTGATTGCGGTTCATTAGGGGTCCTTCCCTTTGGGTCGTTGTGGTGAAGTAAGGACACAAACCCATCACCGCTGAAAGAGTTGCGGTCGCCGGTGAGCGATGCGGCGGTGAGGTTGTCATACTTCGCAGGCGCCCGGGGGCGTAGCTCAGTTGGTTAGAGCGCCGGCCTGTCACGCCGGAGGTCGCGGGTTCGAGTCCCGTCGCTCCCGTTCTTATCGCTCACCCGCCGCGGTTGCTGCTTCTACGTGCGGTACGATGCCGACGTTTATTGACGTCCATCTGAAACAGGGGAGAGCGACGATGAAGCTCAAGTTCTTGGCGCTGCCGGCAGTTGTCGCCGCGGTGCTCGCGACTGCAGCGTGCGGGAGCGGCTCGGACACAACGACGGCCACAACGACCGATGCCGCTGGCCATTTTGGAACCGTCAAGGTTTTCGACCTGCCAGGCAGCAAGACCCAGCCATTCGGGATCACAACCGGTAAAGACGGCAACCTCTGGATCACCGAGGCTCTCGGCAACTACGTTGACAAGGTCTCAGCTCAAGGCAAGCTTCTCGGTCGCTACGCGATCCCAAGCGCCAAGGCTAACTCCCAGGGCATCAGCCAAGGCTACGACGACCGGACCTGGTTCACCGAGTGCGCCGCGAGCAAGATCGCTGCGATTACGAGCGACGGAAAGATCTCCGAGTACCCGACTCCAACCCCGAAGTCGAACCCGTGCGCCCTAACGCGCGGGCCACAGAACAAGATGTGGTTTACATCCTACGATGCCGCCAAGCTCGGCAGCATCACTTCTGACGGCAAGATCGAAGAGATGGATACACCAACCGCCAAGTCTGGGCCGTACCAGATCACTCAGGCTCCCGGGGGCGAACTTTGGCTCGGCGAGAACGCCGCTGACAAGGTTGCCTCGTTCTCGACTCCCAATAGCTTCGACGAGTTCAAGCTCGCCCATGCCAAATCCGATGTTGCCGGCATCGCAGTGGCTGCTGACGGCACGATCTGGTTCGCCGAAACCGACGGGAATCGGATCGGCAAGCTGGTCGCTGACTCCGGCGCGCCTGGCGGTCGGCGCCTAGTTGAGTACCCAATGCCCCATAGCGGCGACTATCCGTACGGCTTGCTCGTCGGACCGGACGGCGACGTCTGGTTCAGCGAGCTCGGCGGCGACCGAATCGGTCAGATTGACGACAAGGGCCAGATCCGCGAGTGGAGCCTGCCGACCGGATCTGCGCCGCGCGACATCACTATTGGCCCCGACGGCAACCTTTGGGTAGCACTCTCGGGAGCTAGTGGCAACGACCCTAAGATCATCGGCAACAACCAGCCAGGCATCGCTCGCTTCTCGTTGCAGGGGTCTGGCGGCTAGTGGACCACCGAGTGGGCTGAACTATCGATCAAGAACCGAAAACGGGCAGGTTTGCTGCGCTTGCCCGCGGGCCACTTGGGTACCCCGCGTACCGGCGAATCATCGGAGTAAAGGCGCTCTCGCACTTCGCCTCTTACATGCTGATGATCGGCTCAGCGTGGCTGGTCTTCACGATCAGCGGCAGTGCGATGGACGTTGGGATCGTCGCCGCGCTTTCGCTTGGCCCCAGCCTGATCGGCGCGCCACTAGGCGGCTCGCTCGCCGACCGCTACTGCCCGCGCAAGCTATCGCAGCTGTTCATGGCGCTCCAAGTGCCGCCGCTCCTAATCCTGACTGTGTTGGCTGCTAGCGGCAGCCTGACCGTTCCACTCATCTTCATCTTCATCTTCGCCTACGCCGTCCCGCGTTCAATCTCGAGGCCGATCCTTGAGTTGGTGGTCCCCTTTACTGTCCCGCCAGAGCTACAGCGCCAGGCCGTAACCGATGCCTCGGCCGCCGACAACACGGCCGAGTTCGCCGGGGCCGTTGTAGGGGGCGCGGCCGTGCAGTTGCTCGGCGCTGCAACGGTCTACGGCTTCAATGCGTTCGCCTGCCTGGCAGTGGTGGTGGCGCTGATGATGTCGCCGGTCCTTCAGCGCGCTTGCGATGCCGCCCGCGCCCATCGCGACGCTAGCTTGCGAGCCGGTGTGCGTGAAGGCTGGCCGATCCCAATCGTTAAGACCGTTGTCTTTGGAGGCACGTTCTTCTTCCTCTTGATCGCGCCGATCGAGCAGCTGATGGCGACTATCGCGGCCGACCACGGCGAAGGGGCGGCGCTGCTCGGACTCCTGCTTTCGGCAATTGCCGTCGGCGCGACAGCCGGCAACAGGGCGCTCGGTTACCTCGGAACGCGCGGGAGGCAATCCCAGGATCTACTCGTGTGGGGCGCCTTGATCGCTGCGCCGCCGACAATTCTGCTCGGTTTCTCCTCGAGCGTCGAAACCGACTATCTACTTCTGCTCATTATCGGTTTTGCTTGGGAGATGCTGCAGGTAAGCGGCCGCTCCGCGATGCAGCTGGAGGTTCCGCCGCAGATCAGCGGCCGAATGGTTGGGATCTTCTACGTGATCGTCACTGGGGCATCGGCTGTCGGGGCGCTGATCGCCGGCTGGCTTTTCTCCGAGCTCGGGGTGAATGCGGCGCTCATAGGAGTAGGGACGGTTGCCTTGGTATGCGCAGTCGTTCTCTACCTGCACGGCCGCGCTGCTGGACCGACAAAACTTGCCACGCCCGGCGGCGCTGACGGGGTCTGAGCTCTTCTCAGAGTCCTCTCAGACTACTCCGCAATGCTCCCGAAGATGAGAATCAACCGAACCCACCACCACCGACTTGTGGCCGCTGTCTCGGCCTCAGCATTGCTGGCCCTAGCTGCTTGCGGAGGTGTTGCTGCGAGCGACAGCACAGCTACGACGGCAGCGACGACGTCGGCGACCACAGCTTCGACCACCAGCTCGAGCACCAAAGCTGGCCTTCAGAACGCCAAGTGGGGCAAGAACATGACGGTTAGCTACGGGACGAGCACGATTCGCCTGCGCTCCAACGGCATCCCAAACCACCCACGCTCCAAGTACTACGCCGTGCCGAATGCTGGTGTCGTCGTCCCCACGGCGGCAACGGCGACCGCGGCGTTAGACCCAACCGCGGCACACAACTACGACTACAAAATCCCGACTACACCGAAGAAGATTTCGAAGACGACAGCGGCGCCGCTCGGGTCGATCGGGATGATGATCTCCGGCTCGGTTCTGTTCAACCCGTATGAGGGCGACGGCACGACGGTCGCGATGGCGAGCAACTTCACGATTTCAGCCCCAGACGGCTCGACGGCGCCTTTCGTCGATACCTGCAGCGGCCACCCGACGCCGGCGATGGGCGGTGGCGGCGGCCAGTACCACTACCACGGGCTGCCGGCCTGCGTTTCGAAGGAAGTCGACACTTCAACAGGCCCCTCGCACATCATCGGCATCGCCCTTGACGGCTTCCCGATCTATGGCAAGCGCGACATCAAGGGCAAGGTGATCCCGGTTGCGAAGCTCGACAAGTGCAACGGCATTACGAGCGCTACCCCCGAGTTCCCGAAGGGGATCTACCACTACGTGCTTCCAGGAACAGCGAACGCGACCTCCTCTATCCGCTGCTTCCATGGCAAGGTTGACTCGTCACTAATCACGAAGATGCCGAACATGGGCGGGCCGCCCGGCGGTGGCCCACCCGGCGGCGGCCCACCGCCAGCGGTCGCGCGTGCAGCGAGCGCGGCGGTTCGCTTTCTCTGCGACCTCAGCTCGTCCGCGGTCTAACAGCGTTTAGTGGGAGAAGGTCCCTACTTCGCGGCCTTCCTTCGGCAGCGGTCCCTCAAGTGAATTGAGGTAGTCGACTGAGCTGCGCATGTCTTCAAGCAGCTTGTCAGCAAGATCGAACGACAGGCCCGAACGGACGACTACTCGCTGGACCGTAAGCTCGGCCATGTCATCGGGCATTGGGTAGGAAGGCACCTGCCAGCCCTTCTGGCGCAGCAAGCTGGAGAGGTCATGCAGGTCCCAGTTTGGGCTGGCGTTCTTCTTCAGGTACCAGGCGAAAACTGGAATGTCGGAGCCGTCGTTCCAAAGCTTGAACGGCCCCATCTTGCCAATCTCCTTGGCCAAGTATTGGGCCACGTCGCGGCAGCGCGCTTGAACCTCGCGGTAACCCTCGAAGCCGAGCCGCATGAAGGCGTAGTACTGCAGCAGCACCTGCGCACCAGGGCGGGAGAAGTTGATCGCCAGCGTCGGCATCTCGCCGCCGAGGTAGCTGACCTTAAAGATCAGATCATCAGGGAGGTACTCGCGCTTGCGCCAGACAACCCAGCCGAGGCCTGGGTAGACAAGGCCGTACTTGTGGCCGCTGGTGTTGATGGAGTGGACGCGCTTGATGCGGAAGTCCCACTCCAACTCGGGCTGCAGGAACGGCGCGATGAAGCCACCGGAAGCTGCGTCAACGTGGATCGGCACGTTGAACCCGGTCTTCTTCTCAATCTTGTCGAGCGCAGCTGCGATCTCCTTGACCGGCTCGTACATCCCGGTGTAGGTCACGCCAAGGATCGCAACGAGGCCGATTGTGTTCTCATCGACGTACTTCTCTAGGTCGTGGCCGTCGAGCGTCTTGTGCTCAAGCGAAATTGGCACGTAGCGCGGCTCAACGTCCCAGTAGTTGGCGAACTTCTCCCAAACGACTTGGACGGCGCTGCTCATGATGATGTTCGGCTTCTCGGTTGACTTGCCCTCCGCGCGGCGGGCCTGCTGCCAGCGGCGCTTCAGTGCGAGGCCGCCGAGCATGCACGCCTCGGACGAGCCGATCGCCGAGGTGCCGATCGTCTTCTCCGGGTTGGGCGCGTGCCACAGATCGGCGACGATCTTCCAGCAGCGGTCCTCGATCTCAGCCGTTGCCGGGTACTCGTCCTTATCGATCATGTTCTTGTCAAAAGTCTCGGCGTAAAGCTTCGATGCCTGGTCGTCCATCGTCGTGCTGACAAAGGTTGCGAGGTTGAGCCTGGCGTTGCCATCGAGCATCGCCTCGTCGTGGACGATTTGGTAAGCCGCTTCCGGCAGCATTGGATCGGCTGGCAGCTTGTACTTCGAGAAGTCGTCGCTATCGCCCGGGCGAGGGAAGACTGGGTTAACGGTCAGCTGCTCTTGTTTCTTAGCCACGGAGTTACCTCTCGGTTGTTGTCTAACGAGAGTATTACCAGCCGAGGGTTCCAGGGCCACCCTTGAGCGGCCCCTCGATCTCGTCAGTTACCCAGCCGCCGTAGAAGTCGCCTTCCTGAGCGCGAACGATTTCTTGATCGAGTAGGCAGCGGCCCATCTTCTCCGGATAGACGGCGATGTGACCGGCCAATTCGGCGTATGCGGCGACCGGTTTTGGGTAGGTCCAGGCGGCCGCTTCGGCGATTTGCTCGCCGCCGATCACATCGAGGTAGTCGGCGAAGCCTTTGAATTCGCAGAAGGTCGCGTTGGCGGCCGACGCACGTAGGCTGCCGGCGACGAAATCTTCTTGCGGGATGTAGATCACCGGGGGGTGGCTTGTTTCAAGCACGCGAAGCGCGCGGCTACTGTCGGCGATCAATGCGCCGCCAAATTCAACCCTCGCGCGGCGCTTGCACGGTTCTAGGCGCGGGGGCCTTGGGTAGTCCCAGACGTTTTCGCTCATCGTTCTGCTTAAGCTACGCACCACTCTGCTGAGCAGATCAGCAGCGACTTCAATTAGAACCTGCGAGAATGAGCTAATGAGCACTGCCTACAGCCCGCCAGACCCAAATAAGCGCCGCAACGTGATGATCGCCGCCCTCGCGGCAGTAGTCGTTGTGGTCGCCGCGATTCTGATCCTTGTTAGCTCCGGGGACAGCAATAGTGGTAGCGGCGTTCCAGCCGCCAACGCGCCGCTTAACGGACTAAAAGAGACCAAGGCGATGCTTGACGGCATTCCTCAGAACGGCAATGCGCTCGGCAAGCCGAACGCTCCGGTGACAATGATCGAGTACGCCGATTATCAGTGCCCGTTCTGCAAGCAGTACGCGCTCAGCACGATGCCGGTTCTGATTAACGATTACGTTCGCACCGGCAAGCTGCGGATGGAGTTCAACCCGCTGACCTTCATTGGGCCTGACTCCGAGACCGCCGCACGCGCCGGTGCCGGAGCAGGGCAGCAGAACCTCGAATGGAACTTCACGCATCTCTTCTACTTCAATCAGGGCACCGAGCGAAGTGGTTATGTCACCGACGCTTTCATCAACAAGCTTTACGCCGGCGCTGGAGTTAACGCGGCGAAGGCGAATGCCTACCGCACGACTCCTGCTGCCGCCGTGCCGCTGGCGACCGCGGCAGCCGGTGCGCAGAAGTACGGCGTCACTTCGACCCCGTCGTTTGTCGTCGGTCCGACCGGCGGCCCGTACACGAAGCTTGAGGTCGACATCGGTAACGCCGACGCATTCAAATCAGCGTTTGACGCGCTACTGAAGTAGCCGCGCGTGCTCGACAGGCGTCTCTATCGGACCGCTTTGGTTCTGGTGCTGCTCGGCGTCGCGATCGCCGGCTACTTGACTTACATCCACTACGCCGGAATTCAGCCCGCGTGCAGTACGGGCGGCTGCGAGACGGTTCAGACGAGCGAGTGGGCCGACATTTACGGGATGCCGGTCGCGTTGCTGGGGCTGATCGGTTACCTCCTAATCCTCGGCTCGCTACTCGTGCTGCGTGGTGACGCGCAGCTATTCGTGAGCGCCGCGCTGAGCCTTGTCGGTTTTGTCTACAGCGGCTATCTCACCTATCAAGAGCTCTTCACGATCAAGGCAATCTGCCAGTGGTGCGTGGGCAGCGCGGTGATCTTGACGCTGCTTGCAATCGTCACTCTCTGGCGCTTGCTGGCAAGTGGCGGCGGGGCCAGCACGGTTGAGGTAGACAGTGTCAGCTGACAGCTTCGGCGCTCGCTCGACGCTCGAGGCGGGCGGCCAAGAGCTAGAGATATTCCGCGTTGACGCGCTCAGCGAGCGCTTCGATATAGCGCATCTGCCCTTCTCGCTCAAAGTGCTACTCGAGAATCTGCTGCGCAACGAGGGCGAAGGCGACGTCACCGCCGCCGATGTCGAGGCGCTCGCCGGTTGGGACGCCTCGGCTGAGCCGAGCGTCGAGATCGCGTTCAGCCCAGCGCGCGTGCTGATGCAGGACTTCACAGGAGTGCCTTCTGTTGTTGACCTTGCGGCAATGCGTGACGCCGTCGTAGAGCTTGGCGGCGACGTGGCAGCAATCGAGCCGCTGGTGCCAGCCGAACTCGTGATCGACCACTCTGTGCAGGTCGATTCGTTCGGCGCGGCAGATTCGTTTGCGATTAACGCCGAGCGTGAATTCGAACGCAACGGTGAGCGTTACAACTTCCTGCGCTGGGGGCAGCAAGCATTTGAGCAGTTCCGCGTCGTCCCGCCGGATACCGGAATTGTCCACCAGGTCAACCTTGAGTACCTCGCCCGCGTCGTCTGTGTTGACGGAGCCCGAGCGTTCCCCGACACGCTGGTCGGGACCGACAGCCACACGACGATGGTCAATGGTCTTGGCGTTCTCGGCTGGGGTGTCGGTGGGATTGAGGCCGAGGCGGCAATGCTTAACCAGCCGGTATCGATGTTGATCCCGCGCGTGCTCGGCGTGAGGCTCGACGGCGCGCTGCCCGAGGGTGCGACCGCCACCGACCTAGTGCTGACAGTGACCGAGCTGCTGCGCGAGCGAGGCGTGGTTGGTTCGTTCGTTGAGTTTTATGGCCCTGGGATCTCGCAGCTGCCGCTGGCCGACAGGGCGACGCTCGGCAACATGAGCCCCGAGTTTGGTTCGACCTGCGCGATCTTCCCGATCGACGCGGAGACAATCCGTTACCTACGCTTCACCGGCCGCCCTGAGGAGCAGGTTGAAATCGTCGAGGCCTACGCCCGGGAGCAGGGCTTCTGGCACGACGCCGACGCAGTCGAACCGATCTTCTCAGACACAATCGCAATTGATCTGGGCAGCATTGTGCCGTCGATTGCTGGGCCTCGCCGACCGCAGGACCGAGTTTCGCTAACCGACGCCCAAAGCGATTATCGCGCCGAGCTTCCGAGCTTCGAGAGCGACATCGTTGCCGCCGAGGACGCCGAGCTCAATAACGGCGACGTTGTGATTGCTGCGATCACGAGTTGTACAAACACATCGAACCCGTCGGTGATGGTCGCTGCCGGGCTGTTGGCGAAGAAGGCCCGCGAGCGTGGCCTGACGGTAAAGCCGTGGGTTAAGACCTCGCTTGCGCCCGGATCCAAAGTCGTCACCGATTACCTCGTCCGCGCCGAGCTCCAGAGCGAGCTCGACGCGCTGGGCTTCAACCTTGTCGGCTACGGCTGCACGACCTGCATTGGTAACTCCGGGCCGCTGCCTGATGATGTGGCAGCGACTGTCCGCGCGAACGGTTTGACGGTCTGCTCGGTCCTCTCCGGTAACCGCAACTTCGAAGGTCGCATCAACCCTGACGTGAAGATGAACTACCTAGCTTCGCCGCCGCTCGTC
>Ga0194053_10001692_pt1 | contig 13903 bp, 18 predicted proteins | sample SepL228m_MetaG_FD_161684 | JGI IMG/M metagenome (GOLD analysis project Ga0194053, IMG submission 161684) | Anoxic zone freshwater microbial communities from boreal shield lake in IISD Experimental Lakes Area, Ontario, Canada - Sep2016-L227-8m | ecosystem: Environmental > Aquatic > Freshwater >... | reverse complement strand
GTTACAAGGAGCGCATCCGGGAGAAACTCCTGACCGATTGCAACCTGCACACCATCATCCGCCTCCCGCAATCCACCTTCCACCCCGCTACCGTTTCCACAAACCTGCTGTTCTTTGAGAAAGGGACGCCCACTAAAGAAATCTGGTATTACGAGCACCGCCTGCCCGAGGGACAAAAGAGCTACTCGAAAACCAAGGCAATCCAGTTTGAGGAATTCACGCCGATGATTGAATGGTGGGACAAGCGCGAGGAAAATGAGGTGGCTTGGCGTGTGAAGGTGGCGGATTTGAAGGGATTTGATCTGGATGTGAAGAACCCAAACTCATCCATTGCGGAGCAGGAGCACACAGTGGAAGGACTTTTACATCAGATGGCAAAGCGTCAGAAAACGATTTCGGCACTCATTGCGGATCTGCAAACTAACCTTTTTCGGAATTAATCGTGGCACGACTTGGCGATTTTATCCGTGAGGAGCGCTGCGCCGCTGGTGCAGATGCCGAAAACTTTCGTCTTGTGGGCGTAAGCAATGAGCACGGTCTTGTTGCAAGCCTACGCGCGTCGGCGGCGGACGACCTCTCCCGTTATCAGCGCGTGGAGCGGAATTGGTTCGTCTACAATCCAATGAGAGTGAACGTCGGCTCCATTGGCCTTGCTGCCGACGACCGCAATACAGGAATCACCAGCCCCGACTACGTGGTATTCTCGTGCCGTGATGGACTCGATCCCCGCTTCCTCCTCCACTTTCTTAAGAGTGACTACGGTCTTGAAGCCATTGCACGCAACTGTTCTGGGGCAGTTCGCAAACGGCTCTATTTCTCGGGTTTGGCCAATATCGAACTGGAAATCCCCGAAATGGAGCGGCAGCGATCCCTCATCGCTCGCATTGAACACATTCAGCAAGCCATTCGTTTTATCCGCGAAGAGAACAGCGACCGCCATGAACTGCCAAATCTCAAGCAAGCTATCCTACAGGAGGCGATTGAGGGCAAGCTGACTGCCAAGTGGCGCGTGGCCCACCCGAAGGTGGAGTCCGCGTGCGAACTTCTCCGCCGCATCCAAGCTGAAAAAGTCCGGCTCATTGCCGCAAAGGAACTTCGCCCCGAAAAGCCTCTGCCGAAAATCACCCCCGAAGAAATCCCCTTCGAAATTCCGAAAGGCTGGGAGTGGTGCAGATTTGGAAATGCAGGGATTTTTCAGCGTGGAAAATCCAAGCACCGACCAAGAAATGACAGCAGACTGTTCGCTGGAGGCAACATCCCGTTCGTGCAGACCGGCGATGTTGCAAGGTCAAAATATAATGGGTTCAAGATCGAGACATGCACGGGATACTACAATGAAGTCGGCCTTGCGCAGAGTCGTTTATGGCCAGCAGGCACCATGTGTATCACCATTGCCGCAAATATTGCCGAGACGGGCTTCCTCACCTTCCCTGCATGTATCCCTGACAGCGTCGTTGCATTCATTTCTCCGATTGAAGGCCGAACACCGGAATTTGTTCGCATGTTCATCGAACTCACTCGGACAATGATTCAGGAGTTTGCGCCAGCCACCGCACAGAAGAATATCAATCTCGAAATCATCACCGAATTGATGCTTCCTCTTCCGCCTCTCGCGGAGCAAGCCGCCATTGTGGAACGAGTGGAGGCGTTGATGGAGACCTGCCGCTCACTCGGGGCAGAGATTGAGCACTCCCGAACCCACGCCGCCCACCTCCTCCAAGCCGTCCTCAAAGAAGCCTTCGCCCGAGCATCGGAATGAGCACGATAGATCAAGTAGTGGCATACGCAGCTAAAGTTCACCGACGCGTGTGGGCAAAAGGCACCGATGTTTCCGGCCAGACGTGCAAAGCGCAGAAGGTCTGCAAACAGTGGCAGGAACAGGTAATCGAAAAATTCGGGGACCGGTTCCGCGCCGAAATGCCTCTTAACGAAAGCGGTCCGTCCCAAAAGATCGACATCGTGGACCTCAAGGCTCGCGTGGCCTACGAACTGAAGTCGTCTCCCAACAACGTCCACATGGAAATTTACCGCGACGTTTTCAAGGCACTGGTTTTCAACGAGCGAAATAGTGAAACGGCCATCCGCAAGCTCGTCTTTGTCGCTCCATCAGAAGGCGTAAGGCGCTTGGGAAGAACATTCCCCAAGGACGTACAAAAAATCGCCGCCAAGGTTGGCCTAAAGCTTGAAATTCGTGAATTGCCATGAAGGCCCGTTCCAAAGAACTTCTTGAGCGAAGCATTGCGGCCACTGTCGCCGCAATTGAAATCTACAATAAGCCCGACTTTTTTTATCGTGAGGAGGCTTTCGCTGTTCTTGCCATTAACGGCTGGGAGCTGCTGTTAAAGGCAAAATGGCTGGCCGATCATGGCAACAAGATCAGGTCACTTTTCGTTTTGGAGCCTCAGACAAAACTCGACGGAAGCAAGAGCAAGAAACTCAAGGTTAAGGCTACTCGTTCAGGAAACCCTTTCACCCACAGCCTTGATTATCTCGCTAAAAAGCTGGTCGAGACAGGTGCTTTCGATAACAACGCGTGGGCCAATATCCAGGCGCTGATTGAAATGCGGGACTCCTCGATTCATTTTTACAATCGCTCTGGCGCATTTCCCCTCCGCCTGCAAGAAATTGGCACGGCCAGCCTCAAGAATTTTGTTGCCGCTACAAAGAGTTGGTTTGCACGCGACCTATCGGAATTCAACTTCTACCTCATGCCGCTGTCGTTTGTAGCGCTCCCCCAACAGTCCGAAGGCATCGTCTTGAACAATGAGGAAAAGAAATTTCTGTCCTTCGTTGAAAGTCTCGAACCAGCCAACGACGACGGGTCGTCCCCGTATTCAGTAACCGTCAATATCGACATCAAATTTACGCGATCAAAGGCCAAGGATGCGCTCGGCGTGCAAGTCACGAATAATCCCAACGCGCCAGAAGTTCGGCTCACCGAGGAACAGATTCGCAACAAATATCCGTGGGATTATGCGCGCCTGACGGCTGAATGCCGAAAGTGTTACAAAGACTTCAAGGCAGACCAGAAATACCACGACTTACGCAAGCGCCTGCTCAAGGATAAACGGTTTGGGGACATTCGCTTCCTTGACCCAGGTAATGCCAAGAGCTCCAAAAAACCGTTCTTCAGTCCAAATATTCTCCAAGAAATGGACAAACACTACACGAAGCGGTGAGATGCCGGATTCATCCCCCCCCCCAGGGCGCTCCCTTCGCGAGCCAACGCGCATGTAAGCTTAATCAATGCACCACAGGTTGCGGAATTGGTTCGTCTTTCAGGGGAAGCGGCAAGGTGCCCGTGGTGGCGGAATTACCGGTTTTCACCTCCCTCACCAACTCCCCGGCGCTGGAATACGGAATGCCCAGCTTCCTGCTAATCTCGGAGGCCTTAAGACCTTCAAAGACCATTGTCCGGACTGGCTCGATGTAGCGATGCCATTTGGATGGCCGCCCCAGCTTCACCCCCCTGTGCTTCGCAGCGCTCACGCCTGCCTTTACCCGCTCCGTGATCAATTCCCGTTCGAATTGTGCCACGGCGGCAAGGATATTAAGCTGGAACTGGGCGCACGGATTCGCGTTGGTGGTGTCGATGCCCTGGCTGGGGCAAACAAGGGCTACGCCATGGGCCTGCAGCTCGGCAATCAATTGGGCAAGGTGCGCCAGCGAACGAGCAAGCCGGTCCAGCTTAAAGACGACCAGTGTGTCTATCTTTCCGCGCCTGACTTGCTCCATTAGGTCGTTCAGTCCGCTACGGTTCTGCTTCGCACCGGAAGCGGTATCGACGAACCACTGGACGTTTGCCCAGTTTCGCCTGGAGCAATAATCCTCCAGCTCGGCTCGTTGGCTGTCGTGGGTTTGGTTATCAGTGCTTACTCGAAGATAGGCGGCGACTCGATGGTTCATGCTGAATTAGAATCGCTGAAAATCATCCCCAAGTTTCTCTTCTGAGGAACACCCCGGATTTCCATGCGCTGAAAAACTTCAGATTTTCAGCGGGCAATCTCCGGGACGCCACTTCGTGGATTCTAGCGCTCGAAGACGAGCTTCCCATCCCTGCGCCCCCACAGCCACAGCTTGCCGCGATAGACCGCGTACACGTCGGCAGTTACGAACGCGGCACTGGGACCACTGTTCGGCACTGGGCTCTTGATCGAATACACAGCAGCATCTTCCCCCTCGATCTTTTGGTGATACGAGTTGACCACCACATATTCGACGGGATCTTGCGAATGCAACGGGGTGGAGTTTGCATTCATCACCTCGTTTACGGTCCTATTAACGGCGCTGTCTAATTCCGCTTTAGGAGGAGTCTTTGTGCAGCCGGATACGGCGAAAGCGGCTATTAACAGGGTGGCTTTGGCTATTTGTCTCATAAGGTTCGAAATCGATCCGGCTCATGGTAAGATTGGAAGAAATCCTCCACGAATCCACCTAACTTTGCGGATCGGGCAGTATCTGGGATAATGCAAGCCCGATGATAATTAAAATCCAGAGTGCTATTCCTGCGAACGTTAGGTTTTTGCGGGCGTTTTCAGAAAACATTTCTCGCAATCCGCCTGAACGCCAGAGGATGGGCAAGAGGACGAGTGAAAAAGGCGGATAAACGCAGAAGAAGCCAACGATGATTTTCAGGCAACCGTCCCGCTGCTTCTTGGCAGCTTCGGCTTCTGCCGCCGCAAGTTCCTGCGCCTTTAATGCCTTTTTCTCTTTGAGCAGATTCCGCTCTTCTTCGTATGCAACGCGACGTGCCGCCTCTGCCTGTTTCGTCACTGCCATCAGTTCGTCGTAGTAGTGGCCGGGCGCTTGTGCCTCTGTTTGGAGCCGCTCGCCCGTAGCCCTCACGAGTTGCAGATCTACAGAAGCACCAAAAGACTTGGATGCGCCAAAATCGAGAAGCAGAATTGCCGCACGGGGGAGCGCAAAAAGATATGCGATTATGTGCTTTTCCACTGATGTTAACCGACTGGCGAGAATAACTTTTGCCTCAGTCCTAAGGTTAGTTTGAGTGGACATGGCATGGGCGGCAGAGGATAGAGCCCCTAATCCCGCACCAATGGCTCCTCCTGCCACTCTCCCAACTGCGCCACCAACCACGGCGGCTCCGGCTACACTCACGTCCTCGGCTTTATCGATGCGACGCGCGGCTTCGGACTTGATCAATTCACGATCTTCAGCACAAGAACAGAGAATCGAATCCAACTCTTCAAACACCTCCGCGCGAATTTCTCTTGCGAGGGCCTTGGAGGTAGTAGCGCGCACCCTGTCTACCTCGGTGAACGTGCGGATTTCATCGGCCATGTCCAGACAGCAACGATCCGCGAATTTGTCGGCATACTCAAAAAATCGTTCCAGAAAATCCTTTTTGTCGAAACGCCCACCGGCTTGAACCCGTTGGCATGCTTCTGCGAATGGCAGACTGATTTGCTGGAGAGCCTTTTGGATGGCCTGATCCATTTGGAGGATAGCCTGTTGTTGCGGCCTTGATGTAAGTGGGGTTTCCATGTCCGTGCGAGTTGGCTTTTTGGCAGAAGTTGAAATTTCAGCCTCGGAGTTGACTCAGGAAGGTGTCCTAAAATGTTTTGCAATTCAGGGGCAGCAGACCCGGCTTTCCAAGCGGCACCCCCTGTAACAAGAGTTGCATCCTCCGTCAAGCATTCCGGGAGATAAAGATTCGGGGTGCCTGCCACCCCTTCACCCCGGGACGTTTGTGCCCGAGTAGCGGAAATCCTTCGCCGAGAACGCCTTACACGCAATCTGTCCCTGACACGGGTTGCGGAAGGGGCCGCGCTGTCGCGGCAAGCCATTGCCTATTTTGAGCGAGGACAGCGTATTCCAACCCTCGACACCCTTCTGCGGATTGCGGGGGTTCTTGATGTGGACCTTGCCGACGTCATCCGGGAAGCCACTCGGACCGCGTAGCCGCTGAGGTCCGCACCGCCAGCACGGATTGTCTGCTTCCGCCACGCATCTATCCTGTGCGAACACCGCAGGGACACTCCATGGTCAGGCTCGATCTTCCGTGGTGTCGAGAATACACTCGGCAGTAATTCCGAACTCGCGAATCTCGATTTGCAGACCGTGTTCCATCTCGGCCCACGCGATTAAGGCTTTGCGTGGTGGGGTGTTGCAACGAGCCCTAGCGCCCGATTTCGCGAAGAACACCAACCGTGTGACTTTGTGACAGGCTGCTTGGGCCATAATTGCCCTCAGAATACCCTGCTCGAATTCGCCATTCAGATTACGAAGGTCCATGGCAATTTGGACGATTGTGGTCCCGATGTAGTAATCCACTCTAAGACTGTTGTCCCCGCAAACGGACTTGTTGGCGTAATCCACACAGAATTCCGCAAAGGCCCTGGAGCGCAGTTCCGCTTTAAAAGCCCTAAGAGGATGAACCGCCTCAGACTGGGCAAGCATCGGGAAATACCTTGGCCAGTCGGCGATCAATGTGCTTGCGATCCGTGCGAACTGGTCAACGATTTCGTCGGTGGCTTCGGGTTCGGTCATAGTATGGAGCGGCGAGCGGGTTGGGACCACATACGGAGTTCCCACCCGGAACCGGATCACAGGTGCCAAAAGCAACCCGGAGCAACCCGCTGCCACGGCTAGAATTTGTGTTCAATGCCATGATCTCTGGGATGCACCCCTAATGTGGGAACAATGGTGCTGTGGGTGTTGTGATCCTGGCCTTCGGCAGTTCCAGCGTCCGCGATTAGTTCGAACACACCACCCCAACGTCCCAAAAACAGGACGAGCCTAGGCTTAAGCCCAGTTGCCACAATACAGCTCGCGATGTCCGCGACCATGGTTTTTAGAACTACATAAACGAAGTTATGTAATTCTACTGCTGGAATCGGAGCGTTCGGGAGTAAGTCGGTTTTCGCCCCCAATTTGAACCCCAGCAGCACACTCATGGGAGATCACCGGAGACGAGTCCTGATATGGATGCCCGATCAGACGGCGAGAGCTAAAATCAGGGCGATGTGAGTGGGCAAAGCGCATGGTGGCAGACGAGTCTGATTTCGCCCTGGCCAATCCAGACCTCCACCCTGTCGCGTTCGCGGAATCCTGCTCGTTCCAGCCACTTGCCGGAAAGCCTGATGAAAGGCACCCCGATTGACCTGCCGCCCCGGTAGATGTGGATTCTCCTGCCAACAGTTACCGTTCGGGTTGGCGTAGGGTCTGCGACTGTTGCCGCAGGTTTCGCAACGGGAAGGGTGCCGATGGCAATCGACCCAAGAGACGACCCAGCGACGGCATGAGGAGGGCGGGGAGCCATCGTTGCGCGACGGAGCAGTCGGGTTTTAGCTAGTTGCCCCATCTCCGGTTCTCCGCTTATTGCGGCGGTTCTTCTTGCTCCGGCGCGGTGCAGCCACCCCAGTTGTCTCTGCGCTGGGGGCGTGCATGGGAGCCTGTTCCTCTGCCGATTCAGCCGCCCCGCTCTGGATTTCCAGAGCGGCGGACTGGGCGCTGTTCTCCACAAAATGCTCCGGCGGGGTTTCGGGTCCACGTTCCGGCTTGGGAGCGTCCTCCATCGCAGGAGTCCCGACAAGAACAACCGGGGAGGCAACAGCCTTCGGTTCCTTGGGAATAGGGGCACTGCCGGGATACCAGACGGTGTGCTGGGTGCGCCAGAGCAGGAGTTTGCTATCTTTGACTTTGACTTGAACCTCCTGCTTCCAAACCTGCTTAACGGTGGCCTCCACTTCGATTCTTTTCACGAAGGTGAGCACGGCATCTCCGGGCTTAAATGGGTTCTCCATAGAACAGAATTTGTTGGCTGCGCTGTCGGGTTTAGTGGCCACTACCCGCACGCGGACTTGCACGACAAAGCCGGTCCGTATCCAGACTCAAGCTGAATGCTTTCCAATTTGGCGAGTTGCTGCTGCTCATAATCGGCCTGATCGTCCCCAAACACTTGGGTGTACGTGCTCAAAATTAATTCTCCGCCATCAGAATGACATTGCCACTTCGCGATAAGCTTCTTGTCGATACCGGCCTTCCAAAGCAAACCGATGCCAAACTGCCGGAGATTTCGCTGGGAGAAATGGGGCAATCCCAACCTTTTACATGCCGCCGTCAACGATTTCTTTGCATCCTTGATCTTGAAAATGCGTGTTCCTGGAGAGCGCCTGCTCCGCCCTGCGTTTAGCCGTTCCAACAGAGGTCGCAAGTGCGGGTAAATGGGGATAGCAAACGGGGTATCTGTCTTGCGGCGATGGACGCGTATCACTTTGCGTTCCCAGTCGACATCATCCCATGTAATGGCGGACGCTTCTGCCTGCCCAAGAGCCGCCAACCCAAGGAACTCTAAAAACGCGGAGCTGTCCGCCGAGTGGTCGGTAAAGGGCTGAGAGCGAACCGAATTAATGATGGCCTCGAACTGTTCGCGGGTGGGAATGCGACGCACCGGAGTTTGGGGCCGCTTCCAAGACGTGCATACCTTGTCGAATGGCGATTCTGCAATGATCCGGTCCTTGACCGCAATGGCAAACAGAGCCTTGAGGAAACCAGAATACCGGTTCCGGGTCGTGTTCTTGATTCCTCGGCTCTCCTGTCTTGCAAGCCACTCATCCAGATGGGAGGGACGGACCTCGCGCACCTCCATATCCAGTCCTCCAGGCCATGTTCGTTCAAAAAGCCGAATGACACAGGCGTTGCTACAACGTGTGCTTGCTGACTTGCCCTGGTTGATCGCCTCGAATTTCTTGACCAGGTTCCTGAGCCTGGTGCGCTCCACTCCGGCATCGACCTTCTCCAGGTTGTCAATCCAAGTCCGGATTCTCCGCTCGGCAACCCTCCTGTCATTGGTCTTTAGCGACACCTCCCGCCTTTTGCCGTGGAGTTTCTTTGCGCCATAATACCGTCCATTGATGGAATCTCGGTAGAGGCCGACGACGTTGGCGATCTTCACGTATCGTGGTCGGGGTGTGGCTTCTGGCAACTCGTTGAGCATGGGCGGGAAATAGCTGGGATTGGCTAGAATTTGTCTTCCGTTTCGTTCGGCGGACAACGTTTTGAAACTTGGGGGGATTGGATAAAGGGGTATGTTAGTTGCCCCACCTCCCCACCTGCGACTTGATGAAAAGCCGCAGGGGGGAGGCTTTTAGACTTTGCGGTTATTCGGCTGATGAATCTGGCATATTCACGCCGTCTAAGGCTGACGCTGGATCAACGGACTGCCCGCTGGTAGACGCCCCCTTCGTGATCGCCTCCTTTAGGCGTCCCAGCGCCTCCAAGCTGATTTTTTTCGAGCCCCCTGCTGAATTGCGGGGCGGCTGGATAGTCCAGATCGTATGGCCGTTAACGATTCGTTTACCAAACCTCCCGGGCTCTTTTCGGAGCAATCGTCCAAGATAAGTCCCGCATGTGTTAGGGTGTCCCAACAACTTCCGCGCATCGTGGGCACATGGGCCATCCTTGTCTTTCAATGCCCTCGCCAGCACCTCAGCTTTGTTGTCCCACACTCGACTGGTTTTCGGATCTCCGAATAACACCTCGTCGATCATGTCGAGCAAATGATACTCCGGCGCTGTCCGAGTCAAGGCATCGAGAATCTCTTCATGGTGGAACTCGCGGATTCCGAACCTTTCTGATTTATCTTGGCTGGAGATTTGCCATTTCTCCAAGAAATCGACGAACGCTGGCAATTCACCTTCAAGGGTAGCTTGGAATGCCGCCCTCTGTTCAGCAGTGTTCGTCGGCATTGGCATCGGACGCTTCCGAACTTTGAACAACATGATCTTGTCCGCGATGTCTTCGTCCATGGGCGGAAGGACCATAATCCGCTCCGGATCGTCATTAAGGCTAATGACGATGCGCCACAACGGGCGAAGGGTTACCGCTTCGCAGTATTTTCGATGGCAGCGATGGTCTTCATTGGCGACGATCATCTTAATACTGGACCCAAACTCCCTCCGCGCCCGGATGTCCCGGGATTCGGATTCGTCTTCAATGGCTAATGTTTCCCCTCCAAACATGTCGCTGTTAAACGTCGTTCCCCCTGTCATGAACTGGTAGGGGTGCCTAACGCGGTTTGCTCCTCCCAACAGAATACTGATCAATAGCCTAAACAGGTTTTTACCTGCACCTGCAGGCCCGCACATTACGAATGCCTGACCGGGAAGCGGCCTTTGAAAACGGTACATTTCCAGAGACACCTTCAACCAACCAAACACGTAAGGCAATTGCTGCTCCCCAAACAAGTTTTCCATAACCTGCCGGAGAATTGGCCAATCCCCCGGAACGGGTTCAATGAAGACGGGAGAACTGGTAACCAAGCCACGGAATTCCGGGTGATACCCGGCTTTGTATCCCGCCAGCGGTCCAACGTGGTCGAGGTTATGCTCCGTTTGTATCGTCAGCATCGCGTGCTCAACTTCCGAAAGTGCCTCATCGGGCATTTTCTTGTGGTTGAAGCCAAGTTGGCGCAGTTTCAATTGTACTGTTCCAGCGCGGACGCGAACCCAGCCTCCTTTGGAATCGCTGACGAAAAAATCCTTCTGCGACGCCGGATCATAGTAGAAGGGCGGGAGCCAAGATTGGGACTCTTTGCCTCCTGATTGGGAGCCGGCTACTCTATCTGCCTGGGGTTCGGCTACGTTCAGTGCAGAGGGACCAGCCGCAGGACTTGGTTGTGATTCAGATGTATTCATTTGGAGAGATAGAGCAGGGTTTGGTAACGACCGGCGCGAAGTCCGCCCGGAAGACGGCACGGTTGACTAGCCTGGAAAAGGGCGGGATCGCAGCCCAACTCAGGCAAGATTCGTTTGAGTTCGTTCATCAGCTTGGGGTTGGGACTCTCAAACCACGCGTGTAATGATTTGCCGGCTGTATCAACGACGGCCCGAAGCTTCATTCCCATCATTTCCTGGAGCCAACGAAAAACAGCGCCTACCTGATCGCGACCGAGTGTGTCGCTTTCGACCACCAGGAATTTGCGTTCGAGAATATTGGTTCCGGATCGTGAATAACTCCCTCTCTTGAACGTATTCGGGCATATAAAGCGCCCAGGGCACGTCCGCTCCATCTCCCACTCGGCACACGAACGAAACCGCCTCTGGAAATTTGGCCCACTGTCCTGGACATCTTTGCCGATCCAAATAATTTCTTCAGGAGAAAATAGGCTGAGCAAGTATCGCCAGTGATGGCACGGCTCATCCGTAATCGGTTCGGGGGAGTCGGCTGCGATCTCTTCGTAACGCCATTCGAAATCTTTGAAAATTGCCCGCTTAACTTCTGGGCAAACCGGTTTGGTGCGGACTTTTTTGTCTGCTAAATTCGAACCTTTGCAGACTGCTTCTGATACAAAGTCAACCCAGTTATCCCCGTGGAGAACGCGAGCCAAGTCCCTATTAAACTCGCCCACAGACTGGGCACAACTCTGATGGAAGCAGTGAGCTCGCATCCCGCCGCGAGAGCAAAACATCACGCAATCGCGAATCCGCGTTGGCGTTGTGTGGAGGTGTCGTCCGGGACAAGTAATCGCCCCGTCCAGGTCCAGCATTTCGATTTTGTGCTTTTTTAAGACAGCACGAAACGGTTTGGCCCAATTCCGGTTATAGCTTTTTTGGTTCATGGTATTGTTTTACAGGCTGGAGGTTTCGTTCAAGAACCGGGTCAGTTCGGCGACGGGCCACATTTTCGTGCGAAGGGCACATGAGGATTTAATCAAGCCGCGCGCCTCGAAACGGGCGAGCGACCGCGCACTGCATCCCAGTGCAGCGCATGCTTCGCGGGTTGTGAGCGCAATCCGAAGAGAGCTCTTCGACGCCGGGTTCTTTAACGCTGCCACTCGGGCAGTGTCAGGGTTTTCATTCTGTTTATTGCCGTTTGACTTGACGGGAGGCAATGCCCCCGCTTTAGTTTGGCCTTTCATACACCCGGAGCATTTGTGAAGGCAGATCGAATGGCTGCTTCCGCAATGCCCGGCTGCCGGGCAAGCAGCCTTGGTGTTGTCATCCTGTTTTTTGCCGTTTGCTTTTGCGGGAGGCAACGAACCCGCTTTTTTTCTTGTGGTCATGTTTGGCAGAGCTGTAGAGGCCACCCACTTCGCGTGCCTCTACACTCCGACCGCAACTTGCCAACGAGTGCTTTACGCTCATTTCAATGCCGCAGCCTCGAAATGACGCCGCTTGACCCAAAACCAAAGGTGCCTTTAATTTTGCACGGGCACCAATACCGCAACCGGCGATAGCATCAGCATCGTCGCATTCAGATTGCTACGGCAGCGAATCGCCCATTTCCTTTTTCTTGCGTGCAACCCATTTCCGCCGCTTAGGTTCCATTCGCTTCAAGAATTCTGCCCCTTCAAGTTCCTCTCCCGTTGCGGGTAGACCCAGATACTTCAGGCGTTTCCTGAAAGCGTCTTCGATCTTTCGAATTTCTCGCCTCTTTTTATCGCCATCAGAAGCCTCAGTTAGGCCCTCGAATTGGCGCGCTCTCTCACTTAACAAAAGCTTTTTCTGATCCCACTGTCTCCATTTAGACAAGATTTCCCAGTTTCTCTCGAAGCGCAGCGCGGAGGTTCCGGACACCAATTCCACAGGGTTCCAGCTTTCCCGGGGCTTGTCCTCGAAATCTTCGAGAACTGTACGGATCTCGTCCGCAACATTCGTCAGCAATAGCTCTCCGGTTTCTGCGCGATCTGCAAGCCCGTGCAACTGCTCAATAAAACCGTGCAGCTTTGTCAGGGCGAAAACATAGTTGGTCCATGTCTCATTTTCCAGTGTCTCGGAAAATTTGTAGAGCAGGCGCGACGCATCTTTACTGTAAGCTGAGTTTATCAGCCCCATCGCAGCTTTGTAGACTTTGCATTCGATCGGTTCGGGCGGTGGTCCTTTTGGAATTGCCTTCTGAGGGACAAAAATAAACGCATCCTGCCAAGACTCTGTTCCGTCAGGATTATGCTCAATGATCAAGCAGCCTTGCGGGCCGGACCGCAGTGGGTGCTCAACAAGGTATTGGCACGAATAGCCCATCTTGAAATTCCCAGGTTTTCGGGCACCGGGCAACTCACAAACCGGCACCCTGTGCAAACTTTTGGATGGTCGGTTCCGTGGTGATCGCGATGAAAGCGGTGGTCGAGGTGAAGGCGGTGGGAACACGCTCTCCGTTCTACAGACGGTCGTTCATCACAAAGCAGGCCACAATAGTTGCTTTACACTGCGGCGAACTGCGGAAGCCATAGAGCCTCAAAATGGCGGTCGCCGCGAAAACTCCGAATAGTTGATGTGTAATGGTGCTGAATTTGCCCCACCATCCCACCCGAGAGCTTTTCAATGTTTGCATTGGGTTTCCTTCGCCAATGGCCGTGCTGATCGAAAGAGTGGTCGGACTCCCCAGAATATAGGCAGGGGGGCAAAGTCAGGGGGAAGCAGGACCCAGTAGAGGCGTTCACGAAGCGCGCAAGGCGTTGCGCCTCTGGGGCTTCCGTCGATGCCGACATAGAGCAGAGCGCGTCGTTCGCAATGAAGAGGCCAGGGGTTCGAATCCCCTTACCTCCACTTTTTGTCGGCATACCGGCAGAACCGGTGCCCACGCTTCTCAAGCTCCTTATCCAGATCGTCCAGCATAATGTTGGAAAGCAGCATCTCGTTCGACTCCTGCCTCAAGCGATCCTTGCCCTCCAAGACGGGTGCTTTTATCCGCTCTTACCGGAACGTTTGACGCGCCAATCTGCTCCTTTCGCAGGTTCCGCCCGCTACCCCACAGATCGACTTCGGGCATCTCAGCCCTCTTTTCTGCGCCTGCCTCGTTCATCGAAACAACGGCGCTCCCTTCTTCCTCTCCGTGTTCGGGCCTTCGGCGGAGCCGATCCGCTCCACCTCGCGGCGGACGCCCTTGCCATTTCGGCTAGCACTTCCCCTTACCGGGCGTGCAAAGGGACTTTAACCCTCAA
>Ga0194053_10001688_pt1 | contig 13921 bp, 12 predicted proteins | sample SepL228m_MetaG_FD_161684 | JGI IMG/M metagenome (GOLD analysis project Ga0194053, IMG submission 161684) | Anoxic zone freshwater microbial communities from boreal shield lake in IISD Experimental Lakes Area, Ontario, Canada - Sep2016-L227-8m | ecosystem: Environmental > Aquatic > Freshwater >... | reverse complement strand
TTTTTGCCGCCGCCGCCGGATCCTCTTTATGCCGTGGAAAAGTTGAACGCCTTGCACGCCCTCGGGGCGTCGGGATGGTATGATTTTGATTGCGGATCCATCGAACCGGGTTCGATCGCCGACGCGATCATCGCTTGGACCGCCAATCCCGACGCAACGCCCGAGCACCTGGTGGAAGGTGTCGTGCAGGGGATTTTCGGGGAGCACGCCAAGGCGGCGGCGTCCGCTTACGAAGAGTTTCGACTCGGCAAGGCCCAATTCCCTATCGCCTATCACGATCCCGGCCTCAATGGCTTCTCCGGCCGCTGCCTGGGCCTGGGCCAGGTTCTTTTCGGGCCGTTTCTACCGGAGGATTTTCGTTTTCTCGATACCTCTCATTGTTTCGATTGGTTCGCTCCCTTTAATCTGGTTCTGCCATCGACCCTGCCGGTCATCCTGCCAAGGGTTGAACTGGGCATGCGGCACATGCTGGCGGCGTTCGCGATGGTTGCCGCCGTGCCTGCCTCTGGCGAGCGCGCACGGCAGGAGGTGGACACCTTCGAAATCTACTGCTGCCATTACCGGGCGATCTGGAACTATCTGCGCCTCGGGCAGGCGCGGTTCGACCTCCTCGATCATCGCCTGGACGAAGGCGCCTATGCCGCGCAGATCCGCAAAATCGCCAAGGACGAGTCTGAAAATCTAGCATCCACCGAGGCCTGGTGCGAGCGCAACCCCGGGGCTCTCTTCAACCCCTGCCACAGCCTGCGCGGCCACCTGGAGGAGGCCTGGCCGAGTCAGAATTTTGAACCAGACATTTTCGCACCCAAGCGGAGGTCGCTGGCGGCATTGAGAGGAGGACGGTGAAAACGCTTCATATTGCGATTGCGTCAACGACGAGCAAGCCCGGTGCGGTGGCCGACAACCTGCGGCAGATCGAGGGCTTTGCCTCACAGGCGGGGCGCGATGGCGCGGACCTGCTGCTGACGCCGGAACTGAGCGCATCAGGCTATGGAAACTATCCCGAAGTGCTGGCCACTGCGGAGCTTGCCGGGAACGGCCCTGTTTTCCATGGCCTGGCCATGATGGCCTCAGCGAATGGCGTGGTGGTCTGCGCCGGGTTTGTGGAGGCGTCCGAAAAAAAGCGCTTCCTGTCGCATTACGTCGTCTTCCCGGACGGCCGATTCGTCGTCCAGCGCAAGAACCGGGTGATGTTGACCGAGCGGCCGTTAGATCCTTCCGGCGAGTTGACTCCTCCTGATCCCTCGCACCCGTCTGAGGATCCTGCCGATCCCGGCCAGCCCAACCGCCCGCAGTTCACCTTGTTTGAGGTCAAGGGTGTCCGGTGCGCGATCGCCATCTGTGCCGACTGCGGGATCGTCGGGCTTGATGACTTGCTGGCGAGACACGGGGTGGAGCTCCTGCTCGTGCCGACTGGCGCGGGCGGGGAGCGGAAGGACCGCGTGACAACAGAGGATCTTCTCACCGGGGCGGGAAGGCAAAAATACCTCCGCTTGCTGGAGCGAATGTTCTTCCCGGGTCCATCGGTTGTCACCTGCATCCAGCATCGCCGGGCGCTCGCGGCGGTGAACCTGTGCGGGCATGACGGCCAGCGGCACTACCATGCCGGCCACGGCTCGATCATCACTCCGATGGGTGAGATCGCCGCCCTCATTCCCGGCATCCCCAATCTCGACCTTCAGCGACCTATGTATGCCCACGCCATTATTCACCAATAAATCCATGACCCCATTTTACATCGACGACCCCGCCGCGCTGCGCGAGAAACTTGCCCGCGCCGAACGCGACCAGACGCTCATGGGCCGGATCTGGGCGTCCGTGCGCCGGCGGGCCCAGGCGGCACCGGAAAACTTTCCATGGTTCACGCCGTTCGTCGCGCTCGTGACCCACGAGGAACGCGACATCGAGTCGGCACGGCAGGCGATCCGGAGCTACGTGGGCACGTTCGCCTCGATCCAGTGCAGCCTCGGAGTTCAGTTTCATTTCTGGTGCTTCGCATTCCCTCACGCCCGCTGGATGTTGTATTTCCAGTGGCTCGAGGCGATCGGCGCATGGGAGCCGGCGGAAGCCGACCATCTGCGCGGGAAGCTGATCGCGTTCCAATACGCCAATTTCTTTTTTGGGCTTCGGACCAAACCGGAGCCGGAGTGCGTGGACAACCAGACGATGTCGCTGGCATTCTCGAATGCGCTGGCCGGGCAGCTTTATGGCCAGGGTCCCAATGCCTCGGCACTGGCGCAACGGATGGGGCGCGACGGGCTGCGGCGGCTGCCTGGCATGCTCGGCGGGATGCCTCCTCACGGCTATTCGGGCGAGGGCAGCACGTATATGGATGGCGTCGTCGGGCCATCCGTCCCGTATATCGTCGAACTGCTCGAACACGCGCAAGGCGGCGACTGGTTCAGCCGCCCGCTGCCGCCCAATGGCGGCTCGGCGGACGCCGTCGTCCGCATGATCGCCCGCGAGTGGACGCCGACCGGGCTGACGCTGCCGTGGGACCACTACGGATACTCGCTGCCGGTGCGCTCTTGCATCGCGTATGGCGCGCGCCGCACGGGTGATCCCTTCTACTTGGAGCTCTTGGAACGCCATGCGAACTGGGCTTACGACCTGAGTGTCGGATGGGGATTCGACGATCTCGTGTGGTCGCTGATCTGGTGGCCCGGCGCAAGCGGTTCGATGCTAACGAATGCCTATCGTTCCTGGGCTGAACCTCAGTTGGGCGCGGCGCTCGTGTCCGACGACAGCGACTTATACCTCATGCAGATGTGGGACCCCTCCGAACCGGGTTTCCCGATACGCTCACATTCCAATCCGAACGCGGTGGTGCTTTGCGCTTATGGCAGCCCCCTGACGGTTGATGGCATCCCCTCCAAGGAGTGCGAGGCTCTCAACTATCCGGATGCCTGGAGAGATCGGTCGGGGGTTCTTTCCTTCGGCACACACAAAATGACCTTTGGTCCGGGTTGCGCCGGCGCCCACAGCGTGCTGATCGTGGACGGATGCGAGGGGATGTGCGCACAAACGGACTACGAGCAGGCGCAGATGCTGGCCTTCGATGAAAATGGGAAGACGACGACCGCGGACGTGACCGCGCAGTATCGCGAACACTGGGAGGATGCGCGCATGGTCCGCCGCCGCTCCAGATTGTGCGACGAGCGGTTCTGGCTGATTGAAGATCTCGCCGTGTTTGAGCAGGAGCACGACGTGATCTCGCGCTGGTATCTGCGGCCGGAGCAGGTGGTGACGGATCGCGGGGTGATGATCGAAACTGCCGAAGGCGTGCGCTTGCGCCTGCTGCCGCTTCTCGGGCCGGATCAAAAGACCACACGCTTGATCGAAGGCTACCCCGAACGTCTCGACGGAGCTTCGGTGCGGGTGGATTTCACCCAGCGCGGACGCGAAGCCCGCTGGCTCTGGCTGGCGTGGCCGGAGCAGACCCGGGTGATGGCCCAGGATTTGTCGGAGGATTGGGAGGTGCGAGCCGAGGGCGGCGATGCGACTTGGCAGCTTCCGTTCACGATGCCGGCCTACATGCTCGCGGATCTCCCCGTGCAGCGTCGCTGGTGGTATCGGCGCACATTCCGGGCGCCGGGCCCGGGCCCGTGCTGGCTGCGCCTGCCGGTCGGAATGCGCGAACCGCGCATCTGGGTCAACGGGCAGGAAATGGACCTCGCCCCGCACCTGATGCGGATGTCGCTCCTGCCTCCACAGGTGGCCTTGCCGCCGATGAGCCCGGGCAGCGAGGTGGAAGTGACCGTGCGTGTGGATTGCAGCATCAGCCAATATGGCGAGGACCACCACCACGGCGGGAGCAGTTTCTGGGGCCAACCGGCGCTGATGACGACGTGTCCGGATGAGTCGCTTGTGGAGGCCGTTTTCCGCGATGGTCAGGTGCAGGTTCAAGCCGCCGGAAAGACCTGGACAGTAAAACACCAACTGATGGAGATTCTATGAATTTTGAACTGATGGAACGATGCGCCAAGCTGGCCTGCCAGCAGGACGAGCCTTCGCTGCGCGAGCTGATGGATCTACTGGCCGATCCGGACTGGATGGTCCAGTTCGCCGCGGCGGTGGCCCTGGGCGACCGCCGCGATCCCCGCGCGAAAGAAGCGCTGCTGAGGCTGCTCCGCACGGAGGACGCCGCGCCGCTTTATACACAGGACAAGGATATCGGCAGCGCGCCTGCAGGATCGAACTCAGCCCCTGTGCCAGAATTTCCTGAAGGGACCACCGCTGCGACCCGCGCGGCGTGGGAGCGCCGGGGAAGGCTCAAGCAAGCGGCATGCTTTGCGCTCGCCGACATCGGCGGCGCAGATCCCCTCACGCTGGAGTTTCTCCACCGCTATGCCGCCGATGCGAAGGAGGATTATACCGTCCGCGCCGCCGCCGGCAGGGCGCTCGGAATCCATCGCGATCCGTCGAGCAGATCGTTCCTCGCCATAGCAGCGCAGGCCGAAGAATGGTGCACGAAAACCGAAGCCCAAAAGGCGCTCATGCTTTGCCAGGAGAAATAATATGAACCGCATACAGATAGGAGTTGTCGGCTTGTGCTTTGGCAAGTGCATGGTTGATGAAATAGCAATAGGCACGGCCAGGTTAAACGTCCCTTTCAAGTCCGGCGCGCCATCCAACTCCTAAAGCTCCCCTCCACCATCCACTTTCATCCCGCTTAAAACCAAACAGCAGCCATGCAATTCGCCACCATCTTCCAAAATCATGCGGTCCTTCAACGGAACCTCCCGATCCCAATCTGGGGTCTCGGGGAACCGGGCGAACTCGTCCGCATACAATTGGCCGATCATGAAGGCCAAGTCTTGGTGGATGATCGTGGCTATTGGTTGCTCCGTCTGCCGCCGCTCCCGGCGGGCGGCCCCCACAAGCTGATCGCCGAAGCCCCATCGGGTCGGGCTGAGACGAGTGACATATTAGTTGGCGACGTCTGGCTGTGTTCAGGCCAGTCGAATATGGAATGGTCCCTGCAGCAGTGCGGACCCGATTGGATGACCGATTCCCCAGCCATCCCTGAAATCCGGTTTTTGAGCGTGACCACCCCGGCCTCGCTCGGCAAGACCTCGGCAGTGGCTGGCGTTTGGACCCCTTGCACCCCGGCTTCATTGGCCGGCTTCTCAGCGGTCGGCGGCTTTTTTGGCAGGGAAATCCATCGGGAGCTGAATGTGCCCATAGGCCTCATTAACAATGCTTGGGGCGGATCGCGCGTGCAGGCCTGGATAAGCCGCGAAGCCTTGATGCAGGATCCATCCGGACGCGACGAGGTCGGTTTTTATGAATCTTTTATTACGGAATCCAAAAGGGCTGTCCGCATTAAATCCTTCGCCGAATGGGAAGCCACAGATGCCCCGCAGGATGTCAATAACCTTGGCATTGAACGCGGATGGGCCGATCCCGGATTCGACGACTCAAGCTGGACGACCATGGCGCTCCCCGGCCACTGGAATAAGCAGGGACATCCCTACAACGGAATTTTCTGGTTCCGCCGCACGGTGGAAATCCCTGAAATTTGGGCGGGCCAGGATCTTCAGCTTTCGCTCGGAGCGATCGACAAGCACGACCATACCTGGGTCAATGGCGAGCTGGTCGGCTCCATGGGATTTGAAACCCCCAATGCGTGGTCCACCCACCGGAACTACCCGGTTCCAGCCCGTTTGATCGGCCCCGACCGCCGGGTGACGATTGCCGTGCGAGCCCGTTCGCACGTGAACGACGGCGGAATGACCGGGCCCGCCAGCCTCATGAAGCTCCAATGCTTCAGCGATGTTTCTGCCCCGCTTTCGCTGAGCGGGGACTGGCGCTACCATGTCGAGCAGGATTGGGGTCAGGTCAGGCCTCCAGATCTGGAATGGGGAGCAGGCAACCAAAACTCGCCGCACATCTTGTTTGACAGCCGCCTATCGCCGCTCATCCCTTACGGGTTGCGCGGGGTGATCTGGTATCAGGGCGAATCCAACGCCAGCGAAGCCCCACTCTACCGCCGCATGCTGCCCCTGATGATCCAGGATTGGCGCCGGGCCTGGGGGCAGGGCGATTTTCCATTCCTGCAAGTCCAGCTCGCCAACTATGGCGAGCCTGTGCAGCATCCTGGAAGCAGTTCGTGGGCAGAGTTGCGTGAAGCCCAGCTTGAGGTTTTGAAGGAGCCGGTGACGGGGATGGCCGTGGCAGTGGATATTGGCGAGGCCTTCGATGTTCATCCAAAAAACAAACGCGATGTGGGGTTGAGGCTGGCGCGATGGGCATTGGCCGAGACATATGGCCGGGGAGGGACGCCTTCGGGACCGCTGTTCTCAGGGATGAGAATCGAAACCGGGGGGCGATTGGTCTGCTCGTTCCTTCACGCCGGAAATGGTTTAAAAGGAGAAAAGTTGCGTCATTTCGCCATCGCAGGCAGCGATCGCGTCTTCAAATGGGCCGAGGCGGAGATCGTGGGGTCTACGGTCGAGGTCTGGAGCAAGTCGGTCCCCGAACCGATGGCTGTGCGCTACGCGTGGGCCGACAACCCCGATGGTTGCAACCTTTACAACAAAGAAGGGCTGCCCGCTTCACCATTCCGCAGCGACTCATGGCTGGTCTGATGACAACAATAAACACGGCAGCCTTCCGACGATCAGCCCGGCATCTTTGTGAGGGGTCATTTTTCCATGGCGGCTTAGCCGTCACCGCACTTCACGAAATACCATCGGCTCCTGGCGCGTCCCATTCGGGAGAAAGGAGGCTGCCATGACGCCTCGGGAACGTTTTATCGCCGCTTTAGAGCGCCGGCCGCTGACCGGCCGGGTGCCGCACTTTGAGCTGGTGTTCTTTCTCACGATGGAAGCGTTTGGCAAGGTGCACCCTTCGCACCGCGACTACAGCCAGTGGCTGCAGATGAAGGAGAGCGAGCGCGAGCTCCACCGTCGCGACATGGCCGGCCTGTTCATTGCCACCGCCGAGCGATACGAGCACAGCGCGATCTTTTTGCACCCGAATCCCGGTGACATCGAAGAGACGATGAGGCTCATCGATCTGGTGCGGGAGAAATCCGGCGACCGCTACTTTCTCATGCTTCATGGCGATTCCACCTTCAGCGTGCCGGACGGCGAGCACATGGAGGCCTTTTCCTATCGCCTCGCCGACGAGCCGGAGAAGTTAAAAGCCGAGGCGGAGGCCGCGTTGGGCCAGTCTCTGAACCGCGCCGAACGGCTGCACAATCACGGAGGGCTGGACGGGTTCGCGCTTTGCTCGGACTACTGCTTCAACTCCGGCCCGTTTCTCAGCCCTGCGCTGTTCGGAGAGTTCGTCACGCCGTATCTCGCCCGCCTGACAAAGGGCTGCCGGGACATGGGGTTCTACGTCATAAAACACACCGACGGCAACATCATGCCGATCCTCGACCAGCTCGTTCAAACCAATCCGCACGCGCTGCATTCGCTCGATCCGCAGGGCGGCGTCGATATTGCCGAGGTGAAGAGGCGTTGCGGCGACCGCATCGCACTATGCGGAAATGTGAACTGCGGCCTGCTGGATACCGGCACCGAAGAGCAGGCGGCCGATTCGGTCCGGTATTCTTTGCGCCATGGCATGCCCGGAGGCGGCTACATATTTTCCACGAGCAACTGCATCTATACTGGCATGAGCCTGAGCCGTTATGAACTCATGCTTGATATCTGGCGCACAGAAGGCAATTACGCGTGAAAGCAAGTGTGAGGAAGTTCGCAGCAGCTATCCCTGCCCCCCTTTCCCATCAACACGACCCAAGCGAGTGACGGCACGGTCCGGGTCAGGCCAATTCGGGCATATCGCTTTGAGAGATGTCCGCCGTGGACAAGGGGGTCTATAGCCAGCACGTCCGGCTCTTCGACGAATCGGTCACCGCCGGGGAGGCGGAGAAGGCGGCCAAAATGCAGTCGGCGGATATCTGCGCCGGCGCAACATCACCGGGGAACGGGCCTTCAGCTTCCGGGGAAACTTGAATAAAAATGGCGCCCCGATCCGCGTCGCGCTCGCATGGAGCGCCGCTACAACTGCCTACGAACTGGAGAGTTCGAGCGAGAAATCCACCGCCGGGGCCGAGTGGGTGATGGCGCCGATCGAAATATAATCGACCCCGGTCTCGGCGATCGCGCGGATATTGGCGAGGGTGATCCCCCCGCTGGCCTCGAGGCGGATATGAGGCGGGCGCAGGGCAACCGCCTCGCGGAGCAGGTCGGGCGGCATGTTGTCGAGCAGGACGACATCGACCCCGGACAGCCCAAAAAAGGTTTCCGCCTGCGCGATCGTATCGGCCTCGATTTCGATCCTCAGCTCCGGGTTTGCGGCCCTTGCGCGACGGATCGCCGACTGGATCTCGTCCGGGGTAGTCCCCGCCGCGAGGTGGTTATCCTTGACCATGACCATGTCGTAAAGCCCGGCGCGGTGGTTGGTCGCGCCTCCGGCCGCCACGGCGGCCTTCTCCAGAATGCGGAATCCGGGCGTCGTCTTCCGCGTGTCCAGAATCACGGCCCCTGTTCCCCGGACGGCTCCGACATATTTGCGCGCCATAGTGGCGACGCCGGAAAGCCGCTGCAGGAAATTCAGAGATGTCCTCTCGGCGGTGAGGATCGAGGCCGCCCGGCCCCCGATTCGCAGAACCGGATCTCCAGGATTCAAACTCGCGCCGTCGGATTCCAGAACCGAGACGCGAAGCGATTTGTCCACCCTCGAGAAAACTTCGGCGCAAACCCCGATTCCCGCCAGGCAGCAGGCTTCCTTGGCAATGATCACAGCGGATGCCTGGCGCTCGTCCCCCGTGAACCATTTTGCCGTGACGTCGCCGGAGCCAATATCCTCCGCCAGGGCGAGCCCGATCAGGTCATCAGACATAGTTGTTCGCCGCGACGGGCAGGCCGAGCAGTTCGCGCTGCCAGCTCATCAGGATCGTGGCGGCGGGGTCTGCGGCCGTGGCCTCGAGAGCGCCGCGCGGCGCGACGATCGCGGGGTCGAGCCCCAGCCCGGCAGCAACCTCGTCGCGGATCTTTTTCAAAGCTTCGAACCTGTCCAAGTGGTCCTTAGTCGCCCGTTTGCGCCGGATTTTTTCCTGCTTCGGCCATTCGCTTTCGGGAATTTGGAGGGCGAGCGCGAGGACGACTTCAAAGCTCTTCCGGCGTCTCCCGTTCATCCGGGGTGCCGAGTAGGCGTCGCCTTTGCTGACCTGGTCGGCCACACGCAGCATGTCCTCATTGCCCATCACGTGAAACGGCGGACGGTCCCAGGCCCGCGCTTCGGAATCCCGCCAGAACCACAGGATCCGCAGGACCGCCTGCGCGTGCGGAGAGAGGGTCGAGCACCCCGAGATCCTCCAGGCTTTGTTGTCATCCCTCTCTTTGGTTTCCCGCGTGGAGGCGATCATGCGGTCGCGCGACTCCTCAAACCAGCTCCAGCGCCCGAGCCGGCGCAGGTCGGCCTCGAGCGCGGTGGCGATTTCGAGCAGGTAGCGGGTGTCGTTGAGTGCGTATTCCACCATCTGGTCCGAGAGCGGCCGGATCGCCCAGTTGGCCTTTTGGGAGGCTTTGGAGAGCTGGATCCCGAAAAATTCCTCGACGAGTGCGGCGAGGCCCAGCCCCGCGCGCCCGCACAGCCTGGCCGCGATCATGGTGTCGAAAAGATTGTCCGGCTCGAAGGTCCCCACCCTCCGCAGCAGCCGGAGGTCGTAGTCCGCGCCATGGAAAACCAGCCGCCTCGAACACACGAGGTCGAAAAGCGGCTGGAGGTTCAATTGGGCGAGGGGATCCACCAGCCAGTGCCCGCCTTCGGCGCTGATCTGGATCAGGCACAGCTTTTCGAAGTAGCAGTGCAGGCTGTCCGCTTCGGTGTCGAGGGAGATCTGGGAGGATCCGTCCAGCCCGCCCACAAGCTCTTCCAAACTGGCTTCGTCGGCGATCAAGGTTCCTCGATAAATTTCTCAGCGAGCGGAAGTTCCCCGGCATGGCGCGCCCGCGGCTCGCGCACCTGCGTGGTGCCGTCGGTCGGCACGGTGACAAATGGCCCTCCCGCCAGCGGGGCCACTTCGCTGAAAGCCACATCCGGCGCATCGCTCGGCTTGCCTTCCAGCGGAAAGTCCTTCCGCAGCGGGTGATAGGGATATCCCTCCCACATCAGGATCCGGCGGAGGTCCGGATGGCCCGTGAAGCGGATTCCCATCATGTCGTAAATTTCGCGCTCGTGCCAGTTGGCGGTCGGCCAGATATCCGTGACCGTCGGCGCTTCGCAGGCGTCCTCGCTGACCGGGATTTTCAGCCGCAGGTGCGTCCCGTGCTCCATCGAGTAAAGCTCGTAAACGATCTCAAAACGCGGTTCGTCGCCGAAGTGGTCCACGCTGGAAATATCCACGAGGTAATCAAACCCCAGCGACTCTTTCGCGAACCCGCAGACCTCGCGGATGGCTGCGGCACCGAGCATCAGCGTCTTCTCTCCGCGGAATTCATTCTCCCCGGTGATCGCGGCGGGAAATTTTTCCGCGATGCGCGCGGCGGCGTCGGACGGGGTCATAGGGTTTCGAACAGGGCTTTCTTTTGATCGGCGATCGCGTGCTCGCCCATGATTTTTTTCTGGAGCTTCATCAGGCCGTCGAGCAGAGCCTCCGGGCGCGGCGGGCATCCGGAAATATAGACGTCCACGGGGATGAGGTGGTCGATTCCCTGAAGGACCGCGTAGCTGCGATACATGCCGCCCGACGAGGCGCAGGCCCCCATGGCGATGCACCATTTCGGCTCCGGCATCTGATCCCAGATCCGCTTGACGGAAAGCGCCATTTTGTAGGTCACAGTTCCCGCGACGATCATCACGTCGCTCTGCCGCGGAGAAAACCGCATCACCTCCGCGCCGAACCGCGAGATGTCGTATCGCGCCGCTCCGGTGGCCATCAGCTCGATCGCGCAGCAGGCGAGCCCCATCGGCATCGGCCAAAGCGAGTTGCTCCGCATCCAGTTGATCGCGGCGTCGACCTTGGTAAAAATAATATTGCCCTCGATTTTCGAGTCGTAGGCAATCGGACTCACGTCGCTCATAGATGCAAGCAGGGTATTTTGCCGCTGGCCGTCGGCAAGCGTAAAACACGGGCTTTTCGTTCAAACGGCCGGCAGCTTGTCCGGACGGCCGGTTTTGTGGCCGTTTCCGGCCGAAACGCCGTTGAAGGGATCAACCGAGGCCCCTTCGGCCCTGAGAGCGGGCTTTTTGCCGAAATTGAAGGCGATATTTGCCCAGGTATCGCCGGATTTGGCATCGCGGCCGAGGGTGGCGCTGGGCTCGTATCCGCAGTGGACCATGCAATTCTCGCAGCGCGGGTCGCGGGCTTTCCCGTCCACGACCCCGTATTTGTCCCACGGGGTCTTATCCAGCAGGTCGAGGTAGCTGGCGTGGTGGGCGTCGGTCATGAGGTAGCAGGGGCCTTTCCACCCGCGGACGTTCCTTGTGGGGATCGCCCATGCCGAGCAGGTGAGGTCGCGCTTCCCGGCGAGGAAATCCAGGTAGATCGGCGTCCCGAACAGGTTGTATTTTTCTCCCCACGCGCGGATGTTTTTGAACTTTTCCTTCGTCATCTCGCGGGTGAGGAAGAAGTTGTCCGGTTCGAGGTTGAGCCGTTTCCGCATGTCCTCCTTGGCGGCGTCGTAGTCGTAGCCGGGCGAGATCGTGTGCCCGTCCACCCCGAGCCAGGACAGGTAATCGAACATCTTCTCGAGTTCGGACATGTCGGTCTCGCGGTAAACCGTGGTGTTCGTGGCGACCTGGAAGCCGAGGATCTTGGCCATGCGGATCGCGGCGATGCATTCCTGGAAGACCCCCTCGCGCTCGACGATCAGATCGTGCGTGCGTTCGAGGCTGTCGAGGTGGACGTTCCAATACATCCAGCGGGACGGGGCGATCAGGTGGCGGGTTGCTGTCGGCTGTTTTCTGATCTGGTCCGCCTGCTCGGGCGTGAGCAGTTCCTCGGAGACCAGCACCTCGAGTTTCGGTCCGGTCCGCGCGGGGTTCCCGGCAAACTCCGCCGCTAGGTAGTCGCGCATTTTTTTGCGCATGAACATCCCGTTCGTGCAGATGTAAACGATGCGCTTTTGCTTGAGCAGGCCGGCGACGAGGTCCTCGATGTGCGGGTAGATGAGCGGCTCCCCCCCGCAGATCGAGATCATCGGGGCCCCGCACTCCTCCGCGGCGCCGAGGCAGTCTTCCAGCGACATGACATCCTTCAGCGACTGCGAATACTCGCGGATCCGCCCGCAGCCGGTGCAGGTGAGGTTGCAGGTGTGGAGCGGCTCCAGCTGCAGGACCGTGGCAAACTTCTCAACCCGCCGGAGCTTTTTGCCGATGATGTAGCCCGCAATCCGGGCGGTCAGCGCGAGCGGAAACCTCATAGGCCCCGCATAAGAGGCAGGGTGCCGGATGGTGTCAAGGCCCAACACCTCACGCGCGGGTTGCAGAGTTTTGGAAAATTCGTATTAATTCCATCCATGATGACATGGATTCTTCTGATCGGCGTCCCGATGCTGATCGGGCTCTGGGCTCAGACGAAAGTCTCGGGCGCGTTCAAGCGCTGGAGCCAGGTGCGCGTCGCCTCGAACCTGACCGGGGCCGAGGCGGCGCAGAGGATCCTTTCCGCCGCGGGCATCAACGACGTCGAGATCGTTCCGATCCGCGATGCTTTGGGAGACCATTATGATCCGGCCCACCGCCGCCTTTGCTTGTCGCCCGAGGTTTACGGGACGCCCTCGGTTGCGGCATTGGGGATCGCCGCCCACGAGTGCGGGCACGCGATCCAGCACTCGAAAGCCTACGCGCCCTTGCAGTGGCGGATGCTCGCCGTGCCGGCCACGCAATTCGCCTCCCAGATGATCTTTCCGATCATCATCGCCGGATTCTTCTTCCACGCCTTCCACCTGATCCTCGTGGCCGTCGCCTGCTTTCTGGTCCTTGTGATTTTCAACCTGATCACCCTCCCGGTGGAGTTCGACGCCTCGCGGCGGGCGAAGGTGATCCTCCAGCAGATGGGGATGGTCCGCCAGGGGACCGAGGCCAGCGGGGTCAACGATGTCCTGGATGCTGCGGCGCTCACCTATGTCGCGGCGTTTGTGGCGGCGCTCGGTCAGCTCATCTACTTCATCCTGCAAGCCAACCGTTCGAGATGATGCGGCAGGTCGTTCTCACTATTGCGGGATCGGACAACTCGTGTGGGGCCGGCGCCCAGGCAGACCTGAAGACCATCACCGCGCTCGGAGCCTACGCGCAGACCGCAATCACCTGCGTTGTCGCGGAAATTCCCGGGCGCGTGTCCGCGATCCAGCCGGTCCTGCCGCACATCGTCGCGGAGCAGGTGCGGCTCAGCTTCGAGGCGTTTCCCGTGGCCGCCATCAAGACCGGGATGCTGTATTCGGCCTCGATCATCCGGGCGGTCGCCGCCGAGTTCGACAGGCTTCCCGGGCTGCCTCCGCTGGTCATCGATCCGGTGATGGTCGCGTCGAGCGGCGACCCGCTTTTGAAAAAATCCGCCATCTCCGCTTACGAGCAGCTCCTTTTCCCGCGCGCGGCCGTGGTGACCCCAAACCTCGACGAGCTTCGCATCCTCACCGGCCTTCCCTGCCGGGATCTCGATGAAATGAAGGCCGCCGGGCTGGCGCTCTCCCGCAAATTCGGCGTCCCGTTTTTGCTGAAAGGCGGCCACCTCAAATCCCGCCTGGCGGTGGACATCATCGCGAGCGAAAGCGGGGTCGAGGAATTTTGCGCGGACTTCATCCGCGGGGCCGACACGCACGGGACCGGCTGCACGTTTTCGGCGGCCATCGCCACCAGCCTCGCCCAAGGGCTCACGCTCAGGGAATCCGTGACCCGCGCGAAAATGTATATCACCGGCGCGATCGCCGGCCGGCTCCGCTGGAACACGACCTCCGCGCTCAACCAC
>Ga0194053_10001686_pt1 | contig 13925 bp, 16 predicted proteins | sample SepL228m_MetaG_FD_161684 | JGI IMG/M metagenome (GOLD analysis project Ga0194053, IMG submission 161684) | Anoxic zone freshwater microbial communities from boreal shield lake in IISD Experimental Lakes Area, Ontario, Canada - Sep2016-L227-8m | ecosystem: Environmental > Aquatic > Freshwater >... | reverse complement strand
GTACAGGCAGGATTAGTAGGATCGCAACCAGGGTCAAGTAAACCAGGATTCACAGACGCGAAAAGTGGAGAAACAAAATATGCAGCCGAAACAAAAAAACTGAGTCCAATTACAAATACAAAAAAACTAGAAATATCTTTAGCAGATAAACGCATATAATGTTACTCCGAAGAGCTAGTAATATTTTACCAAGTTACAATAACAAACGCAACAAAAAAAGTGGATAACCACACAAGACATATTTACAGAAATTTTAAAAGAAAAAATCGGCATCCATAGGGTGCCGATAATTATTTTTTTGTCTTATTTTTATAAAAAAATTAGATTTTTAAACTATTTTGTCGCTCGGCTCGCCATGCTTCAATCTTTTTATGATCCCCGGACAACAAAACCTTAGGCACCCGGTACTTTTTTCCTTTATAATCTAAAATTTCTGGTCGAGTATAAACCTCTGAACTGGCCACTCGGGTTTCTTCCAAGGAGGCAATATCTCCAAGTACACCAGGAAGTTGTCTCGCCACACAGTCGGCAATAATCATGGCCGGTAGTTCACCGCCAGTTAAAACAAAAGGACCAACAGAAACATTTTCCATTTTAAAAACTTTTTTGACCCGTTCGTCTACACCTTCATAACGTCCGCAAACGATAATCGTATCAGTGAATTTCTTTACTACTAATTTTTTGGCGTAAGCTGTATCAAATTGAACTCCTGATGGATCTAGAAAAATTATTTTAATTTTACTTTCCTTTTTTTTATTGGCTTTTTTAACTGCCGTTTCAAGAGCTTTGATCATCGGCAAAGCTTCCATCACCATACCAGGACCACCACCATAAGGACGGTCGTCCACTCGTTTGTATTCGGGAAAATCGTTCTTTGATTGTTTCTTCTTTTTAGCTTTTACAAACTCGCGTGGATTATAATAAAAAAACTTGATCACCCCGTCTTTTTCGGCGCGTCCAATAATAGAGCTATTTAAATATCCGAAAGTCTCCGGAAATAATGTTATGAAATGAAAATTCATTTTTAGGTATAGAAAAACCGTGTCTAAAAAATAGCACGGTTTTTCTTTTGTGTCAAAATCTTAAATTAGAGTTTGAGATCAGCCATCGCTTCATCTACAGATTTAGAAGCTGACATTGATGGTGCTTTCACACTACCAGCCGGTTCATTAATCTTGAGATTAACACGAGAGTTGTTCTTCATACCAACAACACGTAACAAAGTACGGATAGCCTTGGCAGTATTGCCCATGCGACCGATAACTTTACCCATGTCAGCTGGATCTACATCAAGAGTCAAGAGAACACCCATCTCATCAACAGTTCTCACGATCTTAACGTTGTCTGGATTATCCACCAAAGCCTTAATAACGAAATCAAGAAACTTTGTGTCCTGTTCAGTCATATTTTTTATTTTTGTTTGTTAAAAAACTTAGCGATGAATTCGACCGGTCATTGGCGCTTACTGCGCTTTTCTATTAATTCTACCGCTTGTTCCATTCTAGTATATTTAAATATTTAGTCAACGACAAATATATAACAAAAGACGGTTCGCTTTTACGAACCGTCTTTCTTCTTATGCTTATACTAATTCCTTATACTGTTTTCGGAGCTTCTGCCTTAGCAGCTTCCCCAACTTTAGCCGGTACAGTTTTCTTTGGAAGAACATTTATTTTCTTACCAGAAATAACTTTCTGACTAACTAACATATTATGAATAGTGTCTGAAACTTTCGCACCTTTGGAGATCCAATACTTGATGCGCTCACCATCTAATTTATTGTCCTTATCCTTACCTGGACGAGAATCATAAGATCCGAGCACTTCCAAGAACTTTCCACTCTTGGTACTGTTTTTTGAATCGGTCAAAACGGCACGAAACTTCGGCTCATTCTTGCGACCAACTCTTTGCAATCTGATCATTAACATAGGCGCTATCTTAGCAAAACAACCTTAAAGAGTCAATACGATTGACATTTGATTAAAAATGTGTAGAATTGCAAAGGAAGTACAAACCGCCTCAAAATATCCTAAAAGACTAGGGCGACACAAAAAAAGGAATGAAACTATGATTAGCTTCGAAGATTTCTGCTTACGCCTAACCGCTTTACAATGCGGTTTTATGATTCCACATCTCGAGACTATGCACAACCGCGGTTTCAGGTTCCTTCATGCTAGAGTCAAGATTAGCGAAACCACATATGAGTCCATTCTTAAAGGTCATCACTGTGATTCGTTGGGAGGTGAGCACATTATCGTTTTCGGTGAGTATGAAAATGTTTTGGTTATCATCGAAAAGAAAATCATTGAACCCAAAACGAATACCGATTGGCTCATCCAAGCAATCAGGTTCTTCATCCCGAAATATCAAGATAACACACGAACGCCAGCTGAGGCTCTAAAAGAAGCCAAAAAGGCTGATGAAGATCATTGTATACTGGTTTATGAGGAAAGAACCAAGACGGTGAGAATATACTCACGTCGCGCTTTTGGGAAAGATGTAAGTTGGACTTCCCTTTCCATCTGATCCATTTGGCCGGTTGCCCCATGGCAACCGGCCACTTTTTTTAATAAAACAAACTTTAGACAATTAACATATTAAGCATATAATTATCTTATGAAATCTCAACGCCCCCACAGCCATAAAATGAAAACGAATAACACTAGTAAAATAAGTGGCATTTTAAGTATTAATTCCAAAGGTATTGGTTATCTCAAAAACCCATTAAGCGACAATGATATTGAAATAGCTAATTCGGATTTAAACACGGCTCTACCAGGGGATGAAGTTGAAGCCGTTATATCTACAAAAAAGGGTCCGAGAAATACTATTTATGGAACCATTACAAAAATAGTTAAACGCGCCAATACTCAATTTGTTGGTACAATCGAAAAAGGTAAAGGTTTTTACTTTTTTATTCCTGACAATAAAAAAATATATTCAGATTTTTATATTCCTTTTACCAAAAACTCCTTACCTGCTGCAACTGGTGATAAGGTTTTAGTAAGATTGGTCCGCTGGGATAATCCAGCCAAAAATCCCGAGGGAGAAATTCTCCAAAACTTGGGACGTAAGGGTGAAAATAATGCCGAAATGCATTCCATTGCTGCCGGTAAAGGTTTTGATGTGGAATACCCTGCCAAAGTTATGGCTGAGGCTCAAAAAATCGAAAAGGAAGAAAAAATAATTCCCAAAACTGAAATCGCCAAACGCCGTGATTTTCGCTCGACTTTAACTTTTACTATCGACCCCGCTTCAGCTAAAGATTTCGACGATGCCATTTCCTATCAAAAACTTGGTGACAACCATCATGAAATTGGAGTTCATATTGCGGATGTCTCTCATTATGTTCGAGAACATTCAGCTTTAGACAAAGAAGCTTTCAAACGCCAGTTTTCTGTTTATCTTGTAGACCGCACAATCCCGATGTTACCACCGGTTTTATCGGACGACCTGTGTAGTTTAAATCCTAACGAAGATAAACTTGCCTTCTCTGCTGTTTTTGAAATGGATGATAGTGGCAAAATTTTAAAACGTTGGTTCGGAAAAACTATCATAAATTCAGACAAAAGATTTTCATATGAAGATGCTCAAAAATCTATTACTGATTCTACCCTCACCCATCACTTGGAACTTACAACCTTAAATCGCATCGCTAAAAAAATGCGAGTCGAAAAGGAAAAAAAGGGGGCGATTGATTTTGAACAAGATGAAGTGGCTTTTGAATTAGATGCCAAAGGTGTTCCGATTCGTATTTATTTAAAAGCTCGTCTAGATACTCACAAAATGGTTGAGGAATATATGTTACTTGCGAACCGTGAAGTCGCTGAATATATTTGGAAAATCAATGAGAAGCGTTCGGAGCAATACCCTTTCCTTTATCGTATCCACGATTTACCAAATCCAGACAAGATTGCTAATCTATCCATTTTTGTCAAAGCACTTGGTTACGAACTAAATATTAAGAAAGATAAAAATATCACTCCTAAAGATTTGCAAATGTTAATCAACGAAGTTGAAGGCAAAGCGGAGGCCGGAATTATAAAAACCGCGGCCATTCGCTCGATGGCCAAGGCTATTTATGCGACCCAAAATATTGGGCACTTTGGGTTAGCTTTTGATTATTATACTCATTTTACTTCCCCAATCCGTCGCTATCCAGACTTGGTTGTTCACCGTATGTTACAGAAAGTTTTAACCGGTCAGACAATCGCTCAAAGTGAATGGAATCATTATGAAAGCACTGCCCTACGATCTACCGAAAAAGAAATTTCCGCTGCCGAAGCGGAACGCGAATCCAAAAAATACAAACAGGTTGAGTATATGCAAAATCATATTGGTCAAACCTATGATGGAACCATTTCTGGCGTCACCGATTGGGGCTTATACGTCGAGGAAATCGCCACACGTTCAGAAGGTTTAGTAAAAATTCGTTCATTACCAGATGATTATTATGAGTTGAATGAAAAGACTTATTCTCTTGTTGGACAGAAAAACAAAAAAACTTATCGTTTGGGAGATAAAGTAAAAATTAAATTAGTTGGGGCAGATTTGGAAAGGAAGACTTTAGATTACGAAATAGTAAAATAAATTTAATAAAAGTCAGCGAATGCTTCGCAGTCGCTGACTTTTATTTACCCACATAATATGTATTGACATCTTTATTCAAAAGAGTAATATCTCACACAGAAGAGTTATGGAAGGATGGTGGATAATGTACACCAAACACCATTTTGTCGGTCCGAACCCGACTCATTTCCAAGAGACCAACCGGCCAAAAAAACAGCCTCGCCAAACAGTGTCGCACCATGTGCAACCCGCGGGGAAAAACCAAAAAAGTCTGAGGACTGCCTCCTCATGACGACATGGACCGGATCCGCAAGGATTCTCGAAAGAAATGAACTCTGTTCTAGAAAGCTCCGCAAGGGGCTACCCAAATCAAGGTCGGCAACCGCGCAGAAATGCATAACAAACGGTTGCCGACCACTTTTTTATATAGCAGATTTTAATATAGAAAACCCGAACTGTTCACTATACGAAATATCCGGGTTTTTTTGTAAACTCTTATTAGTCAAACTTTTTTATTTAGCCACAGCTATCGCTTCCCCAAACTCAATAGACAATACTTTTGATACACCATCAGCACCCATAGTAACTCCATAAATAATTCCCGCTCGAGACATCGTCTCGCGATTATGAGTAATCAAAATCAACTGAGAAAACTTGGAAAGATTTTCAATCATATCACCATAACGACGTGAATTAGCCTCATCAAGCGGCGCGTCAGTTTCATCCAAAATAATAAATGGCGGAGGATTAACTTGAGACATCGCGAACAATAAGGCAATAGAAGTTAATGCTCGCTCACCCCCCGAAAGCATCATTAGCCCCTTAATTTTTTTGCGAGGTAAATTAACTTCAATATCCAAACCTTCCCTCTCTTCCTGAGTTCCTTCGTCGGACTCATTTTCCAACCCCTCCTCACCTGGTAAATCAGTGTCTTTTTTCTTTCGCTTGACTTCACGAACCAAAGACAACATTGCTGTACCACCACCGAACATCAGAGCAAAAAAGTTTTGAAATTGGTTATTAATTTTTGTCACCCCATTTCGGAATTCTTCATCGATTTTACTATTTAATTCCAAAATCAACTGCTTGAGAGATATCATAGTCTTACTCAAATCTTCCAATTCCCGACCTAAAAAATCATCACGTTCAGTAGTTTCTTTGTATTCTTTCATTACCTCATCAGCCGAACCACCTATTCCACTATCCTCTAGACGAATTTTAATTCTTTCCAAGGTGCGACGGCGTTCTTCTTGCATATGTCTTGGCTCAGCATAAATATCATCATCTGTTAAAGCTAGACCGCTTTCTGGCACCAAAGAATGGGTTTTAAAATGTAGAGCCGCTACCCCAGCCAAAACAGAAGCCTCTTTTAATTCATTTTGAAAAGATGCTTCATCTGAAACCAATTTATCTTCGCGATTTTTAATCATCGCTAATTGCCCGCGCAATTCATTTTGTTCAGCCACAATTCTAAAAACAGCTTTTTCAGCATCGCGATTAGAATCTTTTTCTCTCTCTATAGACAAACGAACAGTCTCGTATCTTTCTTGCCAGCTTTTTTCATTTTGTCTCAATGACTCAATAGTCTCCAATAAAATCACTTTTTTAGATTTTAATTTTTCAATCTCCCCTTCAGTTTCACTGAAATCTTGAGTTGGGTTTTCACCTTTCTTGGCAGTTAGATAACTAACAAAATTTTGTTTGATTTTCTCTAGTGCTAAACGTAATTCAGCGACATTTTCATTACTAATTGCTTCATCGATAATACTGACTGCTTCACGAGTTAAGCCTTCAACTTCGCTTAATGAAACTTTCTGATCAATAACTCTAGATGCTAAATCGCGTTGTTTTTGCAACAATCTTTCCATTGAGGCGATTTCCCCATCCAACCGACCCAAGTCATGCATCGCGGAATCCTTTTGTGAACGAGACTGTTTTAACTCATTCTCTATTTGAATAATCTCATCACTACGAGCATCTTTCGTTTGGGAACTTTCAAGGACTCTTTTAGCTTGATGCATTTCTTGTTCCAAAGCCAACATTTTATTTATTGGTTCAGCTTTTTCCTTGGTCAACAAATCTTTAGTAATCAACAGATAAATATCCTCGCGACGAAAATACTCCAAATATAATTTAGTTAATTCATTTCGCATTTCAATTGTCTTTTCAATCTTCTCTACCTGCTTTTTTAAGAAACGAATATGGGGAGCTATCTCACGACGTAAAGACTCCACTGACCCAATGTTTTCCAGAGTTTTTTCTAATTTCTTTTCACTTTCATTTTTTTTGTATTGATAGATTTTAAGACCAAGAGCGTCTTCAATCATTTCACGGCGGTCACGCGGATTGGCATTCAAGATACGATCACCTTCACCTTGAGAAATAATGTGATGGCCAGAAGCACCGATATGTGCACTTGCCAAAAGTTCAATGATGTCTTTAAGTCGAACTAAAGAACCATTGATAAAATATTCACTAGAAGAATCACGATGAACTACACGTTCTAAAGAAACTTCATCAAAATCTATTTTTAGTAGGCGTTTGGAATTATCAAAAATAACTTTTACCGCCGCACGGTTAGCACGAGGAGCTTCCTTGCCACCATTAAAAATCAAATCTTCAGCTCGTTTACCACGAAGCGATTTGATAGACTGCTCACCCAAAACAAAACGAAAAGCTTCGGCCACATTTGATTTACCGGACCCATTAGGACCAACAATACTGGAGATAGGTTGAGTAAATTCTAAATCTGCCTTACGGCCAAAAGACTTAAATCCGTAAATTTCAATACGCTTGAGATACATAGGTGTATTTTAGCAAATAAAACAGAAAATTAAAACCGGATGCCATATTGCACACCCGGTCATTTTCGTAAAGGTCATCTGTTACCGACGATGACTTATCAATGCTTCATTACGCAGTAAGACAAATTCAACCTGTATCAATTCCAATCTATCAAGCGGTGTCCAGATAACCCTCTTACATATATTATCAGTCATCGGATCACAAACCTCTGGTTTACGCCCTACATCGAGCAGGAGGGATTCACCAGTTTGAAAACAAATGCTGGGAACATTGAAGAGATCGTCTTTTTCATTAGCTGTAGCTAAAAGGAAGTCAAAACCCAGATTCTGAAAGCAAGTGGCTTTCATAAATTTCCTACACTTATCGAGACCACCTTGAGTTGGAACAGCCTCCATCGACTCAAGTGTACTCAAACTAGTTCCCCAGATTGTGGGAGGGTTGCTAGCAACATCCACTAGCAAGTGATAAACCCCAACAACTTTTTCATCAGTCAAGATAGTGAAATGAGATTCGTCTTTGAAAAGCAGAATAATCGGACCGACAATCAACCCTTGTTGATTAACTTCCGCGAAGAGATTTCTGATTATACGACCAGAAAGTGAAGCCGTTGAGGCTACCACTCGACTGCTTCCAACATTTCCTTTTCCCATGTTTTACCCCCTTGACCAAACAATTTTCTTCATCAGAAGACAATTGTTTTCGGTCGATTTTGACACTGTTTAGAAATAACTATTTAAATTCATACTAGCACAAACATAAGAGAAAAGAAGCCCGGGTTTCGCTTTGCGAAACCCGGGCTTCTTTTCTCTTACTAAATACAATATCCAAAATACAAGATGCTATTTTAATTCCACCCCTTCACCTCCAAAGCTTTTCTCGCCGCTGCTTGTTCGGCTTCTTGTTTAGACATACCACCGGCTTCAGCAATTAGCTCCGAACCAGCATAAACCGCGACGGTAAAATGTTTATCGTGATCTGGACCAGTTTCTTTGACAGTCTTATAAACTGGAGTTTCATTATAATTTTCCTGTGCTTTTTCCTGAAATAAACTCTTGGCATCAATCCAACTCTTTTCTGCTACTATTTTATCAATCAAACCAAACAATATTTTAGCCACAAAAGTCTGAACCACAACATAACCCTGATCTAAAAAGACCGCACCGATAATCGCTTCAATAGTATTAGCTAAAATATATTGACGTGCCTTACCTTGATCTTTAGCTTCACCTTTGGACAACAAAAGAAAATCATTAACACCAATATCACGTGCTACCTCAGACAAAGTAATGGCGTTAACCAGAGCCGCACGATATGCGGTCAAATCACCTTCAGCACTGCCAGGATATTTTTTATACAAATATTCTGTAACTAACAACTCTAAAACCGCATCACCTAGAAATTCTAGGCGCTCATTGTGTTCTAAATTAGAACCGCGATTTTCATTTATATATGATCGGTGTGTAAAAGCTTGCTTAAGCAAATTTCTATCTTTAAACTTAACTCCGATACTTTCTTCAAATTTAGTAAAATCCATGTTCTTAAAATTTTCTCCGCGGTACCCGTTAGGGTGCCGCGGAGAATTAATTATTCTTTATTTATTTCCTCTGTCTTCTCCGTAATTATTTCAGTCGCTTCAGCTGACATTCCGCCAGTCAAAATCATTTTAATAGCTTTGGTCACCAAAGGGAGAATATCATTGTAAAGATTTAAACCTTCAATTTCATTCAATTTGAACCATTTAGTATCATCCAAGCCACCACCAACTTTTTCCAAAACCAAAGGTTTGTATTCTGCCTCACCCAAAAAATAATGAACCTGCTTACGCAACTTACCCTTTTCCGGGTGAGAAGCCACATATTCATTACGACCGAGTTCCCCTTTAATTTTTATATCCAAACCAATCTCTTCTTTGATTTCACGAATAGTACCCTCCTCTTCATTCTCATTGGCCTCGATTTTACCTTTGGATAAAGTCCAAAAACCGAAAACATCATGAACGAAAGCTAGATATAATTCATCACCATCATAAGCATATACAACAGCACCACCCAATCTTTCGATCGGCATCATTTCGTAAGGAATATTTTTAATTACGTTTTTCTTTTTAGAAACTTCATCCTTACCTGGTTCACCCATCTCGCGATAAACTGAACCTAAAACACCGTTAACAAACTTACTACTTTTCTGGCCACCGTAAGATTTAGCTAATTCAATAGCTTCGTTAATCGCCACTTTAGCAGGTACTTCTTTTTTATCTGCAAAGATTAATTCATAAAGACCAATACGTAAAATATTTCTGTCGGAAACTGAAATCTTATCCAATGGCCAATCCGGCGCCGCTTTGGAAATGATTTGATCAATCTCAGGTTGCTTACCCAAAACACCGTTCATTAATGAACGCATAAAAGACAAGTCGGTTTCTTCCGGCGCAAATTCCTCTGCGTCACGCAACATTACCTCTTCTGGACTATCCGCGGTTGTACCACGAAAATCTATCTCGAAGAGTGTCTGTAATATTATTGTTCTGGCTAAGTGCCTGTTTGCCATATATTTAATTATTAAATAACTTTAAGCCGCAAAACCGAGCGCTATTTAGCAACCTCGGTTTTTTTAGCTTTCTTTTCTTTCTTAGCAATTTTTGCATGAACATCTACAACTACGCGACCGCGGTATTTACCACAGTTAGCGCAAGCGCGATGATTTGAACAAGGAGCACCACAGTCAGGACATTTGGTTCTACTCACAGCCTTGAGAGCGTGATGAGAACGCACATTTCCTCGGTGGGACCTATTGTGTCGCATTCTGTTTACCATAACAGGACCATTATACACAAATCTAGGAAAAAGAAAAGGCCGGTCCATGCATAGAACACGGATCGGCCAAGAGACAATATCACAGTTCGCATAAGCGAACGTGACGAGTTATCAAAAAAAACAGATCACTATTAACCTTCGCCAACTGCTTTAGAGCAGCGATCAAGGCTTCGGCGTGGTCAGGATACAATATAGGATCCAGCAAATGCCGATTAAACTGCATCCAAACTGGCACTCCAATATTTTCCTGATCGAATCCTTGATCTGAAGGAGACCTCGGTCGGGTGATCATGTTGCCACCAACTTGCTCCATCGGCACCATAAAAAACTGAAGTGCGAAGTTGGAGTCAATATTCTTTGTGAAGACGTGCTGAGCGAATAGTTCATCGGCTTCCAAGCCTGTCTCTTCACGCAATTCACGTACTGCGGCAACCACAGGAATCTCCCCGGGCTTATCTAGCCCGCCGGGAAATTTGATGTCCATCGTTCCTTTCTTATCCCGGTAGAAAGTGAGAAGAAATTCTAATTCAAGTCCCACTTTTTTATTACCTACGATTCGGTAGACAATCATTGCACAAAAGTTTTTGATAGCCATAGCGTCCCCCTTTTTGATTGGGATCGTTTTATATTGTTTTATTGATGTACGACAACTTATATCAAAACTGGTCTTTTTGACCAGAAAAAACAGAGTCTTTATCTGACTTTAAATTAGCCTATTTTTGAGTAAATGTCAATAGCTAGAATATGCCTAGTTTTGGCCGTTTTACAAAGGGTTCGCCTAGGGATAAATCCCTAGGCGAACCCTTTGTAAAACGGCCTATTATCTAGATATAATTTGCATTTTACCTCCCTGTTGTCATTCCCGCGCAGGCGGGAATCCAGGAATCTTATTAGTCTTAATTCACAACTCCTCACTCAAGTCTTTCCAATCCGAATTATTGTCTTCTATCAATCTAAGTTTCCACTCCCTATTCCATTTTTTAATCCTCTTTTCCCTCTCTATGGCTGCTTCAATATTTTCAGTTTGCTCATAATAAACCAAACTAGAAACATTATACTTTTCGGTAAAACCCTCTGCTAGTTTATTTTTATGCTCGAAAACTCTCCTTTTTAAATTATTAGTTACTCCAATATACAAAGCTCCATTTCTTTTACTTGCCAAAATATACACACAATAGTTTTTCATTTTTAGGACTGGATTCCCGTCTTCACGGGAATGACAGAGGAGAGGTTAAACCTTCTTCAAAAAGCTCTTCCTGTGTATCGGGCTTGGACCATGCTTTCGGATGGCTTCCAAATGCCTTTTGGTGCCGTAACCTTTATGCTCATGAAAACCATACTTGGGATATTTATCATGCATTTTAACCATTAGTCGATCACGCTCTACTTTGGCCATGATGGACGCTAGAGCAATTGCTAATTCTTTGGCGTCGCCACCAATAATCGTTTCTTGTTTAAAATCCTCATCTGCTTTGAGTGAGCCATCTAAAAATATCTGACAAGTATCCGACTTGGCCCCTACCCCAAGCAAACAACTCTTGATACAGTTTTTAATTGCCAAAGATAAACCGTGGCTATCAATACTTTCATTTTCACCATAGGAAATATGCCAATCAAGATCGTATTGTTTGGCCAAGTCCAAAACTTTTTGATACCAATGCTCACGCGTCTTCTCAGTTAGTTTTTTTGAATCAAAACCACCACTCAAAAATTTCTTATCTTTCGCCATCTCTTTCAACCAAGAAATCTCCGCGCGAAAAGCACACACCGCGACCGGTCCCGCCAAAGGTCCGCGTCCAACTTCATCAATACCAATCACAAATTTCGCCCCCGCTTGTTCGGCCTTATCTAATCGTTTGGTATTCCAATTCTTCCGTCCGGTTTTTTTCATGCCGTTACTAATTATATCTTAATAAATGATAACAACAGAGATTTTGCACCTCCAATTTTCGTATCACAGTAAACTCCCGACGGTTGATTAGTAAAGGCATCATACCCAAGAATTATACACCTCTCATTTAAAAATTCTAGCAAATAAACAACTCTTAATTTTGGACAAAATAGACATAGCTTTTCCAAGAAAATTTAATATATTAATATTTAATAGTATTGCTAATAAAATAAGTTAAAAACCTTTGTGCAGACATGCAACAAAGGCTTTTTTATGATTTAGAAACTGCAGACAGTTGTTTTTTATTCATCTTGCCGTGGAATTTGTTTTCCACTCAGGTAACACTCCTTGCAGATACAAACATTGTGAGTATCTCCAACCTTTATCTGCACTCTCTCTCTTAAACGTAAACATACTATCGAGCCACTATCCCTTTTCTTGGATATACGACCGATGTGAGAACAACGTTTTTTTGTCATGTTTCATCTCCTGTTTAAAATTGTTCACAAAAACAAAAAGAGGTCCTTTTTCAGACTAATATACAATCAAAAAAAAGTAAAGTTAAGCTAAATAGTGTTAAAAATAGCAAAAATATTTATCAAGACTTTAATTTCTGTTTTTTTCATGACGTTACTAATTATATTTTGACAAATAATAATGTCGGAAATTTTTGTACATCAAATCTTCTTATTACAACAGACTCACGGCGATTGATTAGTAACCGCATCATAGAGTTAAATTATACGCCAAATAATAAAAAATAAAATATCGACGATCACTTTCGGCAAAAGAAAAAAACCAGGCCATCTCCATGACCTGGTTGGTATAACACTTGCTGTTGATTATGGAAACATCAGTTTCCGAGCTTGAGCTGCCGTCACTTCCTTCGGCTGATTGCCATCAGTGACCTTGATTACGATGGCCGTTTTGGAATACTTTTTCTGCAAGTAATCCCAGGTCGGCAAAGTAAAAGCGACATAATTTGCAAACCGACGTTCGATGGTTTTCACATCGGCATCATCATTCCGTCCCTCACCACGATTGAGGATACGAGACCGGCAAATTTCCAATGGTACATCAATTAAAACCGGGACGATTTGAAAATGGGGTTTGCCCCTAGCCACCACGTCCAGACAGCCATCGGCCTGAAGGCAGGTTCTCACAACCCCATCCAGAGCCACGTGACCTTTCGGAGGTACCAGTAGCCATTTCATCACAAAGATAGGAATCGTAATTTCGGAAGGCACAAGATACCCACCATCCATCATGTCAGTAATGAGCGGGCCTTTGATGGAATCTTGTTTCAGATTCATCAAATCACCGCTCATGGAAAAGACTTCCAAATTAGACAAAGCCTTGAGCAAGGTTCCCTTGCCACAACCGGGGGCACCCATCATCACAAAGCACTTCCTTGGCTGATTTTTCATAACATCTCCTTCTCTTGTTATTTTGTTGTTGTTTGCACCATTACCTCAAGATTCTAATCTATTTTTATAGTATATTAATATTCAAAAAAATCAACCAGAAAATTTACTAACCTAAATCAGAGACCTTTCTTATCACAAAGGTCATCCCACACACCCCCTATCTTGTATGTAAATAAGCCACGACCGCGGCTTATTTACATACGGGAAAATAGGAAATAATGACGAATAAGGGATTAAGGAATAAAAAGAAAAAGTCCCCGAGCAGACGAAGCTGCGTGGGGTCTTTTAAATTAATTTTGATTAACTCCGTTTTCATTTAATAACCCAACATTATTCCGAAGCAGTATATAAAAAACAACAGACTGATAGGGGTAAATATAATAGAAACCACGTACAGCAAAATTTTTGACCAACCATATT
>Ga0194053_10001684_pt1 | contig 13951 bp, 7 predicted proteins | sample SepL228m_MetaG_FD_161684 | JGI IMG/M metagenome (GOLD analysis project Ga0194053, IMG submission 161684) | Anoxic zone freshwater microbial communities from boreal shield lake in IISD Experimental Lakes Area, Ontario, Canada - Sep2016-L227-8m | ecosystem: Environmental > Aquatic > Freshwater >... | reverse complement strand
GCAGCCAACGAAGACAATATGCCAGAACTGGTAACATACCTAACTGTTATCGACGATCAATCGTTGACGCTCAACATTCCGATCTCGCAGTTCGTTGTGCGTTCTGCGCAGCCTGCTGCAAATCGCTGATCAATTCGGAGGCGCGCCGGGCAGAAAGATGGTCCCAAACCCCGTTGGCTTCTTCGTAATAGCGCGGCAGGATGTCTCGCAGCAGCGTGGCCCCGGCGGTCGTCAGGACCACACTGTAGGCGCGCCGATCGGTCGCGACCTCCTGGCGCTGAACCAGCCCCCGCTTTTCCAGCCGGTCCACCAGGCCGGTCAGGTTTGAACGGTGCATAATGAGCTGGCGGCTCAAGTCGGTTTGCGAGAGGCCCGCCGGATTCAGGTGCAGCAGGTTGAGAACGTTGAACTGGCTCGGGCCCAGATCCCAGCGGCCGAAGAACACGCGGCTGGCATTCCAGACGGTGTCGGCGGTCTGCAACAGCTCGATCAACGCCTGGTAGCGGGGATTGCTGTCGTCCATTTTCGCTTCCATGCCAGTTGTTTAACACAGGATTGTCTATATGTCAACAGTTGATAACCCGCCAAAATCGGTTGGGCGACAAAGCACCAACCACCGGGCCGCCCGGCACAATGGTAAGACTTGGCTTCTGGGATTGTTCCCATCCGGTGAGTTGTGGAGTTTGGGAAGAGTGCGCCTCCTGCCGTCGGCGGCTACGATTTTGGGGGGTGAAGCTGCGATGCAAGTCTGGTAATTTGATTTGATTGTCAATCTGTCGCTGGGCCGATAATCTGTTTTCGCGCGATGATCTCCGCACAACAACAGGCGATGCTGCTGGGTTCCAACTGTGAAATCGCCTTCGACAATCTGACACGCCAGCTTTATGCGACGGATGCGTCGATTTACCAGATTAGCCCGGTGGCGGTTGCGTTTCCCCGCAGCGGGCGGCAGGCGAGCGCCCTCATCGAGGCTGCCGTTCAGGCGGGGGTAACCGTCATTCCGCGCGGTGCCGGCACGGGTCTGGCCGGGGGCGCCCTGGGCGAAGGCCTGGTGATCGATTTCTCGCGTTACAACCGGCAGATCACCGACCTCGATTTGGAGCGTCGCACCGTGCGTGTGGGGCCGGGCGTGGTGCTGGACCAATTGAACAACTTCCTCCACCCGCACGGTTTTTGCTTTGGGCCGGATGTGGCGACCAGCGCGCGCGCAACGCTCGGTGGGATGATCGCCAACAATTCGAGCGGGTCGCATACCCCTTTCTATGGCACGACGGCCGACCACCTCAGCGAATTGGAGGTGGTGTTGGCTGATGGCCGGATTGTCGCGGTCGGACCCGGGCACGACACGTTGCGCAAGCAGCGGGAGCTCGTGGCCGACCTGGTGTATTTTCATGCGTTGGAAATTGCGGAGCGGCACCCGCCCGGCCTGCTGAAACGGCGACCCGGATACGGCATTCACCGCTGCGCGCGGGAACCGGGCAACCTGAATCATCTTCTGTGCGGCAGTGAAGGCACCTTGGCGGCTATCGTGTCGGCTGAATTGAAGATTGTTCCGCTCCCGGAGAAAAAGGGATTGGGTCTTATTTTCTTTGGGTCGGTGGCCGAGGCGATGCAAGCGACGGTGGCCTTGTTGGATTTGAAGCCGGCGGCCATCGAGCACATCGATCGCGTGCTGCTGGATCAAACCCGGGGGCAACTGGAATTCCAGGCGGCGCGCGATTTGCTGGAGCTGGATTTCAGGCCCTGCCAATCGATTCTGGTGGTCGAGTTTTTCGAGGATGTTGAGGACCGAATGGCCGCGTTGGCGAAGCGCAGGCTGGGTTTGCGCCAGTTGCTTCTCAAGACTCCCGCAGAGGCAAAGCTGGTCTGGGCGTTGCGCAAAGCGGGCCTCTCGCTGGCGACCGGTTGTAAGGGGGCCGCCAAACCCGTGACTGGCATCGAGGATACCGCGGTGCGCCCGGAGGAGTTGCCTGCTTATGTGGCCGGCCTCCAAGGGCTGATGGCGTCGCTCGGTTTGCAGGCATCGTACTACGGCCACGCGGCCGCCGGGTTGCTCCATGTCCGGCCAGTGCTCGATCTGCATTTGGCGGAGGACCTCACAAAATTCCGTCAGCTCGCCAATGACGTTGCCGAGCTGGTCCGCGGGTTTAAGGGTTCGCTGGCGGCTGAACACGGCGTGGGCATCGCGCGGACCGAATTCATGGCGGGGCAACTTGGCGACGGATTGCAGGGGGTGATGCGCGAGATCAAGGCGTCGTTTGATCCCGATAACCTTTTCAATCCGGGCAAGATTGTTGCGGATGGCCGCTTCGCCATCGACACCAACTTGCGCCTGGGAGGAGGCTATGAGCTGAAGCTGCCTTTCACGCCGGTGCTTGCGTTTGCGGCCAAAGACGGCTCATTCACGCGCAACCTGGAGCAGTGCAACGGCTGCGGCGGTTGTCACAAAGAAACTCCCACGATGTGCCCGACCTTCATCGCCACCGGCGAGGAAATCATGAGCACGCGGGGTCGCGCCAATGCGATTCGCGCCGCCCTGGAGATGCGCGAGATCGCGAGCGGCGACGCCCTCCGCTGCTCGGAGATGGAGGCGGCGCTGAGTAATTGCCTGTCCTGCAAGGCATGCACTACCGAATGCCCGTCGAACGTGAATATGGCGTTGCTCAAAGCCGAGCTGCTGCACGCGCGGATTCAGCGCGACGGATTGTCCTGGCGCGAGCGGTTGATCAGCTCGGTGGATTTCCTAGGCAAGCTGGGGTGCCGAATGCCCTGGCTGGCGAACCTCGCTTTGGACTCGTTGGTGGTGCGAAGCGTTTTGGCCAAAGTCTTGGGCATCGGCTGGCAACGGCCGCTGCCGCACTACGCCAGGCAGCGCTTCGATCATTGGTTTGCCGGCCGGGCGCGCCCGCCGCTGGGCCTGCGCGGACGGGTCGTGCTGTGGGACGATACGTTCGTGAGGTATCACGAGCCGCACATCGGGATTGCCGCTGTGAAAGTTCTGGAAGCCGCCGGGTTCGAGGTGGTCTTGCCGTTTGGGCGCAAGTGTTGCGGCCGACCGGCCTTCAGCCAGGGCAACCTCGAGGCGGTCACGCGGCTGGGTCAGCACAATTTGGCCCTGCTTAACCTCGATGTGGATGGGGAGCCGATTCTGTTCCTGGAACCCTCCTGTTACTCGATGTTTGTCGAGGACTACCGAGAGTTGAAGCTGGTTGGCACCGAGCGTGTTGCTCGCCGTTGCTTCTTGTTCGAGCAATTCATCGAAGCGTTGCTCAGCCATGAGCCGGGTGCGCTGAAGTTCAGGCCCAAAGCGGCCAACGTCGTCATCCACGCGCATTGCCATGCCAAGGCGCTGACAAATCCCAGTTACATGCTCAAGCTGGCGCAGCGGATGCCCGATCGGAAAGTGACCCTGCTGGACACTGGTTGCTGCGGCATGGCTGGATCCTTTGGGGCGCTCGAATCGAAGTATGAACTGTCGTTGAAAGTGGCCGAACCGCTCGTTCAGAAAGTCCGAGGCCAGCCCTTCGGAACCGTCATAGTTGCTTCCGGCACCAGTTGCCGCCATCAGATCGAGCATTTGGCCCCCGTCCGTGCCAGGCATATAGCTGAGGTGCTGGCCGAGGCGTTGGCGTGAGCCTGCTTTTCGTTCCAGGCCGTTCGATCTCGGAATCTTTGCGCCGTGGCGGCTCAGGCCGAAGGCAGTTTGTGGAAGAATCTTCCGGCTGTTGCGCAGGTGGCGGCGCTCAATTCTTCCAGGGAACAGCCTTTGACCTGTGCGGCGACCTCCGAGATTTCCTTCACATAGGCCGGCTCACAACGTTTGCCGCGGTAGGGCACGGGCGCCAGAAACGGGCAGTCGGTCTCCAACATGAACTTGTCCAGAGGTGTCGCCGCCAGCGTGTCGCGGATGTTCTGGCCGTTCTTGAAAGTCAAAATACCGGTAAAGCTTACTAGCGAACCGAGCGCCAGAATCCTCCGCATCGTGGCCGCGTCGTTGGCAAAGCAATGAAACACGCCCGGCACCCGATCAGCAAATGGTTCGAGTTGGGCGATTGTGTCCTCGAGCGAGTCGCGCTGGTGAATGACGCAGCCAAGCCCGAGTTCGGCGGCCACTTCGAGGTGCTGATGAAAGAGCGCCGCTTGTCTTTGCTTGATCGGCTCGTCATCGGCGGCGGTGAAACCCGGTTTGCGGCTGGGCAGGCGGTAATAGTCCAGGCCGGTCTCGCCCAGCGCCACGACCCGCGGATGCCGGGCCAGGTCGCGTAACTCGGGGCGGAGGTCGTCGGGCGCCTGCATGGCCTCGGAAGGGTGCCAGCCGACGACGGCGAAGACGTTCGGGAATTGCTGTGCGAGTTCGATTGCCCGCCGGCTGCTGTCCAGATTGGTGCCGATACTGATGATCGTGGCAACGCCGGCAGCCTCGGCCCGCGCCACGGTCTGCGGGAGGTCATCCGCGAAATCGGAGCCATCCAAATGGGCGTGGGTGTCGTAAAACATCGGCATGGCATTGAAGATAAGGGCGCGGGACCGGGCGGCAAACAAATTTCTAAAATGGGGGTTGATTTCGTTTGCGAAGGCCGCTATTGCTCTCCCTGGTTGTAAATGAATAAACCTGTTTAACTTCTGAAAAAACATTATGGCTGAAAACTGTTTCCATCCCAGTATTGAAGGCGGCCAGCATGGCGCCAAGAGTCTAGTTCAATTCCTCGATTACGCCAAGAAGTCCGGCGCGACCGGGGCGCAGCCCTCCTGCTACATGCTGCAAAGCGACAAGGGCTTCAAGTCCGCCAAGGAGATTAAGGATACCTTCGCCAATGCCAAGATGAGCCTGGATGGCGTCTCGACGCACTGCCCATTCTGGGTGCATACGACCGCCTGGACCGGCAGCCCGACTGTCCGGCCGTTTATCCCCGCCGATGTGGCGAAGAAGTCTCCGGCGGAGATCGAGAAGTGGGCTGAAGATTACGTGCTGCGGATGCTGGATCTCTGCGCGGAGCTGGGCCTCAAGGTAGTGCCGATGTTCTGGGGCGTGGCCTTCGGCTGGGAAGTCGCCACCGGTTATCCGTGGGGCTTCTGGGCGGGGGGCGACTATGACCTTATCAAAGAAGGCCAGGAACGCTTCGTCAAGAAGACGGCCAAGATCCGCAAGCACGCCAACGCGAACGGGCAATACCTCGCCCACGAAATCCATCCCGGCACGGCGGCGATGTGCGCCGACGACTTCAATAAGCTGGTGGAGATTTGCGACGGGGACAAATGCCTGGCGGTGAACGCCGATCCGTCGCACTGCTGGGAGGGCGAGGACTGGGAGACGCGCTTCCTCAAGGTTGCCCCGCGCATCTACGGTTGTCATGTGAAGAACTTCGTCATCCGCAAGAATCAATCCCTGCGGAAGGTTGAGCCGGGCTGGCAGAAACGCGCGATGCAGTTTGTGGACATCCCCTCGGGTGACCTGAATATGGTGCGCTACGTTGAGATGCTGATCCACGTCGGGTATCCGCAGCGCTATTGCCAGGTGAATGGCACAAAGACCGCGCCGCTGATCGCCGAGGCCGAGAGCGCCTATCGCGATCTGGAATCGACCAGCACCAATGGCATCCAATACGTCCGCGACTATCTCTGCTTCCCCTTGGCCACGGGCTCGTTCGAGGATGGCATGGGCGCTTAATCGCACCTCTCGGTTTCAAACGCGCCCCGATCGATAACGTCGATCGGGGCGCGCGTTTTTTCAGTATCCCGACCGCCCCATCAAGAAGACCAGCAGCCCAACCAACACACAGGAAAGGACGCTGAGAAAAATGGTGAACAAGAGAAGCCGCACCTTCCGATAGCGCACCATCTTCGGATTAGTCGGAAAAAGTAATCTCCCCAGCCATTCCATGTTATTCGGGGTCGAGCATACCGGCTAGTTTATGTCCCTTCCTGTCGCCAAACCGCCTACTGTCCAGTCGAAATTGTAGGTTCGGGGAGTGCCGGTGCTATACAGGTCTTGGTTCAGGTTTTGGAAGCGGGCGAACTGCGAATGCCCGTCCACAAACAGCAGTGACATACCCTTGGTTCCGTGGCCGGCGGCTTGTGAATTAGCCGTAACGTCATTAACCTGGCCCGGCGGACTCGCAAAGCAAACCCCGATGGCCTTTTGGGCGGGATAACGGACTTCCGAAACCTTGCGCTGGATTATCGGCGAACTGTCCAGCCCGTCTGCGTGATAAAACTGATGGTAGTTGAAATAGTATGAGCACGGGAACAGCAAGTTGTTGGTGGTGATGCCGCCATAATGGAACTTCTGGACCCATTCGATGTTGAATCCCCGGCCCCGATCAGCCGGGCAAACAAAGAAGGCGCGGTTATTGGTGCTGATGTAGGGGTTGTAAAGTTTCAGGATTTGCACAAACGGCAGATAGGGCCAGTCGTCGGCTGCCGTGAAGCCATTGAGAGCGAATCGATCTCGATTGTCGTCGTTGTACATGACAATGGTGAACCCCACCTGTCTGAGGTTTGAGACGCACTTAGTCAGGTTGGCTTTATCCTTGGCTTTGGCCAAGGCGGGGAGGAGGAGCGCCGCCAGAATAGCGATGATTGCAATCACCACTAACAATTCGATGAGGGTGAACGCGAAGGGATGGCTTCGCCCCGCGGACCGTACCCAGCGGTTAGACGCGCGTTGTGTCATAAGCAATTTGTTTCGGCGAACTCATTCTAAAACCGTGTTGCTGGCTTCGGGAGAAACGGCGCCACTGCCATTTGAGACCGCTGGCTGTTTTCAGCATCTCATTCGTCTGACCGTTTGCCGGGACATCTGGCGCAACTGGAGGGGTGGCACCGTTTGCACAGCCTGCTTTTGGTTAGCCTGACGGTTTCTGCAAAGGTGGCGGAGAGACTGGGATTTGAACCCAGGGTGGGGTATAAACCCACTCACGCTTTCCAGGCGTGTGCTTTAAGCCACTCAGCCATCTCTCCAGTCAATTTACCACCGCCGGTTTGCGAACGTAAACGTTTAACGCCAGTGGCGAACGTGGTTCGGTCCGCACCATCGCGAATATTATTCGCATAAACAGGCGAGAAGGGCAAGATCATTCGGCGTTCATTCGGCGTTCGCTTCAGGGCTTGGCTTGGCTGGGCGGACTGCGCAACGATTGCCCCGCTTTGAGCCCCGTATGCTTACCATTCTTGATCACTTGAACTCCGTTCACCAATAGATGCGGGATGCCGGTGGGATAATGGTGCGGGTCTTTGTAGGTGGCGATGTCCTGCACTTGCTCAGGGTCGAACACGACAATGTCCGCCCAGTTCCCTTCGCGCAGTTCGCCCCGGTCTTTGAGGTGGAAGGTGTTTGCCGGCAGACTCGTCATCTTGCGAATCGCATCCTCCAACCGCAGCACTTTCAACTCGCGCACATAACGGCCTAACACGCGCGCGTTGTTGCCGTAGCCGCGCGGATGGGGCACCCCTTGCCCCAGCTTTCGCAGGCCGCTGTCGGATGCGATCATCGTGTTGGGGTGGCGCATAAAGACCCTCAAATCGTCTTCGTTCATGCCGTGGAAGACCCCGATGGCGCCGCCGTTCCTTTGGATCTCCAAAATCATCTCGATCTGGTCCTCGAGTGAATCGGAGCCGCGTTTGGTCTTCGCGGCCTCGGCGATGTTCAGTCCGTTGAGCGACATGTCGTGTTTGCAGGAGGCAACGACGGCGTAGGAGTAATCATCCCGCCCTTTTTTTCGCAGGCTCGTTTTCATTTCGGCGACGATGCCCGCCTTTTGCATCGGGTCAGCCATGCGTTTCCGAAACTCGCTATTGCCACCCTCCAGCGCCCGGTCTGGAATCAACTGGCTGAGGCCCGTGCTCGAAGCCGTGTAGGCGTATTGATCCTGCGTGATGTCCAGACCCTCCGCCCGCGCCTTCTCAATGTGCTCCAGCACGCGGTTGGCCTGGCCCCATGCGCTCGGCCCGCCAAGCTTAATATGGGATACCTCGGCCCGGACACGCGCCTCGCGGGCGATCTGGAAGACCTCATCGAGCGCCTGGTAGATACGGGTATCTTCATGCCGTATATGGCTGGTATAAATGCCGTCGTAGTCCGCCACCACTTTCGCCAACTCGACAATTTCATTTGGCTTGGAGAATACGCCCGGCTGGTAAATCAGACCCGTCGAAAGGCCGAGAGCGCCATTCTTCATCGCCAGGCAGACCAGCGCCTTCATTTTCTCCAATTCCTCGGGCGCCGGCGCGCGATCGAAGTCACCTCCCATAGCCATTTTGCGGACGTCATTGTGGCCCACCAGCGTCGCCACATTCACCGCGACCTTCGCCCGATCGATTTCGCGGAAGAACTTCGCGATGTCCAGCGTCGAAGCTCCGCAATTTCCCACCACGATTGTCGTCACGCCCATGCGAACGAAATTCTCCGCCTGCGGCATTTGAGCGACATCATCCGCGTGCGTGTGAACATCGATGAAGCCGGGCGCGACGATGAGTCCTTTGGCATCAATCTCGGTTTTGCTCTTGCCGGCGATGCGCCCGATGCCCGCGATGCGTCCGCGTTTGATGGCTACATCCGCAAAGAAACCCGGGTTGCCCGTGCCATCAACCACCCGTCCATTGCGGATGACGACATCGCAGGTTTCGGCGGAAAGAGAAGCCGACAGCAGCGCAACCAGGCATCCGAACAGCAAACCAACGCGGTGTTTCATTATGCGATTATATACACTGTGACCACGGGAGCCTACGGCTTTCCCATGAACAGCGCCAGGCGGGTTGCCGTGAGCGAGAGCTGTAAGTTCCGTGAAAGAATTGCTATTTCGGCATTTTCGATGGATGTTCTTAGGCAAAATGGTCGCGCAGTTTAAAACCATCGAGAGGAAACGCTAGCCGTGACAATCCATTACTCCGAGCAGAAAGTTTATCGCTGTTATGTTCGCGCCTGCTTGTTTGCCGCCCTGCTCGTGGGGCTGGCGGCGCAAGTTGGCGCCAACCAGGGAACGCCACCGCTCAGCCTGCAGCAAGTCGTCAGTCCTGTGGCCGCTATTCAACAGGTGGCCTTGCCACCCACAGATGTCAGCGCGGAGCTGGCGGCTGATGCCAAGTTTGCGAAGCGCGTGCCGCTGCGTTTTGCGGTGGCGGTGAACGTCGAGCTGACACCGGCAACGTCTGGCACCTGGGAGCAACTGCCCGGTGGCCGGCTCTGGCGATTGCGCGTCGTTTCCACCAACGCGACCGATTTGAATTTTGGTTTCACTCAGTTTTGGATGCCGCAGGGGGCCACACTTCATGTCATGTCCGAAGGCGAGGATTACTACCAAGGACCCTACACTGCGGCGGACAACACGCCGGCGGGCGAGCTTTGGACGCCGCCGGTGCCGGGGGAGGCCGCGATCATTGAGTTGTTTGTGCCGACGGGGATCAAGGAAGAGCCGCGGTTGCTGCTGACGCAGGTGGCAACGGGTTACCGGGACTTGTTCCATCGCCGCAAAGACCTCAGCATTGCAAAGGCCGAATCGTGCGAGATTGACGTGGTCTGCCCGCAAGGGGCGCCGTGGGCCAATGAGATTCGCAGCGTGGCCCGCATCATGATTAACGGGACCGGCCTTTGCAGCGGAACACTCATTATGGATGCGGCTGGCGATTTTCGCCCGTTCTTTCTGACGGCCAACCACTGCGGCATCACCTCCGCCAACGCCTCGACCGTGGTGGTCAATTGGAACTACCAATCTCCCACCTGCGGCCAATACGGCATGGGCGCTTCGGCGACGAACAATCAGACCGGGGCGATCTTTCGCGCGGCCAAGTCTGACGTGGATTTCTGCTTGATCGAGCTGAATCAAGCCCCCCCAAGCAACTATCATGTTTATTTCGCCGGCTGGGACCGTTCCGGGTCGGCTCCGACTGGCTGTGTCGGCATCCATCATCCCAACGGCAATGGCAAGTGCATCAGTTTCTCCTCCAACCCCCTGACCACCGTCAACAGTTGCATCGGCACGGGCGGCAGCAGCACCCACTGGCAGGTTATCTGGACTTCAGCGGTGACCGAGCCGGGGTCTTCCGGCTCCGGAATATGGAATCCAACGACGCGCGAACTGGTTGGAATCTTGTCGGGCGGAGGGTCGGATTGTGCCACGCCGACCTTGCCCGATTGCTACGGGAAGTTTTCCGTCGCCTGGGCCGGCGGCACTTCGGCTGCCAACCGCTTGCAGAATTGGCTTGATCCGCTGAACAGCGGCGTGATGAGGGTTGCAGGTGCTGAGCCGAGTCCGGTAACGGTCGTGGTTCCGGCCGGAGCCACCCTGGTGACCGAGGGCTGCCTGCCGGCCAACGGCGTGGTGGATCCCGGGGAGCTAGTCACCGTCAGCTTCGGCCTGCAGGCTGTGGGCACAGTGCCCGTCACTAATCTGGTCGCCACATTGCTGGCCACTAATGGGGTCACGACGCCCAACGGCGCGCAGACCTACGGAGCGATGGCGATCGGGGGGGCCACCGTGGCGCGCTCGTTCATGTTCATGGCTGCGGGTGCCTGTGGCGAGACGATCACCCCAACCTTTCAGCTTCAGGATGGCAGCAGGAATCTCGGCACGGCGGCCTTTAGCATTAGGCTTGGGGCCACGAATTGGACGGTGTTATTCACGCAGAACTTCGATGGGAGCACCGCCCCCGCCTTGCCGACCGGTTGGACCACCACGCCCAGCGGGGCCTGGGTGACGACAGTTGCCCAACGAGATACCCTGCCGAACTCCGTCTTTGCCTCCGATTCTGCGTCGGTCAGCAACAAGCCGCTCACCTCACCAGTCATTCCCATCACCAATACCAATGGACAACTCACCTTCCGTCATAACTACAATACAGAATCCAACTTCGACGGCTGCGTCCTGGAGATTTCCATCAACGGTGGTGGTTTCATCGACATCCTGGCGGCGGGAGGCTCGTTTCTCAGCGGCGCCTACAACGGGCAAATTTCTTCCAGCTATGGGAATCCCCTGGCGGGTCGATCTGCCTGGACGGGCAGCTCCGGCGGGTTCCTGACCACGGCGGTAACGTTGCCTGCGGCGGCGGCAGGCCAAGACATCCAATTACAGTGGCGACTGGGCAGCGATAAAAGCTTTGGCGTTATCGGCTGGTACGTGGACACCGTATCCATCAGCAACAGCACCTACGCCTGCTGCGGTAGCCTCGCCGGCGCGCTGGCAGTCACCCCGTTAACCGATCTGATCTTCAGCGGGCAAGCCGGAGGGCCATTCAGTCCTTCGAGCCAGGTGTACATGCTGACCAACAGTGGCAGCGCCAGTTTGAATTGGACAGCGAGCAAGAGCACAAGTTGGAGCGATCTTTCGGCGACCAACGGCACCTTGGCAGCCGGTGCGACCACCAACATGGCGGTCACGATCAATGCCACTGCCGGCACCCTGGCGGCCGGCAGCTATTCCGATACGGTGTCGTTCAACAACCTGAGCAATGGCAATGGCAACACGACCCGCAACGTGGGCTTGACAGTCACGGACTTCCCGGTGGCCAACTTCAGGGCGACGCCGACCAGCGGGAGCGCGCCATTGACGGTGAGCTTCACCGACATTTCCGCCGGCACGATCACGAACCGGTTCTGGGATTTCGGCAACGGGGCGACGGCCAACCTCGCCGCCACGACGCTCGACTACACGTATCTCGCGGCCGGCAGTTACACGGTGACCCTCATTGTTAGCGGCCCTAACGGTGTGAGCACCAACAACCGGCCCAACTACATCCTCGTCACAGAGCTGCCACCGGTAATCATCCAGCAACCGCAAGCGCAGAATGTCTGCCCTGGCGGCACGGCGCAGTTTAGCGTCACGGCTACCGGCGGTGGCACCCTGACGTGCCAGTGGCAGACGAACAGCGTCAACCTGAGCAACGGTGGCCACTATAGTGGCGTGACGACCACGAACCTGACCGTCTCAAACGCAGATGCCAGCCTGCTGGGCAATTACCAGTGCATCGTCTCGAACGCTGGTGGCAGCACCCCCTCGGAAACCGCGGCATTGACCATGAACGACACTGAACCGCCGACGATTACCTGCCCGCCCGACGTGGTGGTCAGCGCCGACGCGGGTGGCTACGGGGCGACCAATGTAGCCTTGGGCGTGCCGGTGGCGACCAACGACAACTGCGGGATTCTAAGCGTTACCAACGATGCTCCGGCAGTCTTTCTGAACGGCGTGACGACGGTGATCTGGATGGTGGTTGACACCAGCGGCAACACGAACACCTGCGCCCAGACCGTGACGGTCACCAAAATCACTCCGAGCGTGACCGTTTGGCCCACAGCCAGCGCGATCACTTATGGCCAGACGCTGGCGGCTTCCACGCTGAGCGGCGGGTCGGCCTCGGTGGACGGGAGCTTCGCCTTCACCACGCCGGCCATCGCGCCGGGAGCAGGCACGGCTTCGCAAATCGTCACCTTCACCCCGACTAATACGACGAATTATGCTTCCGTCAGCGGCTCCGTGAGTGTGACGGTGAATCCGGCCGCGGCCATCGTGACGTTGGGCAATTTGAATCAAACTTACAACGGCACCGCCACGAGCGTCTCGGTCACCACGGAGCCAGCCAACCTCACGGTCAACGTTACCTACAACGGCAGTGCCTCCGCCCCGACCAACGCGGGCAGTTACATCGTCATCGCCACCGTCACCGACGCCAATTACCGGGCGACCAATACGGCGACGGGGCAGATCACGCCCAAGGCGTTGTCGGTGGCCGGCATCCGGTCCAGCGACAAAGTCTATGACGGGACGACCAACGCGACGCTGATTCTCACCAACGCGGCGCTGGTCGGGAACCTTGACGGGACCAATGTGGTGCTCAGCATGACGAATGCGACGGGGGCCTTTGCCGACCCGAACGTGGGGATCGACAAGTTGGTGCAGGTTTTCGGACTGACCATCAGCGGTTCGGCCACGCACAACTACGCGTTCACTCAGCCGACAACCAACGCCACCATCACGGGCAAGCCGTTGAACCTCACGGCCAATGGCGACTCCAAGACCTACGGCGAGGTCAAGACCTACGGCCCCGGCCGGACGGCGTTCAGCAGCGGTGCGGGCGAGTTGGTCAACGGGGACACCGTGATCAGCGTGACGCTAACCTGCGTGGACGGTAGTCCGGCCACCGCGGTCGTTGGCAGCTATCACATTATCTCCAGTGCAGCCGTGGGCAGTGGGCTGGCCAACTACAGCATCAGCTACCATGATGGCGCGCTGACGGTGGCCACCAAGGCGCTGAACCTCACGGCCAGTGCGGACTCCAAGACCTACGGCCAGACCAAGACCTACGGGCCGGGCCAGACGGCGTTCAGCAGCGGCTCGGGCGAGTTGATCAACGGGGACACCGTGACCAGCGTGACGCTAACCTGCGCGGACGGTGGTCCGGCCACCGCGGTCGTTGGTAGCTATCACATTATCTCCAGTGCGGCCGTGGGCAGTGGGCTGCCCAACTACAGCATCAGCTACCATGACGGCGCGCTGACGGTGGCCACCAAGGCGCTGAACATCACGGCCAGTGCGGACTCCAAGACCTACGGCCAGACCAAGGCCTATGGGCCGGGCCAGGCGACGTTCAGCACGGGCGCGGGCGAGTTGGTGAACGGGGACACCGTGGCGAGCGTGACGCTGGTCTGCGCGGACGGGGGGCCGGCCACAGCGGTCGTTGGCAGCTACCACATAATTGCCAGTGTGGCGGTGGGCACGGGCCTGACCAACTACAGCATTGGCTACCATGACGGCGCGCTGACGGTAACCACCAAGGCGCTGAACATCACGGCCAGTGCGGACTCCAAGACCTACGGCCAGACCAAGACCTACGGGCCGGGCCAGACGGCGTTCAGCACGGGCGCGGGCGAGTTGGTGAACGGGGACACCGTGGCGAGCGTGACGCTGGTCTGCGCGGACGGTGGTCCGGCCACAGCGGTCGTTGGCAGCTACCACATAAT
>Ga0194053_10001683_pt1 | contig 13953 bp, 11 predicted proteins | sample SepL228m_MetaG_FD_161684 | JGI IMG/M metagenome (GOLD analysis project Ga0194053, IMG submission 161684) | Anoxic zone freshwater microbial communities from boreal shield lake in IISD Experimental Lakes Area, Ontario, Canada - Sep2016-L227-8m | ecosystem: Environmental > Aquatic > Freshwater >... | reverse complement strand
TTATAATGGTTGCTTAGTCGGGTGCTTAGCTCAGCTGGGAGAGCATCGCCCTTACAAGGCGAGGGTCGGGGGTTCGATCCCCTCAGCACCCACCAGACTTTGGAGTGGTAGTTCAGTTGGTTAGAATACCGGCCTGTCACGCCGGTGGTCGCGGGTTCGAGTCCCGTCCACTCCGCCAAATTAAAAAACCCTGAACCGTCTGGTTCGGGGTTTTTTTTTGCTTTATAAATTGATTCCTAAGGACTGATCTATGCTGACGAAAATTAGAGAAAAAGCACAAGGTGCTTTTGCATGGGGTATTTTGATATTAATTTGTGTACCTTTTGCTTTATGGGGCATTAATAATTATTTGGATACCGGAAAAGAAGCTGCGGTTGCATCGGTCGGCGATAAGGATTTTTATCAGCGCGATGTTAATAAAGCTTATGAGCAATATAGCCAAAACCTTCAGGGGTTGGGTATTGATGAACAAGCTGTAAAAGCACAGGCATTGCAAAAGCTGATAAAAGACGAAGTTTTATTGCAATATGTACATGCCGAGGGTCTTGTTGTCACTGATGATGAGGCGAGGGATTTTATCAAAGGCCTGCCTTATTTTCAGGTGGATGGTAAATTTAGCGATAAGCAATTTAAGTCATTACTGAGTTCACAACGGATTTCGTCCGCAGAATTTGTAAGCAGAATTAAAAATGCACTGATTATGGAGCAGTTTCAGCACAGTATTGTAGATAGCAGTTTCGCTACACAATATGATGTGGAAAGTTTTTTTAAAATCCAAAATCAACTGCGTGATGTCGATTATGCCACTGTTCCTGTGCAACCATTGAAGGAACAACCGACTGCCGAAGAAATATCTGCTTATTACCAGCAGCACGAGGATATATATAGCACGCCTGAACAAGTTTCTGTTGAGTCTGTTGCGTTGTCACTTGAAGAGATTGCCAAGAAAGTAGTCGTGACCGATGAAAAGTTAAAAGCTTTCTATGAAGAGCAAAAAGATCAATTCACTACGCCAGAGCGTAGAAAAATTAGTCATATTCTTTTTATGGTTAATGACAAGATCACTGAAAAACAGGCTTTGGAAAAAGCGCTTAAAGCAAAGCAGGATCTGGCAAGCAAAGATTTTTCTGTGCTGGCCGCAGAAGTGTCTGATGATAAATTGACCGCTAAAAAAGGGGGCGATTTGGGGCTTTTTAACGTGGGTGTCATGGAAAAAGCGTTCGAAGAGTCAGCGAGCACTTTGAAACTGGGTGAAGTATCAAATCCCGTAAGATCAGCGTTTGGCTATCATTTAATAAAAGTCACTGAGCTGGTGCCTGGGGATATTAAATCGTTTGATAGCGTTAAAAATGAAGTCACACTCTCTTATCAAAAAGCCCAAGCAGAAAATGCTTTTTATGAGGCAGGTCAGAAATTAACTGAAATGAGTTATGAGCACCCTGACAACTTGCAAACGGTTGCTGATGCGCTGAATGTTTCCGTTCAAAAATCAGCCTTGTTTACCAAAGAAAAAGGTGAGGGTATTGCCGCTGACGAGAAGGTACGCAATGCAGCGTTCTCTGAAGAAGTTTTGCAAGGTAACAATAGTACACCGATAGAGCTGGGCGCTGATCGTTTGGTAGTGGTGCGGCTTTTAGAGCATAAGGCAGCCGCCAAGCGCGATCTCAACGAAGTTAAACAAGAGGTGGCAGCGGTTTTATCAAAAGAAAAAGCTCAGTTACTGACAGTCCAAAAAGCACAGCAAATAAAGGAACGCTTGCAAGCGGGTGAGTCCATTCAGGTTGTAGCGAGTGAAAACAAGCTGGAAATTAAGGCAGAAAAAGGAGTTGCACGCGGCAAAAATAAATTGCCTGAACAGTTGAGTGAAGCCGTTTTTAAAGCAGCTAAACCCGTTGGCGGTAAACCCAGTGTTTTTATTGCAGTATTGCCTTCCGGCGAGCAAGTCTTGGTGAGTTTGACAAAGGTTACTGCGGGCATCATGAGTGAAGATGACAAGAAACAGATGGAGCTGGCGAAGAAGAATATTGCCAATGCCTTTGGTCAAACTGAATTCAATCAGGTATTGAACAGTTTGCAAGTAGAGGCGGATGTAGAAATTAATACAAAGGCTCAGGTTCAGACTCAATAACCGGGTAAAATAGGAAATAAAAAAAGGGAGCCGTTAAGCTCCCTTTTTTATGTGCTGGCGAATATGCATAAAATAACGTGAATATCATATTCTCTCAGCCCTCTCGTCGGAAGAGGGTCAGGGGAATAGTGGCACTCAAGTTGTTTCGTGCATGTTCCTTAGTAATCTCTCAAGAGGCCGCTAAACCGGCAATATTATAACCACAATCGACATAAGTGATTTCTCCGGTAATACCCGACGCTAAATCTGAACACATAAAAGCTGCTGCATTACCCACTTCTTCGATGGTTATATTTCTCTTTAACGGAGACGTATCGGCCGCTTTATTTAGCATGGACTTAAAATCATTAATACCCGATGCTGCCAGGGTTCTGACAGGTCCCGCTGAAATAGCATTAACACGCGTGCCTTCCGCGCCCAACGCGACGGCCATATAACGCACATTGGCTTCCAAGCTGGCTTTGGCAACACCCATGACATTGTAGTTGGGAATTGCCCGTTCTGCGCCTAAATAAGTTAAGGTCAGCAATGAACCATTACGACCTTGCATCATTGCCCGGCCTGCTTTTGCTAAAGCAGTAAAGCTGTAAGAGCTCACGTCATGAGCCGTTTTAAAGTTCTCGCGGGTGGTAACGTCAACATAATCGCCATTAAGGGCGTCACGCGGCGCGAAAGCAACCGAATGCACGATACAATCCAAACCATCCCACTGTTCGCCCAGTTTGGCAAATACATTGCTGATATGCTCATCAATGCTGACATCGCATTCAATAGTGATTTTTGAAGCACATTTTTCAGCCATCTCTTCGACCCGACTTTGCAGCTTTTCATTTTGGAATGTAAAAGCCAATTCAGCGCCTTCGCGATGCATGGCTTGAGCAATACCCCATGCAATAGAACGATTACTGGCTAAACCCACAATTAAGACCCGTTTGCCCTGCATAAAACCCATTATCATCTCCCCGTATTTTTGTTTTTGTTGTTACAATAGTAGTAGAGACGCGATTAATCGCGTCTCTACGGATTTCAACCTGCACCCATTCACATTTAATGGATTATCCTTCAAGTATCTACGACCCGATTATCGATGTCCAGTTTTTTGTCTATGAAGATACCAACCTATCAAATTTTATTATGCCTCACCGAACTGTTGACGGCTTGCGATGTTTCACAATTTAACAACCCCTACACAGAGAATGAAGGTAAACTTTCGGTTTTGTACCAATCGTTTTCAGAGCGCCCCAAACATTTAGATCCAGCAGTTGCCTACAGTGAAAATGAATATGCCTTTATCGCTCAGATTTATGAGCCGCCGTTTCAATACCATTATCTAAAAAGACCGTATCAATTGACAACTTTAACGGCAAGCAAAATGCCGGAGATCAATTATTTGAATAAAAACGGTGAGAAATTAGGGGAGGGCGCAAAGGACAGTGATATTGCCTATACCGACTATGTTATTGATATTCAGCCCCATATTAACTACCAGCCGCATCCTGCATTGGCTAAAGATGCACAGGGCAATTATCTGTATCATCATCTGACGCCGGTACAAATTCAGTCACTTAAAACGCTAAACGACTTTAACAATACGGGTTCACGTGAGCTTACCGCTGACGATTATGTGCATCAAATTAAACGGTTGGCGCATCCTAAAATACAATCGCCTGTCGCTGAAATCATGAAAAACTATATCGTGGGTTTTGATGATTTTTCCAAACAAGCCAGTGATAAGCACAAGACCGATATAAAAACCCTGCCAATGACGGGCTTAAAAGTCATCAATCGCTATCAATATCGCATCCGTATTAAAGGTAAATATCCCCAATTTATCTTCTGGTTGGCCATGCCGTTTTTTTCACCGATGCCTTGGGAAGCGGATGTGTTTTATGAACAACCGGGATTGTCTGATAAAAACATTACCCTGGATTGGTTTCCGTTAGGTTCGGGGCCTTATTTATTGGCTGAAAATAATCCCAATCGACGCATGATATTGCTTAAAAATCCGTCCTTTCATTTGGAAAAGTATCCCTTTCAAGGTGAGCCTGAAGATACAAAAAATGGCTTGCTAACTGACGCAGGAAAACAACTGCCTTTTATCGATAAAGTCGTTTTTATGCTGGAGAAGGAAACCATTCCTTACTGGACTAAATTTTTGCAGGGCTATTATGATGCGTCGGGCATTGCTTCGGATAGTTTTGATCAGGCTATACAATTTACCGGCAGCGGGGGTGTTGCCCTGACCGATTCCATGAAGAAAAAAGGCATCCAGTTACAAACCCAGGTAGAGACCTCTATTTTTTATATGGGTTTTAATATGCTGGATGTTACCGTTGGTGGCGATAGTGCAAGAGCCAGAAAATTACGTCAGGCTATAGGCATTGCCGTTGATTATGAGGAGTATATTTCCATTTTTAGAAACGGACGTGGTGTTGCCGCTCAAGGTGTTGTTCCACCGGGCATTTATGGTTATGCGGAAGATAAAGACGGTATCAATCCTTACAGTTACGATTGGATTGATAATAAGGCGCAACGTAAAAAAATCACCGTGGCGCGTCAACTGATGGAAGAGGCCGGCTATCCTGCCGGTATTGATCCGAAAACCAAAGAGGCGTTGATTCTGTATTTTGATACCACGTCAGTCAGTATTGATGATCGCCCGACCATGAACTGGTATCGTAAACAATTCGAAAAACTGGGTATCAAGCTGGTTATTCGCGCTACCGATTACAACCGTTTTCAGGAAAAAGTGCGGGCAGGCAATGAACAGATTTTTGTATGGGGCTGGAATGTCGATTATCCTGACCCTGAAAATTTATTTTTCCTGCTCTATGGCGCTAACTCAAAAGTTAAGCACGGTGGCGAAAATGCCGTTAATTATCAAAATCCTGAATTTGATCGCTTGTTTGAGCAAATGCGCAACATGGATAACAATCAACAACGTTACCAGATTATTCAACAGTTACAGGCCGTTGTGCGTCATGATGCGCCTTGGGTTTTTGGCTTTCATCCCAAGAATTTTTCGCTATACCATAGTTGGTATAATAATCTAAAGCCCAATTTAATGGCAAATAACCGGCTTAAATACACCCGAATTGATACGGCCGCAAGAGCAGAGAAAAGACGGGCATGGAACAAGCCCTTGTTTTGGCCGTTGGTGCTGGGCTGTCTGTTGTTTGTGCTGCTGTTAATTCCGGCACTGAATGCCTATCGCCGCCGTGCCAAGGAAACCCTGCAATGATGCACTATATTATCCGTCGATTTTTATACGCATTTCCTCTGTTAATGGGGGTCAATATTTTAACGTTTGTATTGTTCTTCATCGTTAATAGCCCTGATGACATGGCTCGAATGCAACTGGGGCAAAAACATGTTACCGAACAATCCGTAACCAATTGGAAACAGCAGCACGGTTATAATGTCCCGCTGTTATGGAATGCCGATGCACAAGGAGAACAAAAAATAACTCAAACTATTTTTTATCAAAAATCAGTCGGCTTGTTTTTGTTTCGTTTTGGCGTATCCGATAGTGGCAGAAATATTGGCGCAGATATTCAAGAGCGAATGTGGCCAAGTCTCGCCTTGGCCTTACCAACATTGTGCGTCGGCTTGGTGGTTGATATCAGTTTTGCTTTAATCATGGTGCTGTTTCGTAGCAGTTATTTGGAGCAGGCAGGCATTGTCTTGTGTGTAATTTTAATGTCGATTTCATCGCTGTTTTATATTATCGGCGGGCAGTTTTTTATCGCCAAATTATTAAGACTGGTGCCTATTTCCGGCTATGATGATGGCTGGGCTGCGGTTAAGTTTTTAATATTACCCGTGCTGATCGGCGTATTTTCAGGCATTGGTTCAGGGGTTCGCTGGTATCGGACACTGTTCCTGGAAGAAGTCGAAAAGGACTATGTTCGAACCGCAAGGGCAAAAGGCTTGACTGAAACCCAAACCTTGTTTCGGCATGTGCTGCGCAATGCCTTGATCCCTATTTTAACGGGCGTCGTGGTGATTTTGCCGCTGTTATTTATGGGCAGTTTAATCATGGAATCTTTTTTCAGTATCCCCGGATTGGGCAGTTACACGATAGATGCCATTAACAGTCAGGATTTTGCCATCGTGCGAGCCATGGTTTTTCTGGGATCGGTTTTATATGTGATTGGGTTATTGTTGACTGATATTTCCTACACCCTCGTTGATCCGCGCGTGAGGCTGTCGTAATGGTGGTTTTATGGACTGATGCACTGATATTTATACTGATCGTTACCCTGCTTGTGCTGGCTTTTTATTTGCGGGGTAAAGAACATATTAAACGTCCCTTACAAAAAATAGCCCACAGTAAAGTCGGCATGGCATCACTGGTGGTATTGCTGTTTTTTGTGTTGATTGGCTTACTGGATTCAGTCCATTTCAAACCTGCCAACACTAAAAGCAACGAGATTATCAGTCTATTGGATTATTGGGCGGCACCACTTCGAGAACGCACTGAAAAAACCTATTCAGCGCCATTCGCCACTACGCTTTATAGTAAAGAAATTATGACACTGGCCGATGGGACAACCCAATGGGGCTATCCCCGCCTGGAATTTGGCGGTAGCCATTTAGACGATCCCGAAACGCAACACCTTTTTGATGTACTGCAAAAAACTGCTTACGGCTTTGCCCAAGGGGCAGGCTTGGCCGGTTTGTTATTACTGTGTTATTTAGGCGTGTGGCACAAGGCGCAAGGCGATAAAAGGCAAGGATTACTTTTATCTACAAGCCTTAAGTCTGTTTTGGCAGTCGTATTTATCATCGTCTCGCTCAGTTACACCTTAATATATTTATCCGCTTATTATCATGTTCTTGGCACCGATAAAGTGGGTGAGGATGTTATTTATCAAGCGGTAAAAAGCATTCGTACCGGTTTGGTGCTGGGAACTCTGACCACACTCATCATGCTGCCGATGGCAATAGTCTTTGGCATCCTGGCGGGTTTTTTTCGTGGCTGGATAGACGATGTAATCCAATATATTTATACCACACTAAACTCCATCCCCGGCGTATTGTTAATAGCAGCCTCCATCTTGATGGTTCAGGTTTATATGGCAAATCATGAGCAGGATTTTACCAGCGTGATAGTGCGGGCTGATATGCGGCTATTATTTCTTTGCCTGATTCTTGGGGTGACCAACTGGACAGGCTTATGCCGATTACTCAGGGCAGAAACCCTAAAGCTTCGAGAAATGGAATATGTGCAAGCCGCGCACGCGTTAGGCGTTAAACAAAACATAATTTTATTACGCCACATTTTACCCAATGTCATGCACATCGTCTTAATCTCGGTTGTGCTGGATTTTAGTTCGCTGGTATTAGCAGAAGCCGTGTTGTCGTACATCAACATTGGTGTTGATCCGACTACTTATAGTTGGGGCAATATGATTAACGGTGCACGACTCGAAATGGCGCGTGAACCTATCGTTTGGTGGTCTCTATCGGCTGCATTTGTGTTTATGTTTGCCCTGGTTTTGGCGGCTAATTTATTTGCCGATACCGTGCAGGATGCATTCGATCCAAGACGGAGTGCAGAATAATGATTTTAGCCCATCGATTGTCTAAAAATATAAACTTAATTTAAGTGACTGAAAAAGAGCCGCATCAAGCGGATGTCTGTTATTTACCGGCCAGGTATGATTTTTTGGACTTTTTTATCCATCGTAACCTAAATAAAAAATGAAATGACCGCTATTTATTTTTACTTATAAAATTAACCGCTTAAGACACTATTTGGCAATAAAAATGTTGCAAGTGCCAAGTTACGTGGCTTTGAATCGATCTTTTATTAATCTTTTGGAGGGTTTAAGGTTTTATTTATATAAAAAAGCTGATATTATATACAATCTAACTTGGATGCTGTGTAAGAACAGTGGGTTTTTAATATACATTTAGGGAGAAGCCATGCTTATATTGACTCGTCGAGTAGGGGAGACTTTAATGATTGGTGATGAGGTGACTGTCACTGTTCTTGGAGTGAAAGGAAATCAGGTTCGTATAGGTGTAAATGCACCCAAAGATGTATCTGTTCATAGAGAAGAAATTTACGAAAGAATAAAAAAAGAACAAGCTGAGTCAGCGGGTTCCACAGATTCTGAAGAGTAAACTGTTTCAGGAGAGATGGCCGAGCGGCTGAAGGCGCTCCCCTGCTAAGGGAGTATGGGCTTTAACTCCCATCGAGGGTTCGAATCCCTCTCTCTCCGCCATTTTAAAATGTCTATTTTAAAAATAAAAATTGACATAATATCTAAAAGAAAAGATAATAAGCGGCTCAACAAAGCGCCTGTAGCTCAGCTGGATAGAGTAATCGGCTACGAACCGATCGGTCGGGAGTTCGAATCTCTCCAGGCGCACCATTGAGACATAAAAGTTTAATCCCCTGTAGCTCAGTCGGTAGAGCGGGTGACTGTTAATCACTAGGTCGGCGGTTCGAGCCCGTCCGGGGGAGCCAGATAAATCAAGGGCTTAGAGTAAAATCTAAGCCCTTTTTTTGCCTAAAATTTTTCGGGTCATGGCAGGGTCATGTTTGCCGGGCAATCCATGGAATGTTACGTCAAATATTACCAGTTTCTTGACGGCAATACCTGTCAGACTTTCAGCCAAAAAAATGCGCTAAGAATTCAGCGCCTTGATCCCGATCCAGAATACTTTGCAGTGGCAGGTGCTTGTACTAATTCAGGACATAATCAATCTACTAGCTTGTTATCATGCCAACTCGCTATATAGCAATTACATAAAGGCTTATAGACTGGCATAATTATTGATATAGGTGTTATTTCCTATTTGCTTATAATCGACTAAGCGCCTGCATGACAATTGGCATAAAAAAGCACCACCAAAGCATGGCATTAATTCGGCGTTTCACCCACATGCGCGGGGAGCAGGTGCAAATTGGCGAGGTTTTGGCGAGGATGTTTCACCCACACGCGCGGGGAGTAGGGGATATGGTTAGGGCAAGGGATAAGTTTAGCAAGGCGTAAGGTAGTTTATTTAGAATTGCATCCTGAGACAGGTAATGGGGCGAACAACAAATCAAACAATTATGGCAAGAATCAAGAGAAGGACACCGTGTCCTTCTCTAGTGACACGTCCTCTAAAACAAACCAATCAGAACGAACAGCAAGGCGCAAAACTGCAATAGGCGAAAAGCTGGGCAGTATGCATGAGGAGATTAAAGCCGCTGGTTAGTTGGCTTGTTGTGCGCTTACCCATTTTTTAATTACCCTCTGATTAAATTGCTTAATTATTTTGTATGCTACACGCGCAGCGTCTCAAAGTGAGGCAAAGTGTGAAGATATCGCGGTTTCCCCGCGCGATCTCCAGACTAACGGTGTAACACTTAACGGATATTTCCGCTGAGTCTCAATGCGTCGAAGATGTCGGCGGTTCCAAAAAATTACAGGCCTCCGTCATCATCCATTCAAGCAGAAGACCGAAATCTTTATCAGATAGGCTTATTAATATGGCCTTGGCTTCCTTAAGGTTTTGGCTTTCGATGTCGTGTTCTTCGGTGATTTTCATTTATTTTTGTCCTGTTTGGGTATGGGGTTTTATTTCAAAAGTGACGATAGTGCTCTTTTATTGCGTTTTCCCTATAAGCTCTTAGTATTGTTATTCCCTGTAGTCATAGGTAAAACAGTAAAAAAGAGCACTAACAGCACTGATTGATTAAAAATTCACTGTATAAGCTGTCTGTCCGTTAAAAATTACAGATAGTCCAGACCATAATTTTTTGCCGTTTGACTTCCTAACATAAAATCCTCTTTCTGATAGTCGTCTAGTCAAGGCGTTACTGCTATTGGGGCGCAGCCCGTTATCAATACAATGGGTTTTGTAACTGGCATAAACATCTGTGCCGCTTGCTTCATTCAGTGGCGACATTTCACAACATTCATTCAGCCAGCCGCCTATCAAATCCTGTTCTTCCTGATAACTGACTACGAGCAAGAGAGAAGGGCTCTCCGTCAGTGGGCAAAGCGTGGATAACCCTCTAACAAACCTTAACAGTTAACCAGGTAAAACAGAATTGCGGAGGCAAGTTAACACCATTTGATGGCAAAAACAGGTCAGACCGGTGCTTTCATAACCCGTTCACCCCAGAGATTCTTAGAAATCGGTAGGTTGGTAGAGGTGAAAGTGCGCGGATAGATTCATCAGGAGTCCTGAGGTAATAAAACCTCTATCAAGAGACCGGATATATGGCTGCAATCATGATCTCTGTTGCTGGCATCAATTGTGAAAACTTATCTTGCAATAAACGAGGAGTCCATATATGGGGTGAGGAGAATAAAATCAAGCAGTTACATTCCCCTTATCCCAACCTTCTCCCTTTGGAGAAGGAGCAGTAGGACTTGTGTAGATACCTATGCCCCTGGTGCGGGGACATCCATTCTTCAGGATGATTGTTCCCGCCGGTTTAATAACGCTATCGAAGTTTTCAAAGGTTATCTACAGAACACTTGTTTTTGAGATTTATTCGATATAAAGTAGATAAAATCCTTTAACTTCAAGGAACAGCCATGTTTAAGCCATTTTCCAGCATATTTAATTTCCTCAGTCCTGGTGGGGCTGGGCAACGCTTTCAGCCACGAAAACCAATGGCCATTCCGGTTGCTACGAACGCTCACAACATCCAGTTGTGCAAAAAACTCTTCACACAAATGGATGACGCGGAAGCAGAGGTACTGAATGACATAACCGATCCTGAGAAGGCTTGGCAACTCTTGAGTAAAATTCGCCAGCTTAGACGGGAGAGCCAACAAGAATTTGCAGTTCTGTTGCCGGCCTGCCCAAGGGCAACAGCGGACGAGGATGAAATCGCCACTAACCCCGTACTTACAGTGCGGACGAAATCCGGAGCTAAACTGACGGTATTTAATGGCGGACGTGCCCGGTAGACGTATCCACGGATATGTTGCCGCCCTTTAAAGCCGCCCGTAATTGCTGCACTTGCGGCGGTATTGAAGCGACTATGTCCTCTCCTCCAGCCACAGCAGGCTGCGGTTTTGAGCGACTGCGCTTTTTTCCTGCCTCAGGCTCTTGTAAAACCACGGCAGGTTTGATTTTGAGTAACTCCGTATCCATCAGTCAAATCCGTGTTCTATTTTTTAACGGTTGAGTAGTTACCTTGTTAAATGGTTTATCTGCGTTTTTTCAACTTTTTCAATTTATCGAGTTTATTAGCGGCTTCTTGAAACGACTTGGAAGTCGCATCAAACGATTGGGAAACACTGCTAAATGAATTTGAAACTTGTTTAAATTCTTTGCTCTCTTCGTCCAGTCGCAGAGTAAAACCTGGTGGGGAGCCGATATTGACAGCTGCAGTTGATCCTGATTTTGAAGGCGCGGCTTTATCGGTGGCAAGTAACTCGTCTTCAAGATTATCAACATCTAAGGAACCTTCGGTTTTTCCATCCGTAGCCAGATTATTGCGCCACTGCAAAAAAGACTCCCGCGTAAATACATAAGGATCCAGCGCGGCTTCATCAATAAATTTCAATGAGCCTTCTGCACTTGCGCGAGTATTTAGCATGGAGACTAGTTGTACCGGCATACCTACATAGCTTGAAGGGTTTGCCGCCGTATCAAATATCGAACCGGGAATGCCACGCATAGTTGATGGTCCCAACAACGGGAGCACCAAATATGAACCCTGAGGAACTCCCCATACTGCAAGGGTTTGCTCAAAATCCTCTTCATTTTTTTCTAGCCCAACGCGGGTTGCCAGATCAACAAAACCTGCCAAACCCATTGTCGTATTAACAGCAAAACGCACGGTATCGTGGGCACTTTGTGCAAATTTAGCTTGTAGAACATCATTTATAACCACGTTGATGTCTTTAAGATTACTAAAGAAATTATAAACCCCTGTTTGCATAAACTGGGGTGTTATCCATCTATAGCCGTCAGAAATAGGCTTGGCAACATAATCATCAAGATGATCGTTAAAGGTGAACATGGTTCTATTAAAATGCTCATAAGGATCGGCTTTATTTTCAGTTTCTTGCGGCTTGGCAACTTCAGTTGTTGCACAACTGCCCAGAAAAATGGAAGCCCCCATAACCATGCCCGAGACAATTTTCTGAATGTTGGTGTTACGATTGCCGCAGTAAAGCTTGATCATTGAATAGTGAACCTTTGGCTTATAGTTTTGAATAATTATCAATTTTTTCGTTTATCTTGGATATTAAAGCATCAAACCCTTCGCGTTGCAATATGGTGGTGTATTCTGATCGTTTCAAGGCCAAGTCACTGACACCATTAGCGATAATATTAATAATGCGCCAGCTGTCACCTTTTTCTTTTAGCATGTAATCAAATTTAACGGGTTTATCATCGGGAATAATCAAATGACTATGCACAACAACGCCACCTCTTGTGGTTTCTTCTTCTGAATCAAATACAAAGGATTCGCCGGAATAATCTTTAAAATTGTGCGCATAAGAGGCAACACTCAAGCGGACAAAAACATCGACCAATTTTTGTTGTTGTGCCTCAGATAGTTTTTCCCACTCTTTACCGACAACAATGCGGGCAACTTTTGTTAAATCATGGCTATTGGAAACGGAATCATATAATTTGTCATACCGTCCGGCAAAGCCTAATTGCTTGCCGCTCTTCATGACAGCGATGAGCTCTGTTTGAAATTTATCAACGACCTGCTTTGCGGTTGCGCCAATTTCTTCTGCCTGAACGGACGTGTGGGCTGCCATAAACAAACAAAAAATAAAAAAAACGGCTAACTTGATATTCTTTAAAGCCATAAACAAAACCTCATAAACGTGGCATATTAATAAAATTTTTTACATTGCTGTCAGAACTGTTCAGTCCTTCAAACCGGTAGATACAGATTTAGCCAAGCCTTGTCCTATCAATAACAAGGCGGGCTAAAAACTGCTTTGAAGGGACAGTTTTGCGGCAGTTTATTCAGTCATTTCTATGATGATGGGAATACCGGAAAGAGTGGGTAAGGGTTTATCTTCAACATACAGCGGCGTAGGCTCGGGTATCATATCGCCTTCAGTTTTAGGGCCTCTGATAGACGTTAAAAACGCTTTCAACGGATGTTTTAACATGTCTTCAACGGCCGTTGCTTCATAACCACAATGGGCCATGCAGCTTGCGCATTTAGGATTGTTAACGTTGCCGTATTTGTCCCAAGGCGTGGTATCCAGAAGCTCTTGAAAGCTGTCCGCATTACCTTCATCAGCCAGTAAATAACAAGGCTTTTGCCAGCCAAAGACGTTGCGGGTAGGATTGCCCCAAGGCGTGCATTCATAGTTTTGATTGCCTGCCAAAAAATCAAGATAAAGCGATGAATGATTTAATTGCCATTTGCGACTTTTACCAATTTTGAAGATGCCTCTGAATAAATCTTTAACGTCTTTGCCTTTAATAAATACATCTTGTTGAGGCGCACGCTCATAACTAAAACCTGGTGCTATGGTGATACCTTCTACACCCAGTTCTGTCACATAATCCAGAAAATCTGCAACTTCCTGCGAGTTTTCACCCTGAAAAAGGGTGCAATTTACGGTAACCCTAAAGCCTTTTGCCAAAGCCAGCTTTATGGCTTCAACGGCTCGGTCAAAGACACCGTCCTGGCAGACAGAGGCATCATGCCGTTCCTGCATACCATCCAGATGGATTGAGAAGGTCAAATAAGGGGAGGGCGTGTAATCATCGATCCGCTTTTTTAATAACAAGGCATTTGTACATAGATAAACAAATTTTTTGCGGGCAATAATACCTGCAACAATTTGCGGCATCTCTTTATGAATAAGCGGTTCGCCACCTGG
>Ga0194053_10001679_pt1 | contig 13973 bp, 11 predicted proteins | sample SepL228m_MetaG_FD_161684 | JGI IMG/M metagenome (GOLD analysis project Ga0194053, IMG submission 161684) | Anoxic zone freshwater microbial communities from boreal shield lake in IISD Experimental Lakes Area, Ontario, Canada - Sep2016-L227-8m | ecosystem: Environmental > Aquatic > Freshwater >... | reverse complement strand
ACAGCCAACTCTCGCTCCCGGCAACCGATACACGTCCGTACCGGACCTCCGGTGGACGTCTCAGCGGCCGGTTTCTCGCGCTGGATCACGGTTCACTCTACCGTTACCGCAGCTGAGAACAGAACCAGCCTTAGCCGAGGGTCCAGGGGCCGCCTGGCGGGGGTGCATCGCGACCCACCGGGGCCAGGCCTGGCACGCTATCCCCCGTGCCACTGCCAGCGATCACGCCGATGCCGCTGCTGGCCGCCGGTATCGGGTTGCCCTGGGACGTTGCCGTCGCCGACCCGGTTGCCGCCCTGTCCGCCGCGCGGACGGAATTCGGTGACACCTTCGTCGTGGACAGCGGCGAGGATCGCTACCTGTTCACCTTCTCGCCGCGCGGCGTCGAGTCGTTCTACGCTCTGCCAGAGGAACTCGCGAGCAAAGGCCTGGCCGATTACCGGATGCTCCGCCGCAAGCTGCCGGATGAGATCTTCGGGGGCCGACGCACGTTACCGTCGCAGTTGTTCCGGCGCGACGACGTCGCCGCCTACCTGACCAACCTGTCACGCGCACTGGATATGTCCGGCGACGAACTCGGAGCCAGTGGTAGCGCCGAGGTGTTCGCCCTGACCCGCAGGCTCGCCCACCGCATGGGTCTGGCGTCATGGGCCGGACCCGGTTGCGCGGACGGCCCGCGCTTCGAGCGCCTCATCGCAGCCCTCGACGAACTCGATGGCTCTGAAGCATTCGTCCATCCCGACGCGATGAAACTGGTGGCCGCCAACGGTAAAGCCGTCGAGCGGGCCGCACTTGACGAGATCGTCGCGGTGATCGGCGAGGTACTCGACGAACCGACCGTCGACCATCCGCTTTTCGCCCGCATCGTTGACGAATGGACCGGCGAACCGGCTGCCGATCGCCGACGGGGTGTTGCGCTCGATGTGGCGCTGATCCACATTGCGTCGATGTCGAATCTCGCGGCCGCACTTGGTTGGGTACTCGTCGACCTGATCGCTCACCCCGCCGAACGCAACCGGGTGGCGGCCGGCGACGTGGCGCTGGCCGAGCAGTGCGCGCTGGAATCGACCCGGCTGGCCCAGCGCTCAATCATGCCGCGATATGTGCTGGCCGATCTGGATTTCGAGGTCGAAGATGCGACCTTTTCCGTCGCGCCGGGCACCACCATCGCCACGCTGCTACCGCTGACCAACACCAGTGCCGGACCCGGCCTGCAGCACTGGGATCCGCGGCGCTGGAATCGCCACCGTCTCGTTGAACCGTCCAATCTGGCGTCAGTGCAGTTGGTCACGGCGTTCGGACACGGCAGGCATAGTTGCCCGGCGCAACCGTTCTCGCTAGCCGCGATGGCAATGACCGCGACGCATGTGTTCGGCGCCTACGAGCTGACGCCCCGCTGGGATACCGCGCCGGTGGCACTGCCGGGACAGATCGGCGGCGTCGCCCGCGCCGCCGGCCCCACTCCAGTCAGCTACCGCCGTCGCTGACGGCCGGCTCGGCATCGGGGGCGTCGCTACGGATGTCGATGCGCCAACCGGTCAACCGAGCGGCCAATCGGGCGTTCTGCCCTTCCTTACCGATGGCCAGCGACAGCTGGAAGTCGGGCACGATCACCCGGGCTGAGCGAGTGGCGGCGTCGACCACCTCGACCGAGACCACCTTGGACGGCGACAGTGCATTGGCGACGAACCGGGCGGGGTCCTCGTCGAAGTCGATGATGTCGATCTTCTCCCCGGACAGTTCGCTCATCACATTGCGAACCCGCTGGCCCATCGGGCCGATGCAGGCGCCCTTCGCATTAAGGCCAGTGTTGAGACCGCCGGGCTTCGCCCGCACCGCGATCTTGGAGCGATGTCCGGCCTCGCGGGCCACCGCGACGATCTCCACCGACCCGTCGGCGATCTCCGGAACCTCGAGGGAAAACAGCTTGCGGACCAGATTGGGGTGGGTTCGCGAAAGTTCGATACGGGGTTCGCGAGTGCCGCGCGTCACTCCGACCACATAGCAGCGCAGCCGCTCACCGTGCTCGTAACTCTCGCCGGGCACCTGTTCAGCAGCCCGGATCATGCCGTCGGAGCCCTTGGCCTCGCTGCCGATCCGAACGACGATGTTGCCGCGGGCGTTCTCACGCCCATCCTTCTGCACCATTCCGGCGACGATGTCACCCTCGCGGGCGGAGAACTCGCCGTAAACCCGCTCGTTCTCGGCATCGCGGAAGCGTTGCAGCATCACCTGGCGGGCGGTGGTCGCCGCGACCCGGCCGAAACCCTCGGGGGTGTCGTCCCATTCGCTGATCAGGTTGCCCTCATCGTCGGTCTCGCGAGCCATCACCTGCACCTCGCCGCTTTTGCGGTCGATCTCGATGCGGGCGTCAGCCTGATGACCCTCGGTATGTCGGTATGCGGTCAGCAGCGCGGTTTTGATGGTCTCGAGCAATTCATCCAACGAGATGCCCCGGTCGATCTCGATCGCGTGCAGCGCGGTCATATCGATATTCATGCGTCGGCCTCCGTTACGGTCCCATCGACCAGTTCAAGTTCTTTGGCCTTCGGAGGTGAGAAATCAACCTGGACAACGGCTTTGCGAATTTCCGACAGCGGAATGCGGCGGACGGTCCACCCGCCACCGATCCGGACCACCAGATCGGCCACGCCGTCGGCGGTTGCACCGAGCCGACCGGTGACGGTGGTGGCGTCAGCCAATTCCAACTCGACTTTGCGCCGACGAGCCCGCCGGAAGTGCTTTTCGGCGGTCAGCGGCCGGTCGACACCGGGTGAGCTGACCTCCAATTCGTAGGCGATATCGCCGGTGTCAACGGCGTCCAGCACCGCAGAGGCCGACCGCGACAACTCGGCGACACCATCAAGATCCAGCGGGTGGTCGCCGTCGGCGGTGATGCGGATGCACGGCGGACGGGATCCGGTCTCGATCGACACGTCCTCGATCTCGTATCCGGCGCGCGCGAACTCACCACTGAGTAGCTCGATCACCCGCTCTGGCGAGGGCAATCCCGCGGACCGGTCAGTCACGACGAGCTCCTCATCTTGAATTGTGCTGAAAACTGCTACCTCGGATACGGCTCACCAGAGCCGACTACCAACGATACGCCAGCAAGAGCGAGGGCAATGGCAGGATGTTGGCCGTGCCCAGCCACGATCCCAGCCCCGATCCGGGTGACCTGCCTGAGCTGAGCCGGCGCCGGGTGCTCCTCGGCGGTGGGCGCGGTCTGCTGGCACTCGCGCTCGTCGGCACCGCCGCCGCCGGATGCGGTTCATCCGGCCCGCCCGAGCCCGACCCGCTGGAGGCTGAGTTGTCCGCGGCCCGCGCCGATAGCGAACTGGCTGCGGCGGCGGCCAAGGCCGGCCCGCCAGAGATAGCACCGGCGCTGATCGAGGTCTCCGCCATGCGGGCCCGCCATGCGACCGCACTCGTTGAGGAGTTGTCGCGGGCGGCCGGCAAACCGACGCCGACACCGGGAGCGGAGACCACCTCGGCGACCGCGACTGCCCCGTCGACTCCGCCGACTCCCCCGCCGACGCTGCGGGATGTGGTCGTCGCACTGCGGCGCTCCGGTGAGAACGCAGCCAAGCTGGCGCCGACACTGTCGGGCTACCGGGCGGGGCTGCTGGGCTCGATCGCCGCGGCCTGCACGACCGCCTGGATGGTGGGCCTGCAACCGGCTGAGAGGCCCCAATGACTTCACCTAACCAACCAACGGCACCTAACCAACCAACGGCACCGAACCAACCGACGGCCACACCGGATCCGGACCGGCCGGAGGACTCCGACCAGGCCGCACTGTTTGACGCCCTCGCCACCGAGCACGGCGCGATCTACGGCTACGGCATCGTGTCGGCGCATGTCATGCCGGAGCAGAACGAACTGGTGTCCCAGGCGCTGCTGGAACATCGCACGCGCCGTGAAGCGGCCATCGCGATGCTGACCGAACGGTCGGTGAAGGTGCCGCTTCCGGCAGCCGGCTACCAACTGCCGATGGCAGTCACCAAATCGACTGAAGCCGCGAAACTCGCGATCCGGATGGAGAACGACTGCGCGGTGGCCTGGCGGGCGGTCATGGAGCAGGCCAACTCCGAGCAGGATCGTGCCTTCGGGCTCAAGGGGCTGACCCAGTGTGCGGTGACGGCAGCCCGCTGGCGACAGGTGCTGGGTGCCTGGCCGGTGATCGAGGCCTTCCCCGGCGGTAACGAGTAGCGCGCCGCACCCGCCGATCAGTCGGTCAGCACCGCGGCGATTTGGGCGACCGCGTCGCCGGCGGCGACCTCGCGGGTCTCACCGGTGAACCTGTTGCGCAGTTCGACAGTCCCGTCGGCCCAGCCTCGGCCCACGACGACAATCCAGGGCATGCCGAGCAGTTCGGCGTCCTTGAACTTCACCCCCGGTGAGACCGTCCGGTCATCGAGCAGCACCTCGAAGCCCAGGCGATCCAGCCCGGCGGCGAGTTCCTCGGCGCCGGTGCGCGCATCGGCGTCCTTATTGGCGATCACGACGTGCACATCGAACGGCGACACCGATGCCGGCCAGCGCAACCCGAGTCCATCGTGCTGCTGCTCGGCGATCACCGCGACCAGTCGCGATACCCCGACACCGTAGGAACCCATGGTGAGGCGAACCGGTTTACCGTCCTCACCGAGTACGTCGACGGTGAAGGCGTCGGTGTACTTGCGGCCGAGCTGAAAGATGTGGCCGATCTCGATGCCGCGCGCACTTGTCAGCGGACCCGCCCCGTCCGGGGAAGCGTCGCCGTCACGCACCTCGGCAGCCTCGATGATGCCGTCGGCAACGAAGTCGCGTCCGGCCACCAAACCGACGACATGCCTGCCAGGTTCATCCGCGCCGGTGATCCAGGCGGTTCCGATCGCAACCCGCGGATCCACCAGATAGCGAACACCGTTGTCCAGCAATCCCTTCGGGCCGATATAGCCCTTCTTCAAGAAGGGGTTCCTGGCGAAGTCGGCGTCGTCGAGCATCGCATATTCGGCCGGGTCCAGTGCGGCACCCAGTCGTTTATCGTCGACCTCACGGTCACCGGGCAGGCCGATTCCCAGCAGTTCCCATTCGCCACCGGGCACGCGGATCTTGAGGAGCACATTCTTCAGCGTGTCGGCCGCGGTGACGGTTCGGCCAAGCCCCGCGGTGTTCGCCCAGTCGACCAGTGTCGCAATGGTCGGTGTGTCGCCGGTGTCGTGCACCTGCGGCGCCGGAAGACCATCGACGGGCACCGGCTCGGGCACCGCGGTGGTGACGGCCTCGACGTTGGCCGCGTAGCCGGATTCCAGACAACGCACGAAGGTGTCCTCGCCGATCTCACTCTCGGCAAGGAACTCCTCGGATGCGCTGCCGCCCATCGCGCCGGAGACCGCCGAGACGATCACGTAGCGAATCTCCATGCGCTCGAACATCTTTTGATAGGCCCCGCGGTGGGCGCGATAGACGGTCCGCAAGCCATCGTCGTTGACGTCAAAGGAATACGAATCCTTCATGATGAACTCACGGCCCCGCAGGATGCCTGCCCGCGGTCGGGCTTCGTCTCGGTACTTGGTCTGGATCTGGAATAGCAGCACCGGGAAGTCCTTGTAGGAGCTGTATTCGCCCTTGACCGTCAGGGTGAACACTTCCTCATGCGTGGGCCCGAGCAGGTAGTCGTTATCGCGGCGATCCTTGAGCCGGAACACCCCGTCGCCGTACTCGGTCCAACGGTTAGTGGTCTCATAGGGTGCGCGCGGCAGCAACGCCGGGAACAGGATCTCCTGGCCGCCGATGGCGATCATCTCTTCGCGGACGATGTTCTCGATCTTGCGCAACACCCGCAACCCGAGCGGCAGCCAGCTGTAGAGCCCCGGCCCGATCGGCCGGATATAGCCGGCCCGGATCAGGAGCTTGTGGCTCGGCACTTCGGCGTCAGCCGGGTCGTCGCGCAGGGTTCGCAGGAACAGCTCAGACATACGGGTGATCACAGCGGGCCAGCTTAAGCCACCGGTGCGGATGTCCTGACCCACCGGCACAGCGGCCGCTAGATCTCGCCGGCCTCGACCGCCTCGCGGGTGTGCTGGGCGGCGGCGATCTGCGGTGCGGTGAACCCGATGAAGAAGGCGCTGATACCGACGAGGATCGCCACGGCGGCGATCCACAACAGTGAGTAGGTGTAGCCGGCGTCGAGTGAGTCCAGTTGGGCCGACGTCATATCGGACACCGGTCCCGTCGTGCCACCCAGGTAAAGGGTGCGCGAGACCTGAACCGCCTGGATGACCACGAGGACCACCGGGCCGCCGAGGTTCTGCACCATCAGGGTGACCGCACTGACCGGACCGATCTCACGTGGGCCGACCTCGGCAACGGCGCACAAGGGCAGGATCACCGAGATGACCCCGATTCCGAAGCCGCCGATCAGGATCGGCAGCAGCAGATCGGGGAAGTACGGGATGGTGCGGGTCAACGTGGACCCAAAGAGCATGGCGCCCAACACCAGGAACCCGCCGCCGATGATCAGCCAGCGCGGGGCGATGTACGGGGCCAGCCGCGCGGTGACAACGTTGCCCAACCCGAGTGCCAACGCGAACGGGATGAACCCGATACCGGCGTGCAGCGCCGAGTATCCGAGCACATCCTGGACGTACAGCCCGATCATCACGGTCAGGCTCAGCATCACCCCGCCGGCCAGAAACAGTGAGACGAATGTCATCACCCGGTTGCGGTCGCTGAACATCGACAGCGGAACCAGCGGGTTGTCCGCGCTGCGCTCGACGATCAGAAACGCAACACCCAGCAGCACCGCCGCCACCCCGGCGCCGATCACCCACGGGTCCAGCCAGCCCCGCGGCGGACCCTGGGTGAAGACCAGCACCGCTGCGGCGCACCCCAGGGTGGCCACCAGTGCGCCGGTGATATCGAGTTTGAGTCGTTCGTGGCGGGTCTCCTCCAGCCGGGTCAACCCGATCCAGATGATCAGCAGGCCGATCGGCAGGTTGATCAGGAACGCCAGTCGCCAGGAGATAACGGTGAGCGCCCCACCCAGCACCAGGCCCAGCACCGACCCGAGGCCCTGCATAGCCGCCGACATCGCCATCGCGCGGTTGCGGGCATGCCCGGCCGCGTACGTGGTGGCGATCAGTGCCAGACCGGTGGGCGCGGCCACCGCGGCGCCCATACCCTGGACCGCCCGCGCAGCGATCAACAGCGGTCCGTCGGTGGCCAGTCCGCAGGCCATCGAGGCGATGGTGAACACACCGACGCCGGAGATGAATGCCCGTTTGTGGCCGATGGCGTCACCGACCCGGCCGCCGAGCAGTAGCAGCCCGCCAAAGGTCAGCACATAGGCGGTGATGACCCAGCTCTTACCGGCGTCGGAAAGGTCAAGTTCGGCCTGCATGCGGGGAAGCGCGACGATCACGATGGTGCCGTCGAGCGTGGACATCAGTTGCATGCCGGTGATCGCGAGGATTGCGACCCCCAGCACACTGGAGGCAAGCCGTCTGGCAGGCGGATCGGGAACGCTGACGCCAGCCATGGCTAATTACCCTACCCAGCCCACCTCTGTCCGGCCCCCGACGCGGCAGTGGGGAGCTTAGACCTCTCCGGAGTCGATCGCTTCCTTGACTTCCTGGGCGTGCGCGACCTGCTTGGCGGAATAGCCGATGAAGAACGCCACGGCACCGACCATCACCGCCGCGGCTGCCACCCACAGCAGGCCGTAGGTGTAGCCCTGGTCCAAGGCATGCAATTGCGCGGGGTTCATTCGCTTGACCGGGCCGGTGGTGCCACCCAGATACAGCGTGCGTGAGGTGATCACGGCTTGGATGACCGCCAGGACGACGGGGCCGCCCAGGTTCTGCAGCATCAGCGCGATTGCCGAGACCGGACCGATCTGGTCGAAGCCGACACCGGCGATGGCCGAGACCGTTAGCGGGACGACGATCGTGCCGATGCCGAAGCCGCCAACCACGATGGGGATCACCAGGTTCGGGAAGTACGGGATGCCGGCGTTCAGCGTGGAGCCGTAGATCATGGCTCCGAGAACCAGCAGACCGCCGGCAATGACCAGCACCCGCGGTGGGAAGTGTGACACCAGTTGCGACGACACTCCCAGGCCGACACCGAGTGCGATGACGAAGGGGATGAAGCCGATCCCGGCCCGCAGTGCGCTGTAGCCCATGATGTCCTGCACGTACAGCCCGATCAGCACGGTCAGGGTGAACATCACCCCGCCGGCCAGGAAGATCGCGGCGAAGGTGGCCAGCCGGTTGCGGTCACGGAACAACGGGAACGGCACCACCGGGTTGATCGCGGTGCGCTCCACGAGGACGAAGGCCCCGAAGGCGGCGACGGCCGTGAAGCCGGACAGCAGGGTCAGCGGCGCCAGCCAGCCGTTCTCCGGGCCCTGGGTGAACCCGAACACCGCCGCGGTGCAGGCCACCGTGGCCAGCAGGGCGCCGGCCGCGTCGAGCTTCATCCGCTCGCGGTGGGTCTCGCGCAGGTTGTTGTATGCCAGATAAATCATCAGGATGCCGATCGGCACGTTGACCAGGAATGCCAGCCGCCAGGACAGCTCGGTCAGCGCGCCACCGACGACCAGACCCAGCACCGAGCCGATCCCGGTCATGGCCGCGAACACCGCGGTGGCGGCGTTACGCGCCGGCCCCTTGGGGAAGGTGGTGGCGACCAGCGCCAGGCCGGTGGGTGCGGCGATCGCAGCACCCACGCCCTGAAGCAGCCGGGCGACCACCAAAGTGGTTTGATCCCAGGCGATTCCGCACAGCACCGAAGCGATCGTGAACAGTGCGACACCGACGATGAACGTCCGCTTGCGCCCGACGGTGTCACCAAGTCGTCCGCCCAGCAGCATCAGGCCGCCGAAGGTCAGCACGTAGGCAGTGATCACCCAGCTGCGGCCGGCATCCGACAGACCCAGCTCGTTCTGGATCTTGGGCAGCGCCACAATGGCGACGGTGGAGTCCATGGTCGCCAGCAGTTGCATGCCGCCGATCGCGGCGACCGCGGAGATGAAGCGCCGGGAGGGAAACCAGCCCGGGAGGTTGGAGCCCGGTTTAGCGGAGGCAGTCCGTGCCAGCGCTCCCCGCTCGTCGGCCGGGTCCAGACGCACCGGAGACGTTCGCGGGGCACTGGCGTTCTGACGGCCGCCGGCGCGACGGAAGGTCGCGCGGTCAGCATCATTGAGGGCCGTCATAGGTAGCTACCCTACAGTAATATTAAGAGAACTTTAAAGTCTCGTATCCCGCCACCGGGCCGATCACGATGATCGAGGGGGGTCGAATCCCCTGGTCGCGGATTTGTTCTGCCACATCGTCCAGTGTCGCCCGCACCACCCGCTCGCCTGCCGTGGTGCCGTGTTGGACCACCAATACCGGTGTTTGCCCAGGTCGGCCGCCTTTACGGAGCGCGTCGGCGAACAATTCGATGCGCTCGACCGCCATCAGCAGAACCAGGGTCCCGGTCAACTGCGCCAGCGCATTCCAATTGACTAACGATTCCGGGTCCTGCGGTGATAAATGCCCACTGACCACCACAAATTCATGATTCACCGCCCGGTGGGTGACGGGGACGCCGGCCATGGCGGGCACCGCAATTGCGCTGGTCACACCAGGCACCACGGTGACCGGGATCCCCGCGGCGGCACAGGCGAGAACTTCCTCATATCCGCGAGCGAACACGAATGGATCGCCGCCCTTGAGTCGCACCACGAACTTCCCCGCCCGGGCCCGTTCTATAAGAACCTCATTTATGGATTCCTGTGCCATGGCCCGGCCGTAGGGGATCTTGGACGCGTCGATCACCTCAACGTGTGGTGCCAGTTCGGCCAGCAGTTCCGGTGGTGCGAGGCGATCGGCCACCACGACGTCGGCGTAGGCCAGCAGTCGGCGTCCCCGCACCGTGATCAACTCGGGATCGCCGGGGCCGCCGCCCACCAGGGCAACTCCGCCGGGCACCACATCGGAGGCTGTGGTGGCGACGATGTCCGGGGCGATGCGGCCCTGCTGGAACGACTCCCGGATTGCCGATCGCACCGCTGCAGAACGCCGGTGCTCACCGCCGGCCAGCACCCCCACCAGGAGGCCCTCGTAGTCGAAGGAGGCGGGAGTGACGGCGGTGCCGTCTCGTCCGGCATCGGCGCGGACGCAGAAGATCCGCCGACTCTCGGCCTCGGCCACAACGGCGGCGTTGACCGCCGGGTCGTCGGTGGCGGCGATCGCGTACCAGGCGCCATCGAGATCGCCATCGAGGTAATCCCGCAGTGTCAGGGTGATTCCGGGCTGCTGCTCGGCCAGGGCTTCGACCGCGGGGGTGGCTGCCCGGGCGATGACGTGGACATCGGCCCCGTGGGAGATGAGCACCGGCACGCGGCGCTGCGCCACGGTGCCGCCGCCAATGATGACGACCTTCTTACCGGCCAGACGGAGGCCGACGAGGTAGGCGTTCTCGCTCACCGGGCGAGCCTAGTGAACAGCCGCGTGCTCGACGAAACGCCGGACCGCATCCGGCTGGGCGGCCGGATGGGTATGCAGATATGACGCGTGCACGCCGAATTGCACCGCACCGTCGCCCGCCGGCTGGTCCGCTTGTCTGCGCAACAACCAGGCCGGCTGCACAGGCTCGGTGAATTGCACTGTGGTTCGGTGAAACTCGTGACCGGTCACCCGCTGGCCCTCGGTATAGAGAGCCGAGTCTCCCGCGGCGACGGCATCGCGATAGCCCAGGGTCAGCCGCGGGGTGAACGTCGCCGAACCCGTCAGCACGCCGCACATCGGGTGTCCGTCGAGATCTGACATCAGATAGGTCAGCCCACCGCATTCGGCGTGCACCGGCGCGCGGGCGGCCAGCTCACGGATCTGCGCGCGCAGGGCGGTATTGGCCGACAGCTGCTCGGGGTACTGCTCGGGGAATCCGCCCGGCAGCACCAGGGCCGCGGTGCGCTCAGGCAGGCTCTCGGTGAGCGGATCGAAGGCCACTACCTCGGCGCCGGCGGCGCGGAGGAGTTCGTCGTACTCGGTGTAGCCGAAGGTGAACGCCTTCCCGGCCGCCACCGCCACCACCGGCCGGCCGACGACCGCCTCCCCCACAGACTGCTCGGGTGACCACGGCGCGCCAGGTGCCGCGGAGCCCGCCAGTGCGATGACTGCGGCGAGATCGACGTGCCGGGCCACCAGATCGGTCATCGCCGCCACTGCGGCGTGCGCCTCGGCCCCGTGTTCGGTGGCGGTCACCAATCCGAGGTGCCGCGACGGCACCGCAAGTTCGTCGTGTCGCGGCACCACCCCGAGCACCGGTACCCCGACCGCCTCGCAGGCCTGCCGCAGCACCTGTTCATGGCGCGCCGAACCCACCCGGTTGAGGATCACCCCGCCGATGCGCACGCCACGCAGAAATGTCGAAAAGCCATGCAGCACAGCGGCGATGGTCTGACTCTGTCCGCGCACATCGACAACCAGCACCACCGGGGCGCCCAGCAGTTGGGCCACCTGCCCGGTGGAGCCGCGGGCCGGTGAACTGAATTGATCGTCGATGCGGCCGTCGAACAGACCCATCACACCTTCGATGACGGCGATATCAGCGTCGGCCGATCCGTGCAGGTAAAGCGGACCGATCAGGTCATCGCCAACCATGACCGAGTCGAGGTTGCGGCCCGGCCGACCGGCAGCCAGGGCGTGATAACCCGGGTCGATGAAGTCGGGTCCGACCTTGAACGGCGCGACCCGCCGACCTGCGCGCCGCAGCGCCCCGATCAAACCCGTTGCGATGGTGGTCTTTCCACTTCCGGATGACGGAGCACCGATGACGACGGCCGGAGTGCTGGTCACTCTCACCACTCCAGACCGCGCTGGCCCTTGCGGCCGGCATCCATCGGGTGAGCGATCTTGGTCATCTCGGTCACCAGGTCGGCCACCTCAAGCAGTCTCGGCGGGGCGTCGCGTCCGGTGATCACGACGTGCTGCCGGCCCGGCCGGGCAAGGAGCGTGTCCACCACTTCCTCGACGTCGACCCAGCCCCATGCGAGTGGGTAGGTGAACTCATCGAGCACGTAGAAGTCGTGGCGTTGCTCGGCCAAGCGTCGCGCGATCTCCGCCCACCCGTCCGCGGCGGCGGTGGCGTGGTCATCTTCGGAACCCGGTTTCTTAACCCAGGACCAGCCTGCGCCCATCTTGTGCCATTCCACAGCCCCGCCGATTCCCTCCTCGGCGTGCAGTTGTCCGAGTCGGTTGAAGACGGTCTCCTCGCCAACCTTCCACTTGGCGCTCTTGACGAACTGGAAGACGCCGATATCCATGCCGGCGTTCCACGCCCGCAGCGCCATACCGAAGGCCGCCGTCGACTTCCCTTTGCCGACACCGGTGTGCACCGCGAGCACCGCGGCATTGCGTCGCTGCCGGGTGGTCAGTCCGTCGTCGGGGACGGTAAGAGGTTGGCCCTGTGGCATCGTCCGCCCCTCCTGCTCCTGGTCTCAGGCAGCCCGGCGCACGGCCTGCGCCAGATAGTCTGCGCGCAACTGCTCGAGCCGCAACACCGGTGCACCGAGCTGGTTAGCGAGTTCGGTCGCCAGACCCAACCGGATATAGGACGTTTCACAGTCCACGACCACCGCCGCAGCACCCTCGGCGGCGAGGCGGCCGGCGGCAATGCGGCTGCGCCCCAACGGGTCCGGACCTCCGGTTGCCCGGCCATCGGTGAGCACCACAACCAACGCCCGGCGGGTAGCGTCCCGGGCCCGTTCGCGCATCACCACATCGCGCGCCGCCAACAGCCCTTCGGCAAGTGGCGTGGTGCCACCGGTGTCGAGTCGGGTCAACCGCCGCGACGCGGTGTGCGCCGACGTCGTCGGTGGCAGCACCAACCGGGCACCTTCGGAACGGAATGTGATCACGGCGACCTTGTCGCGGCGCTGATACGCGTCACGCAACAGCGACAGCGCCGCCCCGGTGACCGCGGCCATGCGATCACGGACAGCCATTGACCCCGATGCATCGACGACGAAGATCACCAGGTTGCCCTCTCTACCGATGCGGGCGGCCCGCCGAATGTCCTCCACCTCAGGCCGCAGCGGGCCTGGGACGGCGCGCCGGGTCGCGGTGGCGAGCACAGTAGCGAACAGGTGCACGCCATGGCCCTGCTCCGGCGTCAGACTGGGACCCACGGCGGCACCGACGGAGTTGCGGGCAGGTGAGCGTCGGCCGACATGGCCGTCGCCGATACCGGGAACCGTCAGCGCACGGGTGCGGTACGCCGGGGAAGGCGGTGCCGAAGGCCGGGTTGTTGATGACGAGTTCTGTTGGCGGGCAGGGTTTTCCGTCTGCAAATCGGCCGAGTCGCCGCCGCCCGGCGGGTCCGGATCGGGGTCGGACTCCGGGCCGTCATCGGCGGTGGCCGATAGCGCCTCATCGAGATCGCCCGGATCGATACCCGGGTCATCGAACGGGTCTCGGCGGCGCCGATGCGGCAGGGCGAGTTCGGCCGCCACCCGAATGTCCTGTTCTTCGACGGTGATTTTCCGCATCGCTTCACCCGCCCCGGTATCCGCCCCGCGCCAGGCGGCATGCGCAATCGCGGTGCGGGCCATCACCAGATCGGCACGCATCCCGTCAACATCGAAGGCTGCGCACAGCGCGGCGATCCGGTTCAACTCACGGTCGGGCAACTCGACGTCATCCACCCTCGCGCGCGCGGCGGCGATCCTGTCGGCCAGGTCGCTGTCCAGCGTGCCGTACCGGGCGGCGAACCCTGCCGGATCGGCCTCGTAGTCCAGCCGCCGACGGATCACGTCACTACGGACCGCCACCTCGCGGGAGGCATGCACATCAACGGCGAGGCCGAACCGGTCAAGCAGTTGCGGACGCAGTTCACCCTCCTCGGGATTCATGGTGCCCACCAGTACGAAACGCGACTCGTGGGAGTGCGACATCCCGTCACGTTCGATATGCACCCGGCCCATCGCGGCGGCGTCGAGC
>Ga0194053_10001677_pt1 | contig 13981 bp, 15 predicted proteins | sample SepL228m_MetaG_FD_161684 | JGI IMG/M metagenome (GOLD analysis project Ga0194053, IMG submission 161684) | Anoxic zone freshwater microbial communities from boreal shield lake in IISD Experimental Lakes Area, Ontario, Canada - Sep2016-L227-8m | ecosystem: Environmental > Aquatic > Freshwater >... | reverse complement strand
GTCAAATACTGATAACAGGCGGTGCAGGTTTTATCGGTAGCAATCTAATTGAAAAGCTGATTGCTGATAAGAATACAAGAATTGTTTGTTTGGATAATTTTGATAATTACTACTCAAAATCAATCAAACTCAGAAATATAAAAAAATTTATAAAAGAACCAAATCTTGAATTTATTGATGTTGATATAACAAGACTAACTTATCTGAAAGAAAAACTAAAAGACTACTCGTTTGATTCTATTATACATCTTGCGGCAAAAGGAGGAGTTAGACCAAGCATCAATTCTCCTATTGAATATATGAATACAAATGTCATCGGGACTGCTAGTATGCTTGAAATAGCGCTTGCATGTAAAACTCAAAAATTCATTTTTGCCTCATCTAGCAGTGTCTATGGAGTTAATCCAAAATATCCATGGTCAGAAGACGATCACGATTATAGACCAATAAGTCCCTATGCGACTTCTAAACTTTCTGCAGAAATGTTGGGACATGTCTATCAAGAACTTCATAAAATAAAATTTATAGCTTTGAGATTTTTTACTGTATATGGTCCCAGACAAAGACCTGATCTGGCAATCAATAAATTTATAATTTCTATACTGAAGGGAATCCCCATTAATGTCTATGGGAAGGGCGATACACTTAGGGACTATACATATATTGATGATGTTGTTTCTGGTATTACAAAAGCCATGTATTGCTCTGATTCAGTTTATGAAGTTATCAATATAGGAAATAATAAGCCTTGTAAGTTGCTTGACCTGATACAGATAATAGAAAAAATCTTAGATAAGAAGGCAACAATAAATTATTTTGATGAACAACCTGGCGATGTTCCTGTAACTTGTGCAAATATCGATAAGGCACAAAAAATATTGGGCTACAATCCATTAACATCATTGGAAACAGGTATAAAGAATCAAGTTGATTGGATAATTAAAAACTCAGATATATATGGAGTCTAAAAATTTAGTTTGCCATTTGAGTTTTAAAGGTCAGAAGACAAATTCGTGTTTATTAGCATTCATTCGCAGCTAGCTTTTTTTTAAAAACTACTGAAGATGTATCAAAAGCTCAGGAAGACTATTGCCGAAGAGATATTTATCTCCCTAAACCCAACAATTATCCATTAGTAATAGATAAACGACATTTCAAAGATTGTTTATCTATATCGGAAATGAATGTTCATTAAAAAAAATCTAATATTCATACAAGAAAAACTAATCCGGCAATGTGAAAAACTATTATGAATACATGAATAATAGATTTGATAACATGAAAAGTTAATATTCATGTATAAATATCTTTTATTTAATGAATTATGTTAAATATAATCATCGTTTCTATTGTTTTCCAATAAGTATTATAATAGAATGACTTTCAAGGTGGGCCCATCGAAGTTATACAAAAATAATAATTCTGTTCAAAAGACAGATAAGATGGAGACTTTTATGCGTAAGCAGAAAACTATTATTAGTTATGCTAAGATCAATGATACAGAGTTTGCTGACCTTGCTCAGCATATCATTACCAAAATGACAAAGAATCCTGACTTTCCGACACCTACACCGACACTTGCAGTTATTCAGGCATCATATAAGGCTTTTATAGATGCTCTTGCAAAGGCGAAAGAGGGAACAAAGCAGGACACGGCCAATAAAAATGAAAGAAGAGCAGATCTTGAAGTAAATCTATCAAACCTTGGTAATTATGTAAACGCCGTAGCCAACGGTAATATCGTAAAACTCGATGGTTCTGGTTTTCCTATTTCTAAACTGCCTGAGAATATCGGTATTTTGCCTCCGCCTGACTATATTCATGTCACAGACGGCGATAATCACGGCGAATTAAATGTAGAAATATGCCCTGTGCTAAAAGCATCAAGCTATACGGTGCTTTATGCCGAGAGCCCAGCTCCGGAAAATGATATGGACTGGTATAATAAGACTTTTTCTAAATCCAAAGGCACAATAATAGGTCTTGGAAGAGGGAAGAAGTATATTTTGAAAGCAGCGGCGACCAGTACAGAAGCCAATAAACTGGGTTATTATAATTTCTCACAGCCTGTGGAGAGAATCACCCAGTAATTAAGTAAAGATCCAATAAAGCTTAATGGTGATTTTTTAGGAATTGCTGTTAAGCTTTCTTTTATTCGTGCAAGTATAAGGATAAGAGAAAACTATCAGTCCACGGATTACGCGGATTAACACGAATTAAAAAATTATGAGTCTGCTTTATAAAGAAGAAAGTTTTGAGATTATTGGTGCATGCATGAATGTTCACAAGGAACTCGGTTTCGGATTCTTTGAAGAAGTTTATCAGCAGGCTTTGGAGCATGAATTTAAATTAAACTACATTCATTACGAAAGAGAAATTCATTTGCGAATAAAATATCGTGATATTTATCTGGATAAACAGTATATAGCTGATTTTATTTGCTATGATAAAATAATAGTTGAGTTAAAAGCAGTAAGCAGTCTCACCGGAGAGCATTATGCTCAGGTTATTAATTACCTTAAAGCAACAGGATATAAATTAGGATTGTTAGTAAATTTCGGGACTAAGAGTTTAGAATATAAACGATTAGTCCTATCTTAATAATTAGTGAAAATTTGCGTAATTAGCGGATAAGTATGATTAATAATAATTTTTAGATGTGAATGCTGAGTTGAGATTTACTCAAAACCTAAAACTTAACACTCAAAACTACTATCCAGTCCACGGATTACGCGGATTAGCGCGGATTAAAAGAATAAAAACAGAGCCGTATAAATGGAATTAAATATCAATCAGCTATCACCCCATCTTTTCTGGGATGTTGATAAAACAAAAATCGATTTCGAAAAGAATAAGAAATTGGTCATTCACAGAGTGCTTGATTACGGTTTATTGAGTGACTGGCTTTATACCATGGAATATTATGGGCTGTCAGAGATAGGCAATACTGCAGTGAAAATTAGAGACCTAGATAGTAAATCAATGTCATTTGTATCCGTATTGGCGAAAATACCTAAAGAGAGGTTCCTATGTTATACTACAAAACAATCTCAGAGCAGACACTGGAACTTCTGAAGAAACTCCAGAAAGTTCCTGACTTTTCATCATTACGCCTTGTTGGAGGGACGGCTCTTGCCTTGCAGATCGGTCATAGAAAATCTATAGATATTGATTTATTCGGAAGACTCAATATTGATGAATTTTCTATGTCAGAAAATATAAACTCTATAGGAAAAGTAACGCAGTTAAAAAAATCAAAGAATATCAACATATACACAATTGATGACATAAAAGTGGACATTGTAAATTATTCTTATCCCTGGATTGGAAAGCCGATAGTAGATAATGAAATAATTTTAGCTGATAAACAGGACATAGCGGCTATGAAGCTTGCGGCTATTACTGGTAGAGGGACTAAAAAAGATTTCATTGACCTTTATTTTCTCCTGAAACACTTTTCATTATCTGAGATGCTTGGCTTCTATAAAGATAAATTTGCTGACAGTTCGGAATTCCTGGTCTTAAAAAGTCTGACTTATTTTGACGATGCCGAAGAGGATGTAGAACCTCTTATGCTCATAAAAGCAGATTGGAATGAAATTAAAGAATCAATAAAAGAAGAAGTAAGAAAATATATCTTAAAAGCTTAATGCTTGATTGGTGTTCATTAGCGTCTATTTGCGGTTAGAAATGAGTTATAAAGTTCGTTCAATTAGATAAATTCGTGGTTAAAACAATTGACACATTAGTCTTCATAAGATACCCTTATATATGTACCATATTTATGTACTACATTAGGGAAAAAGAAGGAATATGCAAACTTTATTAGCAAATCGATTTACGAACATAGTTGAGCTCAAGAAGAACACAAGCAAGGTGATAAATAGTGTTGAACTCGAACCTGTTGCTGTTTTAAGCCATAATACGACAAAAGCCTATATACTATCAGCAAAACTTTATGAGGATATTTTAGAAGCTTTAGATGACAAGTATTTAGTTAGAGTATGTTCTGAGAGACTGAAGAACCTTGATTCAGCTATAGAGGTTAACCTTGACGAACTTTAAGTATAAATACACTTTGAAATTTTTGCCTGAAGCACTGACAGAATGGAATAAGGCGGATAAAGCAATCAGAAACGCCTTTGTGAAAATGTTGGAAAAAAGGCTTGGCGAGCCTTGTCGCCCTAATATGGCATTAAAAGGGTTAAAGGACTGTTATAAGTTAAAACTCAGAGATGCAGGATTTAGACTAGTTTATCATGTAAGAAACACAGAGCTTATAGTAACTGTTGTCGCTGTTGGTAAAAGAGAAGACAATGTCGTTTATGAAATGGCAAGAAGCAGGCTTCCATTAAATTGATTTTAAATTCTATATAATGGTTGATGAACAGAACCCAATCACAAGTTCATAAAGTTATAAAGTTATAAAGTTATAAAGTTATAATTCGTGTTCATTCGCGGTTAGCTTCTGTTCAAAACTAAGTCAAAGTTCTTTATTTCATTCTCTATTAATCTATTAATTATTAGAGAAATATCCTGTTTGTTTTTTGTTGCTATCTCACTAAGATACTCATAATTATTTTGATTCAGATAAACAGGGAATTCAAAAATAGCGTTCTTCTTATAGAACTTTCCTTTTTCAGCATTGGTAAAATCAATAATTTTATTCATAATTAAATTCTTTTTTTATATTGTTTTTGTTCAGGTTTCTTGGCATTTCTAGCTGAGAATATTCTAATAGTCGTTTTTGAATTTGTTTCTCTATAAGTGTGATTTACTATCAAAATTCTCCCTCTGTTGCTTAAACCAATTGTAAACCAGCGCTCTTCTTCATAGCTGTGCAAAGAGTCATAGGCAGTCAAAGCATTCGGATCTGCAAGTACAGTAGCAGCTTCTTCAAAGTCAACTTTGTGCTTAATTATATTGCTGTTTAGTTTCTTGCTATCCCATTCAAATGAGTATTTAATCATTATTTAACTCAAATACTACAGGTATTATGTTTTTCTTAATCTGCTTTTAGTTTATTAATTTATTATAATGCAATTTTACCGCTTCTAGAGATTTTATCCACATCAGAGTGGAGCATCTGCATAAATCTGTATTTAAGTTCCTGCCCTTACTCGACTGGTTAGAAAAAGTTGAAAGTTCATAAAGTCAATGTTGGATTTTGGATGCTGGATGCCCAGACACCAGAACCCAAAGCCTAGAACCCAATCACAAGTTTATAAAGTTGAATTCTTGTTCATTAGTGGTTAGCTTTTTAAAAATATGAATAGATTTAAATTCTAGAATTTGCCATTCCAAGGTATAGCGTAAATATCTGGAGATATCTTATAACACTCTTCCCCAGCATAGACAATTATTCCTTTAGCGACTTTATCTGCATAGGTTTCTCTAAAAGCCTTTAATCCACTTGTATCAAATCCGGAAAGAGATGTTTTTGATTTTACTTCAATAGGATAGAGTTTTCCGTTAGTTTCAATTACGATATCAACTTCAGCTCCTCCAGATGTCCGCCAATGATAGATATTAGCCGAGAGTAAAGATTTATTAAGATTCTTTCTAATCTCAGACATAATGAATGTCTCAAAAACAGCTCCGAATAGGGGAGAGACAGTTAGAGCTTCAGGCGAATTGATGAACTGAAGAAAGCATAATAATCCTGTATCAGATATATAAGATTTTCTCTTTTTTGATAGCTTTTTTACCGTATTGCCTGAATATGGCATAGCCTCATATAACTGAAATGAAGCCAAAAGAAGATTCCTCCAATTCTTAGCAGTCATTGAAGTTACCCCAATGTCATTTCCGACTTTGAAATCATTTACTTCTTGAGCAGATAGGGCTGCACATAGTCCGACAAATGTTGTAAACTCATTCAGTTTATTAATATTCTCAAAAGTTTTAATATCTCTTTCAATATATGTTTTTAGATAAGAATCAAAGTATGAAGGAACAATGGCGTTAGGTTTCTCAATAAGCCCTGGCATTCCGCCTCTCCATAATATTTCACTCAATAATAATTCAGACTTTATTACTCCTTTAAAGCACTTAGGAAGTTCTTCTGGATTTTTTAGATATGTATCAATCCAGTGTTTATTATCATCTTTTAAAATATCAGAATGCAATTCGGCAAAAGTCATAGATTCTAAGTTAATAATCCCTATCCTTCCTGCTAAAGTTTCAGATACATTCTTCATAACAGAAAAATTCTGCGAACCAGTAAGTATATATTGACCATTAACATCACTTAGATCAACTTTTCTTTTAATAGCTGATAAGACTTCTGGCGAATACTGAATTTCATCCAGAATCAAAGGCCCTCTAAAGTTTTCAAGAAAAAGATCAGGATCGGTTTTAATTCCATAAATATCTCTATATGGATCCAATGTAATGGATTTATAATTGGGGAATAAATTTGATAGTAGTGTCGATTTACCAACTTGTCTAGCACCTGTAATCAGGACTACTTTGAAGTGCTTACAGTATTCACGAACTTTATTTTCGATTAATCTTTCTCTGTAAATCATCTATATAATACCTTTTATATTTATAGTACTATTATAATTATAAGAGCTATTATAAAGCATTTGAAGCAATTGTAAAGCAGTTACAAGTTTGTAAAGTTATAAAGTCAATGTTGGATTTTAGATTTTGGATGCTGGATGCCCAGACACCAGAACCCAAAGCCTAGAACCCAATCACAAGTTTATAAAGTTGAATTCTTGTTCATTCGTGGTTAGCTTTTTAAAAATATGAATAGGTTTAAATTCTAGAATATGCCATTCCAAGGTATAGCGTAAATATCGGGAGATATCTTATAACACTCTTCCCCAGCATAGACAATTATTCCTTTAGCGACTTTATCTCCATAGGTTTCTCTAAAAGCCTTTAATCCACTTGTATCAAATCCGGAAAGAGATGTTTTTGATTTTACTTCAATAGGATAGAGTTTTCCGTTAGTTTCTATTACGATATCAACTTCAGCCCCTCCAGATGTCCGCCAATGATAGATATTAGCCGAGAGTAAAGATTTATTAAGATTCTTTCTAATCTCAGACATAACAATTCTGGCACGGGTCGTAAGTGTTAGGCATTTTGGTTCTCCTTTATGGAATTTTAATAAAATAGTTTTTTTAAAAATTCTTCATTTGCAGCGAATAGTCCATAATATTCGTTGATTGGGTTGGGAGATTTGCTAAAATTATCTTCGTAAAATTGAAATAAATAAAAAATAATTTACTTTTAAGCTCAGCTGAGGAATAAAATTCTCTTGGAGAACTCAAAAGCAAAACAGTTTGCTCATAAAAACGGGGATGGTTTATGAATGGAATCAGAGTTCAGCTACACTTTACGGGACTAATCGATATTAAGAACCTTGTAAGCGGTGATTATCTAACACTCAAGGAAGGTTCAAACCTAAGCGATCTTCTTACCCAAATCGGCATTCGCCAGGAACACAAGAAATACATTATTTCCATGGTAAATGAGAAGAAAGAGTTTCTTCACTATATGCCTAAAAATGACGACCAGATCAAGCTTTTCCTTCCTGTAGGAGGCGGATGATGACTTTAGAAAGAGATGCTTTTTTTAGTGGTTTAACTGAAAGAAACAGTCTTGATAAGTCATTTGCCGAAAAGTTAAGAAAGGCCGTTGTAGGAATAGCTGGATGCGGAGGATTGGGTTCGAATGTCGCCATGGCTCTAACCAGGGCAGGGGTTGGAAAACTTATTATAGCAGACTTCGACAGCGTAGTATTATCCAACCTTAACAGGCAGTTCTTTTTTGTTGACGATATTGCCAAACCAAAAGCTGAGGCTTTGGCTAAAAACCTTAAGAAAATAAATCCTTATATCGAGATTGAAGAAAAGATTGTAAAGGTTACTCCAGAAAATCTTAAAGAGCTTTTTGAGAAAGCCGATATAATTGTGGAGGCATTCGACAATGCCTGCGAAAAGTCCATGCTGATTAATGCATTTTTAGAAGAAAAAAGTTTTTTAGCAAAATATTTAGTTTGTGCATCTGGTTTGGGTGGAATTGCTTCATCAAATCTGATAAAAACTATCAGATACAGTCAAAGAGTTTATGCAGTAGGCGATTTTGTATCAAGTGTTTGCAATGGAGTTGGAGTAGTTGCTCCGAGGGTTTTCCTTGCGGCGGCTCAGGAAGCTAATATGGTAGTAAGGCTTATAGCAGGGGAAACCGAGCCATAAGATCAATGATAACTATAAGAAATTTGAATATTAACCAATACTAAAATAAGGAGAGGAAATGAGGGTAAAGGATTTCGTCTTTGCTTCCAAAGTATCGGAAGCTACTTCTCTCATGAGAGAGATCGGGGAGTCCGCTTTTCTAATGGCAGGCGGTACATCCACATATTTTATCGCATCGAAAACATCAAAGGTAGCTATTGATATAACCAGGCTGCCGCTGAAGGAAATCAGCAAGATAAATAACTCGTTCAGGATTGGTTCACTTGCTACTATTAATGAGATTCTGAAGCATAAAGACAGCGGTTGGGTTCTTGATAGAGTAGCTAAAATCTTTAATAATCAGCAAATAAGAAACATTTCTACTATTGGTGGAAATATCGCAAGGGTTTTCTATTGGTCTGACATGCCTGTAGCCCTTCTTGCTCTTGGTGGATCATTGAAGCTTTCAGGTATTGCTTCAAAGCATGTCAAAATATCTGAAGCTTTTTCCAAGGCCACTACGCATAAAGATATATTCAGTTCTTCAATACTCGAGTACATAGAAATACCTGCTCTTACAAAAGGGATGGGGTTTGCTTATTCTAAAGAAACAAGGACTAACGGCGCATTTAGTTCAGCCACAACTGCCGCAGGAGTTAAAATCGAAGACGGAGTAATCTCCGAAATGAGAGTAGCTATCGGTTCAGTTCTTCCTTTCCCTGTAAGGCTTACAGATATTGAAGATTTCCTTATAGGCAAAAAACCTGCATGTTCACTTCTAAAGGAAATAAAATTCGACAAACTTAATAAAATGAAGCTCGTACCAAAAGAATTCATGTCTGATGAGTTCTGCAGACATCTCGTCAAGGTAAAAGTTACAGATGTTATCTGCGAAGCTATCAAAGAAGCTGTTGGAGGATGCAAATAATGACTACCAGGAAAATATCGTTTACTTTAAACGGCGAACTCAAAGATTTTGACGTATTTCCAAATGAAAGACTTCTCTCTCTTTTGAGAAGGAATGGATTCAAAGGAACTAAATATGGATGTCTCGAAGGCGCCTGCGGCACATGCGCTGTAATTATGGATGGAAAAGCCGTAAATTCATGTCTTCTTTTTGCATTTCAGGCTCAAGGCAGAAGCATTCAGACGGTTGAATCTCTGAGCAACATAGACAATAAGCTACATGAGATACAGCAGGCTCTTGTGGATGAAGGAGCCGTCCAGTGCGGTTACTGCACGCCTGGTATAGTGCTTGCTGCTAAAGCTATGTTTGATGAAAATCCAACCCCTGATGATGAGACGATCAAGATTCAGATGGATGGCAATCTTTGCAGATGTACCGGTTATGAAAAAATATGGTCTGCCATAAAGAAAGTTTCTGCCAGTCATAAAAAAGGAGGCTCAAAATGAAACCCGTCAGCAAAATGAAAGTTGTTAATAAATCCCTCAAGAAGATTGACGCAACAGCCCTGTCTCAGGGAAAGCATATGTACACCGGAGATTTAACTCCACCCAATGCTCTTTATGTGAAAATGCTCTGGAGTCCGCATGCTCATGCCAGAATTAAATCCATAGACATTAGCAAAGCCGAAAAAATACCCGGAGTAAAATGTGTGCTGTATTACGGCAATGTACCTAGGATACCACATTGTACTGCAGGGCAGGGATATCCTGAACCTTCTCCATACGATACTTTTATATTTGACAAGAAAGTTCGTTTTGTAGGAGACAGAGTCGCAGCTGTTGCAGCTGAGACATCTGATATTGCTTCTGAAGCTCTAAAATCTATCGAAGTGGAATATGAAGTTCTAGAGCCTGTTTTTACTTACGACGATGCTCTTAAAGATGGCGCTCCTATAATCCACGATGAAGAAGAGTGCTATGTTCCAATCCCGATTCATTATGAACCTAAGAAAAACATCGTGGCCAGAGTAGGAATGAAGGCCGGCAATTTCGAAAAGGCCATGAGCGAATCTGATTACACTTTCGATGAAATTTTCGAAACCCCTTATGCCCAGCACTGTCCTATTGAAGGATATATTTCATGGGCTCAACTCGATCCTTATGGAAGAGTTTTTATAACTACTAGCACACAGGTGCCATTCCACACAAGAAGAATTGTTGCAAGAGCTCTTGATATTCCTGTCCAGAAAATAAGAGTGATCAAACCAAGAATAGGCGGCGGATTCGGATGCAAACAGGAAATGATGCTCGAAGATATCGTAGCATTAGTCGCGATTAGAACCGGCAGACCGGCATTGTGGGCATTCACCAGAGATGAAGTCTTCAGATCGGGTAGAACAAGACACCCTATGCGCATCAGAATCAGGTACGGTTTGATGAAAGACGCTACAATTAACGCAATAGGTTTAGATATAATCAATAATACAGGCGCTTACGGCGGCCACGGACTTACAGTAATGAGTTGCGCAGGAAGCAAAGTATTGCCTTTGTACCATGTCAGCAACATTCATTTTGATGCCAAGTCCATTTATACAAACCTTCCTGTCGGCGGAGCATACAGAGGGTTTGGAGCTACTCAGTCCTACTTCCCTGTGGAAGTAATGATTGATGTAATGGCAGAAAAACTTGGAATGGATTCTCTCGAATTCAGGAAGAAAAACCATATCCAAACCGGCGAAAGCCACCCTGCTTTCGAAGCTCTTGGTGAAGGTAAACCTGGCGCTCCTATGACAATAGGAAGCTGTTCACTCGATGAATGTATTGATAAAGGAGCCGCAGAAATAGGCTGGAAAAATAGGACTCCTCATACAGCTAAGAGCGGAAGATACAGAAGAGGAATAGGGATGAGTATCCATATGCAGGGATCGAGCGTACCTGAAATAGATATGGGCGCGGCGTCTATCAAAATGAATGATGACGGTTCATTTAACCTTCTTGTAGGCGCTACTGACCTTGGGACGGGAAGCGACACAGTCCTGGCTCAGATTGCTGCAGAAGAACTCGAAACTACTCTCGATAAATTCATTGTTTATTCTTCTGATACAGACATGACCCCATTTGATGTAGGCGCTTATGCTTCAAGCACCACATACCTTTCAGGCGAAGCTACAAGAAAGACAGCAGCCAAGGTTAGAGAACAGATTCTTGGAGTCGGAGCTGCTATGCTTCATAAAAAAATTGAAGAAGTTGATGTCTGTGATGCTCATGTCGTGGCAAAAGACGGTTCAGGCAAAGTATCATATAGTGAAGTAGCGCATTATGCTCTTTACGAAAACAATCAGTTCCAGATTGCCGCAATAGAATCTCATATTACCCACAAATCTCCACCACCTTTTACTGCTCACTTTGTTGAAGTAGAAGTAGATATGGAGACAGGTCATGTAACGGTTCTTAAGTATGTAGCGGCTGTTGACTGCGGAACTGCTATCAATCCTCAGCTTTGCGAAGGGCAAACTGACGGCGCTGTTCTCAATGGCATAAGTTACGCCCTTACTGAAGAGTATCGTTTCGACGATAACGGCAAAATGACCAATGCAGACTTCATGACTTATAATATCTTCTCAATGAGAGATAAGCCCGAAATTAAGTCTATAATCGTGCCAAGTTACGAAGAAACTGGACCATTCGGAGCAAAGAGCGTATCAGAGCTTTCTATCAATGGCGCTATGCCATCCATTTCCAATGCTATTTACAATGCCACAGGCGCAAGGTTAAAAATAGCTCCATTTACTCAGGAAAGAGTTTGGAGAGCTATACAAAATAAATAGTTAAAATCCAAATGGTTTAGGCTAAGAAATTAACCTAAACCATTTTTGTTTTTTTTAGATTTTAGAATGGAGACATATAATGAGTTTGCTTATAAAGTCAGGCTTGGTTGTAACTGCCATAAGTTCTTATAAGGCTGATATTTTTGTAGAGAATGAGAAGATAACTGCTATCGGTTCAGATCTCTGTGCAGAGTATGAAAAGAGAGCAACGCAAGTCATTGATGCCACAGGAAAATACATTCTTCCAGGAGCAATTGACCCTCATACTCACATAGATATGCCTTGTATGGGGACAAGAACTACTGATGACTTTACGAGCGGAACCATTGCGGCTTGTTGTGGCGGGATTACCTCCTTTATTGACTTTGAGCATCTTGAAAAAGGAGCCACGATCAGAGGAGCTCTTGAACCAAGGAAAGTTCTTGCTCAAAAACTCTCTGTAATAGATTATGCTTTCCATATAGGCATTACCGAAGTTAATGAGGCAATTTTATCAGAGATAAAAGATGCCATCCTATCGTATGGCACACCGAGTTTTAAAGCTTACACTACATATGCTTTCAGGTTAGATGATCAGGCTCTAATTAAACTTCTGGAGAAGGTTAAAGAGTTTGGTGGAATTGTTCAGCTGCATTCCGAGACTCACAGCATCATCGAATCCCTCAGAGAAAGATTTGATAAAGAAGGACGAAACAGCGATCTGTACTGCCATGCCTTAAGCCGTCCAGCGATTTGTGAAGCAGAAGCTGTCAGCCGCGCTGTTTACTTTACTAAATACGCTGATTCTCAACTCTATGTCGTTCACCTTTCATCCAAAGAAGGTTTGGAAGTCGTGACTGAAGCTAAGAAGAAAGGATTAAAAGTTATTGTAGAAACTTGTCCCCAGTATCTTGTTTTGAATGACGATTATCTAAAGAAAGGATGGGAGAGCGCAAAATATATTCTCTCGCCTGCATTAAGAGAGAAATCCAGCAATGATGCCCTTTGGAAGGGAATTGCCGATGGAATAATTCAGACAATAGGTTCAGATCATTGCCCGTTTAACTTTCACGGCATTAAAGACATGAATGGCAAGGATGATTATAGAAAGGTTCCTGGTGGGGCGCCTGGAATAGAGACTAGCCTTATGCTTATGCACTCTGAAGGCGTGGCTAAAGGAAAGATAAGCCTGGAAAAGATGGTAGCTGTCACTTCCACCAATGTAGCGAAGATATTCGGAATGGAAGAAAAAGGCGAAATAGCCGTCGGCAAGGATGCAGACATAGTGATTTTTGATCCGAAACAGAAGTTTACAATTAACTATCAGAAACTGCACATGAAAGTTGACTATAACCCCTTCGAAGGAATGGAAGTAACTGGCATGCCTTACATCGTATTTTCAAGAGGTAGAAAAGTTGCCCAATGGAAAAATGACCATGTTGAATTTGTAGGAAAACCAGGCACCGGAAAATTCATCCACAGAAAGCCATTTAAGACACTTTAACTACTGTCTCGATAACTCTCATTTTCTTCCATCTGCCCTGTTTAAATCGTATGTAATAAACGAAACTCAGAGCAGAAATATAAACTGTCGCTATTACCCAGCAGGTGTTCAGTCCTGCTTCGAGCCAATAAACTGCTATATATGTCGGGAAAGCCAGAGCTATGATGGAAAAGATAGAAACAATCATTACGAAAATTGTGTCCCCTGCACCTCTTACTGCGCATGAAAAAATGATGCTTGCCGAGTCAAAAAATGAATAGAAAGCTACGAAACGAAGCAGCATTATCGTTACTGGAAGTATCACTTCCATCTCTTGACTGCTGCGGCTTTTGGAAATGAAAAGATCAGCAAAAACATGAGGAAACAAGACAAAAGACAGAGCCGTTATTCCCATATAGATAAATGTAATATGATAGCTGGAATACACGCTTTTCTCTGCGAGTTTGGGGTTTTCGGCACCAATGTATTGTCCGACCAGGACAGAGATAGCGATGCCTGAACCAATCATCGGCAGAAATGCTATCATGTTTATATTGAATGCTATGTTTGTCGCAGCAAGACTCTCTGTGCCT
>Ga0194053_10001676_pt1 | contig 13984 bp, 12 predicted proteins | sample SepL228m_MetaG_FD_161684 | JGI IMG/M metagenome (GOLD analysis project Ga0194053, IMG submission 161684) | Anoxic zone freshwater microbial communities from boreal shield lake in IISD Experimental Lakes Area, Ontario, Canada - Sep2016-L227-8m | ecosystem: Environmental > Aquatic > Freshwater >... | reverse complement strand
CATTAATACCGTCGCTGAACTCGTCCGTATGCGTTTTCGCAAGAGAGCTATGCAGTTGTAAGAGAGACTGAATTGATAGCCGAGCAAATGCATGGAGAACTGCATTGTGAAGAATTTGGCCTTAAAAAATAAGAGTGACCCAAACCAGCAATCCAACGAGGCGGGATTTGCATCAACCAAGGCTGGCGATCACCCTCGAAAGTCCATGACGTGGGATATCAAGGCGAGGGGCGAGCCTTTCCTGTGGGGGCTCGGCGGTGCATTAGTGCTGGGGATCCTGATGATCGTGGGTTTTGTAGTGCTCATCATCTACAACGGTTTCCTCACGTTTTTTCCGAAGCCAATTGACAGGGTGAGCCTAAGAAACGGTTCTGTGGTTGCGGGAGAACTTTCACGGTCCGAGATATATCGACCAGGACCGGAATTGCTGGCAAGTCTGAGTGAAGAAACCCGCCGCGAAATTGCGGACAGAGGAGGACTGGTTCGTCGCGACCTCTATCGTACGGGCAATTTTGACCTTTACAACGAGGATTTTCGCTGGGTGTCGGATTACGAGATCGCGGAAATTTCTGTCCCCACAGACATATTCTTTGTGGAACGCATTGAATGGGGACCTTTTATCGGCACTATTCGATCAGTTGACCTCAACGGTAAGATTTTGGAAGGAGATTCCTTAACTTTGTCCGCGCTGCGAGATGCGCAACGGAAGGCCGCGAATCGCCTTGCAAGCCTTCATGACATAGAACGCAATCAAATAGGCGCCATAAACCATTATATGGAAAAAGGGCGCCTCAAGATCAGGAAAGAGGAACTGACCCACGGTAAAGAGAGCCCTGAATACCGTCGGGCACTGGAAGAATTCAAGGTCGAGTCGGACAAGCTGGATGCAAGGTACCTGGAACTGTCAAAAGAGGCCACAGCCATTAAAGAGCGTGACGCAAAATACACGATGACCCTTGCCGACATCGGAGGCCGTGAGAAGACCATAAAACTCTCCGAGATAGTTCGCTATTACCCCGCAAATTCCCTGACTTTCCCAGAGAAGATCCGCGTCTATTTATCTAGGTGGTGGGAATTCCTGACCCAGGAACCGCGAGAGGCAAACGCTGAGGGCGGTGTTATGCCGGCAATTTTCGGAACCTTCTGTATGACGGTTCTCATGGCCCTGGCGGTCGCCCCGTTTGGCGTGATGGCTGCGCTGTATCTCCGAGAGTATGCTAAACAGGGGCGACTCGTGTCGCTCGTCCGAATTTGCGTGAACAATCTTGCGGGAGTCCCCTCAATAGTGTACGGCGTGTTCGGGCTGGGTTTTTTCGCATATATTCTCGGCGGCAGCATTGACGAACTGTTCTTTCCTGAAAGGCTTCCCACCCCGACCTTCGGTACAGGTGGCCTTCTTTGGGCATCATTGACACTGGCTCTGCTGACGGTTCCTGTGGTGATTGTGGCCACGGAAGAGGCTCTTGCAGCGGTACCACAGTCAATGAGGGAAGGGTCGTTGGCCTGCGGCGCATCAAAATGGCAGACGATAAAATATATTGTATTGCCAAGGGCCATGCCGGGGATCATGACGGGTCTCATCCTGGCGATGGCCCGGGGAGCAGGAGAGGTAGCACCTCTCATGCTGATCGGCGTCGTGAAAATGGCCCCCGAATTACCGATAGACCAGTTTTCCCGTATATCCACCTGGACCGCAGTTTCATGCACCTCGGTTTTCATATTTTTGACGTTGGATTCCAGTCTCGGAACTCGGAAGCTGCCAAGCCCATGGTTTACGCGACCACTCTTCTCCTTATCACCCTGATTTTTGCCATGAATGCGGCATCAATCATGATTAGAAACAGGCTGAAACGGAAATTCTTTACGGGCCACTTTTAGGAGTGTTATTTATGCCGCAAGGCCATGAAACCCCGGAAACCGTTTATCATATAGAGAAAAGTCCTCAAGGCGCTCTGCTGTCAATTGAGAATTTTTCCCTGTGGTATGGCAAGAATCAGGCCCTTTTCCAAGTCAACATGGCAGTGGAAAAAGGGCTGGTCACTGCCTTGATCGGCCCGTCCGGGTGCGGTAAATCCACACTTCTTAGATCCATCAACCGAATGAACGACCTCATTGATGGGATCAGAATCTCCGGTAATATTCTTCTGGACGGGATCGACATATATAGCCCCGACGTGGACGTGATCGGCCTTCGAAAGACTATGGGGATGGTTTTTCAGAAACCCAATCCTTTTCCCATGTCCATCGCGGACAACGTCGCCTATCCTCTGCGTGTGGACGGGATCCGGGACAAGAAGATCCTGCGAGAGACGGTTGTCAATACTCTCAAGGCGGCAGCCCTTTGGGATGAAGTGGAAAATCGCCTACAGGATAACGCCCTGGGCCTTTCCGGTGGACAGCAGCAAAGATTGTGTATTGCCCGTGCTATCGCAGGTGAGCCTGAGGTGCTTCTCATGGACGAGCCATGCTCAGCCCTGGACCCTGTTGCGACGGCCAAGATCGAAGACCTTATGGACGAACTGAAGGGGCGCTACACCATCGTAATAGTCACTCACAACATGCAGCAAGCCGCAAGGGTATCTGATAATACGGCTTTCATGTATCTGGGCAGGCTCTTCGAATACGGGGATACATCCCGAGTATTTACCAATCCCAAGGTTGAGAAAACAATGGATTATGTGACGGGGAGATTCGGATAAATAATGGCAGGTTGAAATCTCACCCTCCGTACCACGCAATTTAGTTCGATTCGAATTCCGACGTTGACGTGCTTACCGTGATTGACCACTGCTCGAGATAGAAACATGTCCAATGAAAAGATTCTTGTAGTTGACGACGAAGAGGATATTCTTGAGCTTGTCCGGTATAACCTGGCCAAGGAAGGCTATCAGGTGAAATGTGTCACCTCCGGTGAAGATGCCCTGAAAGCTGCGAGTGAAGAAACACCGGACGTTGTCCTGCTGGATCTCATGCTTCCAGGAGTTCACGGGCTTGATGTGTGCCGTAATTTGAAAAGCAACGAGAGTACCATGAACATCCCCATAGTAATGCTTACTGCCAAAGGTGAAGATGCGGACATCGTGGCAGGCCTTGAATTAGGTGCCGACGATTATGTAACAAAGCCATTTAGCCTGCGAGTTCTCCTGGCAAGGATAAGAGTGGTGCTCCGGAGAAAGCTTGAAACTCAACCTAGTGAAGTCTCGATTTTGAAAATTCATGACTTCATCATCAATCCGGGTCGCCACGAGGCACTTGTGAAGGGACGGCCAGTAGTGCTAACAGCTACGGAATTCGGAATTTTGCACTTTCTCGCTCGTCGTCCTGGATGGGTTTTCAGCCGGGATCAGATTATAAGCTCGGTCAAGGGGCAGGATTACGCGGTAACCGACCGATCTGTGGATGTCCAGATAGTAGGACTTCGCAAAAAACTTGGACAAGCCGGCAGTTTCATCGAGACGGTCCGGGGAGTTGGTTACAGGTTCAAGGATTAACTGATGAGAAAAAGGGCCAGGACGTTTTGGAAGTTATTCCCTGCGCATTTTGTCATTATCGCAGTGTGCGTCTGTGCCATAGTGTTTTATACCACAGGAACCATAACAAGGCTCTGTAAAGAAAGAGAGCTTGCCGACCTGGAGACCCAAGCGTTCCTGGTTCAAAAACTTGTCCAGGGAAAATTGTCACGAGAGTACTCAAGAGACCTCAATACCATTCTCAAACAAATCGGCCCGGAAATATCATCCAGAATCACCGTGCTTTTACCCTCGGGATCAGTGCTTGCGGACTCTCAGGAAGATCCTGACAGAATAGGTGATTACTCGGTAAGACCCGAAATTAAAGATGCGCTCACAGGCAAACGGACCTCCAGTACAAGACTCAGCATCACTTCCAGCTTGGAGACAACCTATTTGGCTACGCCGGTATTTGAAGACGGCCGCATTGTTGGAGTTGTCCGGGTGTCTGCACCCGTGGAAGCCACAGGGAGCATCCCAAGACCTCTTTATGTGGAAATTTTATTGGGAACGGCGATCATATTTTTTTTGGCCGCAGCCTTAAGCATGTACGTTTCCCGCCGGATACACAGGTCTGTCTTGGAGCTGAGAGAAGGGGCCGCACAATTCTCCGGCGGCAAACTCAATTACCGGCTCGATGTCCCTAATGACGAGGATTTTGGATCTCTGGCCGAAGACCTGAACAACATGGCCGCTCAATTGCACGGGCTCGTAACGTCAATAACCCAGCAACGCAACGAACTCGAAGCTGTTCTTCACGGAATGGTCGAAGCAGTGCTTCTGATCGACACCAATGAGCGTGTCCTTAGGACTAATGAAGCTGCCGAAAGACTTTTTCAACTCGATAGAGATAGGGTTAAGAACCGTACTGTCCATGAAGTCATCAGAAATACTGAACTACATCGTTTCGTTTCAAAGACCCTGGCAGGTAAAGGGCCCTTCGAAGGAGATATCATTATACTTGGGTCTCCGGACAAGTTTCTCCAGGCACACGGAGTTGGGCTCCTGGACACGCATGGCAACAGCATTGGAGCAGTGGTCGTCTTGAATGATGTGACGCGCCTTAAGACTTTGGAAAATATACGGCGAGATTTCGTGGCGAACGTCTCCCACGAATTGAAGACCCCAATTACTTCAATGAAAGGCTTCCTTGAGACTCTGAGAGAGGGAGCGATGAATGATCCGGAAAATGCCGGGCGCTTCTTGGATATCATTATAAAACACACTGATCGACTCAACGCAATTATAGATGACCTTCTAAGCCTTTCCCGGATTGAGAGGGACGTTGAAAAAGGCGGGATCTCTACGAGAGAGAGTCTCATCAAGCCTGTTATTGAAGCCGTGGTTAAATCTTGCAACACAAAAGCCCAACCCAAGAACATCATCATAGAATGCGACGTGGACACTGAACTTGTCGCAAGAATGAACCCGATCCTGCTCGAACAGGCTCTCGTAAACCTGGTGGACAATGCAATCAAGTACAGCGAGACCGGCGGGACAGTCCTAATTGAAGCACTCATGGATAATGAAAACATCATTGTCAGAGTGCGTGATCACGGCTGCGGAATCCCAAAAGAGCATCTTCCAAGAATTTTCGAGCGATTTTATCGGGTGGACAAGGCACGGTCACGCAAAGTAGGAGGGACCGGACTGGGGCTTTCCATTGTCAAACATATAGTGAATGCCCACGGAGGTAGAATTACGGTGGAGAGTTCTCTAGGACTCGGCAGCACCTTCACCATCCATCTGCCTAACCCACGTGCTATAAGTGTCCACGCATAATAATTGACAAAATGGCTAAATATATATAGCTAACTATTCGTTAAAAATGAAAAAGGTGCAGATTATATGCGTATAAGACTTCACAGGGACATTCAGAGATTGGACAAGAGTATTGTGTCGCTTGGAACGCTTGTAGAGGAGCGCTTTCGTATGGCGGTGAAAGCCATTGAATTCAGGGATACGGATTTGGCTACAAGAGTTGTCGAAGGAGATCTGGAGATAGACCAGCGCGAGGTGGACCTTGAAGAAGAATGCCTGAAAATCCTGGCCCTTCATCAGCCTGTGGCAGACCAATTAAGGTATATTGTCGCAATACTGAAGATGAACAACGATCTGGAACGGATAGGGGATCTGGCTGTAAACATTGCAAAGTCAGTACCATTAATTGCTCGAAGGAGCGATCTGCAGAATTTCTTTGACTATTCTAGTATGGCCGAGAGGGTCCAGGAGATGCTCGAAGAAAGTCTCGATGCTCTTGTGAATAGAGATTTGAACCTTGCCTATCAGGTGTGCGCCCAGGATGACGAAGTCGATATCATGAAACGCGCCATGCAAGCGCAATTTGCCACTCAAGTCTGTAACAATCCTGTTGACATGGAACCCATGATCGAACTTTTTTTGGTTTCTCGGCATTTGGAACGCATAGCAGACCACGCAACCAACATCGCAGAGGACGTGATATACATGATCAGCGGAGCCATTCATCGTCACAGAGGCCGCGACTACGAAGATATTGAGTAGCCTTGCCAGAAAGATTACCGCTCTAGGAGTCTTTCGCAGAATGCATTACATTCTGATAAACGGGCGTGAAAGAGCCGTGCCATGACACCTTTACGAGCTTGAAGAAGACCTGCCGCAAGCTGGGGATTGGTTTTTGGCAGTATCTCGAAGACAGGGTATCCCGGAAGAACTCGATTCCGAGCCTTCCCGATCTGATGAGGCTGAGAGTGCGAGAGTCGCCCGGATAAAAAACTCCCGGCGCCCACAGACAATTGGTCAGAACTCCGTCGCCACCGCCCGATTTGACCCACCTCCTCGCCAAGGGAACCAGCGGGACTCAATCCTTAACTATTCTCGGAATCTTTCCTGAGTTATTGAGGAGTTACCGATCATAAATCCACAGTTATTGAGTTTAGAACAAATTCTTGTGGTTTCTGGGCGCACAACTCTATAATTGGTGCCGTTATTCTTTTCTTTTTGCAGCGGTTTTCTGTATCTCCGATCTCCAGAAAGCATTTACCATCTCGACGTATGAGTCCTTGGGCATAAGCTCCTTGCACACAGCGTCCATCGCTGATTGGGAGAGCTTGCCTGTTCCGGCCACATCGGCACCAGCCGTCTCCACAGCTTCCAGGGCCTTCCCAATAATGTCAGGAGCAGCTTCACGGTATTTCAACAAGGGACCTTGAGGTCTCAAAAGGTGGCCGAGGTATTCACTGCCCATGTTCAGGCACATCCTCTTGCAGTGCATCACGAGAGCATCGAAGTTGTCCAACTCATGAAACCCGCAATTGCTGATGAGAACAAACTTCCCTGCACGATTCCCAAAAGGGGGGTGGCGACAGTGCCCGTCGATAAGCACAAAGTCTGGCCTGGTCATTGGGAGCAGCCTGTCTATGAATGTTTTAGTCTGCGCCGTCATTCCGTCTACATACAATGGAGTTGCCAGCACAAAGGTGTCAGCCCACTCGAATTTCTCAAGGATTTTCGACTGGTCATCTTTGATGATGCACTTACCGGGCGTCCTGATCCAACATGTGTAGCATCCAAGGCACGGTTTTATCTTTTTTTTGTTCAGGAAGATCTCTTCCACTGATGCGTTAGCTTTCTTGGCTCCTTTCACAAAGGCCTCTTGGAGAATGTACGTATTGCCCTTTTTCCCGAGCGGACTGCCGTTCACCACTAAAATGTTCATGTATGATTGCTCCTTTCAGGCATTTGAATTTTTCGATAAGTATTTTATTGCATCATACGGCACCCCTGGACTTGATGATCTCGAACGTCTTGTCCAACATAGCCGTATCGCTCATGGCATTTGCCTCCTTGGAATTCATGGCTTCTCACTGACTGTGTTTCGCATTTCTGTCATGGCCTCCTATGAGATCAGCACAGCTCACGTTAGTAGCTTGATTCACAATTCATGAAAGCGATTTCCGGATAACATTTGATGGAAATGGCTTCCCATGTGCAGGATATATAATTCTTGCTCCCTGATTCAGCAGCATTCGCCAGCTCTCCATCAGTCCGGCCAAATCCTCCGCAAACACAGGCAGGTTCTCACCGTAGCGCAGTGGGAATTTGTTCATAGCCTTTTTGAATTCGTTGATCTTCCCCGGAGAACCTCCGTCGACCATGATGATTCCCTTGTCCTGAATAATGTAGCATTGATCCAAGCCCATACGAATCATATGGATTTTGACAGCCATGAGAATCCCTCTTTTACGTTGATCATGCCATGGTCAGGATTCTGTGCCACCGATAGGGTAACAAGCCGTGAACCTCCCTCTCGTCGACAGATTCGCCCAGGCGTTTCAATAATAGAAGTGGTAACAGTATACCCTGGTTTCGGTGCGGAATGCGACTCCTTTCAAGTCAACGACTTGAGAGCGGCAGGCACATTTCAAGCAAAGTATCTACCTTCAAGGAGGTGGAAGAACTTCACATCCTATTTCACGGAATCCTTGAGTGCTTGGGCGGCTCTGAACAGAGGCGCTTTGGTCGAGGGAATCTTGATCTTGGCTATTGTCCGAGGATTCACACCTGTACGAGCCTTGCGCTCAGCAACAACAAACGTCCCCAGGCCGTTAAGACGTACCTTACCCTCTTTCTTCAGACCTTCTTTTATCGCGGTGACGAGGGAATTAAACATCGCATTGACGGATTTGTATAACATGTCAAGAAATGACACGGAAGGGCTGCCTGACAAAGAAAATTTCCTATGCGGCATAGGGGTAACACTCGTCACAGGCTAGTCGCTCGGCGACGCTGCAGAAGATAGATGGCTAACCATAGCGCTACTCCGGGAAAAAACGTGACGTATTTGTTGGGAAACCCAAACCAAGATGCCGGTAAATCGGGTCTCATCATGGCAAGAGTTACAGCTAGGAGGCAAGGGACTTCGTACCAACGGTTTGAAGTGACAAACCAGCCTTGGGTTGCGGATACGAACGCCAGAATACCTAAGACAGATGCAAAAAGGATTAGAACCCCATGGGCAATGGTATTGACGCCGATGAGAAGTAGATCATGGTTGAAAACGAATATGAATGGCAGAATTGCCGTACGGATGTGGTACATGAAGCCCTGCAATCCTGTAGCCACAGGATCAGAACCGGCTATGGCTGAGGCCGCGAAAGATGCTAGGCCAACAGGAGGGGTGTCGTCTGCCAGAATCCCAAAATAGAAGCAGAAAAGGTGCGCCGCCATGAGAGGAATAATAAAGCCGTTGACCTCACCTAAGAGCACCATCGCTGGAGCTGTCAGGGAAGCCACTACAATATAGGTTGCCGTGGTGGGCAACCCCATGCCAATTATTAGACTCGCGATTGCAGTAATAAGAAGCATTACATAAAGATTCCCTCCGCTAAGACGTTCAATTACCTCGGTCACCAGTCCTCCCAGCCCCAGAGTCACGACTCCCACAATGATCCCTGCACATGCAGTGGCTATAGCCACACCGACCATGTTGCGTGCACCGCTAATAAGACTATCAATCAGAACAGCGGCTGATTTTTTTATCCCGGTTAATAGGGGCCGACCATGTAATAGCGCTTCAATTGGGTGCTGAAGTCCAATGATAAGTGCCAGCACCAAGATAGCACGAAAGACGGCCATTTGCGGGGAGTGTCTGAAATAAATCAACTCTACGATCAATACGGCGAGTGGAATCAGGTAGTGCAGTCCGCTGAAAAAGACTTGTCTGAATCGGGGAATCTCGTCCCGGTCCATCCCCATGATTCCCATTTTGCAAGCTTCCACATGGGTGATATAAAAAAGTGCGCTATAAGAAACTATCGCTGGAATCAATGCGGATTTTGCAACTTCCACATAAGGAACGTTGACATATTCTGCGATTATGAATGCTGCCGCTCCCATTACCGGGGGCATCAATTGGCCGTCAATACCGGCTGCGACTTCTATTGCCGCTGCTTTTGTGGCCGGGTAGCCGGCTTTTTTCATGAGAGGAATAGTAAACGTTCCTGTTGTCACTACATTAGCGATACTGGAACCGGAAATCATACCAGTTAGCCCACTTCCGAGAACGGCAGCCTTTGCCGGACCTCCTCGAAACCGACCGAGAAGCGACAGCGCCACTGCGATGAAGTAGTTGCCGGCACCAGCCCTTTCAAGCATGGCACCGAAGAGAACAAACAAAAAAACAATATTGGCAGACACATCCAGAGGTATACCGTATATTCCCTCGGTGGACATTGTCATCTGACCGAGAAGACGACTCAGAGAAACTCCCTTGAAAGCGAGGAAATCAGGAAGATGACTCCCATATAGAGCATAGAAGAGGAAAAAGATGGATATTGCCGGAAGGGCCGGGCCTATGACCCTTCTTCCTGCCTCGAGGAGAAGCACCAACAATATCGTTCCAAAGACAACGTCCCTCTCCAGTGGAGCACCCTGGCGTGAGCTGATTCCATGGTAATCCAGCAATATATATATGGCTGCCACACATGCCAACCCGGCTACAACTGCCCGAAAAAAAAGACGAAGGTCAAGTCGAGTTTGAAACATCCCTCCTGCGCTCCGTTTCCTCCACGGGTAGGCGAGATACACAATAAGCATTGCAAAGCCAAGGTGAATAGCCCGGACCGCGAGGCTGTCAAGAATGAGCCAACTTGCAAGGGAGAGTTGAAAGATGGACCAGCCTATGGCGATCGCTCCGATGACTGAGCCATAACTCTCTTGTTGAGAGGAAGGTCCTGAGGGATAGGGGCCTATCGGTTCCGAAGTTGGAGCCTCTGCATGCAATTGATTTTTTTGTTGCGCCATGATTAGGAGGTTCTAATCCTTATCTGAGTCAATTACAGGCCGCTGCGATCGGGCTGAGATCTGTCCAGGTTGGACGCTTTGGGTTTGGGTAAATTATCTTCACTGTGTGGCCATGTCCAGCCCAACTTCTTTGTAATATTTGAGCGCTCCAGCATGTAACGGAACCGGCAACCCCGTGACCATTTCCTCTTTTTTCAGATCGGAAAATGAAGGGTGAAGATTTCGGAATGTGTCAAAATTTTCAAATACTTCTTTTGTAATGCTATACACGACAGTATCTGCCATCTTATCTGTTGTAAGGAAGCAGGCTCTTACACCAAATGTTGGAACATCTCCTGAGTTATCGAACCCAGAGTAGAGACTAACCGGTATAGAGGTCTTGCTGTAAAAAGGGTTCTTTAAAAGGAGTGCTTCTACATCGGGAAATGGGATAAACCGAACTTTGGTCCCACCGGCTGCGGCTTCCTTTATAGAGCCGCTAGGGTGTCCAACCGTGTAGAAATATGCGTCGAGGCGACCGTCTTGGAGTAACGCCGCAGCTTCTACAGGCTTTAAACTTTCCGCTTGAGCTAGGTCGCCGAACTTGAGTCCACAAGTCGAAAGGGCATCCTGTGCATTCTGCCGCGTTCCGGATCCTGGATTACCAACCCCCACTATTTTGCCTTTCAAATCCGCACAAGATTTTATTCCCCTGTTGACAGAGGCAATAAGACAAACAGTTTCTGAGTTCAAACAGAACACGCCTCTGAGTTCTTTTCTCGGTCCTTTTTCCGTCCATTCCTCCTGACCAGCCCATGCCTGGGAAGCCTTGTCGGACTGGGATAGCGCAAAATCCAGGTCACCGACTGCTAGGGCGTTAATGTTGAAAACTGATCCTCCCGTTGCTTCGGTAGTTACTTTGAAGCCGTAAATGCTCCTCTTTTGATTCATCAATTTGCTTATGGCGCTCCCTGTAGGATAGTAGACTCCTGTAACTCCGCCTGTACCGATAGTGATGAACTTGGTGGCGGCAAACCCGTACCCCATGGGTAATAGCGTCAATAGGCACAGGGTGATTAGTTGGTAAAGCCCTTTCATATTTCCTCCTGTAGGTTGACTCTAGAGATAGCTACTGAGTGCTGAATCACCTACTTGCTCATCAATTTATTTTCGTGAGACTCTCTCTAAATTGTATTTTACACTAAATCTTCACGTGAAGAATATGATCAAATGCACAAGATATTTTGCTCAGATAGGATGATACAGTTCTAAATAGTTTTCTTGCTGGATTGCCTCAAGGTACCCCCCATTAATTGCTCCGGCTGGGTCAGCACTGGATTCATTCTAGCACAAAAGCGGGGGTGGTACGGGCAAAGAGGTAAGAGCGGTTTTTTTGGTCCCTATAACATCGACAATGGATATGGAACCAGGACTGCTAACTTCAATTTTTAGAATGGAGGTCAGTTCGATACGAACATCACGACGAGTTCCTCGGCAGGATGGTCCTACTTTGAGGTCGAATTCGAACCCACCTTTCGCGTCAATCAGGCTATTCGGGTAAACGGCAAGTATCGCATCGCCTCCTACGGTGAGCCGGTAAATGAGGACTACCTCACCGAAAACGCTCCAGGACTCAACACAGCCATAAGTGAAGGCCAGTGGACGCTGTTTTGGCTGACAGCTCAGACACCGTGGGGTCAGTTCGCGATCGGAAAACGTCCTTGGAGCTTTGGTATGGGGCTTCAGTACAATGGGTCGGGCTGCGAGTGGGCCCACGCGACTACCGTATCAATTTTGCTGAACATCCCGTCATCCAACTACAATCCACGGACAATAGAAGGAGAGGATGTTTGCTGAAATACCAGGGAGGCTTTCGTGGGACCTTGACCCCTTATTCAGGTCAAAGTAGAGTTAGCCTTAAATCAATCTCGTCTTACCCCTGTCAACCATAGACAGGAGAGACGGACTGAGACCATTAACCGTGAGGAATCCTATGAAGAAGCTATTTCTGTTTGTGCTCTGCCTGTCTCTTATGATTACTCAAAAACCCGTTACAGCCGAAATCAAAGATTCCGAATCAGCGACTCACGAATCGGACTCATCCACCTACAAGATCGTGGACACGTATTTCTTTCCAGGCTTCAAGGTAATCCAGTTCACACTGCCCGTTCTGTCCGTGTACTCCTACCTGCTGGTCAGTGACGGAGAAGCTCTGCTGGTGGACCCTGTCCGGGATATTTCGTTTTTTCTCGAAACCGCCAAGAAAGAAGGTGCAAGAATCAAGGGAGTGTATCTGAGCCATTCCCATGCAGATTTCGTCGCTGGGCACACTGAAATCAAGAAGGCCATGAATGTACCAATTTACCAGAGCCACAAATCGGGGGCCAAGTATCCAATTGAGGCAGTGGATGAGAAGTCCATCGTGAAACTCGGAAAGGCCACATACCGAATTCGGTCAACATAGCAGCAAGAGGCCGATTCGAGAATTGGGTCGGCACTATGGTTCCATGGGGCTCCAAGCTCGTACTCGTGGGCGATACGGACCTCTTGAGAGAAGCCCGTCATAGGCTCCACCGGGTAGGTTATGGTGCAGATATCATCACGCTGGAATCGTGGAAGACCGCGAACCTCCCAGTCAAGAAGGGGAGCCCCATCACACAGCGAGACCTCTATGCCCTTATGCAAAAAGGAGAAGCGCCGCTCGTGATTGACGTGCGGCTTCCAGCGGAGTGGATGGCCCTCCGCATAGGCACAGTGCTGAATCTTCCTTTGAGCCATTTGGCCGAGCTGTCTTCAAAGCTTGATCCGGAGCAGCCGGTGGTACTCGTTTGCAATTCAGCGTATCGTTCCAGCATGGCCACCGGAATCCTGGAGCGTAAGGGCTTCAAGAAAGCTCGCAACCTGGAAGGTGGCAGCCAATCGTGGATCGAGGCCGGTCTCCCCGTTTATGAGGGTGAAAAAACTTTCGAGGCTGGGTTGTTGCCAAGCAAGGCGGAGCCTCAGCTATCACCTTCCGACAAACAAGAAGGAAAAGCGGTGAAGCGTTCCCCGAAACCTAATGTCCCAGACAAAGGCTGCTGATTTTGGTTACGCCTGGGTACTGGATAGCTGAACAGAACCAACGACGGTCCTTCGACCATATGGGTCGGATCCGAGGGCTTTTTAAGCCATGCCCAGGAATTCAATTGTTTGAGGAGGTACGTATGTCAGCGACCAAGAGTTTGATATTGATAGCGATTCTGTTTCTGGTCGCGGCCAACCCCGCCCTTGCCTTTTAGACCGAGCATTCGGGGACCCACCGAATCTCCAGACTCGGTCATCCCTAAGCGAACTTGAACACCCAAATAGTCCTGACCAGTAACGATGCCGAGGGACGGTCTGGCAAGGCTCTTCTTCCGACGACATCCAGCACAAGGAGAACCCTCACAATGGCCATAAAACTTCTGATTATCGGCGGTGTGGCGGGAGGCGCTACTGCAGCGGCCAGGGCACGCCGCGTGAATGAACATGCAGAAATCATCCTGTTCGAGCGAGGGGAGCATATTTCCTTCGCCAATTGCGGACTACCCTATTATATCGGCGGCATCATCGAGGATCGGGCCAGCCTCCTGGTCACCACCCGAGAAGCCTTCATGAAACGGTACAGAATTGATGTACGGACCGGGGCTCAGGTCCTGGCAATCGACCGAGCCGAGCGACAGGTGTTGGTTCAG
>Ga0194053_10001673_pt1 | contig 13997 bp, 12 predicted proteins | sample SepL228m_MetaG_FD_161684 | JGI IMG/M metagenome (GOLD analysis project Ga0194053, IMG submission 161684) | Anoxic zone freshwater microbial communities from boreal shield lake in IISD Experimental Lakes Area, Ontario, Canada - Sep2016-L227-8m | ecosystem: Environmental > Aquatic > Freshwater >... | reverse complement strand
GACCGCCAGCAAAGCCGCGCTCGTCGGTGGGACCACCACGTTCATCGAGATGATCTGCCCGGCGCGGGCGGATGGGCCGATGGAATCGTTCGAGCTTTGGCTCGGCAAAGCCCAGGGCCAGAGCGCCTGCGATTTCACCTTCCACATGGGCCTGGGCCGCTACGACGACCAGGTGGAGCAGGAGATGGCCGGGATCGTCAAACGCGGCGTCAGCAGCTTCAAGATCTTCCTCGCCTACAAGGGCGCCTTCGGGCTCAGCGACGAGGAGCTTTACCGGACCCTGCGCCTGGCCAAGAAGCTCGGGGTCATCACCACCGCCCACTGCGAGAACGCCGACCTGATCGTTGAACTCCAGCAGAAGCTCGTCGGCGAGGGCAAGACCGGCCCGGAATGGCATCACGAGAGCCGGCCGCCGTTGGTCGAGGCGGAGGGGGTGCATCACCTCATGACCTTTGCCCGGCTGCTCGATGCCCATGTCTATGTCGTCCACACCAGTTGCGAAGAGGCCGTGCGCGAGGCAGTCAACGGCAAGCTGGGCGGCGTCAAGGTCTGGATCGAGACCCTGATCCAGTACCTGGTCACCGACAAGACTTTCGCCGAGCGGCCCGATTTCGAAGGGGCCAAGTATGTCATGTCGCCACCCCTGCGCGACAAGCGCAACCAGGATCTCCTGTGGAACGGCCTGCGCGACGGCTTTATCAGCACGCTGGCAACCGATCATGCGCCATTCGACTTCGTCACGCAGAAGCGCATGGGTATAAAGGACTTCACCAGGATCCCCAATGGCATCCCCTCGCTCGAGGATCGCATCAACGTCTTCTACACCTATGGCGTCAAGCGCGGACGATTGGACCTGCACCGTTTCGTGGACACCGCCAGCACCCGTGCCGCGAAGCTGTTTGGCTTGTTCCCGCGCAAAGGCACCATCCAGCCCGGCAGCGATGCCGACCTCGTCGTCTATGACCCGGGCTACCGCGGCACGATCTCGGTCAAGACCCAGCTCATGAACGTGGATTACAACCCGTTCGAGGGCATGGCCATCGAGGGCCGCCCCAGCGCGGTGACGGTACGCGGCCAAGTCGCCGCCCGCGACGGGAAGTTCGTCGGGCAGGTTGGCCGGGGCAGATTCCTCGAGCGCGAGCCGAGCCATTTCTAAGGGACCTGTGCCGCAGACCCACTGAAGCATCGATGCGACCCGTATGCGGCCGATCCGGAATCGTAGCGCAGACTTTCAGTCTGCTGTATCGCAGGTTTTCAACCTGCCAACGCCCGGACGAATCCAATGCGCCTGCGCGCGACCTACGCTCAGCCGATTGCAAATCGGCGATACAGCAGACTACAAGTCTGCGCTACACGGTTGCTGCCCGGTCGCGAAACGGGCCGCCAATGTGCCAGGCCGTGTCTGGTAGCGCCTCGCAGGGCGAAGATTAACCCTATGCCGCAACCGGATATCCAACCAGAGCCGCAAGAGGTTAAGGCCCGTGCCGTAGGGCATGAGTCGGTTTCGCCCGCGGCGCCCGGCGAACCGTCCGCGCTCAAGGACCAGGTAAAGGCCTTCTGGAACCGGGAGAGCTGCGACACCTGGCAGGCGCAATCGGAGAAGTTCAGCCGCGAATACTTCGAGCAGATCGAACAATGGCGCTACCGGGACCAGCCGTTCATCCATTCGTTTGCCCAGTTCACGCGGTATCGAGGCAAGCGCGTGCTGGAGGTGGGCTTTGGCGCGGGCACCGATTTCATCCAATGGCTGCGGGCCGGCGCGCGGGTGTCGGGCATTGACCTGACCGAGGAGGCGCTGGCCAACGTCAGGCAGCGCGTCGAGGTTTACAGCCTGCCGCAGCCGGAGGGCCTGCAAGTGGCCGACGCGGAGAGCCTGCCATTCCCCTCGAACACCTTTGATCTCGGCTACTCCTGGGGCGTGCTCCACCACACGCCGAACACCGGAAAAGCCCTGGCCGAACTGGTGCGCGTTGTGCGCCCCGGCGGCGAGATCAAGATCATGCTCTACAACCGACGCGGCATGTATGCCTGGAAGATGTGGGTCAAACATGCCCTGCTCAAAGGCCGGCCGTGGAAAAGCCTGCGCTGGGTGCTCTGGAACCACATCGAGAGCATCGGCACCAAGGGCTACACGGAAAAGGAGGTGCGGCAGATGCTCGCGCCGCTGGGCGTGACGGACATCCGCATGGAACCGTTTATCACCAGCAATGACCGCATTATGCGCGCGGGCACAGCCGCCCGCCTGGGGGATCTCCTGCTCGCTTCCATCCTGGCCCTGACCGGCAAACGCCTGGCCTGGTTCCGCGGCATCTCGGCGCGGAAGTCAGCGAGGTAGGGGCCTCTCGGCCGCTTTATGTCGAGGATGACAAGGTAATTTGGAATGTAACCCAGAACGACGTAGAGGGACTGATCGAGAAACCCGAAGCCTCCTCGCTTCCCAACCACCGCCAAAGTAGATCTCCGGCTCAGAGAATACAGTGGCCCGGGGTTCTAAAGGCCGATGGGCGTGATTAGTTTAACGCCGGGAAAATAGGTTCTAACTCGGTCGGGATCCCGAGTCGCCAGGTGCAAGCCTTCGGATTGAGCGTGCGCCCCAATTAGAAAGTCCGGGAGCGGCACCTTGGATTCGAGTTTCTTACCTTCTCGCTTGAGCCGGTCCAAATAGACGCGGAAGGCTTTTGCCGCAGGGACGGCCGCCGACACCGGGAGATTCTGCAAGGTCATTCCAAAACGCTCTAGCAAACGTGGAACAGCGTCAGGGTTAACCGCTCTAACGCTAGCCTCGCTGATGGTGACGGTGTTGGCCACAGCGCCTTCACCACCCACTGCAGAGGCAATTAGCTCTTTCGCCCAATCATGCCAAGGGCTGTCTGGGTCACGCGCGTCAATAAGGACACTCGTATCAAAGAGAATCATCCCCGGGTTTCCTGCTTAATCTGGTCCCAGGATTGAGTGAACCGCAGCCGGCTTGCCTCAATTGCTTCGAGGGCTTGCGCCTTGGTCATCCTGGTTGGCCTCCGCGGAGGGGCAACGCGCCGTAGGTTGATCTGATCAGGGCTGAGAACTTGGGGCTCGTAGTAATCACCAGGGTGAAGGACCGTAAGCTTGAGGCGCTTGCCTTTATCTACTTTGACAGCATACATGGCTGAGGCAATTTCTCACGGTTGTTTCGCCGCCGCAAGCCTTTTGGAAAATGCAGCCTTTTGGAAAATGCCTTTTGCGCGGCGCGCGGGCACAGCCGCCCGCCTCGGGGATCTCCTGCTCGCTTCCATCCTGGCGCTGACCGGCAAACGCCTGGCCTGGTTCCGCGGCATCTCGGCACACAAATTGTGACGCGGGGCGGACGCCGGATCGGAGGTCAGCGCTAGACCACGCTGCTGAGGATGATGCGTGTTATGCTCAGTTTGCCAAGGGGTGAGCCCCTGAATCTATGAAGGGACGCCGAAAACGAAACGGGCGCAGCCAGCGAAGGCTGCGCCCGGATAAGGCAGCTTGCGAGCCCGTTACTCTTGCTGAGGCGAATCCTGCGACGGGGGCGGGCCATCGCCCGGAGGCGGACCGCCGAATCCACGCGGGCCATGACCCTGGCCGCGCATGCCGGGACCGCCGCGACGGGGAGGCAGGAACTCGTCGGCGGTAAGCTGCCCGTCGCCGTTCTTATCCAGCGTCTTCAGGGCGGCGGGAGCATTCGCAAGCTCGTCCGCATCAATGACGCCATCGCTATTTGCGTCCAGGGCAGCGATGATCGGCGGGGCGGGCGGGCAGTTGGTGCCGCCACCGAAACCGGCTCCGGGAGGCGGGCCTTGCGGATGCGACCGGCCTTGCCCTTCAGCACCCTCAGGGCGGGGCGGGAACAGCTCGGCGGAGCTGAGCTTGCCGTCGCCATCCTTGTCGAGCGTCTTCAGGGCGGTGGCGGCATTGGCCATTTCATCCGTATCAATGACCCCGTCGCGGTTCGCATCCAGCACCTGGATGAAGGGCGGGGGCATGCGATGGCCCCGCATGCCGGGACCGCCCGGCGGCGCCACGTCGTTGGTTTGAGCAGTTGCCATCCACGCCGTCGAACCGAGCGCCAGCGCGGTGACCATGAGTTTGGATATGTTCTTCATATAACCTTTCGTTGCATTTGACTTTGTTCGCCACGACCGCCCGCACCGGACACGATGCGGAAAGGGAAACGGTCGCAGCACAAATTCATCTTCATTACATAGGTAATAGACTCCGCGATTGTTAAGGCTTCATGTGGGGGCGGGCGGAGAATTGTTAAGAAAGTGTAAAAGTGACAGCCAATCGGCCGGGCGGCTGGTAAGTTCTCGGCCAGAAGAAAGTTATGAGCGCAGCCAATTCATCCGCCAAACTGCCCCCGGGCGCGGGGAACACCGGCCGGACCCGCGTGCTGGTGATTGATGATGACAAGAAGCTGTGCCGGCTGATCGCGGATTACCTGTCACCGATGGGCTATGACGTCTCCACGGTCCACACCGGCCCCGAAGGCGCCGAGCGGGCGACGGCCGAACCCTGGCACGCCGTGCTCCTGGACGTGATGCTGCCGGGCATGGACGGCTTCGAGGTGCTGAAACAGATCCGGCGGCAGTCGGATGTGCCGGTGCTGATGCTGACCGCGCGCGGCGACGAAGCGGACCGGATCGTGGGGCTGGAGATCGGCGCCGACGATTACCTGCCCAAGACCTTTTCCACGCGCGAACTGCTCGCCCGGCTGCGGGCGGTCACGCGGCGCGCGACGCGGCCGGCGGGGCCCCCCGGCACCGAATCGCCGCCGGAGCTGGTTGTGGGCCGCCTGCGCGTGAATACCGGATCCCATACCGCCGTGCTGGGCGATCAAGCGCTGGAACTGACGCCGGTCGAGTTCGACCTGCTGGCGAGCCTCGCTCGCGCCCGCGGGCGGGTGAAGAGCCGCGAGCAGCTCCTGGAAGAGATCCGAGACCGCAACTTCGACGTGTTCGATCGCTCGATAGACGTGCATATCTCGGCGCTGCGCAAGAAGCTGGGCGACGATCCGAAGGAGCCGCGCTTCATCCGCACGGTGCGGGCGGCGGGGTACATGTTGATCAACCCGGAGGCTTAGTCGGACCATGACACTGCGCTTTCCCCTCTACGCGAAGATCCTCCTCTGGTTCTTCCTGAACCTGATATGCCTGGGCGGCGCATTCCTGCTGCTGGTCCGCGCCCAGTTTCATTACGGGCTGGATTGGCTGCTGGCCGCCGGGGCCGGCGAGCGCATCCAGGCGCTCAGCGATGTGATCGTGAGCGACCTGAACGACCGGCCGCGGTCGGAATGGAGCACGGTGCTCAAGCGCTTCGATGACGCCTACCAGATTCAATTCCTGATCTTCCACGCCGACGGCACCCAGTTGGCGGGGGCGTCGAACTCGATGCCGCCTGAGATCCGGATGCGGCTGGGCGAAGGCCGCGGGCCGCTGGGGTTTCGTCCGCGGTCCAACGACCCGGCGCTGGATAGCCAGCCCCCCGAAAAGCCTGGCCAGGACGCCGGGCCGCCGGACAGGCCCGGGCTGGGGCCGCCCTGGCGGGGGGAGGCGCGACCGGACTTCGCCCAGGGGCCAATGGCCCAGCCGCGCGGCCTGCATCCCAAGTTTATCGTGCGCACCGAGAATCCCAGCCGCTACTGGCTGGTCGTGCGCGCCCCGATCCATGACCCGGACCGCGCGCGCGGCGGCCCGCTCCTGCTGGTGGCGGTTTCGCGGTCCATGAGCGCCGGCGGATTGTTCTTCGACTACAAGCCGTGGGTGGCCGTGGGCCTGGGCGCCGTGATCTTCTCGGCGCTGCTCTGGGCCCCGCTGGTGCGTGGCATCACGCATTCCATCGCCCAAATGACCCACACCACGCGGCAGATCGCCGAGGGCCGGTTCGACGCCCGCACCCGGGAGGGCCGGCGCGACGAGCTGGGCCTGCTGGGCCAATCCATCAACCGCATGGCCGCCCGGCTGGCGGGCTTCGTCACCGGGCAGAAGCGCTTCCTGGGCGACGTCGCCCACGAACTCTGCTCCCCGCTGGCCCGCATCCAGGTGGCCTTGGGCATCCTGGAACAGCGCGCCGACGAGAAGCAGCAGGGCTATGTGAATGACCTGCGGGAAGAGGTCCAACACATGTCCAGCCTGGTCAATGAGCTGCTTTCCTTCTCGAAAGCATCCCTGGGCGTCTCCACGATCAAGCTCAAGCCCGTTCGGCTGCGCGAGGTCGTGGACAAAGCCGTCAGCCGGGAAGAGGCCGAGGGCGCGCAGATCCGGCTGGCAGTTGCGGATGACTTGTGCGTGCTGGCGGAGCCCGAGCTGCTCGTGCGCTCGCTCGCGAACCTGCTGCGCAACGCCATCCGCTATGCCGGCGCCGCTGGGCCCATCACCGTGTCCGCGCGCCGTGCGGACCAGGATGTCGTGATCACCGTGTCCGATTGCGGCCCCGGCGTGCCCGAAGCCGAGCTGGCGCAGATCTTTGACCCTTTCTACCGCCTGGACAGCTCGCGCGACGCCAGCACCGGCGGTGTCGGCCTCGGCTTGGCGATCGTGAAAACCTGCGTCGAGTCCTGCCGCGGCACCGTGGCCTGCCGCAACCGCCAGCCCTCGGGGCTGGAGGTGGACCTGAAATTGCGGGCTGCCAGGGAAGACATTTTGACACTCCCCCAGATAGTAGCGTAAGCCTCCGGCTTGCGCCCGTCCCGGCAAGCTTCCAGCTTGCAGACCTGAACGGGACCCGCCAACCCGGAGGGTTGGCAGGACAGTCGCAAGCTGGAAGCTTGCTCTACTACACAACGGCAGCAACAGGTTTGGTGGCGACAAATCCGGCGCCCCGGTTTAAGCTCGGCCCATGAAATCGAAGTCGAACGCTCAAGGCACAACGCGAATCGTCCAGGGCCAGCCCTCGTGGCGGCTGGCCTCAGCCAACGTGGAGGCCTTCGTCACGGAAATGGGCGGCCACCTGGGACCGGTCACCTTTGATCTCAAAGGCAGCAAACTCCAGCCTTACTCGGTGGCGCCGTGGGCAGAGGAGCCGGTTGATCCTTCGCTGCCGCCGATTCTCCAGGCCTTGCGGGGCGATTTCTTCTGCCTGCCGTTTGGCGGCAACGGCACGCCATTCCGCGGCGAAAAGCATCCCGTTCACGGCGAAACCGCCAACGCCCGGTGGCGCTTCCGGTCCCTGGAAACCAAGGCGGGCCGAAGCTGCCTGCACCTGAGCCTGGCCACAAAGGTGCGCCCGGGACAGGTGGACAAGCGCATCTGGCTCGTGGACGGACAGAACATCCTCTATTCGCAGCACGTGATGACGGGCATGAGCGGCCCCATGAATCCCGGGCATCATGCCATGCTCAAGTTCCCCGATGCGGCGGGCAGCGGATTATTATCCACCAGCCCCATCATCTATGGCCAGGTGTTCCCGCAGCCATTTGAGCTGCCCGAAAACCGCGGCTACTCCTATCTCAAGCCCGGGGCGGAGTTCAAGTCGCTCGCGCAGGTTCCCACGCGGACCGGGGACCTGGCCGACCTGACCTGCTACCCGGCCCGACGCGGTTACGAGGACCTGGTCATGGTGGTGAACGACCCCAAGGCGGCGTTTGCCTGGACGGCGGTAGCCTTCCCGCAGCAGCGCTACGCCTGGTTCGCTCTGAAAGATCCGCGCCTCCTGCCCGAAACCGTCTTCTGGATCTCCAACGGCGGGCGGCACTATCCCCCCTGGAACGGCCGGCACGTCAATGTGATGGGCCTGGAAGACGTCTGCTCGTGCTTTCACTCGGGCCTCGCGGAGTCTGTCCGGCCCAACCCCATCTCCGCCAAAGGGATTCCCACCTACCTCACCCTCAACCCGCGCAAGCCGCTGGCGATCCCCTACATTATGGGCGTGACTGCAATTCCCCGCGGCTTTGACCGGGTGACGTCCATTGAAGCCGCCGGAAACGCGCAGGCCATCACCCTGACATCGGCATCCGGCAAACGCGCCGAGGCCCCCGTCCATCTCGATTTCCTGCAGGCCGGCGCCGGGTGGTAAACCGGGAAACGGCACCTGCTGTTGTAGAGATACTGCGAGTTGGTCGCGCCCGCCGGGCTGAATAGCGCCCCGGCGCGGATGCAATGGCAATTTGCAACTTCGGCCCGGCTCGGTTACTGTAGTGCCCAGCATGAAAATCACTGAAGCCCTGGTCACGGAGCACAACACCTTTTTGATCGTGTTCGATCAGATCGAACGGGTGCTGCCTCGCCTGGCCACGCTGGCGGAGGTGAGAACGATGGCCACCCTGGTGGAGGGCATGCTGGAGTCGCACGGCAAGACAGAAACTAATCTGGCCTACCTGGCCCTGGATCATGTGCTGGCGCATAACGGGGACCTCAAGCGCATGCACCAGGATCATCATGAGGTCGATGATCAGCTCCGGAAGGTACATGAGGCCAGGACTTGCGCCGAGGCACGGCGGCTGCTCAAGGCCGCGCTGGTTGCCTCGCGCAAGCATTTCCGGCTCGAGGAACGCGCCGTCTTCCCCCTCATCGAGAAGGTGCTGCAAGAGGAAACGCTGCATGAATTGGGAAGCGACTGGCTGCGGCGAGCCTCGCGGCGGACGCGCGCTGCCGCCGCACGCTGATTCGCGCACCGGCCGCATGCCCGGCATCGCCTATGTCCCCCCTCCATGGCAGGTTCAGGGGGGCCGGCCCGCATCCGCATCCACGTCCGCTCCTGTCCGGCGGACCACAAAAAAGGTTCATCAATTGCCAATCTATGCACAGCGCAACTTACGATCTGTGCTAATCTTGCGCCTGGGAATTGATGAGTGGTTCTGCTCCTGAATGCGGGGGCGGGACATCACATCAGTCCCGTTGAGCGATATGATTGCAACGCTTTCGAACAAGAAGAAGAACCGGCTGCCCAAGATATTGGAGCATGCCAGCGGTGACAAACGCTTCAAGATACTTGAAGCGCACATGAAGAAGCATCAGTTCAAGCAGGACGCGCTGATCGAGGTGCTGCACAAGGCGCAGGAGCTTTTCGGCTTCCTGGAGGACGACCTGCTGCTGTTCATTGCCTACCGGCTCAAGCTGCCGGCCAGCCGCGTGTACGGCGTCGCCACCTTCTACCATTTCTTCACCCTCAAACCCAACGGCAAGCACACCTGCGTCGTCTGCATGGGCACAGCCTGCTATGTCAAGGGCGCGGACAAGGTGCTGGCTGCCGTCGAGGAAAAGGCGCGGATCAAGGCGGGCGAGACCACGCCGGACGGCGAGCTTTCGTTGCTCACGGCCCGCTGCATCGGTGCCTGCGGGATCGCGCCGGCGGTGGTTTACGATGGCGCGGTCACCCCGCGGCAGACGCCCGAGCAGGTGCTCGAAAAAGTGAAAGGATGGATCGGCCATGGTAATTGACGACCTGATCGAGATCGCGGAGAAGGAACGCGCCGCGCGCAAGAAACACGTGGTCCGCTGCTGCATGGCGGCCGGCTGCATGTCATCCGACTCCAAGGGGGTCAAGGAGGCCCTGGAGAAGGCGGTCAAGGATGTGGGCCTGGAAGACCAGGTCGAGGTGCGCGGGGTCGGCTGCATGAAGCTGTGCTGCCAGGGGCCGCTGGTCCAGGTGGATACAAACGAGCCGGGCGCGACAGTGGAGATCACCACTGGAAACCAGGGCCCGCTTTACCAGAGAGTCACCCCGGCCGACGCGGCCTCGGTCATCGGCACCCTCAAGGGCGGCAAGACGACCGTGCAGTGCGGCGACCCGAAGGACCCCTTCTTCACCGAGCAGTTTTCCATCGTCCTGGCCAACAGCGGCATCGTGGACCCGGAGCGGATCGAGTCCTACATCGCGGCGGAGGGCTACCAGGCGCTGCACCATGTGCTGCGCGAGATGACTCCCAAGGATGTCGTGGACGAGATGATCAAGTGCGGGCTGCGCGGGCGCGGCGGCGCGGGTTATCCCACCGGCCTGAAGTGGGCCACGGTCGCCAAGACGCCCAGCCTGCAGAAATACGTCATCTGCAACGCCGACGAGGGCGACCCCGGCGCATTCATGGACCGCAGCGTGCTGGAGAGCGACCCGCACAGCGTGCTGGAGGGCATGGCCATCGCGGCTTACGCGGTGGGGGCGACCCAGGGCTTCGTTTACGTGCGCGCGGAGTATCCGCTGGCGATCAGCCGCCTGCAGACGGCCATCAAACAGGCCAAGCAGCAGGGGTTGCTGGGCAGCGGCATCTTCGAGTCGCCTTTCAATTTCAACATAGACCTGCGCATCGGCGCGGGCGCGTTCGTCTGCGGCGAGGAGACGGCCCTCATGGCCTCGGTCGAAGGCAAGCGCGGCGCGCCCCGGCCCCGCCCGCCGTTCCCGGCGGAGAGCGGTTTGTGGGCCTGCCCGACGCTGATCAACAACGTCGAGACCTTCGCCAACGTGGCACCGATCGTTCGCAAGGGGGCGGACTGGTTTGCGGGAATCGGCACCGAGAAGAGCAAGGGCACCAAGGTGTTCGCGCTCGCCGGCAAGATCACCAACACCGGCCTGATCGAGGTGCCGATGGGCACCTCCCTGCGGAAGATCGTCGAGGTCATGGGCGGCGGCGCGCCGGACGGCGGCAGGATCAAGGCCGTGCAGACCGGCGGCCCCTCCGGCGGCTGCATCCCGGCCGACGCGCTGGACACGCCGGTGGACTACGACTCGCTGATGAAGCTGGGCTCGATCATGGGCTCGGGCGGCATGATCGTCATGGACGAGACCACCCGCATGGTGGATGTCGCCCGGTTCTTCATGGAGTTCTGCATGGACGAATCGTGCGGCAAGTGCATCCCGTGCCGGGCCGGCACGGTGCAGATGCACGGAATGCTGACAAAGATCCTGGCGCGCCAGGCCACCGTCCGCGACCTGCAAAAGCTCGAGGAACTGTGTGAGATGGTGCGGAGCACCAGCCTGTGCGGCCTGGGCCAGACTGCGCCCAACCCGGTGATGAGCACGCTGCGGTTCTTCCGCCAGGAATACACGGACCTCCTGAAGAAAGATCTTTACGGCGGGCCCAACGGCAACGGCAACGGCGAACCAAAGCCGGCCCCGACCGCCTGATCCCGACCCCGGAGCTAACGTATGGCTGCTAAAACTCTAACGATTGACGGGAAACACCTCAGCGCCGAGGAGAACGCGACGATCCTCCAGGCCGCGACCGAGGCCGGCATCACAATCCCGACGCTCTGCCACCTGGAAGGCGTCTATGATGTGGGCGCCTGCCGCCTCTGCCTGGTGGAAGTGGCCGGCATTCCCAAGCTGCTGCCCGCCTGCACCACGAAGGTGCGCGAGGGCATGGAGGTCCAGACCAACTCCGAGCGGCTGCGCAAGTACCGGCGGATGACGCTGGAGCTGCTGTTCGCCGAGCGGAACCATGTGTGCGCGGTATGCGTGGCCAACGGCCATTGCGAGCTGCAAACGCTGGCCTACAGCCAGGGCATGGACCACGTCCGCTATGATTACCGCTTCCCGAAATGGGAGGTGGATGACACCCATCCGCTCTTCGGGATGGATCATAACCGGTGCATCCTCTGCAGCCGCTGCGTGCGCGTCTGCTGGCATATCGAGGGCGCGGGCACCAAGAACGTTTCCGGCCGCGGCGCCAAGGCCCGGATCATCAGCGACCTCAACCAGCCCTGGGGCACCTCCGACACCTGCACCAAGTGCGGCAAGTGCGTCATGTCCTGCCCCACCGGCGCCCTGTTCAATAAAGGCTCGACGGTGGGCGAGATGGAGCGCGACCGCGGCAAGCTGGAGTTCATCGTCACCGCGCGCGAGAAAAAGCAATGGATCGCCGAGTAGGACAGGCGCTCCGCCTGTCTCCAGACTAACATGCAAACAACGCAAGCAATGGAAACAAAGCCGGCCGCCGATACGAAGCCGCTCCTGCGCCTGGCCACCGCCTGGTTTGGCGGCTGTGCGGGCTGCCACATGTCGTTCATGGACCTGGACGAGTTCCTGATTGATTTGACCGCGAAGGTCGATGTGGTTTACAGCCCTGTCATGGACGTAAAGGAATACCCCGAGAACGTGGACCTGTGCCTCATCGAGGGTGCCATCTGCAACGAGGACAACCTCGAATTGCTCCACAAGATCCGCGAGCGGACCAAGGTGATCGTGTCGTTCGGCGACTGCGCCGTAACGGCCAACGTGCCGGCCATCCGCAACCAGCTCGGCCTTGGCAACGCCGAAAGCGTCCTGCAGCGCGCCTACATCGAGTCCGCCCAGAACAACCCGAGCCTGCCCGGGGAGCCGGGCATCGTGCCGGCGCTGCTGCCGCGGGTGATGCCGGTGCATGAAGTCGTGCATGTAAACCATTTCCTGCCCGGCTGCCCCCCGCCTGCCGACCGCATTAAGGCCCTGCTTGTGCAGGTGCTCGAGGGCGTCGAACCCAGGCTCGAAGGCAACCAGCTCAAATTCGGATAGTTATGGCCCAACGTATCGTCATTGACCCCGTGACCCGCATCGAGGGCCACGCCAAGATCAGCATTTTCATAGACGACGCCGGCAACGTCTCGGACGCCGAGTTCCACGTCGTCGAGTTCCGCGGCTTCGAGAAGTTCTGCGAGGGCCGCCCCTTCAGCGAGATGCCCGGCATCACCCCGCGCATCTGCGGCATCTGCCCCGTCAGCCACCTGCTGACCGCGGCCAAGGCGGGCGACGCCATCATGGCCGTCAACATCCCCCCCGCGGCCGACAAGCTGCGCCGGCTGATGAATCTCGGCCAGATGATCCAGAGCCATGCCCTGAGCTTCTTCCACCTGAGCGCGCCCGATTTTCTGCTCGGCTGGGACACGCCCCAGGCCAAGCGCAACGTGTTCGGCCTGATCGCCTCGAATGCCGACCTCGCCCGCGCCGGCATCCGGCTCCGCCAGTTCGGCCAGGAGGTCATCCAGATCCTCGGCGGACAGAAGATTCATCCAGCCTGGGCCGTCCCCGGCGGCGTCCGCAGCGCCCTCACCGAAGAGGGCCGCGACCGCATTCGCGCCTGGCTTCCCGAGGCTTACGCCACAACGAAGATCGCCTTCGATCTCTTCAAGAAGGTGCTGGAGACCCACAAGAAGGAAGTCGAGATCTTCGGCAACTTCCCCTCCCTCTTCATGGGGCTCGTGGATGCCGACGGCGGCTGGGAACATCACGGCGGCAAGCTGCGGTTCACCGACAGCAGCGGCAGCATCATCGCCGACCAGCTCGATCCGCAGAAATACTACGAGTATATCGGCGAATCGGTGCAAGCCTCCTCCTACCTCAAATCGCCGTATTACAGCCCCCTGGGCTTCCCTGACGGCATGTATCGCGTGGGACCGCTCGCCCGGCTCAATGTCGCCGAGCAGATGGGCACGCCCAAGGCGGACGCGGAGCTGAAGAAGTTCAAGAAGCTGACGCGCGGACGCAACGCCGTGACCTCGTCCTTCCACTATCATTACGCGCGCCTCATCGAGATTCTCACCTCCATTGAGCGGATAGAAGCCTACCTGGACGACCCCGACATGCTTAGCGAAGACCTGCGCGCCGATGCCGGCATCAACAGCCTCCGCGGCGTGGGCGTGAGCGAGGCCCCGCGCGGTACGCTCTTCCACGATTACACCGTGGACCGCGACGGCCTGCTCAAGAAGGTCAACCTCATCGTGGCCACCGGCCAGAACAACCTGGCCATGAACCAGACCGTGGCCCAGATCGCCCGGCATTACGTGCGCGGCGACAAGATCCCCGAGCCCATGCTCAACCGTGTCGAGCACGGCATCCGCTGCTACGATCCGTGCCTGAGCTGCTCCACGCACGCCGTCGGCCAGATGCCCCTGCACGTCCAGCTCATAGGCCCCGGCGGCATCATCCTGCACGAGGTCGCACGAGGCTGATCGCCGGCGGGATCATGGGCCGAAGTGCAAACGCTTCCAAACCGCCAGCGAACCCAAGTCACTCGTGCCCGGCGACCGCATGGGGAAAGCATAACGCTTCGGGCGACTTCATGTCGTCTGCGGTCAGTTTGAGGCCCATAG
>Ga0194053_10001671_pt1 | contig 14012 bp, 19 predicted proteins | sample SepL228m_MetaG_FD_161684 | JGI IMG/M metagenome (GOLD analysis project Ga0194053, IMG submission 161684) | Anoxic zone freshwater microbial communities from boreal shield lake in IISD Experimental Lakes Area, Ontario, Canada - Sep2016-L227-8m | ecosystem: Environmental > Aquatic > Freshwater >... | reverse complement strand
CTCCCCGCCTGCCCAAGCACAATAATTTTGATCAATGGTGTCAAAGCAGGTAGTCTTGCGACCACCAACGGGACAATCTCCACGGAACAGGGCCCATTCTTCACAAGCCCGGTTTTCTTCAAAGTAGCATAGACCGTATTCATCACCATTACCATTTTTCTGCATGACCAAGTTTCCTCCGACAGTCTTACAATTGACCGAAGCAGGGTTAGCCAAACCTACAGTAGTAGTGGCAGTATCTACCGGTTTAATCACGCAGTCGGCAAAAGTGGTTTTGTCACCCTCAGTCACAAAAGCAGTATCACCCTTGTTCCAAAAAACAAATGATTCGTCAGTATTGGCATAGCGAGCACCAGAAGCAGAGATAGCTTGCATGAGCAACATATTTCGTCCATCACTCAAAGTCAGTTCCGCCTTGTCCTTGAAAAACAAAGCGTTGATATTTTTATTCTCAGCACAAGTAAAAATGGCAGAATTAATTACTCCCTCCTTAACATCGTTATTATCAGTAGTCTTTTGATAAATATAATATAGACCGAGACAAACCAGAATAATCAACACTGCGATTAATATGTTCTTTTTCATATTATAATTATATAATCAATTATTTCTTTAATAAACCCATTTCAAAATCTATTTCCTCAGCCTGTTTTTTAAACGCCTTTTTTGCGTCATCAAGGGCTTTGTTATAAACCTTGGGTGCGATATCCTGAAGAAAAGCATCAAGGATGTTACTAGCGCCAATAATATCCATTTCTTCATTACGCTCGGTAATATAGAAAGAAATGATGTCATTCACAGCTTTTTCTCTTTCCTCTTTGGTTAGTAGATCAAACTCTCTTTTAACTTTAGCCATAATAGTTATTTAAAAAAACCTCTAATTATTTCTCTTGAACTTATACCAGCCAACGCACAGAGGCAGTACAAAAGTTAAGATATAGTAAACATAAACATCGAGTTTGTAGTACCCAACTGCGTTCAATAATTTTACCAAGAGGAAATAATCTAAAACTACCGCGAGGATTGTCCAAATAACTGCTAGACCAATATAGCACTTGAATCTATCTCTTTTAATTTTGCTGATCAGAGCCCACAAAGTAAAAGCGATACCAAAAGGCATAATCGCCCAACCAATAAACTCTTTTGGTACAATAGCAAAGAAAACAAAACCTAAAATATAACCGACAAACCAGACAATAAATCCCCAAATAATAGTATTCAAAAAAGTTTTTAATTTATTTGTTTGCATAAGTTATTATAAATTATATTAATAAGTAAATTATACCATAATTTGCGAACCATGATTTACCTTAATTTTAAGGCGTTCTTTTGCCATTTACAAAAATGTTTGACAAATATTTTGGACTTGCTATTATATATCCATACCTCCCCCCTAGGTATGGGGATTAACAAAAATAAAATGATTGTTGAAAACAAAAAAAAGAAAATATTGATTAGTTTGAAGAAGGCCAAGACTTCACTAGACAAGATACTCACCATGGTCGAAGACGATCACTACTGTATCAGCGTCATGCAACAGAATTTGGCAGTGATTGGACTCCTCCGTTCTGCTCACGAGATGCTGATGAGCAACCACTTCAACACCTGCTTCAAATCAGCTATCCTATCCAAGAATGAAAAGAAGCGTCAGGAGATGACTGAAGAAATTTTGAAACTTATCAATATTTATAATAAATAATTATGGACCAAAACAAAAAGTGTTGTGTTGAACCAAAACCAAATCTCAAGAAGGGTCTTCTTTCTGGATTAATCTATGGCCTCATCCCCCACTCTTTTTGTTTGGCCTTTGCTTTGTTTTCCATGATTGGAGCAGTGACGGCATCAGTGATTCTAAAAAAGGCTCTCTTGATTCCCAACATTTTTTCTTACTTGATTATCATTTCTTTTACTCTGGCTACCCTGTCTATCTACTTCTACCTCAAGAAAACTGATTGCTTGTGCCGTAGCGGCATCAAAGAAAATTGGAAATATATTCTGACTGTCTATACCTCTACTATTCTCATCAGTCTTGTCTTCTTCTATGGAGTAATCCCTGTCCTGGCTAATGTGAGAACTGGTGATATCACCAATCAGCAAAACAATAACCAGATTTCCCTAAAGGTTGCCATTCCCTGTTCCGGACACTCTTTCCTTATTATGGATGAAATCAGAAAGAATGTTGGCGTCACTTATGTAAAGTTTGTTTATCCAGACATTTTCAAGGTTACCTATGATCCACAGAAGACTACTCCCAAGGACATAGAAGACCAAGAAATATTCCGCACTTTTAAAGCATCTATTCTATAGAACGGTCGATATTATTAATAATCACCCAGAAAGATTTTAGCAGATGGAAAATCAAAGATTTTCCGACATTAAGTAGTAACTTAATGTAATCAGCTAAAACCTTAACGGGTAAAAAATAAAAATATGTCAGAAGAAAAAATGAAAAAATGTTCATGTGGTTGTGAATGTAATGCAGCCTGCGAATGTACTTGTGAGTGTGGTGAAAAGTGTGACTGTAAAGGAGAATGCCCTTGCGAGTGCGTTTGCAAGTGCGGTAAAACCTGTGCTTGTAAGGAAAAGTGTCCTTGCGAGTGTGAATGTAAAAAATAAAACCTAGGTAAAATATTTAAATATTAAAAAAGACCATATCGTACGTATGGTCCTTTTTTAATTTGGCTCCGAATACAGAAAGGCGTTCGTATGGTTATTAAACAAAGTTATTCTCAGGACTTGTATTTGGATTTTTTTTATAAACCTCTATTGCACTATAATTAGAGGTTTTGTCCTCTTTGTCACCAAATTCACTCACTTGAATACCTGTAGTTTTAGGAAGCTTGATAGACATGTTTTTCTGTCCAACATAAGAACCGTCTGGATGCAAAACGCGCAAAATTTCTTTGGCCACTTCATCTCTATACTTTTGATCAGGTATTACTAAATAGTCTATTCCAGAACACCACACGCTAACAGAATTTGATGGTAAGCGTTTTAGGAAACCAAGCATATCTTCAGCCACAATCGCGACTGGTATTTTATTTAATTCTTTATTCTGTCTAAATCTTTCTTCTTGGGAGTCCGCAGAAGCTGATTCTCTTTCAATCTCAGGACTCAATAATTCAAACAAACGATTATGTAAATCGTAACAAAATGCTGGTTCCACTGCTATAAAAGATTTTGCCTTAGCATGATCTACCATCCGGTATGCAAATAAATTAGCTCCCGCAGCAATATCTACAACAATCTGATCTTTGAAGGCACTATCGACCGCGTCCCTGATTTCCTCCAGCTCCATACTTTCTTTTCTTTTTCTATCTATCGTATCTTTTTTTTCACCGTATCTTTTTTTGTATTCTACTTCTCTCTCATCAGAACTAACATCTTCAATAAAAAGCAAGCTAGCAAAAGTTGTGGAATAGCCGCTCTGTAAATGTTTAATTTTCCTGTTTTGATCTTCATCAAAAAGCTGAAGGTCTTTGCCCCACGCTTCAGGTGGTGTGTTTTTAGTAACTAAACCATTTAGTTTTATGCTAGGAATCAAAGACTCAACAGGAACAGTTGTTTTTGTATATGCCTCATAATATTTCATTGTGGACTCTTTTTTACTCAACAAAAATAATTCCTTGGCTTTGGCAATCCCTCCAGATTTTTCAATAAAACCCTTATATCTTTCACCAACAACCTCAACTTTTTCAGTATACACCTGTGCTCTCTTTAATGAATCCTCATTCCCGTGAGATCTTAAATTTTTTGCATATCCTCTTAACTTCTTTTTCTCACTTTGCACCTCATAAATATTTTCATCGGATGCTAAAGGTGTTGGTATTTCCATATTACTCATACTATAAGATTAACATATTTTAATAAAATATTTCAATATTACCCTTGTAGGACTGTCCAACAAGGGTGGGATTTTACTAATTCCCTGTTTTTTGCTATAATATACTCACAACTGAATAAAAGACGACCTAACCCCTTGGTTTTAAAAATACTTTGGATATGGTTGCGAAACACAGGATTATAAAGAACCCATCATTAGGGCATCCTGTGTCGTATCTGGAAACGGGTACGTGGCCGCAAGGCCTCCTAGTGGTGGGCTTTTTGTTGCCCGCTCCTAGACAATATTATTAGTAATCAAAGACCTAACCCTTAAGAAATATTTTAAGGCACGGTCATAATCACAGGAAAAATGTACTTTCAAAAACAGTCTCCTGAGGTGGAGACTAAAAACCACACCTCAAATTCGGTCTTTTGGGTATTCTCTTTTATTATTGGTATGCCGGCTATTTATCTCTTCTTTTCTCATGAGATGATCGTGGGTTGTCTCATTCTACTCTCGGTCTGTATTATCTTTCCACCTCTTGATAATTATTTAAAAATCAAACTTCCCTATTTACGTATTCCCAATGACGCCAAGGCATATGCTATTTATGTGATTCTTATTTCAGCCACGGCGATTGTATATAATCAGCATTTTGTGCCGGCATCAAAGGCTCAAACTGAAGGCACACAAGCCACTTCCACAACTTCCACTATTACCGCAACAACCACACCAAAAACCACCACCAGACCTTGTATTAAAAATGCGAGGGGTTGTGTGAGGAGATAGTTAAAAATTGCAGTGGGTAGGGACGCGAGTACGCTTATCGACCCTTACAGGGTCAGTACCCGTCGCTGGATTTTTCCTTCGTTAAGAAACTCGAAAAAATGCTCAGCGAGGCTTCGATCCCTACCAGCGAGTGATATTATCACTCGCTCCACGAAGCAAATGAAAAAAGCCGTCTTTCGACGACTTTTTTCATTTGCTCGCTTGGAAGGATAACTTACGAACTATCAATTGGGAGGAGTTATTCCCTTGTCCTTCCGTATTTTTGACACAAACACAGCAATTATTGACCATAATTTAAAATATTATTTTTTCAACGACATGACAGAGACTTTAATCATTTCCAAAATTAGTCTTAAATCTTTAGCTCTAGTTATATCCTCAGACTCAGGCCATTTTATGTATCTTTTACCTAAATGTGCAATATTATTGTTCCTTGCACTAATACATTCACAGACTATTGGATGTTTAAACAGGTCGTCTATAATCTTCCCTTTAAAATATTTCCTAAGAGAATGTACATCTTTTCTTTTATCAGCCAAATTCGCCAAGCGGACACAAAAACAATCTCTTACCATTCCCAACAAAACGCCAATATCGATTTCAGGGTCAATAAATAGTCCTAATTCACTGAAGAACTTGTGCCTTTGTTTAATATCAAAACCTGAGATTTTCCTATGGAGTTTATCAATAATACTGAGAGTGTCAAATCCGCTAATACATTCATTAATAGAAAATACAACCGAAGCAAAAGCCGGCCTAGTGCCTTTAGAGATAATTTGATCCATCTTACTCATATCGTTAAGTCTAGCACCATTTTATATAATTTGAAAAATATGGAAGCAAAAAATAATTTTGAAAACTTGAAAACATCAATTAAATCAAACTGGGGTGGATTAAGATCAGGATCAGGGAGAAAGCCCAGACCTCAATATGAGGCACGTGAGCTCTTTAACCTTGTTATTGATCACGAATGGGAGCGCATACTAAAAGCCGTATTAACACGGGTCTATAAGGGAGACCGGGAGATGATTAAGTGGGTTGTAGAACAAAGGATGGGTAAAGTGCCAAATGTAGCTATATCTGACGACCGTGAGGCCTTTTTGAGCCCCTGTGAGCCTCGTGTAGACGATAACGGAATTGATATAATGGAGATAGCAAAGGGTGTAAGTGACGCACTTAAAAAACACAAGCTTGAATAAAGTAGTCCCGAGAAAAAAGTTAAATACATCGTTTTATCTGGCTTGTTTTTTATTATTTTTTATGCTATTATATAACGGTAGGAGTGTAGGGAAAAGACATTTTATCGTTTTGAGATAGGCACAAATCACATCATACTGTTAAATACAAAACTCCCGTTTTGAATCGGAGTATCAAGATTAAAACCTTCATACTCCTACAAGTTGAGGCGCATTCTATCCAAAAGATTTAGTGTTCCTTGATACTCCGATTCAGAGTAGGAGTTTTTTTGTTTTCTATCTGATTGATCAACAGGTAGGTTTCTCCTGCATATCGGCATCAGTTATGCGTGCTTCTTGAAACTAAAGCGTAGCGAGATTGAAAATGTTCTTTAATGGCTAAATAGATGCGAAATTTTTTCGCGATGACAAAAACTTCTAAATTTACCATCTGTGTTCCAGACTATGTTAGAGGATTGATTTGGTGCCGACACTCAAATGGTAGTTGGGCCCCACCCTTTAAGATGGACTCAGATGATAAAAAAGATAAAACCCCGCAAACTTTTAAAAAAGTAAACGAGGCTTAATCTTCAATTCTCTGAAAAGATAAAAACCCTACTGGTGTTCCAAAACTGTGGGGTTTTTATTTTTTCTAGATTATACACGAAAATTGAATATTAATCAAATATATGTAGTAATATCAAAAAACGGATAACATTTAAACTTTAAATACTTTAAGACTTATTCTTAGATAACGTAAATAATAATATCAAGTATTAACTTTTTTGGGGAAGAATATCAATTAATTCTTGAATTTCTTTTAAAGCAAGTTGGTGATTTTGTGGATAAAAATTGATTAACTGCAGTACCTTGTATTCTTTGAATTCATCCAAATCATCCAAAATAGAATTTCTATACTTATGTACTAAATATTCTAATTCAGCTTCAGTTGCGTCCCTTTCTTTTTTTACAATAATTTTAATACTATTAGAATGTTTTTCTACTAGTAAGACTAGCCTTTTTAAATCTGAAAGATTTTTTTCAGATAAATTACAAGTGTTGTTACAGTTTCCATCCCTTATCCAACTTATTATAGAATTAAATCTTGAGTAATATATTTGATCAAAAAGACCGTCTACTGTATCACTGAAATATATTTGATCATGAAGTATTACAGGGTCCTCCATTGTGTCACTAATGAATAATTCATCTATCAAAAAACATTTTAACTCAGTTTTTAAATCAGCAGACGAATTCTTATTATAAAAATGTGGCATCAAACCACGAATCTCACTCACATTGTCATGTATAATTTTGTTTTCAAGTTTCTTTTTTTCTATCGAAATATCATTCTCAAGAGTATCATTTTTTTCTCTAAGCATGCAATAGATAATGAAAAAGATAATTACAATCCACATTGGTACATACATATATTTTAAAAATTCATTTAGTAAATTAAATCAAACTTTTTCTTATCTCCCCATTGCCGACAACGTTTCTTCTTTAAAGAATTCCAAATCTGATACTTTTGAAGATGTTCCGTTTTTCATAACATTCGATGTTCGAATATAATCTAAAGTCTTCTGGCATTTATTACTCACTAGAAGATAATACCTGTATGTTGTTGCATCACCAGCAGTTGCGTTAGGGTTATTTTTTAGATAACTTAAGGCAAATGAATAAAGATCGGTATCATATTTATTAGAATCAGTATAGTTTTCTGGACAAACAAAAAAAACTTGTTTTTTTGCATTATTTTCATAATAGTATGAGCTGAAAATTGTTACAACAAAAAAAAATAAGAGACATAGGTATATTTTTCTATTTCTACCCATTTTTAGCCACACTGATTTTATAAAATAAAACATATATTCTATTTTATTTGACCGTCGGTAAGTTTAGATAATTTAGCTTTATATTTTTGATATGCAACCTCTTGCTTGTCCTCATAGGTAAATGAAGGATCCCAACTAAAAACAGGTGCAATAAATTGGTTTGTGGACAGATTGGTAATTACATATTGACCATTATACTTTTCACATGGATCAATTTTTAAACCATACGCAGTACAATTGTTTATGGAAGATATAAATTCATAACCTCCAATGCATGAGTTCAAACTAGAGCTATAACCAACAACAAAATTATTGAAATTCTGAACCCATTTACTGGAATATTTATCAGCTTCATCACTATAATCCTTTTTTGTTCTAATTATAAAATCGTTTAATAACTGTGAGCATGCTTGCTGCTTTATAAAAAGATTGGAATCAGTGGATGATGTGGTTTTGTTACCAACGTCTTCTGGATTACTGATTGTTTTGAAAGATTCCGAATTATTGGTTATCTCAGTTATATTTTTATCAGGCTGATTTGTTTCGATGGTTTTGTTTAAATATATGACAACAAAAATTATAATTACTAATCCGACTACCCAATACAAAATATTTCTGTTTTTCATATTAATTTTAATTATTTGGCCTAGGAGTAACAAAAAGCCTACCACTAGGTGGTCCCGAGAGACCCATAACCGTTTCCAGATATGACGTCGTAAACGAGCCTAATGATAGGTTCTTTGTTTACGACGATTTGCAACCATATCCTTAGCTTTTTGACGACTAAGGGGTTAGGTCGACTGATATTAAATTGTCCCTTAATACTACAATTAAAATGACTTTATTTCAAGGTTGACTGTGGTATATTGTAAATGAGGCTAATAATTACGATTACTATGAAACTAGAAGATATTTTTGAACAGGAGGTCTGGTATGTCCTTCAACAAGTAAGGAAGCAAGGTTTGCTCCTTGGAGATACTTTTTATATCCACTTAGCTATGCCTTTTGAAAAACAAGATGGCTATACCGGGATATCACCTTCGGATGACACTCAGAGCAAAATACTAAGAAAACTGTTTTTAGATAAGGTAATTGAAATTGGTGATAAAGGTAAGGTTCCACCATTTGCACTCGATAAGAGTCGAGACATTAAGACGAGAATAATAATTTTAAGACCAAGGTTTGACGAGGTTTATGAAAAATGTAGTAATTTGTATTCAAATATTAATGATACAAAGATACATCAAAAACAAACTGTTTGTATTAACAGCAAAGGTATTTATTTAAAGCAAAGCCCAATTAATAAATACGGGATTAGGGGGAAAAGATTCCAAATAATCAAAAAACTGAAGACTGATGGACCTGTAAGATTAGATGATTTATCTTCGTATAACGATCAAGAAAAATACCTAGCATCAAAAGAAATTAAACAGATAAATATCAACTTTAAGAAATGTTTAAAACTAAACAAAACAGCACCTGATCTTATTGGTCAGTCAGACACCTCTGGTTATTATTTAGATGAAGAAAACTATATTTTTGAATTTAGTTTGAAATAGAACAAACCTTTAGTGGTTGTTAATAACCTTATCTAAAACACCTAGAAATGGGTGTTTTTTGTTATTCATGGGTCAATTACAGGTTTGTATTATTTTTAATATCATAAACACAGAGGTTTAAATTATTAATAAATAACATATGACAAAAAAAGAATTTTTCGAGAGTACCGACATTTCATTAGTCTCTACTCTGTATTACTTCGGATGCAAAATTGAAGCGATTGATAAGAGTAATCCCTCAAGAGCCATATTTTACATTGAAAGATGCAAAGAACTTGATCAATTAATTCAAGGCTTTTGGTCACATTCACTCAACGTAGAGCCATTGGCGTACTTTAATAGTTTGAAGGATATAAAGACACGCTTATACAGCATGGATAGGTAAAGGCAAGGATTACATAAATTAAAATGAATCTACCCTCTCATATCAGAATACCCCATAACATACGTCCGCGGCGAAAACCGACTAGGTTTTATTTTGATAATGAAATTTTGGACTGGTATGCCTCAATAATTAAACCTCAAGGAATAGCTCTGTACTGCGCCCTAGCAAAACACGCCAACAGTAAAAACCAAGCATGCTGGCCATCATACGAGACAATTCTGAAATGCTCGAGTATTGGCAAGAGAAACACTGTCAGTAAATATCTAAAGATCTTAGAGAGACATGAATTAATTAAGATAATTAGAAACAATAAAAGAGAGAAGAATTACTACTTTCTTTTGATGCCGAAGAAACCAGAAGTAGATAGTACCCTTTCGGATACTAGTAAAAAAATTAGTGACGGTACCCATAAAGACTCACCACAGTACCAAAAAGGTGTACCAGACAGTGCCAAAATGGATACTCTAAGTCTACGAATGAACAATAAGAAAGAAATCAATCTTTTATCAACCGAAGAGAAGCCCACCAACAAAGGACTAAGATCGATTAAAGATGAAATGGAACGCTTGGGATTACTACTTCCCAAAAAAGATAACGATTAGATAATACCAATGGAACTCAAACCAGAACAACTTCATAAGTTTAAAGAACTTCACAAGAATTGTGCTGGTTTTGAGAATTATTCCGATGAGCAAATAAGCGAAGTGGCCAACGGTGTGGCCAATTACTACCTCACCCTTTTTAACATTCAACAAAGAATACGGACAGAAGAAAGAATGCCTAGAAATAATGCTAAATAGTCATAAAAGAGGTATAATATATGAGGTTTTTAACAACTCAAAAATGAAAGACAGTAGTTTAAATGCGGTAATATATTGTCGGGTTTCATCCAAGGAACAAGAAGAAACGGGGTATTCTTTACCGGCACAAGAGAAACTCCTAAAAGAGTATGCTTTAAGAAAGAACCTGAACGTCTTGAAGGTCTTTTCTGTGGCCGAGTCAGCTAGTGGTGCAAAACAAAGAAAAGTATTTAGCGAAATGATGGGTTATATAGACAAGAATAAGATCACAAATCTTCTCTGTGAAAAAGTAGACCGTTTAACCAGAAATTTGAAAGAGGCTGTGGTAGGAAATGATTGGGTTGATTCAAATCCAGATAGACAGATCCACTTTGTTAAACAGAACCTGGTAATACACAAAAATGCTAAGTCCGATGAAAAGTTTAGATGGGATATTGAGATTGTTTTAGCCAAGAAATACATCTCCAACTTATCCGAGGAGGTTAAGAAGGGCCAGAAAGAGAAACTAACACAGGGGTGGCTACCAACAAAACCACCAACAGGTTATAAGACGATTGGCGAGAAGGGACATAAAATACATGTGATAGACGACAAGAGTTCACACCATGTTAGAAAAATGTTTGAACTGTATGCAACCGGTAACCATTCTGTTATAAGTCTTGAGGATGAAATGTATAAGCTGGGTTTGAGATCAACAGGCGGTAACAGAATACTACAGAGCAGAATATATAACTTACTTAGAGACCCATTTTATTACGGTAAGCTGAGATGGAATAATGAAATATATCCAGCCAAGCATGAACCATTAATCTCAAAAGATGTATTCGACAAAGTTCAGAGCATCCTCAAGAGACGTGGTAAAACGATATTAAACACTAAACACAACTCACTTTTTAAAGGAAAGATATTTTGTGAAGGTTGCGGAGGCGTTTTGAGCTGGGAAATGCAGAAAGGAACCTGGTATGGCCACTGTAACAACCATTTGAAGTCCCGTAGTTGCCCTAAAAAGACCTATATCAAGGAGAAAGAAGTGGATGAGCAGATAAACACCGTTTTCAAACAAATAGCCCCTAGAGACGAAGGTGTATTGAGATGGATCGAGGATATTATTAAAGAAGAAAATGCCGGGCAGATCAAACTTCGAGAAACGGAGGTTCAAAGGCTTAACGGTCTATTACAAAGCATCAGAAAACAGAAAGATAAATACTTTGAAGCCAAAATAAACAGAGAGGTGGATCTTGAATATTGTGAAAGAAAAATAGCTGAATGTAAGGCAGAAGAATCTGCGCTAGAAGCAACACTCGATAATGTTCTTACAAAGAGTGACGACTATCAAGACCTTCAACTAATAATTCACGAACTAGCCTTTAAAGCTAAAGAAATTTACGAAAAAGCGAACATCGATGAGAAGAGATTGCTGATGTCTCAATTATTTACGAACTTTACACAAAACCAGCACAATATAAAGCCAAATTACAATTTGGTCTGTGAATATCTATTAGAATGGATACCAAAGCTAAATGAAAGTTACGAACTGCAGAAAACCTTTATGTTACAAGGAAAAACCGATGCTTTCGCACCGGTCTGTCCCATCTTGCTCCGTGGGTAGGGATCGAACCTACGACCAATCGCTTACATTTAATCCAAGATTTCTCCCGGTATGGACTATATCATCATCCTTCACTTGTGTGAGTGGGATGTGGGGCGCTTCGCGACCATTTTACTGGTAGCTACTCTCTTTCGAGATAGTCTCTGAACCTTTCCACAAAGTGGACTTGGCTGCTGATTGCCCTCACTATCTTTTTGTGTAAGAAGAAGTGTTCGGGGTTCCAGCAATTCACCTCATTTTTCAATCTAAATTACTTTAGGAAGCTGCGTAATGCCTTCGTGTATTTCCATGTGACAATTTGAGCAAACGAGCACACATTTCTCAATCTCCTTTTCTATCTTCTTCCAAGATCTAGTCAAACCTCTCGTAGAAAGGTCAAACTCTTTTTTGGATGAATCAAGATGATGGAAACTAAGAGCTCGATCACACTTGTTGTAGCCACATATTATACACTTGTTGCCTTTAGATGCTCTGGCCATTTCACGAAGTTTTTTACGTCTTCGTTTTACAGCTTCGCGCATATATTCGGCTCGGTCGGCATAGGTTCTTTTATCTTTCTTGGTATACATTATTAAAGTATACCACAAGATATTGAACCGAGACACAGGCGACCGCTCTACCACTGAGCTACCACGGAATGCAAACTCATACTTTTTAAGGTATGGTGTTTCTATATTACCAAATTATTGAATAAAGGCAAGGGGTTATAATCGAGTATTATTGCAAGTTTTATATACTTGACATAATATTCTTAATATGTTAAGATTATATTATAAGTTTGTTCCCTCCCACAAAACCAAAAATTCTCGAAAGGAGAAAAAATGAAGACAAAACTCTATCCAATCCCGTGCTTACACGAAGCAGGAAAAGAAACCAATTGGCATAAAACGGTTCCAGATTACTATCCCTTATCCAAGGGGGAAATCGCCCAGCTTCTTGATGAAGCAAAAACCGTCAAACATCTTGAAACTGCACAAATCTTGTGCCGCCTCCACCAAGGGGTTATTGGCAAGGAATGTCCAGACCAAGCTCATGGACCGATTGCTGAAAAAATGGAGAGGATTGCCAACATTTACTGGGGCAATCTCGAAAAGGGGGCCTCGGATGAAATTGTGGACGAAATCCACAAAATCATGGTGAGCTAACACACCCACCACCAACACAGGAACCCACCACCCCTGTCGCGGTGGTGGGTTTTCTGTTTATTTTTTTCACTACCTACCCTAAACCACACAAAAACTGGCGTATCAAGTTAAAATCAGGTAGAATCTTGATATACTTATTAATATGACAGAGACGGACTTAAAGCATGATGCAGCCTATGGTGTAATTCCCGTTAAGAAAAAAGACGGGGTTTGGCATTTTCTATTGGTCAAACATATTATTGGACCTTGGGGCTTCCCTGGTGGACATCGCCATATCGGTGAAAATGAATTAGAAGCCGCCCGCCGAGAACTCTGGGAAGAGACTGGTATCACTGAATGTTTTATCAAAACCGACAAAAAATATATTGCCGACTTTTTCTTCAATCGTGAAGAACAGAGAGTAAATAAAAAGAATGCTTACTTTCTCGGCTTCCCCGAAGAAGGCCAGGAGCCAAAAACTCCAGAGGAATTCAAAGAAGAAATTGTAGATTGTGCCTGGTTCACCGCCGAAGAAATCAAAGTTAAAATCGGTCGCCCAGCAGTCCTTAGACTCATCAACGAAGTAAGTAAAGACCTGGACTAAAACCAGGTCTTTTTCATAATTATTTAATTATTTTGTCTTCTGTAGATAGAGGCAATGATAATGAGAATTATTAGAATAACTATCCATGTGATTACGCTTCCGTTTCTTGTATTATTTATTTTTGAGACACTAGTGATGGAAAGTTTGGTCTCCTCTTTTGCTGTGGTGGTGGGAGTGTTTTTAATCATAATATTCCTCGCAGCTTGCTGCGAGCGTCCGAACGCTAAGTGGTGTATCATACTCTGTATGGTAGACCACTTTTTTCGTTCACATAACAAAACCCTGTTAATCTTCCACTTAGTCTGTCCA
>Ga0194053_10001669_pt1 | contig 14016 bp, 14 predicted proteins | sample SepL228m_MetaG_FD_161684 | JGI IMG/M metagenome (GOLD analysis project Ga0194053, IMG submission 161684) | Anoxic zone freshwater microbial communities from boreal shield lake in IISD Experimental Lakes Area, Ontario, Canada - Sep2016-L227-8m | ecosystem: Environmental > Aquatic > Freshwater >... | reverse complement strand
CCGCATGGTGTGTTGTACCTAGCTGTGATGTAGCGAAGCCCCCAACGAATCTGAGTAACTGGATTCGTGCGCCAATCATCTGCGATAACGCTCATCTTGTCGGCCGGAAGCGCTTGTGCGATTCCATGGGCACCCGAGCGGTAGTTATGCGCTTTGTAGTTCCAATGGCTCTCGGTCGTCCAAAGATTATTTAGGCATGAGAATTGAGAACTATTCATTCCATACTCTTGGCTCAGAATTGTCTTGGCAACGATTTTTGCACCAACAATTGTTCGCGCCATTTCAACTTGGCGACTTATTGAAGAGACAAGGGCAACATCACTTGATAAAACTGAACCCAAGGGAGTCGCCGCAAGATCGATGGAGCCATAAAGAGCTGCAGCCGTCAGAGGTGGAGCATCTGGAGTTAGCAGAGCACTAGTCGTTGGATCGACATCGATGTGCGTTGCCATTGGAAAATCTAAACCGTAGGCGGTTGGCAGAGCCGAGGTCAGGAAGAGCAGAGAGGCAATGACGCCCCAGATTGCGACGTACTTGTTACGTAGTTTCATCTGACCCCTTCCTCTAACCCTTTAGCGCCCGCAAGCAATCAGCCTCAAATGAGGCTTCATTAACTAACGGGGAATGGCTTTAGGGTGCCGTGTATGGGGTGTGTCGGCAAATCAAATTACGCTTAAGTCGCAGATTCACAGAAAAGTGAAGGGCTGTGGATGGGTAAAACCGCAGGTCGGCAAGGGGGATGTCCGAAATGCCCCAAATGTGACTGTGAGATTGATTCTAAGGCTATTTTAGCCCTATCCGGGAAAGGGACCTTCGAGCATTTCGGTCACAAGGGCGGCGATTGGCGAGCGCTCTGACCTAGTCAAGGTAACGTGGGCAAAGAGTGGATGGCCTTTGAGAGTTTCAACGACGGCAACGACCCCGTCATGTCGACCGACCCTTAAGTTATCGCGCTGGGCAACATCGTGAGTCAATATGACGCGGGAGCCTTGGCCGATTCGAGAGAGAACAGTTAAGAGAACTCCTCGCTCTAGCGACTGGGCCTCATCGACTATGACAAATGAGTCATGGAGTGAGCGACCACGGATGTGGGTCAGTGGTAAAACTTCAATTAAGCCACGGTCGACGATCTCATCAATGACGGCCTGGCTTACGAGTGCGCCTAACGTGTCAAAGACGGCCTGTGCCCAAGGCGACATCTTCTCGCCCTCGCTTCCGGGTAAGTAGCCAAGCTCTTGCCCACCAACTGGATAGAGCGGGCGGAAGATAAGAACCTTTTTATGAATGCGTTTTTCCATGACCGCTTCAAGTCCGGCACATAAGGCCAGCGCCGATTTTCCAGTTCCAGCTCTGCCGCCGAGTGAGACGATTCCAATCGAATCATCAAGGAGCAGATCGAGAGCAACTCGTTGTTCGGCGCTTCGGCCATGCAGACCAAAAGCGCTTCGATCGCCTCGAACTAACTGCAACTGCTTGTCCATGGTCACTCGAGCAAGGGCGCTTCCGCGGTCGGAGTGTAAAACGACGCCGGTGTGAACTGGGAGTTCGTGGGCGGCTTCATGATCGGCGCGATCGGAGGTGTACAAATCGTCGATGACATTGGAGGCGACAGTAAGTTCAACGATTCCAGTCCAACCGCTGTTGGATACAAGCTCAGCTAAATACTCTTGGGCCTCGACTCCGACCGATGAGGCTTTAACTCGAAGCGGTAAATCTTTAGTTACTAAGACGACTTGCTTGCCATCGCCCATCAAGTTTTTAGCAATTGCCAAAATGCGCGAATCATTGGTGCCATCGCGCAAAAAGCCCTGGGGCAAAGTTGAAAGATCGGTGTGATTGAGCTCTACCGAAAGCGTTCCACCCTCTGGGGTAACAACGAGAGCTTTATCCAGTCGACCATGCGTGACTCGTAAATCATCGAGGGCGCGAAGAGCGGCTCGGGCAAAGTATCCGAGTTCGGGGTGATCGCGTTTAGTCTCTAACTCGCCAATTACTGCGATTGGAATAATGACTTCATGCTCAGCAAACTTATGGAGCGCGCCAGGATCGGCCAGCAAAACACTGGTATCTAAAACAAAGGTCTTCTTACCGCTTTGACTCTTAGAAGCCAATGGCTGAGCTCCTCGATTTAAGTTGTACTAGTTGGGAACCGCTTCGGATATGAAAAATGTAGAACTAATTGGGCCGAAGACGTGTGCGACACGCGCGCATGAATAGTTAAATCTTAAAGAAATATTTACGAACCAAATCGCCTTTGGCGAAGTGAATATGCCCGCAGAGCACGCAAAAAATCAACGCGTCTGAAATCTGGCCAATAGGCCTCACAGAAGTAGAACTCAGAAGAAGCGCTTTGCCACAACATAAATCCACCAAGGCGTTGCTCGCCCGATGTTCGGATTAGCAGTTCGGGATCAGGTTGACCTGCCGTATATAGGAATTTCGAAATATCATCCCCCGATAAGTTTTCCTTTGCCTCTTCAATCGAGTGGCCCAACTTTTCTTCATCGCTTAGGTAGCACTTAACTGCATCTACGATTTCGCGACGGCCCCCATAGCTAATAGCCACATTCACTTCGACGCCGCCATTGATGACGGGCTTCAAGCTACTTAACTTCTCACTCAGCCAATTGGGCAATAAATCCAATGCGCCAACGGCCTTTATATTCCAGCGGCCAGTTGCCGCAAGCTCATCAACGGTGTCGCCGATAATCTGCAGCAACTCTTCAATCTCGGCGGCACTTCGTTTGAAATTATCGGTCGAGAGTAGCCACAGTGTGACAACGCGGACTTCGGCCTCATCGCACCAGCCGAGGAATTCAATAATCTTGTTAGCTCCGGCTTTGTGCCCGTTGGGATCGCCTTGGCTGGGATTTGCTTTAGCCCAACGCCGATTTCCATCGAGAATAACGCCGACATGGTGGGGGGTCTTTGAAAAATCTAATGACCGAACTAATCGCCACTCATAGAGTGGGTAGAGAAGTGACTTTATTAATTTACGAATAGCGGCGTACAACTCGGCGCTCAGCTAACAATGATGCAACGGGAAGCGTGCCGGCCAACATTAATCCCAACATTTTCATAATTGGCCATCGGGCTTTGGTAGCAAAGTGAATCGCAGTCAAAATATAAATTGGATACAGGTAGCCATGGACCATTGGAATCCAGATAATTTTGCTATGCAAGCTCTCGTCATGAAAAATATATTTAACTGGCATATAAACAAACCATAAAAGAAGTGACATGATGCCGGAAACGATGGCCATTATTCGAAAACGAAGGATTACAGATTTCATAGGTCTACCTTACGGCGATAAAAGGGAAGGTAAAGCACCACCCCAGCCATCAGCCACCAAATTACGACGTACGAGAGGTGCTGCCAGTAAAAGCCCGGGATTCTGGAAATGAGCTTTTCAGGGCTTGGTCGGACTCTAACTAGATCGCCTCCGCTGTATTTTTCACGCGTTGCCAGAATATAACCATCGAATAAATCCAAATCCGTTGAACTCACAATGACCGCGCTATCCAGGCGCGAAATCACGCCCGTGGAATTATTAGCATGGTCGCTATCTTGATGGGCACACAATTGACCAACCACACTGATCAATGTCGATGCTTGAACCACGGAGTTAAGTTGGCGCTCTGACCACAGACCTCGAACTACCAGAATGCCTTTGTTGGACCCGACCTGAAGTAGTCCAACTTCCCAATCACTGGTCGCACCAGTGCCATCGGTTTGGCCTGGGGCTTTAAAATCTGCAACGTAGTGACCAGACGTGCTGACCATTCGATTGATGGCTTGCGGATTAAGGGTTGAGTTTGTAGTGGCGATCGAATCAAGCGGGACAATCGTTGGATTCACTGTGGTTGCAGTGACCAGACTTGCTTTAAGTGCGGCCGCTCGATCTAACTGCCAAATTCCAAGTGAAAAAAAAGTTACCGCAACAACAACAACAGCAACACCCGCGCCGATGCGAAAGGCGAGGCTGCTACTTGTCGTTGGTGTCATCGCTTCGATCGACGCCCATAAAGCGCTTATAGAAACTGCGCATCAAGAAAACTACGGCGATAATCAAAATTGCTATGGTGAGTGAGCCAGCTGGGCCCATCTCGATATTTTTTTGCATGACATAATCATCCCATGCCGTCAGAATTCTCATACGATGATCGATATGGCATACGTCATGGCAAGCGTTGGGTGGGGCCAGCGATTTTTTGTGCAGTCACTGGAATCGCATGGCTGATGTGGGCAGGTCTGCACCACTCAAATCCACCCATTAGATACTCGCTGATTTCATACTCAATAACCTCTAAGCGCGAAATTTCAGTGCGCTACTCAGTCCAGCGCCACGATAAAAACAAGGCAGTTATCTGCACGCTAATTGCACGCGATTTCAATAAAAACGTTGTCGGTCAGGTAGATGATGAGATTGCCCCTGGGTTGGCCAATTTAGAGCGGACAACTAGCGTGCAATCACGGGGGCCTGCAGTTAATGCCGACGTAATTAGTTGTCGTCTTAAGTAATCACCTAGTACCTTTGCCCCTTATGAGCTCACAGACATGGTTGACGCAGGAAGCTGCCGACCGTTTGCGCGCCGAATTAACTAACCTTGAAGGTCCGGGTCGAAAAGAGATTACGGCCAAAATTGAAGCGGCCCGTGCCGAGGGCGATCTCAAAGAAAATGGTGGTTACCACGCTGCCCGTGATGAGCAGGGCAAGATGGAGGCGCGCATCCGCCAGTTAAAGCAGATGTTAGAAAATGCCCACATTGGAACGCCTCCACCGAGTGCCGATGGAAAAGTTGGCGCTGGAATGGTTGTCACCGCCGAAATCGCTGGCGATGAAATGAAATTCCTTTTAGGTTCACGTGAAATCGCTTCAGGTGATTTAGATGTCTACAGTGAGAAATCGCCATTAGGTGCGGCCGTCATGGAGGCCGAAATCGGAGCAACCGTTACTTACACCGCCCCTAACGGTCGCGAAATTACCGTTGTAATCAAGGCGGCCGAGTTTTACGTTTAGTTAGAAGAGTTTTTATATTTTCTAACGCTTAGTGGCACAAAAATCGCCATTATCAAAACCATATAAATAAGTGATGTTTCTAGTGGGTGTTGACTAGGAAAAGAGTTAGCTGTTGCTCCAAATTGATTTTTCAAACCAAATAGCTGACGACAAGCCGCGACCATAGAGGAAACTGGGTTCCATTCGGCCACATATTGCAGCGCCTTTGGCATGCCCGTTGTTGGCGCAAAGGCATTGGATAAAAATGTCATAGGAAAAGTAATTAGGAATGAAACATTTTGAACTGTTCGTGCATCTTTAACAGCAAGGCCGGCGTAGATTCCGGTCCAGGAAAGTGCGTAACCAAACATTAAGAGAAATAGGAAAGCTGCGAGAATACTTAAGATGCTAGACGTTGGGCGCCAGCCGACCGCAAAACCCGCCGCTGCCATGACGACAAGAACCAAAATATTTAGAAGTGAATCACCAAGGGTGCGACCAACGACGAGTGCCGATCGAGCGATAGGCAGCGAGCGAAAGCGATCTATGAGGCCCTTTTTCATGTCCTCGGCTAAACCCGAAGCCGTCGCTGCCAAAGTAAAAGCCACGGTTTGAACAAAGATTCCTGGCATTAATAATTGGATGTATCCGCCGGGCTGACCAGTTGCGATTGAACCCCCGAAAACAAAGCGAAATAGGAGAACAAACATCACGGGCTGTATCGTTGAGAAAATAAGCACTTCAGGAACGCGGGATAGCTGTAAGAGTTGGCGCTTAGTAATAATCAGCGAATCCATAATCGCACGTCTCATGGAGTGACCACCTCTTCTGCAATGTGGCCGGTCAACGCCATGAAAACATCATCTAAAGAAGGGCGCTTAATACCGACATCCAAAGGGTGAATCGCCGCGGCATCCAGGGCACGTAAAACATCCATAAGCGCCATCGCGCCAGTTGAAACTGGAGCACTAATTTTTCGTAACCCTGAATCAACCAAAGCCAACTGTCCGCTGACTTTTTCTATGATTGCGGTTGTTTCGGCAATATGGTGGGACTCAACGGTTACTTCTAAACGCTCTCCGCCAACTTGGTTTTTTAGCGCATCCGAAGTTCCGCGGGCAATCACTTTGCCATGATCGATAACTGCTATCTCATCGGCCAGCTGATCGGCCTCTTCCAAATATTGGGTTGTTAGCAAAAGAGTTACTCCACCTTTAACTAACTCTTCTATGACTCCCCACATTTCCATTCGGCCTCTTGGATCAAGACCCGTTGTTGGTTCATCAAGGAATAAAACTTTGGGTTGCACAATTAACGATGCAGCTAAATCTAACCGGCGACGCATTCCACCTGAATAAGTTTTAATTGGGCGACGAGCACTTTCAGTTAATGAAAATCGTTCTAGGAGTTCATTAGCGCGATTAATCGATTCTTGTTTTCCCAAATGATACAAACGCCCAAACATCACTAAGTTATCCCAGCCAGTTAACGTTTCGTCTACTGCGGCATATTGACCGGAAAGACCAATAACTTCGCGTACTTTGTCGGGATGTTTGATGACATCGATTCCTGCTACATGTGCGCTACCTGAGTCGGGCTTTAATAGAGTTGCAAGAATTCGCACTACTGTTGTTTTACCTGCGCCATTAGGGCCTAAAACGCTCAATACTGTGCCTTCGGCCACATCCAGAGATAAGCCATTTAGTGCTCGGACTGCACCTTTATCGTAGGTTTTCACTAGGCCTTCTGCGCTTACTGTTTTCACACGGTAACCTTACCTCCATGTCTAATAAAGCACCTCTTAACGCATCGGTCAAAGTCCACACCCACCGCGAGATTATGATCATTCTCGGTGGCCTCATGACGGGAATGCTTCTAGCCGCCCTTGATCAAACAATTGTTTCAACTGCTTTAAAAAGCATCGTTGAGGATTTTAATGGATTAAACCATTACACATGGGTTGTCACTGCATACCTTCTTACCTCAACGGCTTCAACACCGTTGTATGGAAAGATTTCAGATATCTATGGCCGTCGCCCAGTCTTCCAATTTGCAATCGTTACTTTCTTGCTTGGCTCATTCCTCGCAGGTGCATCACAAAACATGACTCAGCTCATCGCTACTCGCGCACTTCAAGGTTTAGGTGCTGGCGGTTTGATGGCACTTACTTTCGTTATTATCGGTGACATTGTTCCCCCTCGCGATCGCGGTAAGTACCAAGGTTATTTCGGCGCCGTTTGGGGTCTGTCCTCTGTTGCCGGACCTTTGCTCGGTGGTTTCTTTTCAGATCACCATAAAATTTTGGGAGTCACTGGCTGGCGTTGGATTTTCTACATCAACTTACCAATTGGAATTGCCTCTCTCATAATTACTTCCGCGGTTCTGCACATTCCAAAAATTAAGCGTTCACACTCAATCGATTATGTTGGCGCGATTTTGATGGTGTTGTCAGTCTGTTTGGTTCTTCTATCAGTTTCGATTTACGGCCCACAATATGGTTGGGGCGATAGTCGCACCATTACTTATTTAGTAGGTGGGTTAGTACTTGCTGTGGTTTTCCTCATGTGGGAAAAGCGGGCCAAGGAGCCGATTTTGCCGCTGTACCTATTTAAGAACCACACTTTCTCTATAACTTCGGCTCTAGGCGCAGTCATTGGTGCTGGAATGTTCGGCGCAATCGTTATGTTGCCGCTCTATTTCCAGGTAGTTAAGGGTTACTCAGCCACTTCAGCGGGCCTTAAGTTGATTCCATTAATGCTTGGAATTGTTACAACGTCAATCTTCTCCGGCAAAATGATTTCAAAACATGGTCATTACAAGCGATATCCAATTATGGGCACCGCGATTATGACCGCTGGTGTCTTGCTTATGACTAGATTGCAGATTGATACGCCTTATTGGCAGATTTCCATCTATGCAATTATGGTTGGTGCCGGCCTTGGTTTATCCATGCAGACCATCGTTATCGCCTTACAAAACGCCGTTGACTTTAAAGATATGGGAGTGGCAACGAGTAGCAATACTTTCTTCCGCTCATTAGGTTCGGTTTTTGGAACCGCGGTTTTTGGAAGTATTTTAACTAACCGTGTCGCCCACTACCTAACAGCTAACTTCGCCGATCTTGCAGCTAAGAATCCATCGGCAGTTGCTGGTTTTGATGCAAGTAAATTAAAGGGAATCACAAATAGCACGGCAGTACTTAACACGATGCCGCCAGTTATTAAGCACACCGCCCTTGAAGCTTTCGTCTCCTCATTCCATATTGTCTTTTACGCCGCAGCTCCAGTAACGGCAATTGGTTTCTTGCTTGCACTTATGTTACGTGAGACTCCACTGCGCACTTCAAATGATTACGCCGCAGCGCGAGAAGAGGCAGCTGGCGAAACTCTTGGTTAATGCAATCTCCATTTAAGGATCTGCCGCGCGAGATTTCAGTTCTCGTCGCGGCATCCTTCTTTGTGGCAGTTGGTTTTGGAATTGTTCTACCTGCAATCCCCGTATTTGCCCGAACTTTTGGTGTAAACAACGCGGCAATTGGTCTGATTATTTCAATGTTTGCCATTACCCGATTTGCCTCCGGTCTAATCTCAGGCAAACTCGTTGACATGTTTGGCGAAAGAGCGGTTTTCTCCAGCGGAGTCTTAATGGTTGCAATTTTTGTTTTCTTAGCCGGCATGGCCACGTCATATTCTCAGTTGCTCTTCTTTCGCGCTGCAGGTGGGCTTGGCTCTTCAATGTTTTCAGTTGCCGCAGGATCGGTCATTATGCGCTCGGTCGATGATGAACATCGCGGCCGGGCACAATCGGTCTACAACGGCGCTTTCTTAGTCGGTGGTGTTTCCGGTCCTGCAATTGGTGGATTGCTATCACTGATTTCCCTTCGCGCACCCTTTTTTGCCTACTCTGCAATGTTGCTTACATCGGGCGTGGTTGCTCACTTTTTTCTCAAAGGTAGCAAAATCGGCAAGCGAGAAAGGAATGTTGATACGAGTAATCACACTACGGTGCGTGAAGCCCTGTCGATGAAGCCGTACCAAATTGCGCTGGTCTTATCATTTATCGGCAACTGGGTTGTCTTTGGCTTACGTGCGTCGATCATGCCGGTCTTTGTCACTGAACAATTGCATGCCTCCACCGCTGTAGTTGGTTATGGCTTTGCACTGAGTGCTATTTTTCAAGGCGCTTTGCTTATGAGAGGCGGCCGACTATCCGATAACAAGGGTCGAAGGATTGCCTCAATTATTGGTTCGAGTATCGCGTTATGTGGCGTTCTGGTCATGACGCTAGCGGTTCATCCGTGGATGTATTTAGTTGCAATGTCCATAATTGGAATTGGTTCTGCTTTCTTGTCTACTACTCCAGCCAGCATTGTCGGTGACATCATTCATGGTCGCGGCGGTCAGGTGATTGCCGTATTTCAAATGGCAGGAGACGCCGGAATGATTGTGGGACCTTTAGTTATCGGTGCGCTCTCTGATGCATATTCATATCGCACCGCATTTGCTGTATCTGCCGTGGTTTTTGCAGTTGGAACTCTTTTAACAACAAGAATTCCAGAAACGCGCGAGAGCTTTCTCGAAGGGCAAAGAGAAAAGCCCCAGGTGAATAACCTGGAGCCTCTCGTTTAAAACTTTCCTTTAGTTATTGCGCAAGATTGATAACAAGCGCAGAACTTCCATATATAGCCACACAATTGTGACCATCAAACCAAAGGCCGCACGCCATGACTCTTGCTCAGGCAGACCAGCATTGATTCCCTTTTGAATTTGATCAAAATCTAGAATTAAGAAGAAGCTGGCGAGAACCATTCCACCAGTTGCGATGATTAAACCAAATCCGCCGATGCTATAGATGCTAGCGCCGAAGAGTGAGCCAATCATTGAGACAAGACCTAAAACAACGTAACCAATCAACGCAGTCATTAAGACTTTGGTGAACTTAGGAGTTACGCGGATGCGCCCGCTCTTATAGGCGAACAACATTCCGGTAAATGCGCAGATTGTTACGAGGATTGCCTGGCTAACGATGCCCTGATACATGTTGTTATAGAGATGGCTGATTGTGCCAAGAGCTAAACCTTCAAAGGCAGCGTAGGCAATAACCATTGCCGGGTTAACCGATTTACTAAAACTATTTACCATGGCCAAAGCAAAGCCACCGAAAACGCCGAGCAACATCGCTCCGCCACCAAGGTTAAGCGTCCATGCAGCTGCGCCAACGCCGACAAGAACTGCAAATAAAATTCCAGTACGAGTGACAACATCATCAATCGTCATGCGACCCGTGCGCAAAGATGATGCGGCAGGTGCGTTATATAGATTCTCTAGCGCTGCGTCGGTCTCAGTTGTTGTCTTGGGATCAAATGCAGCGTAACCACGCTGATTAAACGCCCGTCCTAAAACAGGGTTTGAACTGCGCATATAGTTTTTCTCCTTTTGTATAACTCCCAGAAGTTCTGGCAGTTGTTTGGTAGAACAAGTTTAGGGCTAAGAAGATTCCCAGGCGTCCTAAATTACGAGTTCATTGACTTATTAGCTGATAGTCGCCTGTGAGACAGAGTGATGCGATATTTCTCCCAACCAGTTCCCTAAGAGTGTGTGACCGTGTTCGGTAAGAATTGATTCTGGGTGGAACTGAACCCCTTGAATGGGAAGGGTTTTGTGCCTAATGCCCATGATGACACCAGACTCTGATTTCGCCGTTACCTCCAGCTCTTGTGGTAAATCCGCTTCCATAATCGCCAGTGAGTGATATCGAATTGCTACATAGTCCTGGGGAATTGCAGCAAATATTCCAACTTCATTATGGTGGATCCGCGAAGTTTTTCCATGAAGAAGCTCAGGTGCGCGGGCGACGGTTGCGCCAAAAGTTTCACCAATTCCCTGGTGACCGAGACAAATTCCGAGGAGTGGCATTGAATGCCCAATCGCGTAGGCAATTGCATCGAGAGTTCCAGTTGATTCCCTGGGGTGACCGGGTCCTGGCGAAATGAGGATTCCATCAAAATCCGCGAAATCAATGCGAGCTAATTCATCGCTGCGAACGACGGTCGTCGTCGCACCGAGTTGATTCAAATAATCTACGAGATTGAAAACAAATGAATCAAAATTATCCACAACGAGAATGTTTGGCGAGGTCATGCCGGAACACCTACCGCTTGCGTGTAACTCCCCCATTCATTTAACAACTTCAGAGCAGTTCCAGAATCAATGGCCTCGGTAGCGCTTTCAATTCCAGATTTTAGTTGGTCATAAAAATCTCTCTCATGCTCGCCTCTATAGGCCGCAATTGCTAAAGCTGAATTCAGTAACAGAGCGCTTCTGATCGAACCCTCTTTGCCCGCAAGGTAGTCACGTATAATTAGCGCATTATCTTTTGGCATTCCCCCGCGAAGGCTATCTATCGAGTCTTTTGAGAATCCAAAATCTTCTGGAACTATTTCATAATCCTTTGCCTGTCCATTGAAAATCTCGCGAACTTTTGTTGAGGTCACAATTGTGATTTCATCCATTCCATCATTACCCCGTACAACAAAACCCTCTGCGCCGCGATAGCGCATAACGTCACTCATTAAATCAAAACGGTTAATGGGTGCAATTCCAAGGGCGAATGCTTGCGGTTTACTGGGATTTGCAAGCGGTCCGAGCACATTAAATACCGTTGGTTTTCCGATTGCCCGGCGAGCCGGCGCCGCGTAGCGTAAAGCGCTGTGATATTTCGTCGCCTTCATAAATGCAATTCCAAATTTACTAATTGAGTCTTCATTTGCTTTCCCGTCAAGTTCTGTATTGACGCCCAGCTCGACTAAAACATCTGCCGAACCGGATTTCGAACTTGCTGCTACGGAACCATGTTTTGCTACGACACAGCCAGCAGCTGCTGCAACTATGGCGGCAGTTGTCGAAATATTAATAGTGTGGAAGCCATCACCACCGGTGCCAACAGGATCTACCGCCCGTTGCGAAATATCGATGGGCAGCGCAAAGCGATACATAATATTTATGAAATATTCGATTTCTTCTGCAGTCTCACCTTTCGCACTGAGTGCTGAGATCCAACGTGCGATTTGATCATCAGAGAGTAATCCTTGAAGCATCTCGTTCATCACCCACTCTGCAGTCTCTGCCGAATGGTCGTGGCCGGCACTTACATCTTTGATCAGTGAATCAATACTGAGAGACATACTCCTCCAATAAACCCCAAGTGCCGCGAATGGGCGAAAGTGTATACTTCCTCAATGTTTGCGCGCTTAGTAATTAATTTCAGAACTCTGAAGCCGATGACTCTCACGGAGCTAATTGATGTCGCTATTTGATCAGGTTATGCCCCTCTCTGAGTTTCGTGAGCACGCCGTCCACAACAACATCATTCCCCTTCATGTGAAACTCTTTGCAAACTCCGAAACCCCATTAACAATTTATAAGAAGTTGGCGATGGATCGAGAGAGTACTTTTCTGCTTGAATCCGCTGAGAATGACGGGAAATGGTCGCGTTATTCCTTCATTGGGCTCCCTGCAGTTGCCACTCTTCGAGAAGAGAATGGCGTCGGCGTCTGGTCAGGTAATGTCCCTAGCGGTGCTCCGCACGGTGAAAAGCATTTGGACGCCATTCGCAAAACATCAACACACCTGCGCTCACCACGAATTCAAGGGTTACCTCCACTTACAAGTGGCCTCGTCGGATTTTTAAGTTATGACGCTGTGCGCATACTTGAGCGAATTGAAGACCTAACGGCCGATTATCTCGGGCTTCCTATGTATGAATTCTTATTGTGTAGCGATATGGCGGTTTTCGACCATATTAATAACTCGCTGATATTGATTGCCAACGCTATTAATTGGGATGGCTCAAATAATCGAATCGAGGAGAGCTATAACGAAACCCTCGAGCGCCTTAAAGAAATCGTAAAATTGCTGGAAAAGCCGGCTGAAATAGATATCCATTATTTAGCCCCAATGCCTGACTTGCCAATCATTCGCCACACAGAGCGTGGAAGTTTCCTTACGTCTGTGGATCAAATTAAAGAAGAGATCTTCGCTGGAAATGCTTTTCAAGTTGTTCTCTCACAACGCTTTGAAGTAAAAATTTCAGTTGATCCATTCCTGATTTATCAAACACTAAGATCGACAAACCCAAGCCCCTACATGTATTACATAAAACTGAGTTCAGGAGTAACAATTGTGGGTTCGAGCCCAGAGGCGATGATCAAGATAGAGGATCGCACGGCGATTGTTCACCCAATCGCAGGTACAAGACCTCGCTCAACAAATCCCGAGCAAGATGCGCTTCTCGAAACAGAATTATTAAACGACCCAAAAGAGCGCGCAGAGCATGTGATGCTCGTCGATCTGGGTCGTAATGATTTAGCTCGCGTCAGTGAAAGTGGTTCCGTCGAAGTAATAGAACTGATGAAGATTGAGAAGTATTCACATGTGATGCATATCGTTTCGACGGTAAAAAGCACACTAAAGAAGAGTGTGACATCACTTGATGCATTACTGAGCGTCTTTCCGGCGGGAACACTTTCTGGTGCGCCTAAGCCGCGTGCAATGAACATTATTGAAAAACACGAAGCATCTAAACGTGGACTCTATGGAGGGGTCGTTGCCTATATGGACTTTCACGGCAATCTAGACTCATGCATTGCGATTAGGACTGCCCTTATTAAGGATGGTTGTGCATACGTTCAGGCTGGCGCGGGTATTGTTGCAGATTCCGTCTCAGAACTCGAAGAGTTAGAAACTGTAAATAAAGCAGCGGCTGTGATTCGCGCAATTAATTTGGCACATCAAATGCAGAGAATAAAATGACAGTATTAGACGAAATCATCGCCGGCGTTCGGGAAGATCTGCAGGCACGCAAATTGCTTATGCCAAACCTTGCTGAGGTAATGTCGATTACCCCAACGCCAATTGATGCCCTCACTCGATTCACCCCAGGACCTCTGCACGTAATTGCCGAGGTAAAACGGGCATCGCCGAGCAAAGGTAATCTGGCAGAGATTACTGACCCGGCC
>Ga0194053_10001667_pt1 | contig 14036 bp, 12 predicted proteins | sample SepL228m_MetaG_FD_161684 | JGI IMG/M metagenome (GOLD analysis project Ga0194053, IMG submission 161684) | Anoxic zone freshwater microbial communities from boreal shield lake in IISD Experimental Lakes Area, Ontario, Canada - Sep2016-L227-8m | ecosystem: Environmental > Aquatic > Freshwater >... | reverse complement strand
TGCTGTGGCTGCGGCTCTCTGTCGCCGCCGGGGTGGCGCGTCGAGCGCAAACAAGAGGCAAGAGGCTCAGGTCCACATCGCCGCCCCGACTGAGCGGGGCGGCTACAAAAACGCCAGACCCTGCACCCAATTGTGTGTTGTTTTCAGAGGAGGCTTCGGAGTTCGGGATTACTAAACGCCAGGGCTGAAGGCCCGCCCCATTCCGACCGCCAAAGAATGGCGCGGGCCTTCGGCCCTTTCCCGTTTGCTGGTTATCCTGGGGCTTCGCTTCGCTACACCCCAGCAAGGCTGGTATGGTGCCGCGCCGTTGGCGCTTCGGAATGTTGTTCCGTATAGCAATTTTGATGCGTTTGCCCTGGGATCCCCCCAGGCGCCGCGCCTTACATGGCAGGTGGCGTGTTATCCTAAATCCGGCAGAAGAACCCGCGCCAAGGTCGCAAAGACCGCCAAGGGAGGAACTTATGGAAAAGGCAGAAATCACCGTGTAGGCGATCCCTTTGATCTTTCGCCCACTTCGTAAAGCTCTGTCTTGGCGACCTTTGCGTCCTTGGCGCGAAATCCAATTGCTTTTTCTAGGGTTATTTGATGCGGCCTGCTGCCGGGCGGCAAAGATCGCCTTTGCCACAGGGGCTGAGGCGACCGTTTCACCGCCGTTTTTCCACCAGTTCCGCCGCCAGGCGGATCGCTGCGATCATGCTGTCGGGGCGGGCGAGGCCGCGTCCGGCGATCTCGAAGGCGGTGCCATGGTCGGGGCTGGTGCGCACGAACGGCAGCCCGAGCGTCACGTTCACCCCTTCATCAAACGCGTGCAGCTTGAGCGGGATCAATCCCTGATCGTGATACATGCAAAGCACGCCATCGAACTCGCCCGCGGCGGCTCGGAAAAAGAGGGTATCCGGCGAGATCGGGGCGGAAAACTGAACAGGGTCCCCCCATTTCTCCGCAAGCATGGCTGCCGCGGGAGCGATCACCTCAATCTCCTCGCGGCCAAGCACGCCGGACTCTCCGGCATGGGGATTTAGCCCGGCAACCCCGATGCGCACCGGCCCGGAGCGGGAGGCCAGGCGCAGCCGCAGGAAATCGGCGAGCAGCGAGCCCACCCTCACAATCTCCGCCTCGGTCATGAGTTGCGGCACGTCACGCAAGGGGACGTGCGCCGTCACCAGCGCCACCGTAAGCATTCCTCCGGTCAGCAGCATGGCGTAATTTTCCACCCCGGCCCGGGCGGCGAAAAACTCCGTTTGGCCCGGGAACGAGAATCCGACGGCTTGGGAACGAGCCTTATGAATCGGCCCGGTCACGACGGCATCGATCTCCCCGGCCACGGCAGCGCGAGCGGATTCCTCCAAAGCGGCCACGGCAGCGCGGGCGGTTTCCTCGGTGGGATGTCCGGGAGTCGCCGCTTCGGCCTGCCCGAAAATGCGATAGCGAAAGCGGTCGTCGAGTTTGCCGGATTCGAGCGCAGCCCGAACGATTTCCGGCCCGACGCCGGCGAGATCGCCCAAGGTGATGCCGATGGTTCCGAGCACAGGCCGCTCTAGTAGATTTTCACGTACGCCTTGGCGCGCAACCCGTCGATCCACTTCTGCTGGGCTTCCTGGCGGTCGGCTTGGAGCACCTGCTTTTCAATGTCGTCGCGCATCCCGGTGAGTGGCTTGGTTTCGGCATTCTTGCGGGCCTCCACATAGAGAAGGTAATAATTGCTGCCGACTTCAAGGACCTTGCTGACCTGGCCGGGCTTCAAGGCAAAAGCGGGACCCGAGAGGCTTTCGTTGAGCGTGGAGCGTTCGATCCAGCCCCAGTCCCCGCCGACGTCCTTGGTGGAATCCTCCGAGTACATCTGGGCCATCTTGGCGAAATCGTCGCCATTCTTGATCTTGCCGCGCAATTCCGAGGCCGTCGCCTGCGCCCCGGGGGTGTCCTTGTGAAGCACGATCATCCGAAGCTTGACCTGTTCGGGGGTCGAGTAGGCGGCGCGGTGGGCTTCGTAAAAGCTCTCCACTTTCGAGGGCGAAAGGAGCGCGTTGGATTTCACGGCGCGATTGCGCATCGCCTGCACCACCATCTTGTCGGTCTCAAGTTTGCGAAAACGCTGAATCGTATAACCCTGCGCCTGCAGGGTGCGGATGAAAGCCTGGCGATCCCCGTTGAACTGTCCGCGAACGATGCTGGCGATGTGATCGTCGATCACGTAATCGGGAAGCGAAAACTTGTTCTTTTGGAACTCCTGAAGAACCAGTTGCCGGTCGATCAGTTCGTTGATGGCAGCCAGCCGCACTTCCTTGACCTTGTTCACCAACTCCTGCCCGTGAAGGGTTTCGCGAAGGGTCTGCTCACGCACCGCGACCAACTCCCGGACCTGAGAAAAGGTCACCACGTCGCCGTTGACCACGGCGGCGATCCCATCAAGGACTTCCTCGGCAACCGCCGACAAGCTCAACGCAGCGGCACAAATGATAACGGCCAGTGATCGGGAAAACATGGTATAAAGAAACTCGGCGTCACCGTAAGTGGCCTCCCGGTGAAGTCAAGCGCGCGCTTGGCAGGGAGTAGCTGCCGGGGGCATCGGGGCAAACGGTAGCCGCCGGGCTCAGCCGGGTGGCGTAGTTCACCGGGAATGGGAGTTATGGGAAGCATGGGAATCGATGGGATCAGTCCCACGCTTCCCATATTTCCCATTCCTCCCATGCGTTGCCTCGCAGCCTACCCGCCATCCCCCGGGCGGCAGAGCGCCGCTCCCACACCTGGCACACCACCTGCTCGTTTATTCGGAAGTATAGCCGAACCCCGATAAAAAGTTCTGCTAATCTTCTTGTGCTCCGGGAATGAGGCCTGCTTCTATTGCGCCAGAGTAAATCGGCATTTCCCGGAATCGCGGAAGAAGATTTTCCCTGAAAATAGTTTGAACGGCGCAGCACAACTTCTGTCAAAAGCAATCGTCAGTGTATGAAACCAATTCTCCATTTTGAATACGCCGCGTGCAGGGTGCGTCCATAAAACGTATCATTTATTGGGGAGTTTCTTAGAAAGTAAACTTATGGCCGTCGAAGACACAGACTCCGGGATCAAAATCTACCTGCGGGAAATCGGGCAAATCCCTCTCTTGACTCCGGATCAGGAAGTCGAGTTGGCGGCCCGAATCAAGCGCGGAGACAAGGAGGCACGGAGCATCATGATCCGGGCCAACCTGCGACTGGTGGTGAAGATTGCGCACGATTACGCGAATCTTGGCCTGCCGTTGTTGGACCTGATTTCCGAGGGAAACATCGGCCTGATGAAGGCGGTGGAGCGCTTCGATCCCGCAAAGGGCGGGAAATTGAGCACTTACGCGGCGTGGTGGATCAAGCAATCCATCAAGCGGGCGCTCGCCAACCAGAGCAAAACAATCCGGCTTCCGGTCCATCTGGTGGACAAGATCTCAAAGATCCGGCGGGTGTCGCTCCAGATGAGCGAGGAACTCGGCCGCGAACCGACCGACGACGAGTTGGCCGAAGAGGTCGGGCTTTCCAGCGCCAAAGTGTCGCACCTCAAAACCGTCGCGATCCGCCCGGCTTCCCTGGATGCGCCGATCAGCGACGACGATTCCACCGCGTTCGGCGAGATCGTGGGGGACGACGAGGCGCAAACTCCGTTCGAGATGTTGCGGGACAAAAACCTGCGGGACGAAGTCGGCGATCTGCTGGGGGTCTTGGACGAGCGCGAGAAAAAGATCATCTTTTCCCGGTTCGGCCTGGACGGGGGCAAGCCCCGCACCCTGGAAGAGGTCGGCAAAAAATTTGGCGTCACGCGGGAGCGCATCCGGCAGTTGCAGAACATCGCCTTGTCGAAATTGCGTCGTGCGTTGCAGAAAAAAGAGCGTCCGGCCATCAAGAGCCTTTCGGAGGTTCACGAGTTGCAGGAAGCGCATGAAGAGTAGCTTCCTTTAGCCGCCCCGCTCAGTCGAGGCGGGAATGTTCTTCCTTACAATGGGAGTTATGGGAAGCATGGGAATTATGGGATCAGTCCCATGCCCACAAGTTTCTGGACCACGGAAATGCGAGCGGCTACGAGCGTGCCACAGGCGTCTCGCCTGTGGGGCGTGCGCTCCCGGACAAAGCGAGACGCCCGTGTCACTCTCCACCACTGCATAGGTCGTAACACCGACTATTTTCATGCCGCGTGGAGCCCACGCTTGCGGGGCATGGATATCTGTCCAAAAAACGGCGTCCGCCGTCCCCCTTCGCGTCTTCGCGTGAACCCTCTTGGGTGCATCACCCGGAGGCGCAAAGCGAAAAGCTCTTGTTTTCTTCATTGAATCCCGCCGCGTCCCCCATGAAACTGCTTGCCTTATGACAGACGAAATGATCCTGGTCGTGCGGCGTTCGCTGCTTGAACAACTCGGCATGTTCCATGGCCTCAACTTCGATGTGGAGCGCTACTTGCCCGCGTTGCTGGCCCGCGAAAACAATTTTTTCACGCCCCGCCCCCCGGCTGAGACGAATCCCGACCTAAAACAGATCATTCCGTACGTGCTCCTGGTTCACGACGGCCGAGTGCTCCACTATGTAAGAGGCAAAAAAGCCGGGGAACAGCGCCTGGCGGCCAAAGGATCGATCGGGATCGGCGGCCATATGAACGACGGCGACGAGGGGCTCTTTGCTTTAAACGAAGTGGCTTACATGGAGGGCGTAAAGCGCGAGGTCACCGAGGAACTCAACGTGAACAGCACGTTCACCAACCGCATCGTGGCGCTCCTGAACGACGACACCAACCCGGTGGGCCAGGTGCATCTGGGAGTCGTGCATGTGTTCGAGCTTGCCACCGATCAGGTGACCAAGCGCGAGCAGATGATCACCAACTTGGCGTTCCTCACCCGGGAAGAGTTGGTGGCCTGCCGGGAGAATCTGGAGAGCTGGTCGCAGATCTGCGTGGATAATTTGGATTCGATTCTGGGGGACGCCGGGAAATAGAATGTAGAAGAAGGGAGAGGAGCCGCTCACGAACCCTGCCAAATGCCTACGGTTTTTCGCTCCGGCCCCTACCGGTTCTTCTTCTATGCAGGAGACCGGGATGAACCGCCGCATGTTCACGTGGAACGCGATGAGCACAAAGCAAAGTTTTGACTTCAGCCCGTCACTTTTCACTCAAGCACGGGGTTCAGCCGCAGCGATATCCGTCCCATAAGTCCCATTCCCCCTCTTGCCTTCGACCACCCGTTGGATTTATTCTGGGCATCCACCCCATGGCTGACCCCGCAATCTCAATCCGCAACCTGACCAAGCTCTACCCGATCCCGTTCCGGCGGGAACAGGTTCGAGCGGTGCATGATCTTTCGCTGACGGTGGAGCCGGGCCAGGTCTATGGCCTGCTCGGGCCCAACGGTTCGGGAAAGAGCACAACCATGAAGATCATCCTCGGCCTGGTGTCGCCCACAGCCGGGAACACGCAGATTTTCGGGCGCGATTCCTCAGAGGTGGACAGCCGCGAGGAGGTCGGGTTTCTGCCGGAGAATCCGTATTTCTACAAATACCTGACCGGGGAAGAGACCCTCCGGTTTTTCGGAAAACTCTGCGGAATCCGCGGCGCGGCGCTGAAAGAACGGGCCCGTGAACTTTTAAAGCTGGTCGGACTGGAGGATGCCGCGAATCGCCGGTTGGGCGGGTACTCCAAAGGGATGCTCCAGCGGATCGGCCTGGCGCAGGCGCTTGTGCAGGAACCCCGATTGCTGGTGCTCGACGAACCGACGGCAGGGGTGGATCCGGCGGGTTCCCGCGAAATCCTCGACCTCATCCTCGAATTAAAAACGCGGGGGATCACGATCCTGCTTTGCTCGCATCTGCTCGGCCAGGTGCAGGAGATTTGCGACCGGGTGGGAATCCTCCACCGGGGCAAGCTGGTGCGGGAGGGCAAACTCGCCGACCTGATTTCCGTGGAAAGCCAGACGCAGTTAATCCTTGAAAATGCTTCGCCCGAGTTGCTGGCCCGGATCGAGGCGGACATCGCCGGGGCGGGAGCCACCTTGGTGGAGAAGACCAAGCCGCAAACCACCCTGGAACGGTTTTTCCTGGAGGTAACGAAGTAATATGGAACTCGAAACCGTCTCCCGCAGCCACGTCCGGCATCAGTTTTTTTCGTTCGGGCGCGTTGGGGCCATCGCCAGCAACACCGTGCTGGAGCTGGTCCGCCTAAAGGTATTCTATTTCGTGCTGATCTTCGGGCTGCTGCTCCTCGGCTGCTCGTTTTTCATGACCAACTTCGACATCGACGAGCAGTTCCGGATGCTCAAAGACGTATCGTTGGGATCGATGTCAATCATCACCTGGATGCTCGCCGTGCTGGCCACCGCCATGCTGCTGCCCAAGGATACCGAGGACCGGACGCTCTACACGATCCTGGCCAAGCCGGTGCCGCGCTTCGAGTATCTGCTGGGCAAACTATGTGGCGTTTTTATCCTGCTGCTCATTTCAACGCTGGTCATGAGCGCCATCTTCGCCGCCATGCTTTTCATCCGTGAGCAAACGGCCATTTCCCAAGCAATCAAGGGAGCAGGCCGCGTCCTTAGCTCGAAGGAAATCGGTGAAGTCACCCAAGGAATTCGCGCCGAGACTTTCACCTGGGCGCTCGTTCCGGGAATCATCTCGATCTACGTGAAGGCCGCGCTTTTCTCCGCGCTCACGCTGCTGATCTCCACCTTCGCGTCGTCCTGGATCTTCACGATCGTCATCTCGGCGGCGATTTACGTGATCGGCCACATCGAACCGATCGCCCGCGATTATTGGCTCACCCAACATGGCGCATCCCCGTTGACCAAGGTTTTTCTGGCGCTGATCTCCCTGTTCTTCCCGGATCTGCAACTCTTCAATCTGGTGGACGACATCGTGGCGGGGAACGCCATCGCCCTGGCGCTGTTCTTGAAAACCATGGCTTTGGGCGGCGTGTACGCGCTCGTCTATTTCTTCCTGGCCTACTTCGTCTTTGCCAAAAAAGAACTGTGAAGCCCAAGCGCCGCATCCCCCCGATCATCCCGGTGACTCTCGCGCTGTTGCTTTTCGGCGCGGTCAAGCTGCCGATCGAGCAATCGCTCGATGACGCGCACCGCGCCTCGTTTTTTCGGGGAGCAAAGCTCACCCTGGGGCTGCGCGAACAGATCGGCCAGGGCGCGTTTCTCGCCGCCTTGAGCGGGTACCGTTCGCTGGTGGCCGATCTGCTCTTTCTCGGCGCGTTCACCGCCTGGGAGCGAACCGACTGGGGGAAACTGGTGGTTTTGTGCAACAACGTGACGGCGCTTCAGCCCCGGGTCATCAAATACTGGGAAATGAGCGTCTGTTATATGGCTTACGACGCCAGCGTCGCGGCCCGGAACAATCCGCGCCTGCCCAGGGAAGCTCTCCGGATCAAAGCGGAGCGGCAGTATTGGGATCTCGGGCGCGATTTCGTCGAACGGGGCATCCGCAACAATCCCGACCGTTGGAAACTTTATGAGCGGCTGGCGATCCTGATGAAGGACAAATACCAGAATCACGCCGCCGCGTCGGAGGCCTTCACCAAGGTGTCCCGGTTCAAGGACGCCCCTGAGTACGCCAAGCGCTTTGCCGCCTACGAACTCTCTTATTGCGAGGGCCGGGAAGCGGAAGCCTACGCGCTTTTGCTTCGCTATTTCAACCAAGGCCCCCAGGAACGACTTCCCACGCTGATTGCAAGATTAAAGGCGCTCGAAGAAAAATTGAGCATCCCCCCCGAGCAAAGGATTTACATTCCCGCGAGAAACCACCATTAATACGCGACCTGCCCCACCCGCCTGAGACATGCGTTTTGCTATTTTTGGAGATATTCACGCTAATTTAGAAGCCTTGCAGGCCGTTCTGGCCGATGCGAAGGATCGTGGCTGCACCCATCACGTGTGCATCGGAGACGTCGTGGGCTACAACGCCAACCCCCACGAGTGCGTCCGGATCATCCGGGAACTCGGCTGCCCCGTCGTCAAGGGGAACCACGACGAGCAGGCGCACATGGCGGATTCGCTCGATAATTTCAATCCGCTGGCGGAAGTGGCCATTCAATGGACCCGCAACCACCTGACCGACGAAGATAAACAGTGGCTCTGTTCCCTTCGGCTCATTCGCCAGGTCCGGGACTTCTCCATCGTCCACGCCACCCTCGATACGCCGCATCAATGGGGCTACGTCTTCAACCAGCTCGATGCCGCGGCGAGCTTCAATTACCAATACACCAATCTCTGTTTCTACGGGCACACCCACGCCCCGCGAGCCTACGTGCGGGATACGACGGTGCATTCCGTTCCGCTGGACATCCTCCCCATCGAGGCCGGCAAGAAATACTTCATTAACGTCGGCAGTGTCGGCCAGCCGCGCGATGGCGATTGGCACGCCTCTTACTGCATCTACCACCCCGACAAAAATTACGTCGAGCTGCGCCGGATCGAATACGATATCTACACCGCGCAAGACAAGGTGGTCGAAGCCGGCCTGCCGCAACGGTTGGCCGACCGCCTCGCGCTGGGGAACTAAGGGCGGGCGTGATTATAAGTGGCGTAAATCTTGGAAGTCTCCCACCCTTCAGAGGCGGGAGCGAGCGTTCAAAGGAGCGTGGCCATCTTGGCCGCGCGGGAGAGGCGCCGAGTGTGTTCGGCATCGTTTTTGCTGAGGACCAAAGGTCCGTCCCATACCAGCCTGGGGCATCGCCCCAGGAAAATTCGGAAGGCGAATCAGGGCTGAAAGCCCGCGCCATTCCGGAGGCGATTCGATGGTTCGGGCCTTCAGCCCTAGAGATATCCGAATTAAAAACCTGGGGCGATGCCCCAGGCTGGTATGGGGTCGCGCCGTTGGCGCTGAAAGTTCACCTTCGCGAAGCCTAACCCCCTCTCCCCGTGTCGTTTCGCACCATACTGGTCGTTAAACCGAGTTCCCTGGGGGATGTGGTGCATACCCTCCCCTCGGTCGCGCTCCTTAAACGCGCCTGGCCAAAGGCCACCCTCCGTTGGCTGGTCAATCCGGAATGGGCGCCCCTGCTGGAAGGGAATCCGGATATCGATGAACTCATTGTGTTTCCACGGCGTGAGCTGGGTGGGATTGCAAAACTGCCAAAACAGATCCGCTGGATCAGGCACACCGGGGCGACTTATCAGTCCGAGCTGGTCGTGGATTTCCAGGGACTGCTGCGGAGCGCGATCATCGGTCGCGCATGCCGGGCTCCGGGAGGGCGCTTGATTGGCCTCTCCGACGCCCGCGAAGGCGCCCGCTATTTTTACGACCAAGTGGTCCAAACAGCGGCAAACCCGGAGCATGCCGTTGACCGATATCTGCGGCTTCCCGCAGAATTAGGACTCAAACCCGCCGGGCCGCTCGATTGGCGACTGCCGCAGGGGACCCGGCCTGCGGGCTTCACCCTCGACCAGCCGTTTGTGCTCCTGCACCCGTTCTCGCGCGGCGCGGGGAAATCGCTTTCCGCTGAAGAGACGGAGCTGTTTTGCAAAGCAGCCCCGTTCCCGGTGGTGCTGGCAGGGAAAACAGACGTCGAGGTCACCCCGTCCCGAACCGTCGTGAACCTCTTGAACCGGACGACCATCCCTGAATTGATCTGGCTCATTCGGAACGCACGGTTCGTGGTTAGCGTGGACAGCGGCCCGATGCACATCGCCGCCGCGCTCACGCCCAACCTGCTCTCGATCCATACCTGGAGCGACCCGGCCCTGGTCGGCCCTCATCATCCCGACGCCTGGGTCTGGAAAGGCCGCACCCTGCTTCAAGTTCGCCAATTACGCGAAACCCCGCAGCCTGGAGTTAAGCCGCTCACCGCTCCGGACATCCGGGCCGTCGCGGAGTTCGTAGCGGGGCTGTAGGGCTAATAAACATCCCGTTTGTACCGCTTGGCCTTCTCCAACGCCTCGATATATTCAGCGGCTTGCTCGGGAGTCTTGTTTCCCTCGGTCTGGATAATGTGATCGAGCGCGGCATCGACATTCTGCGCCATGCGGGTTGCGTCGCCACAGACAAAAAAATGCGCGCCCTCCTCTTCGATCCATTTCCAGATCTGGGCCGCGTTTTCAAGCATCCGATGCTGCACATAGACTTTCTCGTCCCGGTCCCTTGAAAACGCTGTGTCCAGCCGCGTGAGGATTCCCTCGGCTAGATGTTGTTCGAATTCCTCGAGGTAAAGAAAATCGTCGCTGCTGCGTTGAGCGCCGAAAAAAAGCCAGTTCTTGCCGGTGGCTCCACTCGCCTTGCGCTGCTGCAAGAAGGCCCGGAACGGGGCGATCCCGGTCCCCGGCCCGACCATGATGATGGGAGTAACCGGGTCTTCCGGAAGGCGGAACCCCTTGGCCACATGAAAAAAGATCGGGACGGCGCCACCGACCGGCACGCGCTCGGCCAGGAAAGTGGAGCAGACCCCTTTACGCAACCGGCCGTGGCTCTCATAGCGCACGGTGGAGACCGTAAGGTGGACCTGCTCGGGATAAGCCATCAGGCTGGATGAAATGGAATAAAGCCGCGGCAACAGCTTTCGCAGATGCTTCACAAATTCCCCGGGCTCGAAATGCACGGAAGGGTGTTCCACCAGCAGATCGATAATCTCGACGCCCTCCAGATAGTGATCGAGGGCGACCTGCCGCTCGGGGTTAAGCAGCGCGTGCAAAAAGGAAGCGGCCTCGCCTGCCTTTTCCGCCAAGGCAGCCAGGAACGGCTTCGGAGCATGGGTGATGGAGTAGTCTTTCCAAAGAGCTTCCCTCAAGGTCTTGGGCTCGCCGGAAGCGCCCGGCACCATTTCATCGCCCGTGCAATGGAGCGCGCAGATAATCTCCTGGACCAGATTCAGGCAGTTGCTCCCGAAAATGCCTAGGGCATCCCCGACTTCATATTTCAACCCCGAGCCTTCCAGCGAGAGTTCATAATGCCGGGTGTCCTTGGCAGAATAAGGACCGGTAAGCCTGCGATTGGCAAGCAGGCGCGCCGGGAAGGGGTTCTTGCGAGACCAGATCGATGTGGTATCTGCCATAAGTTGCTCTTGGAAAACGCGTTCGGATGGCTTCCGAAGCAACGGATTTCCTGCTGCAGTTGCGTGGCACAGTTGACGAAATCGTCACAAAAAAGGAAAATGCGCCAACCCGTGATCCACCAAACTGAAAAAACCATTGTCATTTTAGGGGCAGGACCCGCTGGCCTGACGGCCGCATTCAAACTTTCCCAAGCCGGGAAAAAAGTCACTGTCCTCGAAGCGACCCCTCATATCGGCGGCCTCAGTCGATCGCTCAACCTGTGGGGCCAAACCGTTGACCTTGGACCCCACCGTTTTTTCAGTAAAGACGACAAGATCAACGAACTATGGCTGGCCGCCAGCCGGGGAGAACATCAAATCGTCCCGCGCCAAACTCGCATTTTCTACCAAAACAAATTTTTCCAATATCCCCTGGAAGCCCGCAACGCCCTTAAAAACCTGGGGATTCTCGAAGCCTTCCGGTGCATCGCCAGCTACCTGGCCGCAAAAATCGTCCCCAAAGAAGAAGCCAACAATTTTGAGGCTTGGGTCACCAAACGATTTGGAGCCCGACTCTTCCAAACTTTTTTCAAAACCTACTCCGAAAAACTTTGGGGGATCCCCTGCACCGAACTCCACAGTGACTTCGCGGCTCAAAGAATCAAAAAACTCTCGCTCTGGGAAGCGGCCAAAACCGCTTTGCTAGGAAACAGCAAAAAACACCAGAGCCTCGTCGATGAGTTCCTGTACCCGAATAACGGCACCGGCAGAATCTACGAGAACCTGGTTGAAGAAATCCGAAGAATGGGGGGAGAAGTAAAAACAGCCTGCCCGGCAATCGGATTTCAAATGAACGGAACCAAAATCACGGGAGTAAAAACGCCGGAAGGCATGCTCGAATGCGAGGAACTCATCTCCTCAATTCCGCTCACCACATTAGCCGAAAAAACTTGTCCGACAGAACCGATCAAAACAGCCTGCCGAAATCTGAAATACCGGAACACCGTCCTGGTTTACCTGCTGTGCAACTGCCGGAAGAATCCGTTCACTGACAACTGGATCTACGTCCACAGCAGCAACCTGCGAGTGGGAAGGATCACCAATTTCAACAATTGGGGGGGCACTTTGAATCCAGCCAAGCTCCCGGAAACCATTCTCTGTTTGGAATACTGGACCAACGACACCGAATCGGACTGGCAAACCTGGACGGACGACCAATGGGGGGAATTGGCCATCAAAGAAATGGAGGAAACCGGGTTAATCCGAAAAGGGGAAGCCGTACAAGCCCACACCATTAAAATTGACCGGTCCTACCCCGTTTACAAATTCGACTACAAAGAGCACGTCCAGATCTTAATCGACCAGCTCAAACAGTTTACCAACCTCCAAGTGATCGGCCGCTACGGAGCTTTCAAATACAACAATCAAGACCACTCCATCCTCATGGGATTGCTGGCAGCCGAAAACCTTCTTGGAAAAAAACACAACCTTTGGGACGTCAACACTGACTACGAAGTTTACCAGGAAGAAAAAGGGTAAGAGCCATGTGCGACGGATCTCAAAAGAGGGCTCGCGCCAAGGACGCAAAGCCCGCCAAGTCCAGAAGGAACGGATAGAGACCTCTCTTCCCCTTGGCGTCCTTGGCGTTCTTGGCGCGAAACTTCCTCTGTCTTATTAGGCGGCATCAGGGGTTGCTCACGCGAAAAACGGATTGTGCAACCGCTCTTCGGCGACTGTCGTGAGCGGACCGTGACCGGGACAAAGCACGGCCTCAGAGGGCAGCGTCAGGATCTGCTCGCGATTGGTCCGCAACGCGTCGGCGTAGGAGGCCATGCCTCCGCCCATGGAACCTGCGAACAAGGCGTCACCCACGACGGCGACCGGACGTTTTAGACCATGCACGACGTAAGTGGTGCCGCCTCTGGAATGGCCCCAGGTGAGGCGAGTCTCGATGAGGAGTTTGCCACACGCAAACTCTTGTCCCGCGTCAAAGCCCTCGGCCCCCCGCAACGGTTCGCGGTTGGAAACGTAAGCCCGCGAACCGGTCCGCTCGCGGAGCCTGTCGAGATCATAAACGTGGTCGCCATGCGTGTGCGTAAGGAGAATGCAACGCAGAGTCAGCCCATGATCCCGCAGGAATTCCAGCATGGGCTTGGAGTCAGTCCCGGTGTCGAAGGCGACCGCTTCGGCGGCTTCGCTGTCCCAAATTAAATAAGAGTTCACCAGCATTTCGCCATAGTGCGAATGGAATGCAGTCAGGCCGTCGAGCGCGACCGGGGTGGGCTGGTATTGCGGAAGTTCCACCAGCGCCTGGGCATTTAGCCCAAGTACCGGAGCCAGTTTTCGAATCACGGCAGGATTGAACTGCTCTTCATGAACGCGCTGGAATTCCGCCGCGGAAACCCCGGCGCGCGCAACCACTTCGGAGTCGGCGAGCGCCAGTCCACGCTGGGCCTTTCCGAGCACGTCCGCAAAGTTATCTTCGAGGGCCATCGACATCCTGTGATTTATCCTTTCCAACGTAGAAATCGGAAACGCCGTCTGGCTTCTTCCAAAGAGTGCCCCTCGATAAAATAGGCTGCGGCGGCCCGACCGATGGCCAAAGTGCCAGCGCCGGCCACGGCGCCTGAAATCGCGTTTCCAAATCCCGGCAAAATCTTTACCGCAGCCCGCGCGCCTTCCCGAAACAAGAGGCCCGCACCGATATTAACGCCGAGCGCACCCAGGAAATCCCGGGCCATCCGCAGGGTCCATTCCCGACCGGAAATGTGGATGATCCCGGCAATCAGGATCACCTGCAAGGTCGTGATAAAGGGGAAATCCGCCAAGGGAATGGGTTGAGCGCCGATCCCGGCAGAGACCGCCGAAGCGGAACGGGTCAAGGCGGTGGCGATTTCGCGCTGAACGGCTTTATCCCCGGTTACGCGGGCAAACTCCAGGCGCGCCGCTTCGGGGAGGGCGCTGGCGATGGCGTTCAGGATGTTTTCGCGTCCGGCGCCCGGCACGACAGCGGCGACGCTCGCACTCAGCGCCTCGTCCTCGTGGAGCGCCTCCCAAAGCTCGGT